>Ga0222712_10005811_pt1 | contig 12357 bp, 13 predicted proteins | sample C33_657DmetaG_FD_165043 | JGI IMG/M metagenome (GOLD analysis project Ga0222712, IMG submission 165043) | Estuarine water microbial communities from San Francisco Bay, California, United States - C33_657D | ecosystem: Environmental > Aquatic > Marine > Unclassified | place: USA: California...
CCGCGCCGCCATGCTGGAAGTGATGGGTGCCGACTACATCATGGCCGCCCGCGCCCGAGGCGCCAGCGAGTTCATGGTGATAGGCGTGCACGCACTGCGCAACGCCGCTGCGCCGGTGATCACCGTCATTGGGTACAACATCGGCTTCATTTTGGCGGGCTCCGCACTCATTGAAGCAGTGTTTGCCTGGCCCGGCATCGGCCGCTTGCTTTATGAGTCGATCTCCAAGCGCGACTACCCGGTGATGCTGGCTATTTTGCTGATGGTCTCTGCCACGGTGGTGGTCGCCAACCTGATTACGGATATCGTGCACCGCCTGATCGACCCCCGGATCGAACGGACCTGAGGGGTCTGCTCGCGCATGACTGGCCACGAATGACCCCCCACTCTCCTTCTCCCGCGCCCGCAGACGCCATGCTGGCGGCCGTAAGCCAGACGCGCGAAAGCCGTGGCGCCCGGCTGCGCCGGCGCCTGCTGCAGCGCGGCTCGACGCGGGTTGCCCTCGGCCTGCTGATGCTGATGGTGATGGCGGCCCTGCTGGCACCCTGGTTCGCCACCCACGACCCGCTTGCCGGCAGCAACGACGCCCTGCTGCCACCGCTGTCCCCTGGGCACTGGCTCGGAACCGACGACCTGGGCCGAGACATTTGGTCACGGGTGGTGCACGGGACGCGCGTGTCCCTGCTGGTGGGCATCGCATCCTCGGCGCTGGCCGTGACCCTGGGGGTGACCGTGGGCGCAGTGGCCGGCTACTTTGGTGGCTGGATCGATGTGGTCCTGATGCGAATCGCGGAGTTCTTCCAGACCCTGCCGCGCTTCGTGCTGGCCCTGATCGTGATTGCGCTGTTCGGCGCCAGCACCACCAAGCTCATTGTGGTCATCGGCCTGCTGGCCTGGCCACAAATGGCACGGGTGGTGCGGGCGACGGTGGCCAGCCTTCAGCAGGCGCCCTTCGTCGACGCCGCACGCGTGGCGGGCATGCCCGACCGGACCATCATCGCCAAAGAAATCCTGCCCAATGTGGCCGCGCCCATCATCGTGCTGGGCTCACTGGACATTGCCTCGGCCATCCTGATTGAGGCGTCGCTGAGCTTCTTCGGCCTGGGCGACCCTAACGCCATCTCCTGGGGCGGCATGCTCAATGACGCGCAACAATTCCTGCGCAGTGCCTGGTGGATGTCGGCCTTTCCGGGCCTGGCCATCGCCATGACTGTGCTCGCGTTCAACTTGCTCGGCGACGCGCTCAACGACGCGCTCAACCCGCGCGGGGAGCGCCGCCCATGATGTCTGGCATCCCTTCCAACCGTCACGCGGACGCGAGCGGCCCCGCCGAAGAAGATGTGCTTCTCGACGTACGAGGCCTGTGCGTCGACGTCGACGGCGCGCGTGGCCCGATACGCCTCGTCAACGACGTGTCCTTCACCGTGCGCCGCGGAGAAGCGGTGGCCCTGGTGGGCGAGTCTGGCTCGGGAAAGACGCTGACTGCCTGCGCAGTGATGAATCTTTTTGCCACCCCGCAGTTGCGCCTCGCCGGTGGCGAGGTGTGGCTGGAGGGCCGCAACCTGGCCACGCTGGGGCCTGCCGAGATGCGCGCAGTGCGCGGGGCCCGGGTGGGCATGGTCTTCCAGGATCCGTCGAGTTTTCTCGATCCGCTGATGCCGGTGGGCCGGCAGATCGGCCAGGCCCTGCGTGCCCACGGTCGGCGCGAGGGCGTGGAGGCGCGGGTGCTCGAACTGATCGAGCTGATGGAGCTGCCCCAGCCGGCGCAGACCGCAGCCAAGTATCCGCACGAGCTATCAGGTGGCCAGCGCCAGCGCATCCTGATTGCAGCCGCCCTGGCGATGGATCCGGCGCTGCTGATCGCCGACGAGCCCACCACCGCGCTCGATGTCACGGTGCAGGCCGAGATCCTCAAACTGCTGGTGCGTCTGCGCGAGCGGCTCCGCCTGGGCGTGCTCCTCATCACCCACGACCTGGGCGTGGTGGCGCAGACCTGCCAGCGGGTGAATGTGATGTACGCGGGCGAGTTGGTTGAGCGCGCCGAGGTTGGCCCCCTGTTTGGCGCACCCCGTCACCCCTACACCCAGGGCCTGCTGCGTAGCGTGCTGGGTCGTAGCACCCGGCGCGAGGCGCTGTTTTCCATTCCCGGTGGCGTGCCCATTGCCGGCCAGTGGCCGGTGGGCTGCCGCTTCCATCCGCGCTGCCCGCAGGCCGAAGCCGGACGCTGCGACCGCGAAGCCCCTGCCTTGCAAGACGAGGCCGGCAGCGCCAGCCGCTGCCATTTCGCCGCCGATCCGCGCATCCTGCACGCTTGGGACGCCGCCGAGCACTCCGGCCAAGGGGTGACGGCATGAGCACCCCGATGAATCGCCATCTGAATGGCCAGAGCGATGCGCAGGTGGATGCCGGTCAGGGCCAGCGGGCCGATACGGCGCCCACGCCCCTGCTCGAAGCCTGCGACCTGGTTCGGCGCTTTCCCTTGCGCGGCACCGGCGGCCTCCTGCGACGGCCGCGCCTGCAGGCAGCGGTCGATGGCGTGTCCCTGGCTCTTTACCCGGGCGAGGTGGTGGCGGTGGTGGGCGAATCCGGCAGTGGCAAAACCACACTCGGCCGGATGATGCTGGGACTGCTTGCGCCCACCGAAGGCCGCGTGCTGTACCAAGGCCAGGACATCGCCGGGCTGCAAGGCGAGGCCTGGCGGCGCTTCCGGCGCGATGTGCAGGTGGTGTTCCAGGACACCGGCGGATCGCTCAACCCGCGCCACAGCATCGGGAACAGCATCGCCTTGCCCCTGCGGTACAACCGCGACATGGACGCTGCTTCGGCTGCGGCCGAAGTCGACCGACTGCTCGACGCGGTGGGCCTACCGGCCACGCATTTCCGCGAGCGCCTGCCCAGCGAGCTCTCCGGCGGACAGCGCCAGCGTGTGGGCATTGCCCGGGCGCTGGCCTCGCGGCCAGCCCTGATCGTCGCTGACGAGCCGGTGTCTGCCCTGGACGTTTCGGTGCGGGCGCAGATACTGCGCCTGATGGCTGATCTGCGGGCACGTGAGCGCCTGTCCTATCTGTTCATCACCCACGACTTGGGCGTGGTTCGGGCGCTCGCCGACCGGGTGGTCGTCATGTTGCAAGGTCGGGTGGTGGAGTCAGGCACGGTCGACGAGGTGCTGAGCGCACCCAGCCACGACTACACCCGCCAACTGCTGGCGGCCACGCCGGTGCCAGACCCGAGCCGGCCGCTGCAGGCCTGAGGCCAACGCCCGCCGACAAGAACCCCGCCTCCAGCAGCCCCTGCAATGACACGCCCCGCCACCCCTACCCCGGTCTGGATCGACACCGACATGGGCTTTGACGACCTGGCCGCGGTGCTGGTGGTGGACCAGAACCCCGGCTGGCAGGTCGAGGGCCTGTCGCTGGTGGCGGGCAACGCGCCGCTGCCGGTGGTGGAAGACAACGCCCTGCGCAGCGCCGCCTGCTTCGGCTGGCGCTTTCCCATCCATGCGGGTTGCGACAAGCCCCTGGCCTGCGACCTGGTGACCGCCCAATACGTGCTGGGCGAAGACGCGATGGCCTCCGCCGGCCGGCAACTGCCGGCGGCGCCTTCGGGCGCGGCACTGGCCTCGCGAGACGCGGTGAGCGCGCTGGCCCGCTGGCTCGAGGCAACTGGCACACCGGCCACGGTGCTGGCCCTGGGCCCGCTGACCAATATCGCCACCTTGCTCATCGCCCGACCCGACCTGATCCCGCGCATCGGCCGTCTCGTCTGGATGGGAGGCAGCGCCGGCCCCGGCAACCACACCGCGGCCGCCGAGTTCAATGCGGCAGTGGATCCGGAGTCGGTGCAGCGGGTCATCGACGCCGGCGTGTGCATCGAAATGGTGGGCCTGGACGCCTGCCGCCTAGTACGCGCCCACGCGGCGGATGCCGACGCGCTACGGGCCCTGGGCACCGAACGCAGCGCCATCCTGGCCGACCTGCTTCTGGGCTACGTGCGCATCGCCAGCCCAGACGGCAGCCGGCCAATGGCCTTGTATGACCCGACCGCCGCCGCCGCATTGGTCTGCCCCGAGGGCATGCAATGGCGCGAAGGCCATCTGGCAATGGAGCTCGATGGCACGCTCACCCGGGGAATGACGGTGGTCGAGTGGCGGGTACCGCGCAAGGCCATTGCGAATGCGCGTATCGCCAGCCTGGCCAAAGAAGAAAAGCTGCGCGACGTGGTCTTTGGCGCCCTGGCGCGGGCGGCACGCTGAGCCACGGTCGGTCGGCATCGGAGCATGCTGGTAGGTCCGTAGCAGCATCAGCCCAAGGCCTTGCGGCGCTCAATACGCGGTCAACATGCGCTCAATACGCGCTCAACACGCGACTTGCACGCGTGAAGCCCGAACCAAGCCCAAACCAAACACCGAACGACGCCCCAGCTCAGGCCGAGCTTGCAAGCAGTGCGTTCACCTCGGTCCGGGTCGGCTGCGCCACCTGCGCACCCGCTTTCGTGCAAGCCAGTGCTGCGGCGGCTGCGGCGGTACGCAGCGCCTGCGGCCAGTCCTGACCCTCCATGCGGGCAGCAGCCAGCACGCCGGTGAAAGTGTCACCGGCGCCGGTGGTGTCGACCGCGTCGACCGGAAAGCTGGCGACCTCATGTACGCGGCCCTCGGCGCAGGCCAGCACGCCCTTTGCGCCCAAGGTCAGCACCACCGCCATTTCGAAACGCCCAGCGAGCATCTCCACCTTCTCTACTTGTGTGCGGGCATCGTTGGCTTGGATGCCCGCACCTTCGAGGGTGGCAGCCAATTCGGTCTCGTTGACCACCAGCAGGTCCAACAGCGCCAACACCTCAGGCGCGAGGCGACGGGCCGGGGCGTTGTTCAATATCGTCTGGCAGCCAGCGGCGCGGGCACGCGCAAGCAGGGCGGTGTTTTGCGCCGGATCGGTTTCCATTTGCAGCAGCACGGTGTGGGCCCTTGCCAGCGTGGCGTCGTCCACATGATGGCTGCACAGCGCAAGGTTGGCACCAGGCGCCACCACGATCTGGTTTTCGCCACGAGCGTCGACCACGATGCCGGCGCAGCCGGTGGGCGCATCCAGGCGTTGCACGGTGCCCAGTTCGCACCCGGCCGCAGCCAAGCGAGCCAGTGCAGGCTCGGCAAAGGCATCGCGCCCCACCGCCGCCGCCAGTGTCACCGGCGCGCCGAACAGGCGGGCCGCATGGGCCTGGTTGGCGCCCTTGCCACCGGGCGAGACCAGGTAGCCCGATCCCATGACCGTCTCTCCGGCTGCAGGCAGCCGGTCGGCGCGGAAGGCGATGTCCAGATTGACGGAGCCAAAGACGAGAAGCATGGTCGGTGCGATGCCAGAGGAAAGGGGGCTGGGTAAAGGGCGCTGGGTAAAGGGCGCTGAGAGTCGAAGCCAGCAGGCTTGGCCCCGAGGATTCGCGGCAATGTAGCATGCAGCCATGCGCACCAACGATGTCCCGGCGAGCCCGGCCTCCCCCGAAGACGACACTCCGCTGCTGCGCTTTTTGCGCGCCATCCCCAAGGTCGAAATCCACTGCCACTTGCTCGGCGCGGTGCGCGAGGCCACCTTCCTGGAGTGGACGCGACGCGCTGCCGCAAAAGCGGGCGGGCAACCGCCCCTGAGCGAGGATGAGGCGCGCGCCTTCTATGACCGCGGGGAAAAGCCGGTGGGGGTGCTCAAGGCCCTGCGTTCGCTCGACGCCTTCCTGATCACCCAGCCCGACGACCTGCACCGCTTGGTCTACGAGTACCTGCAGGACGCGGCGGCGCACCAGGTGCGGCACGCTGAGTTCTTCTGGAACCCTACCGGCACCGCGCAAGAGTCGGGCATTGCCTATCCGCGGGCGCTGGAGGCGATCGTGCGCGCCATCCACGATGCCCGCACTGACTTCGGCATCCAGGGCTGGCTCATCGCCGCCATCGACCGGCAGGCGCCGCCGCAGGCAGCGCTCGAAATGGCCGAATGGGTGGTGGCCCACCGGCGGGAGGAGGTGTTGGGCATCGGCATCGACTACAACGAAGTCGACCACCCGCCCGAATGGTTTGCGCCCGCGTACGCACTGGCGCGCCGGGCCGGCCTCAAGACCACCGCCCATGCGGGCGAGTTCGGCATGCCCTGGACGAACGTGAAAACCGCGGTGGACCTGCTGCAGGTGGACCGCATTGACCACGGCTATACCGTCACCGACGCACCCGAGTTTGCCCAGCGCTGCGCCGAACGCGGCATTGTCTTTACCGTGGTGCCCACCAACTCGTTTTACCTGCGCACGCTCCCGAAGGAGCGCTGGGCGCTGGACCACCCGATTCGCCGCATGCCCGGGCTGGGCCTGCGCATCCACCCCAACACCGACGACCCGACCCTACACAAGGTCACGCCCACCGGCACCTGGCAGATGATGGTGCGCGACTTCGGCTTTTCGATCGACGACCTGCGCGGCTTCATGATGAACGGCCTGGACGGCGCCTGGATGGACGAGGGCCAGCGCCGGCAGTGGCGGCAGGATTTCGGCGTGGCCTTCGACGAGGCACGCGCGCTGCACCGGCCCTGAACCGACCCCGCGCCAGGGGCGGTGAGTGCCGCAGCGCTCAGTCCCGCAGCGTCCAGCCCTCGGGCACCGCCTGCAGCAAGGGACTGCGCAAAACGCCGACAGCCATTTGTGAGCGCTGCAGCCCCAGTTTTTCTCGCCAGCGCTCGCCTTGCAGCATGGCGACGCCGCAGCCCACGACCTGCACACCCAAGCCCTCCATGAGGTCCCAGGTCGCGGCCATGGTGGTGCCGGTCGAGAGGGTGTCGTCCACCAGCGCTACTCGCTTGCCATGCAGCAAGGGCAACAAGTGCGGATCCAGGTAGACCCGCTTGCCTGGGGTGGGCGAGGTGATGGAGTGCACCGCCGTCGACAGCGGCTCCTCGTACCAAAACTTGCGCGAGTAACCCAGGGGCACATAGCGGCTGTGGCCCAGACGCTCGGCCACGCCTGGCGCCAGCGACAGGCCCAGGGTCGGCAGGGCGACGACCAGGTCGGGGGCCAGCGGCGCCAGCGCCTCACCCAGCATGCGGGAGAGGACGCGCACCACCTCCATCGAGGCCTGGTTCACCAGCAGTGAGGCCACCGCATGGCGGGGCTCGGCCGCCAGCGGCCGGATTGGCAACATCAGGATGCGGCCATCGGGCAGGCTCGCCGGATAGCCCAGGCGCCAGGGTCCGGCTTGGCTATCGGGACCAGCCTTGGGAGCAGCCTCGGGCGACAGCAGCTGCTGCCAATAGTGAGTGGTGGCTTCAGTGAAGTGCGGCACCTTCGCATCTTAGGGCGTGCGTTGGTGTCGCCACCGCGGGGATCAGATCCCCTGCGGCCGTGCCACCGACTCGCTGCGGTCGCGGGCCGGGAGTTGCAGCTCCCGCTCACGCTCGCCCTCCCGCACGGTGAGCCGAATATCTCCGGTCCCCAGGCCATGGGCCCAGACCTGCTTATAGAACGACTCCAGCGACAGCACCGGCTGGCCGTCCACCGCTGCCACCCAGTGCCCTGGCCGCAGCCCGGCGGCGTCCGCGGGGCTGCCGGCGGTGACACGGGTGATGCGCACCCGCGAGCCCAGTTGCATGGCGTTGACACCCAACCAAGGACGCTTGGCCTGCGGGTGGGCGCCAGTGCGTACGAGTTCCGCCAGAACCGGCTGTAGGGTGTCCACCGGCACGAACAAGTTGCCGGCCAGTTGCCGGGGGTCCCCCTCAGGCATCACATCGGCCATGAGCAAGTTGCCTACGCCCACCAATTCGCCCCGGGTATTGAACAGCCCGGCGCCCGAGTGGTTGCCCAGGGGCGGGGAGGTGTAGAGGGCACTCTCGAGGTGGTACTCCCAATAGCCGGTGAAGGCACGCCGGTCCATCAGCCGCACCACGCCAGCTTGCTGGGGCGAACCACCGGCGACGAACAGCATCAGGTCACCCGCCGATAGCGACGCCGCCGTCGCCACCGGAACCGGGCGAATGCCAGCCAGCGGCACCAGGGGCTTGACCAGGCCCAGGCCGTTCACGAAGTCGTAGGCCACCACCTGCCCAGGAAGGCGACGCTGGTCGCGGGTGATGAGTTCGACCGACTCGGCCTCGAGCACCAAGTAGCCGATGGTGAGCACCAAGCCATCGGGAGCGCCCGGAAGGGACACCAGCACGCCGCTACCCTCGCGCCGGCGGCCCAGGGAGTTGGCTGAGCCCGCTCCAGGAACAGCGCGCACCGCTACGCCCAGCGTGGCCGACTGCGCAGCCAGCAGCCGCTCGCGATCGTCGGCTGGCTGTTGTGCCTGGACCGGCGCGGGCGCAGCCAGAAGCATCGCCCCGGCGGTCAGCACGCTGAAGAAAAAGGCGGACAGAGCCTGGCGCATGGGGTTTCTCCTTGAAGCCAATGAATGCATCCTGCAATCTCCATGCTATGCCTAGCAGTCTTTTCGGCAACAATGGTCAGAAGAACAGCCCCTGAACCTGCTGGGGATTGGCCTGAAGACACGCACCATGGAAACACTCCCCCCGATCGAAACCCCCTGGCCCCTGGGCACCCGCCTGCGTCACTACAAGGGTGGCCTGTACGAGGTGGCCGGCTACTGCCTGATCGAGGCGACGCTGGAAACTGGCGTGCTGTACCGCCCGCTGGGTGCCGACGGCAAGCCCAAGGCCGATCTGCTGTGGATGCGGCCGCTGGCCCGGTTCAGGGATTGGGTCGAAACACCCGAGGGCGCCGTCACTCGCTTCCGGCCAACATAGGCTGGAGGGCGCTCAACGCCCGCTGAACTTCGGCGCGCGGCGCTCGGCGAAGGCCTTGCGCCCCTCAGCGAAATCTTCACTGGCCAGCGTCATGCGCTCGCGCTCGCGAATCCGCTCCAAGCCGGAGGCCGCCGTGTTCCCTGTGGCCAGCTCGCGAAGGGACTGCTTGACGGCGCGCGCCGCCAGCGGCGCTAGGGCGGCCACGTCGCGCACCAGCTCGGACAAGCCGGCCTCGAACTCGGCGGCTGGCAGTAGGTCTTCTAAGCAGCCGGTATCCCACAGGCGCTGCGCGGTGAAGGGTCTCCCGGTCAGAAAGGCCCGCTCGGTGAAGGCCAGGCCCAGACGGGTGACATAGCGCTGCAGGCCGTTGGCGTAGTAATGCAGGCCCAGGGCGGTGGCAGGCATGCGCATCTCAACGCTGTCCAGCGCCAGGCGCAGGTCGCTGGAGATGAACAGGTCGGTGGCGCCGCCGTACACACTGCCATTGAGCGCGCACACCGTCACGGGAGAGAGCGCGGCGTAGGCGTCGGTCATGCGCTCGAAGAGGCTGGCGTCCTTGCCCGGTTCATCGAAACCGCCCAGGTCGTAGCCAGCGCAAAACACCGGTTTGGGCTGGCCCTCGGTGTTGGCGCGCAGCACCACCACCCGCAGGCTGGTGTCGGCTTCGATACGCCCGAAATGCGCCAGCAGCGCGTGCAGATCTTCGTCTTGCAACCGGTTGCGGTGAGCCGGACGATTGAGCGTGATCGTGGCCACGCCGCCTTCGAGGGACAGCAGGGGCGTCGAGGCGCTGGCAGATGTGGCGAGGTTCATGGTGAGGTCCGATGGGAAGGTGATGGCGGTGCAGCCCGCATCACGCCGACAGGAACAAGGACTGTAAATCGCTGAGAAAGTCAAAGCCACGCGCGCTAGGCCGTACCCGGCCAGCGTCGCGCTCGATCAGCCCCTTGGCTTCGGCTTGGGCCAAGCCTGGCTCGAGAGCCGACAGCGGCAGGCCGGTTCGGCTGCTGAAGTCTTGCAGGGCGAAGCCATCCCGCAGGCGCAGGGCGTTGAGCATGTACTCGAAGGGCAGCTCGGCGCGGGCCACTTCTTCCTCCTGCGCCACCGCGTCACCAGCCAGGGCTTGCGCCATGTAGCGCGTCGGCTCGCGGTAACGCACTTGACGCAGCACCCGGTGCGCAAAAGACAGCTTGCCGTGCGCGCCGGCGCCGATGCCCAAGTAGTCGCCGAACTCCCAGTAGTTGTTGTTGTGCCAGCAGCGATGGCCGTCGCGGGCATAAGCAGAGACTTCATAGCGCGCCATGCCGGCGGCGCTGGTGCGCTCGGTAATGCGATCGAGCATTGCGAAGGCCTCGTCGTCACTGGGGACCACCGGCGGGTACTTGGCGAAGTAGGTATTGGGTTCTAGGGTGAGGTGGTAGACCGACAGGTGCGGCGGCGCCAGCGCCAGGGCCTGGTCCAGGTCGGCGTCGAGCTGCGCCAAGGTCTGCCCGGGCAGCGCGTACATCAGGTCGAGGTTGAAGGTCTCGAAGGCATCAGCGGCTTCCTCGCAGGCAGCAATCGCTTGCGCCCGGTCATGCACCCGCCCCACCGCTTGCAGGTGGGTGTCATTGAAGCTTTGCACACCCACCGAGAGCCGGGTCACACCGGCGGCGCGGAAGGCCCGGAAGCGGTCCTTCTCGAAGGTGCCGGGGTTGGCCTCGAGGGTGATCTCGCAGTCGGGCGCCAGGCGCAGGCGGGCGCGAATGTCGGCCAGCAGCCGGTCAATGCCCGCCGGCGAAAACAGGCTGGGCGTGCCGCCGCCGATGAAGACGCTGTGCACGCTGCGGCCCCAGACCAGGGGCAGGGACTGCTCCAGGTCGGCGACCAGGGCGTCTAAGTAGCGCTGCTCGGGCAGCTCGCCGGGCTTCATCTCGTGCGAGTTGAAGTCGCAATACGGGCACTTGCGGATGCACCAGGGCAGGTGCACATAGAGCGACAAGGGTGGCGGCGCCCCCAGCTGCAGGGTGCCGGGGCGCATGTAGTGGGCCAGGTCCTTCATGCGGGAGATCGCTTCGTCGTGCGCTGAGGGATGGGCCGGAGCCGAGAGGAGCGCCGCGGGCTCAGAGCCAACGCTCCCGCATCAGCTGCACCATCTGCCGCGCCGCCTGGCCCCGGTGGCTGTGCGCGTTCTTCACCGCCGGATCGAGCTGGGCGAAGGTGCAGTCAAACTGAGGCAGGTACATCACCGGGTCGAAGCCGAAGCCCTGCTCGCCCACCGGCGCGCGGGTGATCTCGCCCACCGCCCGGCCCACCGCAATCAACGGCTCGGGGTCGTCGGCACTGCGCAGGGCCACGAGGGTGCTGACCAGCGCGGCGCGGCGATTGCTGATGCCCGCCATCTGCTGCAGCAAGGCGGTGACGTTGTGGTCGTCGCCCTTGGGAAAGCCGAACTGCGTGGCATAAAAAGCGGTGTCCACCCCCGGCAGGCCGCCAAAGGCGTCCACGCACAAGCCGGCGTCGTCGGCCAAGGCCGGCAGACCGCTCTCTCGCGCTGCATGACGGGCCTTGGCCAGCGCGTTCTCGACAAAGGTACGAAAAGGCTCCTCGGCCTCGCCGATGCCGAGATCAGCCTGGCGCACAAGCTCCAAGCCCATCGGAGCGAACAGCGCCTGCAGCTCGACGAGCTTGCCGCGGTTGTTCGACGCGAGCACCAGGCGTCCGCCCCCGAGCAGGGCGCCGGCGGCCACCGAATCGCTGCGGTCCGAAGGCGAGGAAGCGGCCACTCAGGCCCCCATGCCTGCGGGGGTGGGCGGCAGGGGTTGCTGCAGGGCCTCAGCCTGAAGCCGCACCAGCTCGCCAATGCCTTTCTCGGCCAGTTGCAGCAGGCGGTCCATCTCGGCGCGGGTGAAGGCTGCGCCCTCGGCGGTGCCCTGCACCTCGACGAAGTGGCCTGCGCCGGTCATCACCACATTCATGTCGGTGTCGCAGGCCGAGTCCTCGACGTACTCCAGGTCCAGCAGGGGCGTGCCTTGCACGATGCCCACCGAAATGGCGGCCACTGGGCCGACGATGGGCGAAGCGACGATTTTGCCCGCTGCCAGCAGCCGGCTGACCGCATCCTGCGCAGCGACAAAGGCGCCCGTGATGGCGGCGGTGCGGGTGCCGCCGTCGGCCTGCAGCACATCGCAGTCCAGAGTGAGAGTGCGCTCGCCCAGTGCTTTGAGGTCAAACACCGCGCGCAGCGATCGGCCGATCAGGCGCTGGATTTCCTGCGTGCGGCCGCTTTGCTTGCCGCGGGCGGCCTCGCGGTCACCACGTGTATGGGTGGCACGCGGCAGCATGCCGTATTCGCCGGTCACCCAACCCTCGCCAGAGCCACGCTTGTGCGGCGGCACGCGCTCTTCCACCGAGGCGGTGCACAGCACGCGGGTCTGGCCGAACTCGATCAGGACGGAACCCTCGGCATGCAGGGTGAAGCCGCGGGTGATGCGCACCGGGCGCAGTTGGTCGGCGGCACGGCCGCCAGTTCGTTGGAATGCAGTCATGCCCCCGATGTTAGGGCCTGCGGCAGCCATCACCCGGCCACGAGGTCACCCCGCACGCGGGCTGC
>Ga0222712_10005813_pt1 | contig 12354 bp, 6 predicted proteins | sample C33_657DmetaG_FD_165043 | JGI IMG/M metagenome (GOLD analysis project Ga0222712, IMG submission 165043) | Estuarine water microbial communities from San Francisco Bay, California, United States - C33_657D | ecosystem: Environmental > Aquatic > Marine > Unclassified | place: USA: California...
CGGCCGCACAAAACGGTTGTTTTCGATCAGGCATCCTTCCGGCAACAGAATCTGCTGCGATTCAGGCCAATGATTCTTATAAGACGAGCCGACCTCGAGATCGGGTCCGGAGATTTCCACCATCACATTATCGGACAATTTGAGGTTCTTCACCTGCGGGTAGGTAGGGATGCGCACGTCGGCCGTCTTCCGGCCATTGGGCTTCACGTCGGGGACGTAACTGGGCGTCAGGGCGTCCGCGATGAACTCGCCGCACGCGACGCGGATGCCGTAGCTGCAGCCCGAGACAAAATTCCCGCGCACCACGTTGTCGCGGCCGGACATCCGCAGGCCTTGGGCTCCAGCGATGCCTTGGCCCAGCACGACGTTATGCTCAACGGTGTTGAAATTACCGCGCCGGATATTGATGCCACCGCGCGTGGCGATGACCGTGTTGTGGCGCACGGCATTGTGATTCGATTTGAGCGAGATGATCTCGGTCCCTTCCCCGTCCGCGCGGTCGAAAAGGTTGTGTTCGATCGTAAAATACGCGCCGTCCTCGTCACGTTCTTCGAGCTTGCCCGAACCCCAGACGCGGATGATTTCGCGGCCGTTGGCGCCGGCGACGTAAGGGACGTTTTTGAAATGAGAGCGGCTCACCGCGTTGCGCCGGCTATCGACGATCGCGTTGCCGATGAGTGGCTGGAGATGATTCTTCCCTTTGAAAAAGCACCGCTCGATGCGGTTGTCGTCGCCTTCGAAAAACACCCAGTAGTATTCCGTTTCGAATGAGGCTGGGTTGTAGTCCGTGATGGCGGTGTTGCGGACCACGCCATGGTGGGACTTGAACTGAATCACGGCGCCTTTGGTGATCGCGCCGCCGTGAAACCAGAGTCCGTCGACCGTGACGTGGGGGGCGTTGATTTCCAACGACGAGGCCCCGCCCAGCTTCACGCCACCGAGCGTCTCCGCCCGGATAACCACCGGGTTATCCGGCTCGCCGCCCCGATTGACGACGACCTTAACGTCATTCCATGCGCCGTTCTTGAGCGTAACGGTATCGCCCGCGCGGGCTGCTTTAAGTGCCGTCGGAAGTTCGCCCGGGCCTTCAACGAAGTGATCCCGAGCCGTAAGCGATCCGGAAAAAGCCGCGATCAACCCGCCAACCGCTGCCGCCATGCGAAGAGGGACCAGGCCGAGCGAACTACTCATCATAATTTGGTCCCTTTGCGGTTGATCGTGTAAGTAATAAAGACGGCGCGGCCGTCGCCTCGCAGGATGCGCGTGGCTCCACTCTTGCCGGCGCGGATTCCTTCGGCGGGGTCGGCGCTGCCTGGTAAAAGCCCGGCAGCGTGATCAGCAAGCTGGCGGTGAGCAGCGTAAAGGGATGTCTGAGTGGCATGGGCTGGGCTAGCGGGTTGGTTGAAAGTGAAAGTGCCGAGCGAAAATCAGGGCTGCTTTTTCTTTTTCTCCTTCTTCCCTACGTTGCTCGCGTGGCGACCGGACTCGTCGCCGGTGTCCGGGATGCCGCCGGCGGGATTGAGCTGATCGAGGGCGGTTTGGAGGCGTTGCCGGGCGGCGACGGCGGCGGCATTTTTCGTGTCGGCGGCGACGAGTTTCTCGGTGAACGGCGCGTCGCTCATATCGAAAAGTTCACCGGCCTGATTGAGTTTCCAGTCGGCTTCGCGGACATACCAACTCCGGGCGAGTTGGTTGAAGATCCAAGGGCGCGGCTCACCTTTTTCACCACGCACCTGAGCGGCAAAACTACGGCCGTCGATCACGGTGTTCGCTGGAAGCTTCGCGCCGGCCAACGCGGCAAACGTTGGGAGGAAATCGCTCGAATCCACGAGGTCGGCGGAGACTTTACCCGCCGGCGTGACGCCGGGCCAACTAACGATCAGCGGCACGCGGCCGCCACCATCGAGCATCGAGCCCTTGGCTCCGGCAAGCGGTCGGCCGCCGATGGTGGCGCGATCGGCCCGGGGGTTGGCGGTGCCGTTGTCGCCGAAGAAGATCACGAGGGTTTTATCGCGCAGCTTCAGGCGGTCGAGTTCAGCCATCAGTTTACCGACGAGTTTGTCCATGTAGACAACGTTATCAGCATAGTGGTCTTTGCTGTCGGGCGCGCTGTCGGGCGTGGGTAAGATCTCACCGTGCGTGTGGGAGAGAGAATAATGGGCGTAGAACGGTCGGTCGCGGTGCTTCGTGATGAAGTCGATCAAGTGACGGTGCATCAGGTCGGGCATGTATTCTTTATCGCGCAGGGGGCGGGTCTCGCCGTTCACGACATAGGTCTTCACCTTCTCTTGGGTATTCCAATAGGCGCCACTACCCGCGTAACGCAGATAGTCGTCGAACCCGAAATCGGACGGCTGCTGCGAGAACTGACTCCACTTGCCGATCATCGTCGTGACGTAGCCGGCAGGCTTCAACACCGAGGGAATCAGTTTTTCTTTCTTGGGCGAAATTTCACCGACTGCGTCCTGATTACTACCGCCCGTGCGGAAACCGTAGCGCCCGGTCAGGATCATAGCGCGCGACGGTCCGCAAAGCGAAATCGTGTAACCGTGCGTGTAGCGCGTGCCGCTGCGCGCGAGAGCGTCGATGTTCGGCGTCTTGTAGTTATCGGCCCCATAACAGCCGACTTCGCCGATCCCGTAGTCATCGGCGAGGATGAAGATGATATTGGGTTTGGCCGGTGCGGTCACACCGGTCGCAGCCACCGCCGAAGCGGACACGAAGAGCAAAGTTTGGAAGAGGCGGAAACATTTCATAGGGAAGGGAGACGAGTTAAAATTTAACGGAAACTTCCAAGCTGTATTGCGCGGGCATCACGTAGGAGAAGCGGTAGACGTTGGCCCCGCTCGCGAGGGTCGTGAAACTGGTCTTGCGGACCGTGTTGTTTTCGAGGTCGACCAGATTGCGGACGCCGAGGCGGACCCGCATCTGCTGACCCCAAATCTTCTGGTCGCGCATGATGTAGGCATGCACCAGATGCGAGGAGCCGCCGATCATCTCCTGCCGATTAGGCACCCCAAACAAATAGTTATCCCGCCAGATGCCGTTCACCCCTAGGCGCACGCCGCGGAGAAGGTTCGGCGCATCCTTGGCGAACGCGTAGTCGGCCACCCAACTCGCCGACCAAGGCGCGGCGCGTGCGCCGGTGGCGCCGGCGGAGTTATCGAGCGTATCAAGCAGGTTTTTCGCATCCAAAAGCAGCGTCGGACTCTCGTCCGGACGCTTTTGCGCCGCTTCGTAATAAGCCCGGAACGAGGACAAATCGGGCTGGCTCGCGACCTGGGCGCGACCGACGGTGAGCCGTAGTTGCACGCCTTTGACCGGGCGGGCCATCAGCGTGAGATCGAAGCCTTTCGACTGCTCCACGGCGGTAAAATTACGGGACGCGCTGGCCGTGCCGGGTTCGCGATATTTGTAATTCGGATCACCGGGCAGGACGTTGTTGGGATTCATGAGATCCTCCGTCTGGCTATCGGAAAAGCTCACTAGGTTGTTCCAGCTTAGGACCACGTTTTTACGGTCGATCTCAAACGCGGCAACGGTGAAGGAAATCCGTTCATCGAGCAGCGTGCCTTTGAGGCCCAATTCTTTGGTGGCGCCGTCGATCGGACCGATAGTCTGCCGGTCAAACGTGCGGGCATCCTGAAACCGGAATGACTCGGAATAGACCCCGTAGACGTTGATGTTCTTGGTCAGCACATAGGTGAGGCCACCCGTGAGGCTCGTGTTGGAGAGCCGTAGGTTGCGATTCTGCACGTATTCGCCGGACAACGCGTCCTTCCGGCTCGGCGGAGCGATGTCTTCATTCCAACGGCCTTCTTTGCGCAGCGCGAGGTAGTCCCAGCTCCGGCCAAAATCGCTACGGACTCCGAAAAGCGAGAGTAGCTTGCCGTTGAAATAACGGCCGCTAGCCGAAAGCGAACCAGAATAGGCCTGCCGCCACTCGGTGCCGTCTGTCGCCGAGGTGCCGGACGCAAAATACCGGAGCGCCACCATATTGACCGCATTCGTAACCGGCAGCACATCCGGCTTCATCCGATCAAAGATTTCCCGCGAATAAAAAGCGGGGTCATCCAAATAGATCCGAAGCCGACCGCGGTCGTTGGTCGTGTTAATCGCCGTGGCCGCGCCCGTCTCGACCGGCTTGGTGTTGAAATACTGCCAGCGCAGGTTGAGCACTTGGTCTTCGCGATACTCCGCACTGGCGACCAAGATTTGCTGCATCCACTTAAACCGATCGAAGCGATAAACGGCTGAGCCGCGGAAGGCGTGGACGTCGTTGCGAAAGTGTTTCCGATCGAGCGACGAGTCGATAAACTGCCGACCGTTGACGTCGACGCTGATCGTCTGGTCGAAAGCATTGTCATTCCGCTCCTCCTGCTGCGTCTGATAATTGTAGGCGAGCTCGGTGCTGATCGGCCCAAGCTGCTGCTCGACGGTCACGGAATACGTGTGAAACGGCCGCGAGTGATTATCGAAGGCCCCGCGGATATTGTATTTCTTGGGGAAGCCGTTGATGCGTTTCGTCCCGACAATACTGCCGGCTGCGTTGCGCATCTGCACATCAAAGAATTGCCCCTCGATCAGCGAAGGCTGACCGCCGAACACCCCGTTGGCCGCGCCTCGGTCAATCGCCGGCAATGGCGCCGAAGCAATCCAAACGCGGTCCGACGTGAAGTAGGTTCCCGCGGTGTTGAAGCTCAAGCCACGCCCCGATTGCTCGCGTACAAAAATCCCGGCAAAACCGCGGGCGTTTTCATAGCTGCCCTGCTCGGCCTCGAATCTGATCGAGGTGGTCTTAAACGGCTGCCACAACGCCGCGAGTGTTTCCCCGGCGAACTGATAGGTCGAGGCATCTTGAAACGTCCGGTCCTGCCGCCGTACCGCGTTAAAACGCAGCGCAAGGTTCGACGCGACCTTTCGGTTGTAATCCAACTGCCCGCGATAAGCACCGTCGCTGTTGTAGAAAGCCATGACCTCACCGAAGTTCGCGAAACGCGGCCGCTTCGTGAAAACCGCCCCATTACCGCCGGGCTCCACTTCACCGAAGATCAGCGAATTTGAGCCTTTGCCGAAGTCGATCCGCTCCACGTTATAAGTGTCCGACGGGATATACCAACGGAAGTAATTCCGGCTCACGTTATTCGTCTGACTGAGTCCGCGAAACGCGAAGTTGCCCTTGGCGTTGTCGTTTTCCATCACCGGCGCCGCGTACACGTTGGCCACGTAGCCAGCGACATCATCGGCCGAGTATAACCCGAGGTCCTGAATGAAGTCCGCCGTGATCGCATCGATGTTCACTGGCACGTCCTTCAACGCCTGCTTCGTGCGCGTGGCCGAGAGCGTATCGTTGGCCGACCAACCCGTCTCACGCTCTGATGCAATGACGAACGGTGAAAGCCTGACGGCTTCCTCGTTGGCGGACGCAGCACGCACCGGCGCCGGAGCCACCTGCGCCGGAGCGAACGGCGCCAACAGAAGAAACAGCCCTGCAGTTCGAACAAAGCTAAAACAATAAACCGATAATTTCATTTGGGGGATGTTAGGGAATAATACATCAAAAACCCGGCCCCATATTGGCGCAAAGTCTGCATTACTGGCATCGTTGAGTAATCCATCATTATTTTTGCCATTAATTATTATATGATAACGATTTAGTGTATTTTGCTCATATCATTAACCTTACCCCAAAATAAATTGCTATTACAGGGACCTAAATTTCGCTTCTAAAACTCAAACCATGCCGGTCAAAAGCAAACGTGGAACCAAACAGGCAAAGGCTTTCAATGGGCCTGTTTCGATGCAACAGGTGGCAGACTACGCGGGCTTATCGCGCTCAGCGGTATCACTCGCTCTCCAGCAGCACCCCAGCATACCCGCCTCCACCCGTGACCGCATCCGCGCGGTCGCACAAGAACTGGGCTACCGACCGAATCCACTCGTCACCGCTCTCATGCGTAGCCGTCGCACGGTCGCGCCCGCTTCTGTGGTACGAGCTTCGTTGGGATTTCTGACCGCAGATGCACCCACGGACCGCTGGCGCGATGCGACCACCCATCGTAATTTCTACGCCGCCGCCGCCACCCGAGCCGTCGAACGCGGCTTTAGCCTTGAGGAATTTTCCGCCACCGACCCTCAAATGCGCCCGGAAAGACTAATCGATCTGCTTCAAGCTCGCGGCATACACGGGATTCTGATGGCGCCACTCACCGGCCAGAAAAACACGCTCCCTTTTGATGCAACCGGTTTTTCCGTCGTGGGCTTGGGCACCAGTGTGCAAGTGCCGGAAATCGATCGCGTCGCCGATGATCATTTTTACGCGGCTCAACTGGCCTATACACAAGCCCAAGCCCTCGGCTATCGCCGCATCGGGTTTACCCTAGCCGCAGATGTCAGCCAGCGGCTCGAGCACCGTTGGCTTTCCGGCTACTTGGTTGCTCAACAACAAGAATCCTCGCGCCTACGCCTCCCCGTATTCATGCCCAAAACGCGCGAGGAAATCCCGCTGGGGCTAAACGCCTGGATCGCTCGCCACCGCGTCGATGCCGTGATTTTTGGCCTGCGCGATCAAAATAAAATGAGCTGTGCTCCGAGCAGCACAGGGCTCATTTCGCTATCCGTCCATGATGACGGCCACGTCGCCGGTATCCGCCAAGACGAATTTCGAATCGGAGCCGAAGCGATCGACCTGCTCGTGGAGAAACTACAGCGCTGGGAAACCGGTTCGCCGCGCGGCCCGCGTCTCCAACTCGTGCGCGGAGTCTGGTGCGCGGGCCTAAGCGCACCCGGCGCCGGTCGAAAACGCCAAGCCCTCCTGCCCAACAAATAAATGAGCCCCGCCGCTTCAGCCTCCCACCCTAAAGCCGCACGCGCGATCCGCCATTCACACGCCAACGCGTCAGAATTTTCTCCACATCCACGGTCCGCCGCGTTCGTCTTTACCCGTTCCCCATCCCTTCAACCCAACTCCTTACCCATGCTCCGTCATTTCCTCCCTGCCCTGCTCGTGACTCTCGGCGGCTTAACCTCCCTCTCCGCCGCCGAAAATCAGCTCACCGCCGCTGAAAAATCCGCCGGTTGGACGCTCCTCTTTGATGGTCAGACCATGAACGGCTGGCGCACCTATGCCGGTAAACCCGCCGGCGGCTGGGAAGTCAAAGACGGCACGCTCCACGCCATCGCCAAAGTCAAAGGCACCGAGCTCATCACCGAGAAAAAATTCAACGACTTCGAGTTCGCCTGGGAATGGAAACTCCCGCTCGCCGGCAATAACGGCGTCAAATATTTCGTCACCGAAGCCCGCCCCGCCGCGCCAGGTCATGAATACCAGATGCTCGACGACAGCGGCCACCCCGATGGCAAGATCGGCTCGCACCGTCAGACGGCCGCGTTTTACGACGTGCTCCCGCCCGCCGCCGATAAACCCATGAAACCCATCGGCGAATGGAACGCCTCCCGCATCGTCGTCAAAGGCAACCACGTCGAACACTGGCTCAACGGCAAAAATGTTCTTAGCTACGTCCTCGGCAGCGCCGCAGTTAAAGCCGGTCTCGCGAAAAGCAAGTTCACCAAACAAGTCGGCTTCGGCGAAAAAATCGCCGGCCATATCATGCTCACCTACCACCAAGATGATTGCTGGTACCGTAACATCAAAATCCGCGAACTGAAGTAACCCCACGCGGCGCGCTCACCGCGAAATTGGTTTAATCGAGCCACAAAAAAACACCGCCCACTTCGGGCGGTGTTTTGGTTTAAAAATAAAGCCAGAAAGCGGCGGCGAATTAAGCCTTTGGCTTCTGTTTTTTGAATTCTTTGTGCGACGATTTTTGCTGGGCGTCCAATTCAGCAATCAACTTGGCGGCTTCATCGTTCTTACCGGCCTTGAGCGCGACTTCGAGTTTACCGACGAGCTCGATCATCTTCTTCATCTCGGTCTTGTAGGCCTCGACAAATTTGGCCTGATCGGCGGCGGGTTTTTCGGTCGTGATCTCGGGCTTGAAAGCGAGGGAGCCTTCAGCGGCGGTCTTGATCGTGGCGACCAAAGCGAGCGACTCGGTGTTCTTCGCGGGATCCGCGATCTGGCGCTTCAACCTACGGTAGGCGCCGTTGAGCTTTTCCATTTTTTCACCAAGCTCGGTGTGTTTTTCTTCGCCTTTGGGGGCGGCTTTAGCGGCCTGGGCTTGCGCGAGGGGCGCGAAGGCGAGCGCGATGCAAGTGCTGGCAATGAGGAGACGGTTTTTCATAAGAAGGAGAGATGGTTTAAAAAGCAGTCAGACGGCTGTGAAATACGCCTAAAAAGGCCCTAGTCGGCAACTCCATTTCGCAAAAATACCCGCCACATTTTAAGCCAAATCCAAGCCACGCATCGTGCCGGTCGAGGTCGCAAATTTGTGCGACTTAAGACCCATGCGCTGCAACATCGAGACGAAGAGGTTCGGGAGCGGAGAGCTGCGCCTTGGGCGAAAACCACCGAAAGCACGAATGAGACTGCCGGACCTGCCAGAGTCCGCGCGCCATTCGACGTACGCGGCGCAGCGAATTTTCAGGGAAGCGAAAAGAAGACGACGCGAGGCACGTACACGGGTGAAGCGATGGATGAGGATACGGCAGCCATACGGCCGGGCAAACCCATGATTTCGACCCCTTATGGACGTGGCCGCGCGGCCTGGAGTTTGAGGCGCTCGGCCTCGTCGAAGTGATCAATCGCTTCGAGCGAGCGCCCGAGTTGGCGAAGGATTTGCGCGAGGTTTTCATGGGCCTCGATGAAGGCGGGGCGGAGCCGGAGCGCCTGACGAAATTCCACCACGGCTTCGGTTAACTGACCCGTGCTGGCGAGAGCGACGGCGAGGTTGCAATGCAAGTCCGCGTCGGCGGGCGCGGCCGCCAGGCCCGCGCGAAACGTGCGGGCGGCGTCTACCCAGCGCTCAGCTTGCGCGAAGGCGTTACCCAAAGTCGCATACGCGGCCGGGGCGCGCGGATCGAGTTGGACGAGTGCTTCAAACTGCGCGATGGCCTCGGCTCGGCGACCCACGCGGGCGAGAGTCGTGCCCCAATCGCGGCGAATTTTCGGCAAGTCGGGTTTGAGTTGCGCGGCGGCGGCGAAATGCGCGAGGGCTTCGCTCGTACGATCGGCCGCAGCGAGGGCGAGCGCGTAGTTGGCGAGAGTTTCGGCGGATTTGGAGTTGAGCTGGAGCGCGCGTTCGTAGCTGGCAAAGGCCTCGGGCAAGCGACCGAAGTCACGGAGGACATTGGCGCGGTTGCCGTGGGCGGCGGCGTGATCGGGTTGCAGTCGAATCGCGGTCTCAAAGTGCGTGAGCGCTTCGGCGAGGCGGCCCTGTGCGCTGAGTTCGCAGGCGAGGTTGTTGTGCGCTTCGGGATAGTCGGGCTTCGCGGCGAGGGCTTTTTCGTACTGCGCGGTGGCTTCGACGATGCGGCCGAGGCTGCGGAAAGCGTTGCCGAGGTTGTTGTGCACTTCGGCGTAGCCAGGGCGCAGGACGAGGGCGCGTTCAAAGAGCGGTATCGCCTCGAGCGGTTGACCGATCAAGACGAGTTCGCAGGCGAGGTCGTTGTAGCCAGGGGCGTCATTGGGGCGTAGCTCGAGGGCGCGGCGGAAGCTGGCGATGGCTTCGTCGTGGCGACCTTTTTTGGCGAGGGTGTCGCCGAGATTAAACCAAGCCATCGCGGCGGCAGGATTGCGCGCGAGCGTGGCGCGCCAGAGGGATTCATGGCTGAGGTATTCCAGGCTCTCGCGCCATGTGAGTACGCCCAAAACCGCCAGCAACGCGGCGGGGGCGATTACGCGGAGGCGAGCCCACGCAGCGGGCAAGCGCTCGAGCGCGACGGTGAGGCCGGCGCCGGCGAGCGCGAGCGGGCCCATGCTGGCGAGGTATTGAAAATGGTCTCCAACAAAGGAATAGCGGAAAAAATAGATGTTAAAAAATCCGAGCACGGGAAAAAGCAACGCGCCAAAAAAAATCGCCGCGGTAAAAATCGGTCGAAGCGCGCTGTCACGTCGCCACCAAAGCAAACCGAGCACAACGAGCATCGCCGCGAGCGGGCCGTACACTCGTAGATCGGCGCCGTCGATCTGCCAGCGCGGGTAAATAAAAATCAGATCAGCGGGCCAAGCGAGTTTACCGAGGTAAAACCACACGACGTGGCCGGCGATGGCGCAACGTTCGGGCCACGTCTGCGCCCAAGCGGCACCTTCTGCGCCCGAGTGGAAGCGCTGCTCCCAGATCGTCCAAGCGGCGGCGCAGAGCGACAACGCAAAGAAAGGCCCCAGCGGCAACAGATCGCGCCAGCTGAGCCGGCGCTGCATCCACCACAGGCTCAAAGCTAGCACGACGGGCAAGGTCACCGTCGAGGGTTTGCTCAAGATCGCGAGTAACGCACACAGCAGCGCGAGCGCATAGGCATAGCCGTGAGTCTGAGTGAGCCGCGCCGCCGCCCCTCCCTTTGCGGTTTTACGTGCCGAGGAGGAAGGCGCCGAAGCCCCGTTTGTTTTTAACCATCGCAGGTAAAAACGAATCGCGAGCAGGAAGAAGATGGCTGACTGGGTGTTTTTGAGTTCGCAGATCCAGGCGACAGATTCGACTTGCACAGGATGCAAAGCCCAGAGCGCGGCCCCGAGCCAGGCACCGCGCACATTGAGTTGGCGAAGCACGCGCCAGAGCAGCACGGCGGACAACGCGTGGCAGGCGAGCGTGACCAGATGATACCCGAGCGGTTCCACCCCCCAGAGCGCGTGTTGCACCCAGAAATTTGTCAGGACGAGGGGAAAGTAATTCGCGGCGGCCGTGGTCCAGATTTCCCGGAGACCGAGCGGGCCTACGATGGTGGGATTAGCGGTGACGTGGAGATCGTCGTCCCAGAGGAATTCACCGGGCAACACGCCGAGGTACGCCAAAATCACCGCCGCCACGAGGGCGAAACCCCAAAGCAGGGAACGATCCGGGACGATCGGGCGAATCGGCGCTGGGGAGATCGGCGGACGCATGCGAGGTAATGAGAAGCGCAGGGATGAAGCGGCATGAGGTCAACGCCGAGACGTCTCGCGGGTACACCGCGCGGACACAAAAAACGCCAGCCCGGAGGCTGGCGTTTTCACGCGGATAAAAAAAATAAACGCGGAGATTAGAATTGGCCCTTAACACCGAAGACCCAGTTGGCGCCGTATTCTTCGATCTGGCGCAGGTAGCCGTTTTTGCCTTCTTGCGTGCCGGTGGGCGATTCATACCAACGATCTTTCATGTTGGTGATGTTACGGCCTTGGACGTAGAGGGAAACGTATTTGGTGAGGCGGACCGTGAGTGAGCCGTCGAATTTGGTGATCTGACCGACGTAGCGACCGTAGGTGCTGCTCTCGGGTTTATCATCGACCCAGATCATGCCGAACGAGGCGTTGAAGCGACCGTAGGAATAACCGAGGCGCGAGGTGACGCGGTGCGGAGCGAGCTGTTGACGGCGGACGCTGGCATAAGTGCGACCGTAGGTGAAACCGACGTTGATCCCACGCAAGTAAGGACCAGGCAGGAAACCGAGCGTCTGGTTGTAGCTGATGTCCATGTTGCGCAGCTGTTCTTCATTGGCGTTGTTGGTGCGCACGCGGAAGGTGTAGGGAGCAAAATCCGGATCATCGACGCCGAACTGTGAGGCGGAATAATCGAAATCTTGGATGAAGTTGCGCGCCTTATCTTGGGAGAAGGAGATCGAGGCCTGGCCCGGCGAACGACCTTCAAAATAGTAGGCGAGACGCGTCTGGAACACCGTGTGGAACTCGGGCAGCAATTTAGGATTGGGCGTGGAGACGCGCTGATTGGTTTCGTCGATGTTCCAAGGGCCGGTGAGATCGTTGATCGGCGGACGAGCGATACCTTTATTGGCGCCGGCTTGGAATTCGAAGTTGGGAAAAATCTGGTATTTCATCAGCAGGGACGGAAACCAGTTTTGGTAATTTGAGGTGCGAATTTTGCGCGGCTGGCTCTCGTATTGATACTTCATGCCGGCGATGGTGGTGGGACGGCCGGAATTGGTCCCAACGGCGTTAACCGGGTAGCCCGCAGCGATGACGTCGGACCGCGAGAGCGGATTGAGCTCGTCGAAGGTGTTTTGAGTTTCCTCGAGGCGCACACCGTAGCGGAACTGCAACTTAGAGTTAATGCGCATATCGGCTTGGAGGTAGCCGGCGGAAACGGTCTGCTGGAAGTCGCGCGGGTTGGCGATAAACGTGGTGTAGTAATTTTCCGGCGTAGCGGTGGAGACGAACCACTCGGGGTGATCACGGAAGAGCTTAGCCATCTGATTACGGCTCACACGCGGAGGGACGCCTTGGACGCCGTTGATGTTAAAGAG
>Ga0222712_10005814_pt1 | contig 12352 bp, 12 predicted proteins | sample C33_657DmetaG_FD_165043 | JGI IMG/M metagenome (GOLD analysis project Ga0222712, IMG submission 165043) | Estuarine water microbial communities from San Francisco Bay, California, United States - C33_657D | ecosystem: Environmental > Aquatic > Marine > Unclassified | place: USA: California...
ATGGAAACGTGGTTGCAAAGGCATACATTGATGGCGATTATATTATTTCTGGTGAAGTGGTCATGGAACAAACTTATAAGAAACCAAGAAGGCTCAATTTACCTGCCGGAAAACGTACTGGATATAATTTAGATATAGAGGTTTACGGTTCAACGTCAAAAGTTGTTATGGAAATTGCTTACAGATTGCCAGAGGAAGATTAATGATACATTCAGTTAACGAAGCATCAAGAGAAGAAATAAATAGAGCCCTCAGATTGATTCAAACTGGTGGGATTAATGTTGCTTCAGATAGAGGTCGAAAAGAAAGGTCTGCCGATAAGAATCCTTACCGAGCAGAACAAGGTATAATAACTCAAAGCATAACAACGTTTAAGGCTGAGTATGTTATTCCGCCATCAGAAGTAACTTTTAGCGTATCTACTACCCCATACGATTATGGATATGGCAGTAACTACGGTAATGATTGGGGTGGATAATGAGTCAAATTACTGGTACCTCAACTGGAATCTATGGCGGTCAGTCAATCTATGGTGAAGGTGGTTGGCTAGAGGCAATGAATTCGGCCCTTAAACAATTAGATGCTTTTATAAACCTAAGCGTTATGAGTGCTACTACAGGTATTAAGCCGACCCTTGCAAATTCTAATGATGATAAGGGTAAAAAATACCTAATCCCCAATAATGCTACGGGAGATTGGGGTTCCTATAAGGGATTCATTGCTCATTGGGATGGAACTAATTGGACTTATTACTTTCCGCAGAGACCCGATGGACTCATTCTTTACGCCCTAGATACGAAAAAAACCTATATCTATGACTTAAGTGTGCAAGATAGTTATAAATGGATTATAAAGGCTACAGAATCTGATGTATTTAAGGTTCCCACAGTTGGTCATTATACTGGCATTGGGGTACAGTCTTTTTCAAGCAAAAGCGTACTTGACATACTGTCTCCATCGTCTCCAACAACTAAGTATTTAATTCAGGTTAAAGACGAAAATGGACTCTACCAGTCATCAGAAATATTAACTTTATGCTATACAACCGCTACTGATACTGAGGCCGTTTTAACTGAGTATGCAAGAGTTGTTAAATTAGAAACACCTTTATGCAATTTTACAGTCGAGGCACAAGTATCAAACAATGTAACAACTTATAAGTTATATGGCACGCCAGTCAGCGGATTGGTGTATGTTAAAATATTAAAGTATAGCATCTTTGAATAGGAGAAGACATGGCTGTTACTAATAAAAAACTTTTTGGAAAATACGGGTTTGATGCTAACAACTCGGCAATCAGTAATGTTGCTGACCCTACTAATGCGCAGGATGTTGCAACCAAAGCCTATTCAACTAACGCAAGTAATTTAGCAACAGGAACTGTATCAACTGCTCGTTTGGCAAGTGGTAGTGCAACTAGTTCTACTTTTCTTCGTGGAGATAGTACGTGGGTATCACTTCCTGCAACAACCTCAGTTACGGGTACCTCAGAACAAATTCTTGCTAACGGAACTTTCAACAGTGCACAATCCGGTACAGTTACTTTAACGCTTCCCTCTACGGTTTCTTTAACCGATTTAAATATTAGCGGAAATCTTACGGTTAATGGTACTACTACAAATTTGAATTCAACTAATTTAGTTATTGAAGACAAAAACATTATCTTAGGTGATGCTACTACTCCTACCAACACAACGGCAGATGGTGGTGGACTTACTCTTAAGGGCACAACGGACAAAACTTTTAACTGGGTAAGTGCAACAAATGCTTGGACCTCTTCCGAACACGTTTCCGTTTCTTCAGGAAAAAATATTTTATTGAATGGCTCTACTTCCGGAACCATTACTCTTAGCCCTGCCGCAACTTCTGGTACTAACACCATTACCCTACCTGCAACTACGGGTACGGTTGTTACAACGGGTGATACGGGAACTGTTACCAGCACGATGATTGCTGATGGAACTATTGTCAATGCTGACATTAATGCATCTGCCGCTATTGTAGACACCAAGTTGGCAACCATTTCTACTTCTGGAAAAGTTTCTAACTCTGCTACGACTGCTGCTTCTGCAAATACGGCATCAGCGATTGTTGCGAGAGATGGTTCGGGTAACTTTGCTGCTGGAACTATTACGGCTTCATTATCCGGTAATGCTTCTAGTGTTACAAATGGTATCTATACCACGGACACGGCTACAGTTACGAACACTATGTTGGCAGGTTCTATTGCCGATACTAAATTAAATACTATTTCTACTGCAGGCAAAGTTTCAAATTCTGCAACAACTGCAACTTCTGCGAACACTGCTTCGGCTATTGTTGCACGTGATGCATCTGGAAACTTTACGGCTGGTACGATTACCGGTGATTTAACTGGTAATGCTTCTACGGCTACGACTGCAACGACTGCAACTAATGCTACTAATGTTGCCATTACAAATGACACAACAACTTCTTCTTATGTTTACCCAACTTGGGTTGGTACTTCGAGTGGCAATCAAGCCGTTAAAACTACGGATACTCGCTTAAAGTTCAAACCATCAACGGGTGAATTAGTTACTGCTGAAGAAACTAAAGTTTCTAAATCACTTTCTGTGAATAACAGTACCGGTGCAGTCACTACGATTGATACTTTTACGGGTGGTGCGGCTGAGTATCTAATTGCTGTCTATCAACTAACAAATACTGGTGGTGCTGAGGCACGTGCTGTTGTTAAATTATTGATGAGCGTAACTGGTAAGCCTACCGTTTATGACCTCAACTACATTGAAATGGGTGAAAGCCAATCTCTTATAACTTTATCAGCAAGTGTTGATGCTACAACTGGCTTAACTACACTTACCGCTATCGGAGTAAATGGTGCTGGTTACTCTTACAATGTTGTATTTACGAGAACAAGTCTTTCGTTAACAACTGTTTAATAAAAAATAATCCATGGGGAGAGTGAACTGTGGCTACTAATCCTAAAGAGTTTAGAGTTAAAAATGGTCTAGAGATTACCGCTGGTCCAATTAAAATTAACGGCTCTACAGGAACTAGTGGCCAAGTTATTTCATCTACCGGTACCGGAGTAGAGTGGACTGCAGCCACTGCAGGTAGTGGTTCGGTAACTTCGATTACTGCAGGAACGGGTTTAAGTGTTTCTGGGGGTGCTAATCCGATTACCACTAGCGGAACAATAACGATTGATTCTACTGTCGCAACTCTAACAGGCACACAAACACTAACGAATAAAACTCTTACTTCACCTACGCTAACGACTCCCGCTCTTGGAACTCCCGCTTCAGGAACTTTGACGAATTGCACCTTCCCAACGCTTAATCAAAACACCACGGGCTCTGCAGGTTCTGTTGCTAATACCCTTACAATCACATCGCCTTTAAGCGGAACTTCTTACAATGGTTCGGCTGCCGTCTCCATTGGAATCCCTGTGGCTACGACTTCGGTCAATGGATACTTATCCTCAACGGATTGGACGACTTTCAATAATAAGGGTTCGGGAACAGTAACTTCTATTGGCTCGACAACCTTGACAACAGGTGGTACATCCGCAGTTCCCACAGTTAATTTAACATCAGGAATTGTAACAGCAGGAACGACAGGCTCGGCTAGTTTAATTCCTGTTGTAACAGTCGATACTTATGGTCGTGTAACTGCGATAACCACGGCGGCAAATCCACAGGGAACAGTCACTTCTGTTACGGGAACTTCTCCAGTTGTTTCTACTGGCGGTGCTACGCCCGCAATAAGTATGCCTGCTGCGTCTTCGGGTGTTAATGGTTATATGACAGGAACTTATGCCACAAAACTTGATGGTATTACCGCAGGAGCAACATCCAATAGTGGAACAGTTACTTCCGTTTCGGGAACAGGTAATGTAAGCGGTATAACGCTAACAGGGACAGTTACGGGTTCGGGTAGTTTAACCTTGGGCGGTTCGATTGGAACGCTTAATCAAAATACGACAGGATACGCAGGTTATTTGAACACAACGAATCAAGGGCTGACGGGTAGCACAGGTTTAACAACTGTATCATCTACAACTGCTTGGTCTAATTACCCAATTGGTTATTCCGCAATGTTTAATACTGGGCAGACCGCAACTGGAGCCCCTTCTAGTAATTACGGATTTTTTATCAAGATAGCCAATCGAGACGCAGGTGGCGGTTGGGGCGGTATATGGACAGATTATTCAGGTGGTGATACCTATGTAGGAAACACAACAGTTAGTTCTAGTTATGCGACTTGGTATAAATTATTATCTTCTACTAACTACAACTCTTATGCCCCCACTTTAACAGGAACAGGTGCAAGTGGAACTTGGGGTATCTCGATTTCAGGTTCAGCCCCCGCTGGTTCTTTAACAGGGGCAACCTTAGCAAGTGGAGTGACCGCTTCATCGCTAACAAGCGTGGGAACGCTAGGTTCTTTAACTGTTTCAGGAAGAATTAGCGTTGGAGATTCAGTTGCTCAAATCTATCAAGATGGCACAAGGTTAAAAGTTAGGTCTGAAAGCACAGATGATGTCGTTCACTTTGCAAGTTATGGAATGTATTTTCCGAAGGTAGGTCAAACTTATAATTTATATCTAGCAGAAGGTTTGCAAATGGGTTATGGCACAGCGAGTCCATACCTTAGTTATAGAACAGGTGATTTGATATTTCGTTCAGACGCAACGGAACGAATGAGACTAACTGCGGGGGGGTCACTAGGAATCGGAACTTCTTCTCCTGCGACCAAATTACACATTGAAGCCCCAACTGTTTCTTATGGTCAGGTTAGGTTATTAAATAGTTCAGGCTCTGGTGAGACTTCTATAAATATAGGTAGGACAGGTCAAACACTAGAGCAACGATGGACAATAGGTCAAGGGGTCGCTGGAATTGGAGATTCATTTGGATTTTATACAGGTGGCTCTCCCAAGATGACCCTTGATACCAATGGTGTCTTTACAGTGTCTAGCCATATATACGCCTCTAGTGGGTATGTGTTCGCTATCCATTTTAATCAATCTAGTAGTAACTCTGAGAATCCAACAATCGCAGGAATATGGGCTAATAATGCAGGTGATAATTACTGTAGAAAATCTACCCCTGCCCACTTTAAGAACCAAATGGGTATGTATCACAATAATGGCACATCTACTTCAAATAGAATAATCATTTCATCAGGCACACCATCAGGGACTATTACTGATGGCGATGTGTGGTTACAATACTAGTCTAACCCTAAAGGAGAGTTATGTCGTTCAAACTAGAATTTACCGAGGCTGAATTGAACATCGTGTTTAATGCCCTAACACAAAGGCCCTATTTGGAAGTGGCCCTGTTGGTTCAAAAATTTCAACAAGAAATTCAGGCCCAGGCCGACGCACAAAAAAAGGAAGTGACTGATGTCTAAAGTTTATGTTAATACCGTTGAAAGAATGGATTGTTATCCAACTTTTGAAGCGAAGTCCGATGTGGTTTTCACCATTTATTGGCGTATGAATGCTTCGGAAGATAACTACCACGCAACCGCTTTTGGCTCTTGTGCAGTAACTTGGGCTGAAGGTGACCCCTTTACTGCTTATGAAGATTTGACCTTTCAACAAGTGTGGGGTTGGGTTGCTGAAAAAACAGATATTCAAGCAACAAAAGACTTCCTCGATAGACAAATTGAAGAACAAAAGAACCCGCCTGTCGTTTCTTTGCCTCTACCTTGGGCTACACCAACACCTTTAGCACCTTCAGTGGAATAATGAATGGCTTACAAGGTTCGTGTCGGTGGGAATTGGGTCGATGTCACTCAGCCTAAAGTTAGGGTGGGAGGCGTTTGGACCAATTGCACAGCGGTAAAAGCCAGAGTTAATGGTGCTTGGTCAACTGTATGGCAAGCACAAGTTAATGTAAGACCTAATACATTTACAACCGATGCAAACCTTACCTGGTGGGATTCGGGTAACACTGTCGATGGCAGTTACGATGATACAGGCACCTTTGGTAAACCTACGCCCACGGGTTACAATATAGGTGTTAACCAGTTTGGTTATATACAATTTGCTTCTCAAGCCTACTCTAGTGCAACTTTGTATTTAAAGTACGGTTGGGATGCTTATTATGATTCTGCTACAGGCGATGCTTCCACGACGCTAAGTATTATGCAAACAAGTAATAGTGCCAATCTTTCAACGATTGCAACAAAAAGTTTCTCTGATGCAAGCAGTTCGTCTGTACAAACAGCGACATTTAGTTTAGGGGCCAATAACAATCTTGATTATATAAAGGTTAAGGTTGGGTACAGAAAAGCACTCAGTTATGAGACGGACTACAACACCTGTGTTGCTTATCAAATGGAAGAATGGGGGGCATCCTGTGTCCAATATGGAACTATAACCTACACAAGCGACATTGGGTTCAAAATCTACGACTGTTATATTATTTACACACCTTGAGGTATTTATGTCAAAACCTACCCACCTAGAAGTTATTATCCACTGCCATCCAGAGACTCAATTTATTGAGAAACTCGTTTACAGTGGGGGTGAAATTATTATTGACACGACTCAAGACCAAGTATTAACAAGAGTTCTACCTAATGGGAAATTGGATACCTCTCTCTATAGCGAGCCTATTGGGGATATTTTGAACAGGCTTATTGATAAATACTATAGTGATACAATAGATAATGGAGAATAGATATGGCACGTAAAGAGTTATTTAGTAAGTATTTTCTTGACCCCATTTATGCTAAAGCCAAAATTATTATTGCTCCAGACGGTTCGGGAGATGGAAGTGGAGGTGGCGGTCCAGCAGGAGGACCTCCAGCACCTATTATTACCAGTGTTGTTGAGGATAAAAGTCAACTCACTATTGGTGGATTTGTAAAGTTTACTGTAAATATTACTAATGCTTACACATCGTGTCGTATTACCGGAAGTGGTATTTCTGCTCCAGGATTAAGTGTTACTAATGGCGTTCAAAGTTCTGCCATTGTTCCAACAGCAACGGGTACTTTAACCTATACAATAACTGCAATTAATGCTGCTATTGCGGCTCCAAATTCAAATACTTCCATAATGACAAAAGAAATAAGTGTTTTAACATTGCCGCAGATATCTGCTTTTACGGCTACTGTATCTGGCAATAATGTACTACTTGTTCCAACGTTTACTCCAAGTTCAGGTACCATTGCTAAAATTGTTTATGGAACAACTACAATAAATAATGTTGTAAGTGGTACAACTTATACGGTTGCAAAACCTATTGTTGAAACCGTTTATACCCTAGAAGTTAAAAATGAAGCAGGTTATGGTGACCAAAGAACCGCAACAGTTACAGCCTCTGCTTTAAATCCAACTATTTCTGGATTTACATCTTCTAGTCAGACTGTTGACTCAGGTGCCAATTTTCAGATAACACCAACATTTAGTAATGGCTCTGGTTCAATACTTAGAAGTAAAGGTACGTTCACGGGTGGTGGAACAAGCATTTCTTGTACTAGCGGTGTTGCTATTACAACTCAAATCACAGAGACAACGACTTTCACGCTAAGGGTAACAGCCACTCAATAGGTATGAAATGTCTTATGTTGAATCCTCTATAGAAGTATATGTAAATCAGCCGAGTAGTATTACATCCGATTCTGCTTTAAGTACGCTGACGGTTTATACAACCACTCCGGCTTCTATGCAAAGTCAAGATGAAGCCTCTATTACGGTAGGTATCAATAACTACATGTTTGTTGCTCCAATTATTGAAGAGAGCAGTTTAACAATTGGTGTTAATGATTACATGACAGTTGCTTCGATTGTTGAAGAACAAAGTTTAACCGTTGGGATTAATGATTACACAACAATTGCTTCGATTGTTGAAGAGAAAAGTTTAACCGTTGCTATTACGAGAGAAACTCCACTTTTGCTATTTGAAAACGAGGCAAGCATTACCATAAGTTTAACAAGTACTGCCAGTAGAGGTACATACACGGAAAAGTCTTTAACTGTTGGTATTACTGGACTTATTAATACAAACTACATAGAGACACCCATTACTATATACCTTCCCGGAGAGGGTCCCGGTGATTATGTTGAATCAAGTTTAATTGTTGTCAAATATGACGCCAAATATGGCGATATACGCTTTACGTACCCTAAAGCCTCTAACCAGCCACTTGGATTCGAGGTAGTGGTCTATAGGGCTTTAAACAACATTTACGACCCATCAGACCAAGCCTCCTACCTGACACCCCTGAGAGAAGTCAAAATTGGTACCCACATCACAGAGAACAGCACTCATTATGTTTATAAGTCGGCTTGGACTCCCAAGGCTATTGATTTAAGTTACCCCTTTAAGATTGCCGTTAGAAGTGTCTTCTTTAGCGGTAAGTCTGAGTGGACGGTATCTGGAGAACATGATATATAAGTAGTATGAATTTAACCATTAGACGTGCTTGTATTACGGACTTTGAAGCCGTAGTATCTATGCTTTATTTTAATTATAATTACCCTAATTATAGTGAGAATAAGGTAGCGTCTGTTAATGATTGTTCTATTATGTTTATTAATGGATTTAACGGTAATGGATTTATTAACATTGTTGAAGACGATGGTGTTGCTGTTGCTGCCTTTAGTCATGCTATTCGTGGCAATAACCTAGTAGAAATGCATATGTGTATGAACCCTGAGTATATCGGAAAGGGTATAGGTTCTAAGGTGTTTGAGTTAAACTCTGGGCTATGTACAGGATTAACTCTTTTCACAATGACCCCAGAGACTAACCCACTTTCAATTAAGGCACTTATTGATGCAAACTTTAAGGTATCGGGCTCTATACCAGATTCTTATCAAACCTCTGATGGTTTTTGTTCCAGAGTAGTTCTTTATAGTGTTTGTAAGTAGTTGAAAACACGATGATAAGATAAAGGTATATATATTCTTATGAGGAGAATAATATGCCTTGGGCACCCTATTTACTTGGAGCAGCAGCAATCGGTGCTGTTACTTCTATTATTGGTGGTAATCAAGCAAGAAGTGCTGCTGAAGATGCAGCACGTAGACAAGAAAATCTTGCAAATCAAGATATGGCATTTAGACAGCAAATGTATGCAGACCAAAAAGCATTATATGGACCTCTACAACAAAGACTTATGGCAATGGCTAATAGTGACCAACCCCTTAATTGGTCTCAAATAAGTGGTCAAATTTCTAATCAATATTCGGACCAAGTAAGACAAGTTACTCAAATGGGTGGTCAGGGTCAATACGGTGGTCTAAAGTATGACCGCTTAACTAAACTAGGTTTATCCAATGCAACCGGTAAGGTACAGGCTTATAACCAAGGATTATTAAATAGATTAAATTTAGGAACCGCCTTGGTTTCTCCTGGTTCACAAGCGGTACTAAGTTCTGGACAATTTGTTGGTACAGGCTTGCAAGGGTATTCTCAACAATACGGAAATCAAGCCGCTATGTTTGGACAAGCGGCTGCAAATGCTTATGCAAGTGCTGGTACGACTATTACGAATGCGGCTCTTGGTTATGGAATGTACAGTAGCGACATACGATTAAAGAAAGACATAGAGTTTTTAAAATATAAAGATGATATCAAATTATATAAATTTAAATACAAATGGAGTAATGATTACTATGTTGGAGTAATAGCACAAGATTTATTGGGAACTGAATATGAGTCTGCTGTAAGTAATATATTAGGATTTTATTCTGTAGATTATTCTAAGTTGGGTATAGAGATGTTACCTTTTGCTGAATATTCTAAGATAGCGGCATTGGAGTTATAAAATGAGTGGTTGGTCTGGAGTAGCACTAGCGGGTTTTGGGGCAGGAATTGGAAAGGCTTTAGAGCCCGAAAATTTAGGAAAACTTGTAGCACTTACTGACAAGTTAAAATGGGATGCAAAACAAAAAGAAATTACTGACCAAGTAGAACAAGAATTTAAAGACATGGAAGCAAAAAATCAGGAAAATAATCCGGTAGACACTATATCTGGTGAAAAAGTAGTAACTGAATCAAAAGATTTTAAAATTAACCCCAAGGCTAGTAATAATTTTGATATTTCGGAAATTTCAAAAGTTAATCCTAGCATACCTTTAGGAAGTACTAGTTCTACCAATGCGCAATCAACCAATACTCAATATCTTAAACCTGAAGACGTAAAATCTCCAGTCGTAAAACCTCAAGCGGTAAAAGAGGGATATGGATTTAAATCTACAGAAAATTTGAGGGCCCTAATAACTGCTCAACGAACATTGGGTGCCGCTATGAAAATGAACAATATGGCAGCGGCTCAAGAGGCTGCTTCTAAGTTTGAGTATTACAACAACATGAACGTAAAAGAAATTCAAGACTCTACCATTCAGGGCATACTTCGTAGCGACCCAGCCAAGATTCAAGATGGTGTCAATATGTTCTATCTCTCTAGAGGCCAAGCAGTACCAAAAGAATTTTCTGGATTACCAAAATTTGAACAGTATGGTATGAATCCTGAAACTGGACTACCAGAAAAATTTCTTACTTACCCAAGTGGGAATAGGGTATCAATGGATGATTTAAATACTATGTTTAGTAGTAATTTATCAGAGTTAACAAGACCACCTCAATACTCTAAAGGTGGTGCTGGTAGTAGCGGTAATCGTCCATCTGGAAGTGATTTGTTTAACACTATCAATTCCATGGGCGAACCAATTGATGCAAGTAAACATGTGTTTGAATTGGGTAGTACTATGACTCTTTTCAATAATAGTAACAAACCCCAAAGTGGCGATGCCGTGTATAGCAATCTTCTTAGAACGCTTTCACAATACACTAGCAATCCGACTTTATTTAATTCTTTACAAAACATACAAATGTCCCCAGATAAGGCGTTACAAAAGGGAAGTACTGCTCGTTTATTTTTGGCACCATTTGAGGTACCAACAGGCGAAGATGGTACTCCTCAGTTTGATGACGAAAAGGTTGCAGCAGAGGTCCGTCCATATCTTTACCAACTACGAACTGAACAAGATGATGGTTCTATAAAAACCAAATATTATATTGATTTTGCAAGAATGGCTACAAGATTTATTCAGTATGCAGAAGAAGCAAAAACTATAGAAGATAAAAGTCCATCAACTATTTCAAATATTAAAAGTTCTTACACCTCCCCTTTCCCTACTGGAAACAATAAAGAAGAATTAAAAGGACTAAGGGCTAAGTGGCACCAGGGACTTGTAGAGCACATACTTAAAACAACAGATTTTCAAGTTCAAGATGGTGGTACTGCCCACATTATTGCTAATAATATCTTAGATGGCTATTTGAAAGACCCAAAAACTATTCCTGTAGTCCAACCACCACCTTCTTCCCCAATTAAACCAAGTGTTTTATCTAATCTGCGGTGGGATGGTAAACCACTTACAACAGAGTTAGTTGAAAAAGCAATCTTGCCCAAATTGCAGTGGGGCGGTAAAGCAGTTACACGAGAAGATATAGCGGGTATAGGTAAAAAAATAAGTGATGGGTTGGGTTCGTTAAAAAATGATATGTGGAAAGATAACCCGGACCGAAAACCTATTGGTGAAGACCCGTTATATTTTAGAGCCCCCGGTGATTATAACGATGCAAGAGCCAAAGAGGCAGGAATTGTACCAGACGAAAATGGTAAAATGGGCGGTGTTGCTGAGGCAAACAAAAAGGAAATTAAACTTTATAACTTACCACCAGGTTCTTATTTATCATTAAAAAGAGAAAATCATAAAACTCTTCAAATGTCAATTGATGCAGAAGCAAAAGAAGATGTATACGGCGGACCAAGAAGGCCAGTTCAAAGTACTACAAACGGTGAGATTTTCTTTATACCCAAATCGGCCCCTCTTCCGCCCGATATGATTGATTTTAAAATCAAAACACCATCAAGTTCAACAAACAGTAACCAATCAAGCAGCAATGAAAAGGTACCGCTATCTGAGAGGTACAACAATCCCGGAGCCTTGGAATTTAAAGGTCAACCAGGTGCAACTAATGTTGGAAGATTTGCTAAATTTAAAACACCGCAAGAAGGATTTAGTGCTTTAATGAGACAAATTGAACTTGATGCCAGTAGGGGGCACAGTCTTAGTTCTTTTTTACATAAATACGCACCCAAAAGTGAAAATGATACTCAAAAATATATTGATTTTGTTTCTGGTAAAACCGGAATTGGTAATTATCAAAAAATTGCTGGAAAAGAGACTGAGTCTATTGCTCTTGCTATGACCGAATTTGAAGGCGGCAAAAGGGCTCTCAATTATTTTACAAACAGTATTGCTTTATCAAGTAAGAATGCGTCGAGTAATAAGGGATTAGGAACATCAAATAAGGTACTTCCAATGGCTATGATG
>Ga0222712_10005815_pt1 | contig 12351 bp, 11 predicted proteins | sample C33_657DmetaG_FD_165043 | JGI IMG/M metagenome (GOLD analysis project Ga0222712, IMG submission 165043) | Estuarine water microbial communities from San Francisco Bay, California, United States - C33_657D | ecosystem: Environmental > Aquatic > Marine > Unclassified | place: USA: California...
CCGCAAGTGGCGAAAGACCATCGCCAATCACAATCTGCACATCGATGCCGTTCGGGCATTCGCGACGCAACGTCTCCGCTACACCAGATGCCAATCGACGACCCTTGTCGGGCCGAGCGAGGTACTCCTCGTGCGATTCGGCTTGCGTCGCCACTTCAAACAACCCGAAGCGATCTGCGAGTTCCGACATCGGAGAGGCATCGAGCGAAAGTGACGCCCGGAGCGCGTCTCTCGCGAATGCATGGTCAGCTCGCAGCTGCAATTGAGTGGAGGTTCGATACGCACTGCCTGCACGCCCAATCAACAAACGGGCGGGCGTGACATTCGAAGCCTCGTCCCCAACGTCGACGGCACTACGAATTGATTCGGGGAGTTGATCGCTCATCGATCTAACGCTCTAAGCGAATCGGCAAAAAGACGAAGCGAAGCAGGACCATTTGCCGACTCTTCCGATAAGCGGCCGCCAATAAAGATCCCCATTTGCTGAAGCCACGCTTCGAATTCAGGGGCAGGTCGGGCACCAACAAGTTCACGAACACCAGCGGCATCGTGGTAACTCGTCGATTGGTAGTTGAGCATCACATCGTCCGAACCAGGAACTCCCATAACGAAATTGCAGCCGGCCGTCGCGAGTAACACGAGTAACTGATCAGTGGTGTCCTGGTTCGCATCAACGTGATTCGTGTAGCAAACGTCGATTCCCATAGGCAGCCCCAATAACTTGCCCATGAAGTGATCTTCGAGGCCGGCGCGCATGATTTCGGTCGAATCCGCGAGATATTCAGGTCCGATAAATCCGACAACGGAATTCACCAAGAACGGATCAAACGCCCTCGCGACTCCGTAGGCACGCGCTTCACATGTCAGTTGGTCAACACCGCCGTGTCCTTCCACCGAGAGTGCTGTTCCCTGACCGGTTTCGAAGTACATAACGTTGTCGCCGATAAATCCGTTTCGGCTGTTATGTGAATCAAGCACTGCAGCTCGACCCTCAGCCAATCCCTGCAATGTCACACCAAAGCCAGCATTGGTTGCTTCGGTTCCGCCGATGCTTTGGAAGAGCAAATCAATCGGCGCACCGCGTTCGAGTGCGGCAAGTTGCGTTGTGTAATGAGCAAGTACGCATGATTGTGTCGGAGCATGGAGAGTGTCGATGAGATCGTGCAGTGCATTTTCGAGCGCAATCACGTTCTCGATCGAGTCACCGGCAGGATTCACACCAATCACTGCATCTCCGCATCCGAACATCAGACCATCAAGGGCCGAAAGCAAAACTCCGGCGATGTCATCAGTTGGATGATTGGGCTGAATACGCACGCCAAAAACGCCGCGCTCGCCCATCGTGTTGCGACAACGAGTAATCGTCCGCAATGGCGCCGCAGCGGAGATGAGGTCGCGTGCACTCATGATTCGAGCGAGCGCAGAAACAATTTCCGGAGTCAGGGCCCACTTCAGACCGCGTTCCCATTCGCCGACAAACTCGGGTGAAAGAACACGTTCACGCAATTCGCCCACAGTGAGCGATCGAATCTGGGCAAATGCGTTTCGATCAAGCGAATCAAAAATCAGCCCGGTAACATCGTCTTCAAGCAGGGGCTCTTCGATGAAGTCGCCGAGCGCGACATCAGCCAGTGCCATTTTTGCCGCCACACGTTCGCGTTCAGAAGCCGCGGCAATTCCAGCGAGGCGATCGCCGGCTTTTGGTTCGTTGGCACTCGCCAAAAGCTGACGAAGATCCGCGAACGCGAAAGTTTCACCTCGGAGAGTGACTGAACGTTTCATGCACTCACCAGATCAGCAGGGACCACCTGTTCCGAGAGAAGGGTTGCAAACCGAGCAGGATCACCGCCCACCCAATTTCGACAAAGCGGCAACCCTTCGACGTAACACGAGATGTATGCACGCCACGTCGGAGAGGTCAGAAACTCAATCGCCTTTGATGCACGCTCATGCGGGAGAAGTCCCCAGCGTTCGATGTACGCGACGACGTCATCGACATCGGCATCATCCTCATGAAGTAGCCATGCAGCATTGGCTCGAACCGCATCCATCGATTCACTCGCCACGCGCACCGCATGGGCGATTTCCGGATCAAAAGCGACGCCGTTACTGCGGAGGTGCTCAGCGACGAGGGAATCAGGAACATCACCAGCGATGATTTCCAACGCGAGATCAGCCAGACCTTCAGCAATCAAACACTGCGGCGTTCCCACACAGAAAATTGATTCCTCTTGCCACCCACGAGAGCGAACCAGACCCGATTCTTTTCGCGAGTGTTCCGTGTGGTGTCCGGGATAGGCCTCGTGAGCAACGAGGTGTCCAATTGTGGTCGCTAGCACCGGCAAATCCGTATTGATCGCGACGCGACTTTGAAGATTGCCTTCGTAGTAGTTGAAACCAGACCACGGCTGATTCGTGGCGAGTTCCCATACGATGTGTTCGCCTTCGGGCAACCCAAATTGCCGCTGCGTTCGTTCACGAAAATCCTCGGCGATCGAACGGAGTACCGCTTCAAGTCGTTCGACGGGAATTGCTTGCGCTTCTCGCCATTCGATGATGCGTTCTCGAATGGCACCAGTACCGGGCAAAACCGCATCGAGGCGGGCGTGGGCTGCCTCGAACTGGCTTTCGTCGCGAAAGGTCGGGCGAACGCCGTAACACCACTCGACCTCATCAACGTAGGTGATGTTTTCCCCCGCCATCTTGCGGGCAGAGGTATGCATTCCTGTCACCTGAGCACGCAACCACCGCCGACGCGAAGCATCAAGAATGTCATCGTCAATTCCTGCATCGAGATCAACGACGAGTTGTCCAGCGCTAGCGACCAGAAAATCTGAGGCTGCCACAGGCTCTGCGGAAACTCGTTGAGAAAGAGCGTCAGGGCCGTAATACGCATCGACAAACCCGTCAATGTGGCGGCCCATTCGCAACCCGAGTTCGAGATAGCGATCGACGATCGATGAATCAGTGATCGGAGCGCTCATGACTCGAACACTACCGGCGACCTAGATGACGTCGCCCTTAAAGAGCTCTGTCGCGATCGGGCAATCAGTTCGACGCAACGCATCGGCCACGTCGAGTGGACCAGTGGGTCCGACGATTTTGTCGACCATAGAGAGCGGGATTACTTCGTCGTCGGCATCCCACGGTTCGTCGGGAATGATTCGATCCCGAACGGGCTCCCACATGCGTTGAGGGAGAAATCGACCAACACCAGCCGCAGCCCATACCGGTACTTCGTGAGTCTTGGCCACCGCTGCAGCAGCTAATGAACCCGAGATGCCCAACCACTCCGTGGGCGCAACGGCCGATGCTTCGAGCAACACAAGATCGGCGTCGGCAACGGCGGCTCCCAGTCCAGCGAGCGGAACACCGATGGCGTTGACGTCGGCATCGACAAGTTGCATTACGAGTCCGCCGCCCTCTTGATGAACATCGACAACGAGAACTTCGATGTCACCTCGACGGGGCAATGCTGCCCCAATGAGTTCAGGCCAGCCCAAGACCACGATTGTGGCTTCGTCTGGAAGTGAGTGAGCCAGCTCTACAGAGGTGCGATCGCCATCGAGCTCCTCAAGGGCAACCCGGATCTCTGCATAGGGATCGCCAGCACACAGAACACGCGCGCAGAGCCAGACCAGCGGCGCTGAACCCGGCTGCCGTTGCACCATACGGCGACAGGCAGTGACCAGACCCTGAGGGTCGCTGGAAAAACTCGCAAGCGCTCGCGCCGTTTCAGAAACGATCACGCTTTGCGGGTAGCCCGTGGCCCGAGCCACGTATCGGAGTCGCTCAACTGGGTGCATCAGAACCGCACCCTACCGAGAAGGTTCAGACACCCGGCTTGAAAATCATGAGATACAGCATGACAACAAGAATGAGGTGACCGATCCCAGTCGCCATCATGATGCGACCACGAGCTTCGACGTTCCCGTCACGGAAAGCTTTGATCGCTGGTCGTGCAACGAAGATCAGCACAGCGAGAAGCACGATCCAGAGCACCGCAGCAATGGACAACCAGGTCTGCGACATCTTGAAGACCTTCTCACTCATTCCGGCGAGACCGAATCCCAAGATTCCGGCAATGCCGATCCCCGGGAGCGAGTAACGGAGGATGGAGACCTCAAGACCGTCAGCGGCGGCCTTGTCACCAGCAGCGGTGAGGCGAACGAGCACGGGTGTCAGCCACAACGGGGCAAAGCCGACGACCACAGCAAGAATATGAATGAGGAGGACGATCTTGTATCCGGTGCTGTTGAGTGCGGCGAGGACAACCATGGTGACTCCTGGAGAAGTTCGCGGGCTCGTCGCCCGTGTGCGGTCCAAGCAATCTACTCGCGCTACCTTCTGAGACCGTGACTACCGATGTGCAGGCCGCCGTGGAACTGACCCCCCTGACCGGCGAAAGCCGTCCGATCTCGGAATGGACGACCAATTTCCATTTGGCGATCGTGGTCCTTGACCCCTACACAAACGAAAGTTCCTGGATTATCGACACCGCACTCCGGGTCCTGCGCAGTTACTCCGAGGCCGACGTCCGCATCGCTCTCCTTGTCACCGCTTCAGAAACCGAAGTTCGCGACTACGTCGGCCCCCTCGCTTCTGAAATCTTGGTCTTCGTCGATCCCGAACGAGCGGCAGCAAAAGCATTTGGCCTCGAAACTCTGCCTGCATTCGTGCATATCAATCAGGCACACCAGGTTGAAGCATCTGCACAGGGATGGAACCCGGCCGAATGGGCAGCCGTTGCCGCCAACCTGTCTGCCCGAATGGACTGGACTGTTCCGCAGATTCCAGAAAATGGCGATCCGTCCCCATTCGCAGGTACGGCGCTCAACGCATAATTCAGCGAGCGAGCCACAACTGCGCCAGCGACACCGTTGCGTCGTCTTGGCCAAGGCCTCCTGAACCAGAACCACTCGACCAATTCGTGACATCACGCAACTTCGGCGTCGTCAGGACAACTTCGCGCACTTGCACGAGGAACAGATACGGGATGTCGATGGTGACCTGTTCTTGGATCGTCCCATAGTCATCAACTTGGCGAGTCATATCAACCGTTGAGCGCGCATCGGCAAATGCTTTCGTAACGAGCGGGTTGATATAGCGAGTCGTATTGCCGCTAATCGCCGCTTGCTCTGCAGGAATTCCGCGGAAAAGCGGCTCGTAGGAATCCGGCTGCGAGGAATCAAAGCCGACCTGCAAGATCGCTTGAAACTGCCCGATTGCGGCGGCGAGCGAAAGAGTTGACGGTTCCACCAACTCAATCGCATTTCGATTCCGGCATCCTGAAGTTGCCCACGCCAAAGCGAGGCCACACGTTCAAGGGTGGTTCCGGGAGCAACGAGAAGTCGGAAGGACAACGGGAGTCCCGTTTCTTTCGTGTACTCCTCCACCTGCTTCTTCGCTCGCTCAATGTCCCGAGCGGGAGCTGAATGATCGACGAACCATGGAGAGGTATCGCTCACCATTCCACGAGCGATTGAACCCTGACCCGCAAATGCCTTTGAAAGAATTTCGGCACGATCTGTGGCAAGGGCAACCGCTCGACGAGCGGTGATGCGATCAAAAGGAGCGCGACCGGTTTCGAAGGCGACATTGACTTTCGGACGTTCAGCATTTCGATCATCGTGAATCGTGATCTTGTCGTCTCGATTCTGGACACTTTCCATTCGCTCAAGCTGACGTGGTTCATCGACGGCGACCATTCCGACCTTGCCCTCAAGAGCTGCGGTCACACGATCAGCTGCCTCAGGAATTGGAAGAAATCGCACAGCGTCAAGGTGCGGCAGCCCCTTCTTCCAATAGGTGGGGTTCTTCACGAGGACGGTGATGCCCGCTTCGTCGACTCCTGACCACATGAACGGGCCAGTTCCGATTGGCCGAGGGTCAAATCCCAAGACCGTGAGCGGCGCTGCAATCGTCCCAATACGAGTGGTGAGCACGTCAGGAAATGTTGACCATGGCGTAAACATTGAAACGACAACGGTCTGGCTATCGGGAGTCGTGATCGCCGCAATCGGCGCGAGGAAATCTGCATTGGACGAATCGCCCTGTTGCGCACGCAAATTAAAAGCGACAACCTCAGCAGTAAGCGGCGCTCCATCGCTAAAGGTGACTCCGCTTCGGAGTGTGAGTGTCCACGAGGTGAAGTTCGAATTTGGCGCGGCCTTTGTGAGCAATTCCGGCACGGGTTGGTCGTTCGAATCTCGAACCATCAAGCGGTCGTAGACCGCTCGAGCTGCCTGCAATTCGTCGGTCGTCCATGGCCCCGAATTCGGCGCCCACTTCGCCGGCGCTGCGGCAACAGCGATGTCGAGGGTGCCGCCATCAATGGGTCCAGATGATGGAGCAACTGTGGAAGGCGTCGATTCAGTCGTCTCTGTTGGCGATTGCTTCGAACCCGAGCAGCCGACAACGACGAGAACCGAGAACGACACTGCAACTACCGCAGCAAGACGCATGAAGCGAACGAAGGGGGAACGGGAAGCGTTCAAGGCTTATGACTGTACGCGGCCGAGACTGCCTACCGATGTCGCTTCGCAGGAACCAACCACGCCAACGAGAGAAGTGCAAGGATCACCGAATGAGCAGCGCCATGAAGGTACGTGTGGGCATCGGACTCGGCACCCTGTCCGGAGCCGCATCTCCCGATCGCTTCCTCTCGATCGTTGATCGGTGTGAAGCTCTCGGATTCGATTCGTTATGGATGTCGGAGCGCATCGGCGCCGAGACACCCGACCCGATGATTGCACTTGCCATCGCTGCTGGGCGAACCTCGCGTATGAAGCTCGGTACTTCAGTCCTCGTACTTCCCGGGCGCAATCCCGTCATCCTCGCCAAGGAAATGGCCACACTCGACGTCCTCTCGGGCGGCCGCTTTCTTCCCGCTGTCGGACTTGGTGCGGTCGATCCACCCGAACAACGAGCGTTTGGGGTCAAACGTACCGAACGTGGTCGGCGCCACGATGAAGCACTTGCCCTCATGCGCGCGTGTTGGACAGGCGAGGTCGTGTCCCATCACGGCGAATTCTTCTCCGTGGACGACGTCCAGGTCCTCCCCCGCCCTACACAGTCCACTCTCGATGTATGGCTCGGCGGAATTGCTCCAAGCGAACTTCGCCGAGTCGGACGCGTCGGCGACGGGTGGTTGCCTTCGTTCTGCTCACCCGCCGACGTTGCCGAATCCATCCCCGTTATCGAGGCAGCGGCAAAGGAGTGTGGCCGAACGATGGATCCACAGCACTACGGCGCACTCATTTCCTATTCAGATGGTCCGCTCCCCCAACGCTTTGTCGATGTGATCGAACGACGTCGTCCCGGCCTTGATCCTCGAACTGTCATTCCAACTCGCGAGGCGCTTCCTGCCCTGTTGAAAGAGTTCATTGATGCTGGCGCCTCAAAGTTTGTGATCATCCCCCTTGTTGGCGATGCAGATCCTGATGTCGAACTCGGCGCACTTGCAGACGAACTCTTACCGCTCGAAACGTAACAAGCCGCTCGAGCATCCATCGACGTTCAACTCTTGAGTTGCAGCGGCTCATCGCTCAGACCCATCTGCACGCGATCAACGACGCCGCCGAACTTCTGTTTGATTTCTGCACCTACAGATTCGAGGTCGCCTACGACGGCAAACTCCTTGAGCATGTCGTCGGTGATCAAGTCACCCATCGCGACCCATTCGCCCTGCTTCGAAAGACGATTGAGCTCGTCACCGACGTCTCCCCAGCCGTGATATTCAAGAACACCGCGATACGCGGGCGTCGATCCGTAGAACGCAAGTTGCTGCCGGAGAGCCGCCAACTTGGGTGCGATCTCTGACTCGTCGCGGCCTATCGCCGACATGATCGGGACTGTCACTTCAACTTGGCCGCGTGAACGATTCGAACGCTCAAGACCCTTTGCGAGATTGATCATCGTCACGTTTCTCAAATAGGACGGGGTTGTGAATCCGTGGGCCATGAGTCCGTCCGCAACCTCGCCCGCAATCGTCGTCATGGCAGGACCAACTGCAGCGACATAAATACGCGGATCACCGCATTCATTCCGGCCCTGATCAAACATCGGCGTCATCAACGTGTGCTTGTAGTACTCGCCGCGAAAGGCAAGCGGCGTTCCGTCGTTCCACGATGCCCAAATCGCACGAATCGCAAGGACAAACTCGCGCATTCGGGCTGCTGGGTCGGACCACGGCATTGAGAAACGTTTGGTGATGTGAGGCTTGATCTGACTTCCGAGACCGAGAACGAACCGCCCATTTGAGAGGCGGTTGATGTCATTCGCGATGACCGCTGTGCTCATGGGATTTCGTGCGAAGGCAACTGCGATACCAGTGATCAAATCGACCCGTTCGGTCGCCGATGCCCCGAGCACCAAGGGCAAGAAGGGGTCATGGGAAATCTCAGCAGAGACGACTCCGTCGAACCCTGCATCCTCGGCCCGCCGAATCGCCACTTCAGCATTGGTCAAGTCCCCATGAATGATTGCATCAGTCTTCATTGAGACATTCTGCCCTTCACCTGACATAGGCCTGAGCGGCAACAGGTGGATACGCTGCCGCAGTCACACTTCTCTTCTTGGAGCGCACCCGAATGTCGATCGCCATTACCGAAGACCACCGCACCCTGGCCGATGTCACCGCAGATTTCCTCGAACGCCACGATTCACGCGGTGCCGCTCGGGAACTCCTCGAAGCAAAAGCCGAAGCAATGCCCCAGTTCTGGTCCGCCCTTGCCGAACTCGGCTGGCTCGGCCTGCACATTCCAGAAGAGCACGGTGGCTCCGGATTCGGAATGCCCGAACTCGTTGTTGTCGTTGAGCAGATGGGAGCGGGCCTCGCTCCTGGCCCGTTTGTCTCAACGGTTATCGCAAGCGCAGCGATTGCCGCTGTAGCGCCGACCGATGTCGCAGGACGTCTCCTGCCTGGCCTTGCCGACGGCAGCGTGGTTGCTGGCATCGGTTTCGGCACCTCGCTTTCGTCGAAGACGACCACCATCGCAGGCACCGCCAAGAGCGTGTTGAGTGCAACCCTCGCAAACCTCCTTGTTGTAACTGTTGGCGATGATCTGGCGATTGTTGATGCAACAGCCAAGGGTGTCGACATCCGCACCATGACCAACCTCGACCCGACACGCCGTAGCGCTCAGGTCACTTTCGATGATGCAGAAGCACTCATCGTTCCCGGCGGTGCACAAGCCCTTGTTGACTACGCACGTCTTCTTCTCGCTGCTGAAGCAACCGGAGTCGCACGGGCCACAACCGACATGGCCGCCGACTACGCCCGTGAACGTCAACAGTTCGGGCGAGCAATCGCAATGTTCCAGGCAGTGAAACATCACTGCGCGAACATGCTCGTCGAAACCGAAATCGCAACTGCAGAGGTTTGGGACGCAGCTCGCGCCGCAGCTGCTGGCGGTGATCAGTTCTCTTATGCCGCAGCCATGGCGGCGGCAACCGCAGCGCATGCCGGCGATCGCAACGCACAGCTCAACATCCAAGTACACGGTGGCATCGGGTTCACCTGGGAGCACGATGCACACATCTACTTGCGACGCGCTCTTGCCATTGAAGCGATTGTCGACGCAGAGGCCGCTGCAATCGACATCACCAACCTTCTCCGCAAGGACGTAAAAATCGTCCGCGCAGTTGAACTCCCACCCGAGGCCGAAGCATTCCGTGCTGAAGCTCGCGCTGCTATCGAAGCAGTGAAGGACCTTGATGGCAACGAACGAGTTCGTGCACTCGTCGCGTCGGGCTATGCAGTTCCGCATTGGCCAAAACCATGGGGTCGCGCAGCCAGCGCTGTCGAGCAGCTCGTCATTGAAGAAGAGTTCAATCGCGCAGGCGTGAAGCGTCCGAGCTACCAGATCACCGGTTGGGTCATCCTCACTCTCACCCAGCACTCGACCGAGGATCAGCTGGCACGTTGGATCATGCCTGCACTCAACCAGGAACTGATCTGGTGCCAGTTGTTTAGCGAGCCCGATGCTGGTTCCGACGCTGCAGGCGTCAAGACCAAGGCAACCCGCGTTGATGGCGGTTGGCTCATTAATGGCCAGAAGGTTTGGACAACCGGTGCGCACCTTGCGTCGTTTGGCCTCATTACCGTCCGCACCAACCCTGACCTCCCCAAGCACCAAGGCATCACCTGCATGGTCGTTGACATGCACGCCGAGGGCGTTGAGATTCGTCCGCTGCGCATGGTCAACGGCGGCGCCGAATTCAACGAGGTGTTCTTCAACGATGTCTTCGTACCCGATGACGACGTTGTCGGACCTGTCGACGGAGGCTGGACAGTCGCTCGCGGCACGCTTGGCAATGAGAGCGTGAGCATTGGTAGCGGCGACGGAGCAATGGTCATTCCTCCGTCCTCATTCCTTGCGCCGTTCGATGCGAACCCAGAACGCCTCGCTGGCGGAGCAGGCCGAATCGGTCGAGCCACCGCACGATCACAGGCTGCCGAAACGCTGAACGTCCGCAGTGCACAGCGCGCCGTCACAGGTGGCGAACCAGGACCTGAAGGTGCCGTCACAAAGCTGCTTCTTTCTGAAAATGCAGAAGAAGCGGCAGCAATCCTTTTCGAACTCGCCGGCCCCGTCGGCGTGTACATCGAGGACGAAGGGTTCATGGGCGGCACACTGCAGCTCATGCACCGGGCGCTCGCAATCGCCGGTGGAACCTCTGAAATCAAGCGCAACCAGATTGGTGAGCGCATCCTCGGACTTCCACGCGATCCGCTGATCAACTAGTAGTTGCGCAGCGAACCGATTTGTTCAGTCCCAGGGCGACCAGGTGCTTTCGGGATGAACAAACGCAACGTCGTTCACGTATCCATTTCCCTTAATGACAGTCTGCAGGTAGCTCTGCGTTTCGTGGGTTCGAGTGAAGTCACGTTGCCATGCGGCAAGGTCCATTGATGATGACGACGTCCAAACGTCATTCATGACAAAGCGAGCTTCATAACCAATTTCGGCCATCATCGCGATCGTGTCGTCGATATCAGTCATTCGTTCTTCGAGTTCAACGAAGAGAACCGGATGATCTCGTCCGATTGTCTTGAGCGCTCCCTTGAGGACTGCACGTTCGTGTCCTTCGACGTCAATCTTGATGAATCGCACATCGGTGAATCCCATGTCATCAATCCGCGTTGTTCGAACCGAGTGCGAACCCGCACCTTCAACTCCGGGAACGATCGTTGCCGTTCCCTCAGAGCCAACACTGAGATCTTGAAGCACGAGTTCTGCAGTTCCTTCGACATCAGAAACCGCACATTCATGAACGGTCACATTCGAAGCAACGCCACGTCGAAGAACAGCCGCCACTTTCGGATTCGGTTCAAACGACTGCACGTCGCGAACCCGCTTCGACAACCAATAGGTCCACGGCCCATACCAGGTACCGACATCGATCGCCGTTCCGGTTGGATCACAACGCTCAATAATTCCGCGCATCTCCGGCTCTGCACGCAGATGTAAGCGAGCTACTACGGGATGAAATACCGACTTCGGAACAACCGATGTCGCAACCGAGAGCACTCTCGTGGGCAATCCTCGCCGGTAGTCGCTTGCCTGATCTCCCATGGTGAAACGTGCCCCGAGTCGTCGTGCATCCACATGAGTGGATGTGCGACCGAATGTAGTGGACCAGCGCCGGTAACCTCGCCGAATGTCGTTTCGCGATGCCATTGGACGAGTTGTCTCGCATCCCACAATTAATGAATTTCAAACACGGCTATTAGGCCGCAGTCGCCTTGAAGCTCACCTGAACCCGGTCGCAGCAAGAACCTTTGCCGATGCTCCGGTCGGTACCGTTGTCGACATTGGTGGTGGCACCGCTCGGAGTCGAGCGATGTGGCCAGCGGAGTGGACCTATTACAGCATCGACCCCGACGCGCGAGTCCTCGAAGTTGAAGCGACCGACAAGCACATCGAACGTTTGGTGGGCGATGCAGCAGCGCTCCCACTCCCCGACAACAGCGCCGACGTCGTTTTGATGCAATGCGTCTCTCACCATCTCGATGAGTCCACTTGGCCGGTTTCGCTGGTCGAAGCGAACCGAGTCCTGAAGCCCGGCGGTTCGTTCATCTTCCTTGACGGCGTCTGGCGAAAGCGTCGCTGGTTCTCGCGAGTCTTCTGGAAACTCGATGCCGGGCATTACCCACGCACGTCTGATCAGTTGGAAACAGCAATCGCCAAGCAATTTCAGGTGGTTGAGACAGACCGATTCAATGTGGTCCACCACTCGATCCTGCTCACTGCACGCCCCTTCAGTTAGTCGGAGCAGAAATTTCACAAGGTGAATCGATTTCTCCACCCTTCGCTGACTAAGCCCCCCCCCTCCCCCCCCCTCTCC
>Ga0222712_10005816_pt1 | contig 12351 bp, 18 predicted proteins | sample C33_657DmetaG_FD_165043 | JGI IMG/M metagenome (GOLD analysis project Ga0222712, IMG submission 165043) | Estuarine water microbial communities from San Francisco Bay, California, United States - C33_657D | ecosystem: Environmental > Aquatic > Marine > Unclassified | place: USA: California...
GAATTTAGCGAAAGCCAATCTCCAAGAGATTTGTATTTTTGGGGCATTAAATGAAAACACCGGCCTGGCAGCGTAGTGAGGGAAAGAGTCCCAGCGGTGGCTTAAACGCCAAGGGGCGCGCTAGTGCCAAGGCCCAGGGCATGGATTTGAAAGCGCCCGTGAAGTCTGGTGACAACCCGCGCAGGGCGTCATTCCTTGCGAGAATGGGCAATATGCCTGGCCCTGAGATGAAAGACGGCGAACCAACTAGGCTGCTGTTATCTCTCAAAGCGTGGGGTGCGTCCTCCAAGGAAGATGCTCGCGCAAAGGCAAAAGCAATATCTGCAAGGAACAAATCAAAATGATGAACGAATTACTTACCACCGACGTGTCGGCCACAGAGCAGATGGATGATGCCGAGCTTGAGGCGATTATTGGCCAAGACCTGACCGACGCTGTCAGCTATGTAGATTCTGACCTATCGCCAATCCGTGCGCGTGGAACTGAGTACTACCGAGGCGATCCCTTTGGAAATGAGGAAGATGGCCGCTCCCAGGTGGTGGCGATGGAGGTGCGGGACACTGTCTCGGCGATGATGCCCAGCCTGATGCGGGTGTTTTTCTCCAGCGAAAACGTAGTCGAGTTTGTGCCAGAGCAGCCAGAGGACGTGGCATTTGCCAAACAGGCCACCGACTACGCTAACTTTGTCTTTAACTCGGATAACAACGGGTTTATGACCACCTACGCCATCTTCAAGGATAGCCTAGTGCGTAAGTGCGGAATTGCTAAGTATTGGTGGGAGGAGACAGAAACTGTCCGCATTGAGGAATATTCAGGCTTAGATGACCAGACTTTGCAGATACTTGCGCAAGAAGATGCCGAAGTCAAGATTGTTGTCTCTTACCCTGACCCTGCCGCAGCGCAGGCTATGCAGGGCATGGCGCCACAGGTTGACCCTACAACCGGCCAGCCGATGCCTATGCCGCCACCGCCAATGCTCCACAACGTGGAAATTAAGCGCGTGATAAAGGATGGACGCATCCAGATCATGGCAGTGCCGCCAGAGGAATTGCTGCTTGACCGACGCGCTAGGTCCTTTGACGATGCCGGAATCATTGCCCACCGCAAGATGGCCACAGTCGAGGAACTGGTGGCGATGGGTTACGACGAGGACGAGGTGCGCGACAACATTACGTCCACCGACCTAGAGAGCAATCAGGAGTACCTGGCACGCCAGCCTCTGTCTACTACGTTTGGCATGAACGACAGCGCAAACCCGATGCAGCAGCGCGTGCTCTACATTGAGGCGTACTCACGCATTGACTATGACGGCGACGGCATGGCAGAGTTGCGCAAGATTTGCTGCATTGGCTCTGGCTACAAGGTAGTGCGCAACCTGCCAGCGTCCTATATTCCCTTTGTTGACTTTCCTTGCGACCCAGAGCCACACACCAGCCCCCTTGAGGCGATGTCTATTTTTGACATTACGCACGACATCCAAGAGATTAAGTCAGAGATTTTGCGCAATACGCTTGATTCGCTGGCGCAATCCATCCATCCGCGCACTGCGGTGGTCGAGGGCATGGTCAACATGGATGACGTGCTCAACAACGAAACCGGCGCCGTTATCCGTATGCGTCAGCCTGGGATGGTGCAGCCCTTTAGCAATCCCTTTGTTGGCCAGGCGGCGTTTCCGATGCTGGACTACATCGACCAAATCAAAGAGGACCGCACCGGCATGAGCAAGGCCGCGATGGGTCTTAACGCTGATGCCTTGCAGTCGAGCACCAAGGCAGCGGTGGCGGCCACCATCAGCGCAAGCCAGGGCAGGATTGAACTGACTGCGCGCCTGATGGCCGAGGGTATGAAGAAGTTATTTAAGGGCATATTGTTCTTGCTGGTGACGCACCAGGACAAGCCGCGCATGGTGCGCCTGCGCAACGAGTTTGTGCAGATGGACCCGCGCGCGTGGAATTCCGCAATGGATGTCCACATCAACATTGGCCTGGGAAATGGCGACACCAACGAGCGCATCCAGGCTCTGATGATGATCCTTGCCAAGCAGCAGGAGGCACTAACTCAACTAGGACCGCAAAACCCGCTGGTGACCCCCTCTCAGTATTCCCATACCCTGCGCCAGATTGTGCAGCTCTCTGGGTTTAAGGATGCCTCGCAATTCTTCAATGACGTGCCTGCCGACTACCAACCGCCAGCCCCAGCGCAGCCTAAACCGACTCCAGAGGAGGTGCTGGCGCAGGTGCAGGCCAAGTCTATTGAGGCAGATATTCAAAAGAAAGCGGCAGAGCTGGAGTTAAAGCACCAGCAGATGGTGCGCGATGATGACTACCGGCGCGATGCCCTGGCACAAGATTTATACTTAAAGAAATACGAATTAGAGTTAAAGTACAACGCACAGATTTCTACGGCTGAGATTGAAGCACAGCAGAATCTCAACCGAGAAGCGATGCAGCAGCAGACTACCCTGGCACAAGCCCAGATGTCAGCGGCTGCGCCCATCAACCAATATGGAATGGCATAAATGGAGAACGACGAACTTGTACGCAAGGGCCGAAAGGCAAGCCAGTTGCTGGAGGATGAAACCTTCAACATGGCAATCAACAAGATGGAGAACGACCAACTCTGGTACTTTCGGTCAACGAAACCAGAGGAGTCAGCCAAGCGAGAGATCGCCTGGTCCATGCTAAAGGCAATCGAAAACCTAAAGATCGAGTTGCAAAAGATTGTTGACAACGCAAAGGTAGCGCAACGCGCTATCGAGCGTGCGAATAAGTAAGGACATTTATGCAACAAGCACAAATGGGTTCTGCGGGACCCATGAATCTGGACCAAGCGGCCCAGGCACTCTCTGCAATGCTGCCCGATGAGGGAGAACAGTCAATTGAGGAGACGTTTGACGATTCGCTGGAAGGCGAGTCGGCGGCGCCAGCCGATACATCAGCGGAAGATGCAGACGCAACCGACGATGTCACGGATGGCGAACAGTTAGAGGAAAGTGAAGATTCCGAGGAAGAAAAGCCGGATCAGACCTTTACCGTCAGAGTTGACGGGACAGAGGTTACTGTAACCCTGGACGAACTTCAAAAGGGATATTCGCGGACTCAGGACTACACGCGAAAGACTCAGCAAATTGCCGAAATTCGACGCCAAGTCGAGTCGGAAGCCGAGGCCATTCGCGCCGAGCGTAGTCAGTACGCTCAGTTGTTAGGAGCATTGGAGTCGCAGGTTCAGCAAGCCGCGCAACCTAATATCGACTGGGATCGCCTCTACCAAGAGGACCCCATCGAGTGGGTGCGGCAGAAAGAGACGGTGCGTGAAAACCAAGCAAAGTCGCAAGCTATTCAATTTGAGCAGCAGCGCCTTATGCAGATTTCACAGCAGGAGCAAGCTCAACAGATGCAGTCTTTTCTTGCCCAACAGCAAGACGAACTGCTGAAGGTTTTGCCTGATTGGAAAGACCCAAACAAGGCGAAAAAAGAGAAAGAATTGCTCATTGACTTCGGCCAGAAGGCTGGGTTTAGCACCGATGAACTGAAGAACATATTCGACCACCGCGTCGTTAATGTGCTGCGTAAAGCGGCACTGTACGAGCAGATGATGGGCAAGAGACAGTCCATCAAGCCGGTGGTGAACAATGGTCCACGTCCTGCCAAGCCAGGTGCAGCAGGCCGTGTCTCCACGACAAGTGAAAGTACTCGCGCAAAACAGCGTCTTGCAAAAACTGGTCGCGTCAACGACGCGGCTTCCGCAATTGAACTTTTATTGAAGTGAGTAAATCATGACTATCGTAACTAACACCTTCACCACCTTTGATGCCAAAGGTATTCGGGAGGATTTGAGCAATATTATTACCAATATTGCACCGGAAGAAACTCCATACATGAGCAACATTGGCCGCGAGTCGGTCAGCAATTCTCTGTTTGAGTGGCAAACCGATACCCTGGCAGCAGCCGCAGCCAACAAGCAGTTAGAGGGTGACGACGTGTCGTCATTTGATGCTGTTGTTGCTACTGTACGTCTGCAAAACTACGCTCAGATTTCGCGCAAGACTATCGTTTTGTCCGCAACTGAGGAAGTGGTTAACAAGGCCGGTCGCCGTTCTGAGTTGGCTTATCAGATCGCCAAGCGCGGTTCTGAGTTGAAGCGTGACCAAGAGTTCTCCATGCTTAATGGTGCAGTGGCTGCTGCTGGTAGCACCAGTGTCGCGCGCGGTACTGCTTCGCTTGGTGCGTTTATCAAGACCAACGTGGATAAGGCGAGTGACGGCACTAACCCATCGTACACAACGCTGCCCAACAGCGCCCGTACTGATGGCACGGTGCGTACCTTCACCGAGACTATTTTGAAGAACGTTATCCAGCAAGTCTGGGCCGCTGGCGGTACTCCAAAAATCTTGATGACGGGTCCTATCAACAAGCAGCGCGTTTCTGGTTTCTCTGGCATTGCATCTGCACGTTACAACCTTAATGGTGGTGATCGTCCTGCAACTATCGTGGGGGCGGCAGATTTATACGTCAGCGACTTCGGCCAGGTGGCAATTGTTCCCAACAGGTTCCAACGTGAGCGTGATGCGTGGGTGATTGATCCTGAGTACGCAAAGATGACTACCCTGCGTCCTTACCAGCAGATCGAGCTGGCTAAGACAGGCGATGCTGAGAAGCGTATGCTTATCGTAGAGTGGGGCCACAAGGTCTTGGCTGAGAATGCCCACGGCCTGGCTGCTGACCTGATTACTTCGTAATCAAACATGGAAGGAGGGATCAGGGAAACCTGGTCCCTTTTTTAAATGAGCGAATCAAAAATATTTGACACAAACGCAGACCTTGGCATCACTCGGACGTGGCACTACGACGAGGAAACTGACAAGGCAACCATTCAGACAAGTCAAGATGTCACGGCGATCATTGAAGAAAACCGCAGCATTTACAACCAAGGTGAGAAGCACGACAAGTATGGAGAGTGGAGCCGCGTGGCGTCCATACCACTCAGTGTGTACTTCAAGCTCAAGGCAGAGGGTAAGTTGGATGATGAGGCGTACATGAAACGCTGGCTCAACGATCCCGAAAACCAATACTTTAGAACTCGTCCAGGACAAGTATGAACTATGTAGCAGTCTGCACGCCAGCGCGTGATATGGTCCACACAAACTTCACCTACTGCCTGGTGAATATGGTGGCGTATCACACTATCAATACTACCGATGCCGTATCTCTCAAGATCATGCAGGGTACGCTGATACAGAACCAACGCGCTGACTTGGCGCTGGACGCGATGGCCGAGGGCTGCACGCATATCCTGTTTATTGACTCGGATATGACGTTTCCGCAGGATATGGTTGGACGACTGCTCAAGCATGACCTAGATATTGTGGCCACCAACTGCGCACGGCGCAGGATGCCTACGGGACCCACCGCGCAGAACTACGGACCTGACGGGACCAGGGAGCTGGTATACACCATGCCAGAATCCACCGGCATTGAGGAGGTTGGCTCTATTGGCATGGGCGTGATGCTGATTAAGCGTAACGTCTTTGAGAAGCTGTCAGAGCCTTGGTTTGAGACGCCGTGGCGTCCCAAGGAGCGCGGCTACATTGGCGAGGATATTTTCTTCTGCCGCAAAGCCAAGGATGCAGGGTTTAAAATCCACATTGACCATGACGTGAGCAAAGAGATTGGTCACATTGGCACGTTTGAATTCAAGCACGACCACACCTGGGTGATGCGCGAGCTTGAAGAACAGGAAAAGGCAACGTAATGGCTCTGACAACGTACACGGAGTTAAAGACATCAATTGGTGATTGGCTTAACCGCACCGATCTCACGTCTGCCATTGCCGACTTTATCTCTCTGGCAGAGGCGCAGATTGAGCGCCAGTTACGCACCAGGCAGATGATTAACAGGTCCAGTGCCAATTTCTCTACCGAATATGGCGCCGTACCTAGTGATTTCCTTGAGACAAAATCACTCAAGCTCACCGGCACAAACCCCGTCACGCCTTTGGTGTTCCAGACCATTGACGCGCTGGACGATCTGTCCAGACAATATTCTGCTGCCTCGCGTCCTAAATACTTTGGCATTGTCGGTGGCCAGATCAGGCTAGTGCCTGCCCCCGATGCAACGTATGCCACCGAACTGGTGTACTACGCTAAATTAACCAAGCTGTCATCCTCGGTATCAAGCAACTTTCTGTTGGAATCAAGCCCCGATATTTACCTTTACGGCAGCCTGTTGCAGGCCGCGCCATACCTGCAGGATGATGCGAGAATACCCGTATGGTCTAGCCTGTACGACAGGGCATTGACCGATGTTCAGACGGCAGATGACCGTGGCTCTACGTCTGGTGGTGCTATGGCTGCACGCGCAAGGAGCTTTGGATGATTATCACGACTACCAAGGGTGATATGGATGACTCTTTGCTGGTGAAGCAAGAGGGCGCTATTGAGAACGATAACGAGCTGACCAGTTGGACTGAGTACTGGTTGGATGGGGAACTGGTCCACAGATCGGTTCATGTACTGTTGAAAAAGAACGTCACGGCAGAGGGTGTCGCGGCGATGATTGGATAGTTATGTCTGGTAAGGTTAGATCACCAGAATCAGAAAGATTTATGAGTCATGTTGTTAAACATGAATCAGGATGTTGGCTTTGGAAAGCGTATTGCATGAAAAATGGCTATGGAATGTTTAGAACTCCAGATAGACATGAATTAGCCCATAGAGCCTCTTACCGTTTGTTCGTTGGGCTTACAGACTCTAGAGATGTGATGCATCAATGTGATGTTAGAAATTGCGTTAATCCAAAGCACTTGTCTCTTGGTACAAGATTAGAAAATATGCAAGATGCAAAGCAAAAAGGAAGAACGTGTTTTGGTGAAAAACATGGAAGGTCAAAACTTTCTAATGAACAAGTCTATTTGATAAGAAAATCAAATAAACTACAGAGAGAAATTGCTGCTGATTTTGGAATTACACAGTCTCATGTTAGTGTGATAAAAAATGGCAAACAATGGCAAAACTTGAATCGGGTTTAACCCAAGAAGGGAACTATTATCGCTAACACTCAAGCCCTCTGTACATCATTCAAGGTTGACTTGCTCAACGCTGTCCATGCGTTTAACGGCACTGGAGTGCCTGCGCACACTGTCTCTACAGCGGACACATTCAAGGCTGCCCTATACCTAGCGAGCGCCACCGTGAACGCCGCTACAACGGCCTACAGCGCCACCAACGAGGTAAGTGGCACTGGGTATACCGCTGGGGGTGTCGCGGTCACGTTTGGTACTGCCCCGTCCTCCACAAGCACTACGGCGTTTCTCACTCCCAGCGCGAGCATTGTTTTTAGCAGCGTCACTTTATCCACAGCATTTGATGCGGTGCTCCTCTACAACTCAAGCCAGAGCAACAAGGCAGTCAGCGTGCATACCTTTGGGTCACAGACAGTGACCGCTGGTACGTTTACCCTGACCATGCCGACCAATGACTCCAGCACCGGCCTGATTCGGCTGGCATAACCTGGGGGCAGCGATATGGCTGCATACGGCTCTGGCTATTACGGCAAGGGCGTCTATGGTATAGGCAATGTCGTTATCAGCGGCAACCAGGCAACTGGGGCCGTTGGCACTTTTCTTGTCAACATATCCGAGCAAGAGGACGGCGTCATTGCCACCGGCAACGTAGGCTCTGTTGTCGCGTCAGTCTCGGTGGCCATCACCGGCAATGCGGCAACCTTGTCCGCTGGCTCGGTTACTCTGTCCAGCACCAAGGCGGTCACTGGTAATTCGTCAACCCTGTCACCTGGCACGGTGGCGCCTGCCAAGGAAGTGGCGGTATCGGGTAATTCCTTAACCGCTGACGTTGGCACTGTATCTCGCGGGAATACTTCGTTTGCTTTGAGTGGCAATGCCTCAATCCTGTCCGCTGGGACAATGACGGGTGAGGTGTTCACGTTCGAGGTTATCACTGGCGTGGGCGCGTCATTAAATGCTGGTAACGTCACAAACAGCGTTTCGGTAGCGATAATTGGGGTAAGTGCTACGGGTTCTGTCGGCACTATATTGGGTTACGGGTGGGGCGTTACGCCTGATACACCAGAGACCTGGTCAGGTCAGTCAGACACTCGCGAAACCTGGTCAGCTATCTCTGATACATCCGAGAGCTGGACACCAGGCACAGACACTTCACAAACATGGACAGCAATTTCAGATAACGCAGAAACTTGGCAAGCTATTGCATAAGTTAAAAATGAAAAAAACGGAATTATTGACTCAGCGACGATTGAAAGAAGTGTTGAACTATGACGCTGAGTCTGGTGTTTTTACATGGGCTATTGGACGACCTAAAGCAGCTAAAGGAGAAATTGCTGGTGGATTTAGTGATCGTGGATATTTAACTATTGGAATTGATGGCATAAAACATCGCGCTCATAGGCTGGCATGGCTTTATGTCCATGGTGTCTATCCAAATCAAATAGATCATGAAAACCATATTAGACATGACAACAGAATGATAAATTTAAGAGAAACTGATAGTTATGGTAATAGCAGAAACCAATCAAAACCATCCGACAATACATCTGGTGTCGTTGGAGTTTCTTTAAGCAACAGAATTGGAAGAAATGAGACTAGATGGGAAGTAAAGATTTGTGCAAAGTTTTTAGGATATTTTGATAATTTTTTTGAAGCTGTTTGCAAAAGAAAATCTGCTGAACGGCAATTGAACTTTCATACTAACCACGGAATTTAATGGAGATTAAAAATGGCTGACTCAACTACGACCAACTTACTACTCACAAAGCCAGAGGTAGGGGCCAGTACTGACACTTGGGGAAATAAGATCAATACGGACCTTGACTCCGTAGACGCAGTATTTGCAGCGGCTGGGACCGGCACAAGCGTGGGTCTTAACATTGGCACTGGCAAGACGCTGACTCTTGCGGGTACAGTCAAGTTTGCTGGTTCTACGTCAGGCACTACAACAGTTGCTGCGACTGCGGTGGCTGGCACTACGGTGCTCACGCTGCCTGCTGCAACTGACACCTTGGTGGGTAAAGCAACGACTGACACCTTGACCAACAAGACGCTAACCGGCGCAGTAATGAACGGCACAGTAGGCGCTACGACACCTGCCACTGGTGCGTTTACATCACTCACTGCATCCACAACCCTTGGCGTAACAGGTGTCTCCACGCTCACAGGTGGTGCAGTTGTTGAAGGCATCACCGTGGGCCGTGGTGCTGGTGCTGTGTCTACCAACACTGCGGTGGGTGCTAGTGCTTTGGCGGCGAATACAACTGGTGCTACCAGCACTGCAATTGGCGAAAATGCCTTGGGCGGCGCAGTATTCACAGGCTCTCAATCAGTTGCTATTGGTAACGCAGTTTTATATCCAGCCACTTCAGCATCATTCAATACAGGTATTGGTTACAACGCTTTAAGGTTCACTACAACAGGTTCTAGCAACGTAGCGGTTGGTACAGATGCACTTAAAGCCAACACCACAGCCTCTAACAACACTGCTGTAGGTTATCAGGCGGGGTATAGTAATACTACAGGCGCTGGACATGCATATTTTGGTTCAGAATCAGGAAAAAATTCAACTGGTGATAATAATGCAGGATTTGGTTATCGTAGTTTAATTTCAAACACTTCTGGTGGAGGTAATTCTGCATTTGGTTCGCAAGCTCTTTATAACAACACTACAGCATCAAGCAGCACTGCCGTAGGTTACCAAGCTGGGTACAGTAATACAACTGGCGCGGGTCATGTCTACATGGGCTACCAAGCTGGCTACTCTGGAACAACGGCTGGCAACCCTAACGTGGCTATTGGCTATACAGCCATGTATTCAAACACTACGGGCAATTCAAACGTAGCAATTGGTCGTGATGCCCTTTACGCCAACACCACCGCCTCAAACAACACTGCTGTTGGTTATCAGGCGGGGTACGGAATAACAACTGGTGCAAGTAATGTATATATTGGTTATGCCGCAACTCAATCAGGTGTAGCGGTAACTGGTGAAATTGTTGTTGGTGCAAGTATTACTGGTAAAGGCTCAAATACAGCATTTATTGGTGGCACATCAGGTGCATACAATGGCGCAAATTCTCTTAACTGGTCTGTAGTTTCTGACATTCGGATTAAGAAGAATGTTGCTTCTTTAGAGTCTGGTCTTGCTGTTGTTCAAGCCTTACGCCCAGTAGAGTTTGACTACATTGAAAACAACAAACACGACATTGGCTTTATTGCTCAAGAATACCAAACTGTTTTGCCAGCGCAAGTAGCAGAAGGCTCAGATGGTATGTTGTCGTTAAATCAAAATCTTGTGCCTTATCTTGTCAAAGCCATCCAAGAACAACAAGCAATCATTGAATCACTTAAGGCACGTTTGGATGCCGCTAATCTTTAAAGGACTACCATGACAACCTTCACCACAACCATCACCGCCATGTACACGCTCCAGCAGCCTGACCCAGACTATGTGGTCAACGCCATCTGGGAAGTCACTGGCGTAGACGGCACTAACACCGCCTCTATCGGCGGCAACACGCAGTTCAACTCTGCTGACCAAACAGGCCCAGTGACTCCCTACGCCAGCCTGACTCAAGCACAGGTCATTGGCTGGATTCCTGAATCAGCCATTACAAGCGCACAGCAATGTGTGCAGGGACAAATCGACAGCATGATTACACCGCCTGTCAGCCCAGCTAATACAGAGTTGCCTTGGTAATGGAGAAGGTAAGCCTATCACTAAACCTGGTTAACGCTGTACTCCAATACCTTGGAACGCAGCCTTATCAAAACGTATTTCAATTGGTTGAGGCTTTGCAAAAAGAAGCAAAAGATCAGTCAGAACAAAAGGCAACAGAGTTGCTTAACTAAAAATGAACATACCAGAAACTATTGACCCGATTCGATATGGAGTCCTCTGGCAGAAGGTGCAGGACTACGAGCGCCGGTTTGACGAGATGTCTGCCAAGATCGACAAGATGGAAACGTCAATAGAGCGCCTGGTAGAGATGGCAAATCAATCTAAGGGCGGCTTCTGGATGGGCATGGTTGCTGTATCTGCTTTCGGTAGCGTAATCGGTTATATAAGCCACTGGTTAGGAAAAAGTTGAAATGGGTGGTTGCTGTTATTTTAATTGCCATACCCGCAAAGTTTGTTTGCGTAAGGTGGGCATGGACGGGTGACGTTTTTGAGCGCAGGGTTTATTGTCTGGAGTGGAAAAAGGTTGAGCAATGATAGACCCACTTACAGCCTTTGCTACTGCCCAAGCAGCGATTAAGGGGGTTAAGGCAGCCATAGCACTAGGTAAGGACATCCAGGCCGTATCTGGCGACCTGATGAAGTTTTTTGATGCCAAGGACGTTGTCCAGAAGGCAGCGGCAAAGCCTAAATCTAGTTTTGCACAGTCGGATACGGCGCAGGCGTTTGAGATAGTGATGCAGGCCAAGGTACTTGCAGACGCTGAGAGGGAACTGAACAACTACATGGTGATGTCGGGCAATGCTGACCTTTGGCAGCAGTTGATGATTGAGCGTAATAGGATTATCCAAAAACGCAAGGTAGAGGAAATATTGGCGGCAAATCACGCTAAGAAACGTAAGGACGAGATAGATGAATTGCTGACCTGGCTTATTGGAGGTGCGCTTGCGCTACTGTTGCTGGGTCTTTGTTTTTGGTGGCTAACACTTTTGATGGGGAAATAAATGCTGACTATTCTTTCTACTTTGATCTCATTCCTGATGGGCGGCTTGCCCAAACTGCTGGACTTCTTCCAAGACCGCAACGATAAGAAGCACGAACTGGCACTAGCGCAGTTGCAGATTGAACGCGAACTAGAGCTGCGTAAAGCAGGCTTTGAGGCGCAGGAACGGGTGGAGCAGATACACAGCGCCCAGCTAGAGTTAGAGACAACTGCCAAGGCTAACGAGAACCTAGTCAACGCTCAAGTGTCTGAGATGAACGCCATCTACAAGCATGATGAGAGTCTGAACGAGGGAACGTCACAGTGGATAAAGGACTTGCGTGCTGGTACGCGCAGTTTCATCACTATGGGATTCTTTCTGCTTCTATGCTTTGTTGACGTAGGTATGTTTATCTATGGATATAACCACGGTGTAGCGTTTCCTGACCTTGCCGCTAAATTGTGGAGTAGCGATACCGCCGCTTTGTTTGCTGCAATTGTGAGTTTTCACTTTGGTGGAAGGGCATTTGGAAAATGACAAACGGTGTTTACGCAATAACAAATAAGCATACAGGCCAAATGTACATTGGTAGTAGTAGCAATTTAAAGCAACGTTTAATTAATCAGCGGTGCTTTTTAAAAACTGGCCATCGTCATGCAATTGCTG
>Ga0222712_10005817_pt1 | contig 12346 bp, 11 predicted proteins | sample C33_657DmetaG_FD_165043 | JGI IMG/M metagenome (GOLD analysis project Ga0222712, IMG submission 165043) | Estuarine water microbial communities from San Francisco Bay, California, United States - C33_657D | ecosystem: Environmental > Aquatic > Marine > Unclassified | place: USA: California...
TAATTCCTATGAGGCAACCGGGTGTTGAAGTGCGTCCGCTGCGTCAGATGACTGGTGAAGCAGAGTTCAACGAAGTGTTCTTTACAGACGCAAGAGTTCCTCGTGCATGGGTTGTGGGTGAAGTGAATGATGGTTGGCGCGCAGCTACCGGACTACTGGCTCATGAAAGAAGTTCGCTTGGCAAAGTAGGTGCAGATGAAAAGCGTGAAGCAAATGTTTCTGCTGCAGTTCCTGTGCACTATCTGTTAGATATCGCTGCAAAGGTGGGGAAGAACAGTGACGAATCAATCCGGCAAGATCTTGCCCGCGCATATACAGGCGAAAAGATTATGGGTTGGATTGGGCAACGCAAAGCGCATCCAAGCATTGGAAAGTTGTGGAGAACAAAGCAAGCACGTTTTGTTGCTTCGGTTGCTGCACAGTTAGCACTCAGCGGAGCAGCGGCACATGAAGTGGGCGATAAAGACGGTGAGTTCTGGATGTATCACATCTTGAATGCGCCTCGAATGTCACTTGGTGGTGGCACCGATGAAATTCAGAAAAACACGATTGGCGAAAGGGCTCTAGGCCTTCCACGCGAACCTAACTAGTTATTGACCAATGAACTTTGGTTGGCGCTTTTCAACAAATGCCGCAGCAGCTTCACGGTGATCTGCAGTTGACATTGTGCGAGGCATTGCAACACCTTCAGCATCGAGTGCAACTTCAAGAGTGACAGACAACGAACGGTTGATGTTTTCCTTGATGTATCGCAATGCGATAGGAGCGCGCTCAGCCATTTCTTGGCAGTAGTTCATTGCGTGTTCTGCAAACTTTTCTTGTGGGAAGACTTTGTTCACCATTCCAAGGTCGAGTGCTTCGGCAGCGCTGAGGCGAGGTGACGTGAACATCAATTCTTTCGCGCGTGCTTCACCGACGATGCGAGGCAAGAACCACGACATTCCAAAGTCACCACTTGCACCAACATTGGCAAAAGCTGTGACTAGAAGTGCTTTCTCTGAAGCGATTCGTAAGTCAGCAGAAAGTGCAATCGAAAGCCCGGCACCTGCAGCAGCACCAGGGATAGCAGCGATGACTGGTTGTGGCAGTCTGCGCATGGAACCACTGACGAGATTTTGAATATGACGAAGTCGTGCAATGGCGTCTTCAACCGAGCCGCGGCCACTGGCCTTGCCTGAGTTGCGTGCGTGCATTCCCTTCACGTCACCACCAGCACAAAATGCATCATTTTCTCCGGTGAGCATGAGTACTCGAATGTTTGAGTCAGCAGCAATTGCGGGAAGAGCTTTAGCGAATCCGTCGTAGATCTCATCTGAAAGGGCGTTGCGTGCCTCGGGGCGGTTGAAGGAGAGCACGGCAACGTGGCCCTCCACGCGTCCAAGGAGATGGTCTGTTCCTGTTTCTATTGCGCTCATTGTGGCCCCCAATTGATTGGTGTTTTGCACCCGTACGTTTCATAGCCTGCCACGACCCACCCCTTCCAATGGCATTGAAAAACGGATTATCATTGCCATATGACAGCTCTAGAAAACGAACGGCGCAACCCCTTCCTAGAGGGCAACTTGGCCCCCGTGACTGAAGAAGTAACAGCCTTTGATTTGGAAGTAACTGGCACGTTGCCTGCGGACCTAGATGGTCGGTACTTGCGTAATGGGCCAAACCCACTTGGCGAAGTGAACCCAGCGAAGTATCACTGGTTCACGGGTCACGGAATGGTGCATGGTGTGCGCCTACGCGACGGCAAAGCAGAGTGGTATCGCAACCGTTGGGTGCGCAACAACGACGTTGCAGATTTATTGAACGAGCCACGCCCAGCATCTGATTGGCCAGCAGACCACGGACAGTTTGCTGCAAATACAAATGTGATTGGTCATAATGGAAAGACGTTTGCAATTGTTGAAGCTGGTTCTCCGCCAATTGAATTGTCATACGACTTAGACACGGTTCGCGTTTCGAATCTTGATGGTTCATTGCCGCATGCATTTTCGGCGCACCCAAAGAAAGATCCAGTCACTGGTGAATTACATGTGATGACATATTTCTGGGGTTGGGGAAATCAAGTGCAATACCTCGTTGTTGGTACGGATGGTCGCGTGCGTCGTCACGTTGACATTCCAACAACTGGTGGCCCAATGATTCATGACATTGCGTTTACTCAGAAATACATTTTGGTTTTTGACTTGCCAACGGTTTTCAACTTGGAAGCAGCAATGTCTGGCCAAGGACTTCCGTATTTCTGGGACAATGATTATCCAGCACGTATTGGTTTGTTGCCACGTGAAGGCAATGCCGATGATGTGAAGTGGATTGATATTGATCCGTGCTACTTCTTCCACCCAATGAATGCATATGACGATGGTGATGAAGTGGTACTCGACGCAGCACGTCACAGCAAGATGTTTGACAAAGAACGCCGTGGACCAAGCGAAGGCCCGCCAACGCTCGACCGTTGGAGATTGAATGCTGTCACTGGCGCACATACTCATGAACGCATCGATGACCGACCACAAGAGTTCCCACGCATTAATGAGTCATTAATTGGTCTTCGAAACCAGTTCGGCTACACCGCCGGTATCGCAGCAGGATTTAAGCAAGACACTTTGATCAAAGTCAACCTCGATAGTCGCAAAGTGGAAGCGCGCAATGACACTGCTCGCTACGGCTATGGCGAACCAGTGTTTATTCCGCGTGAAGGCGCCACAGCTGAAGACGATGGATACGTAATGGCACTGCGTTTAGATACCGAAACTCAGACATCTGATCTAGCGATTTTCAATGCGCAAGCAATTACGGAAGATCCGGTTGCCGTGGTGCACGTGCCTGCGCGAATCCCGAACGGTTTCCACGGAAACTGGATTCCCGACGGCCAATAGACCGCGCGGCCGCGCCTGGCTCTTTTTCCACGACATCAAAAAGTGCTTTGAGAGAAGTCACTCGAGGCGCCGTTGTTGTTCTTGCATTCAGCACTGAATTTGCGTCTGATGAAAGCAAGCCCACAATTGTTTCGGCAACAATGCGACCACCAACTGGCCCGAGAGTAAAGGGTGCACGCTGAGCACCAACGATGGCACCATTTCTAATGCGATACGCATGTGCGGTTGATTCGGCCAGGATGTAAGACCAGAGTGGTGCTTTGCCGGCAAACGTTGGAGAGATGGAAGTAATAGGTAACGCTTCTGTCGCATCGCCCGTTGCTTTACCAATCAAGATCTGATTGTCAGGCAATGGTCGCAGCCCCATTGAGCGTGCCACATCTTGACCGCTCGGTAATCCCACTTGTGAAGAGCGAAGAAGGTTTCGCACTGCAAGGTCTGCTGGTCCTTCAGAAGAAACAGGAAGCGGTAACAGACTGAGGGAGTTCGTGATGGAGGCATCAATCTTGTACGACGCCTGCACTAAACCCCCCGTTGTTTTTCCTCCGGGAAGAAAGAGAGACCAATCAATTGCAAAATTTGATGGTGATGGACTAAATCCAACGAGATCAATTCCTGGAGTTCCAAAACTGCCACTAAATACGGGAACTCGAACATTTGCGGCGTTGACGCGATATAAACCGCGCACCATTGAATGACCAAACCGATACGCAGCAACACTGAACTCAACGGGCATTTGTGCACAGTTCGTGTAGTACTTCAATCGTGTTGACGTCCCACGACGTGTGGGCTCTAGCACTGCATCCATTGTCTTTTTACCTACGACTCGGGGTAGGTAGTCCTGAAGTATCAGGTTTTGGTACACGGCAGTCAGTTGTTTACGTGCTTCAGTAAATACCTGTGCGGCAGTCCACTGTGGATGTGCTGCGATCACCTGGTCAACAGTCTGGTTATGGAATCGAATGAACATGGAATGAATACCCGCGACGATGCGGTTCTCGTCATTACGACCATCGCCAAGAATGGCCCGACCAGTTGCACTTCGTGGCACATCTCGTGAATTCACATCTGATGATCCAGTGAGGAGTGAACCCGTCAACAGGTGCATCTGATCTGTGTTGTATAACTGTGGAGCAGTGGCAGGGCCAGCCAAATACAGAGAATCAAGATCAAGTTGTGGGGTACGCCCGTTCACTAATGAATCGACAGCAATAGGTGTTGTGAGGTCATTAGGACGATCATCACTCGTTAGGTCGTGATCAATGAATTGTCCAAAGTATGTGTAGCCAGCTGGAAGCCCGTAGTTTTCCTCTGCATCAATCTCCCCTTCTGGAGTGGGATTGGTTTCGGGAGCAGCCATAGTTTGTGCGGCCAGACTTCGCAGTGCGGTCGAATCAAATGATGCACTCGCCAAGTTCGGGAAAAGTCGTCCGTAACCATTCCCTGGTGTTGCGCAGGTAGCGGCTGTAACGCTGCTTGAACTAACGGCTGATATTGCGCTGACTGTTAGCGCGCAAGAAGTTATTGCTGTCGCTATCTTTTTCATGTTTTCCTCAATGTTTAGATTTGATGACAAGCATCTTCTTGCACATTGAGAGAAATTGAAAGTCGATTCACTAAAGAATCAGGTAAGAAGTTTTGAAAGTAGTTACGGGCCGAAGTGAATCTTCGGTTATCGGAAAACTAACTAAGCGGGACGCCCAAGTGACGAAGGGCGACAGATGAATACACCGCGATACCGCGGGCCATGTGTGTCTCTTCGTAGATGGCACGGTTGCTGTGGTTTGGTGCAGCTTTCATGATGTCCATACCTTCTGGCATGAGGCCAAGAAACATCATGGCGCCTGGTACGCGGTTGAGTACATAACTGAAATCTTCTGCACCCATTACCGGGTGATCCATCATGCGTACATTGCGTTCGCCTGAAACTGCAGTAGCAACATCTGCAGCAAAGATTGCCTTTTCGTCATTGTTAATGGTGACGTCGTATCCGTAGTTCAGTTCAACTTCTGCTTCCATGCCGTGAGCTGCTGCAATTCCTTCAGCTACGCGACGAATGCCATCGTGAATAAGTGAGCGTGTGCGCTCGCTGACTGCGCGCATGGTGCCGTTGATCATTGCTGTTTCTGGAATGACGTTGCTGGTTGTACCAGTATGAATTTGCGTAACAGTGATAACGCCTGGGTCAAACACATCAATACGGCGAGTAACGAGTGTTTGCAGTGCTTGAACAATTTCGCATGCAACAGGAACAGGGTCGAGTGTGAAGTGTGGTGCACTCGCGTGACCGCCACGCCCGCGAACAGTGATGACCATGGTGTCACTTGACGCCATGATGGTGCCACTCTTCAAACCAATAAAGCCACCAGGAATGTTTGAAGCCGCATGAATCGCAAATGCACCTGTAATGGGAGATTCAGTTCCTACATCAAGCAAACCTTCAGCCAACATCTCACTTGCACCGTTGTAGCCCTCTTCACCAGGCTGAAACATAAACAGCACGCGACCCTTTATGTCTGCCTTACGTGCCGACAACAGTTTTGCTGCACCAACAAGCATCGAAGTGTGTGTGTCGTGTCCGCATGCATGCATTGCATTTTCAACGTGTGATTTGAATTCAACGTTGGTGTCTTCGGGCATTGGCAACGCATCCATATCGCCACGAATAAGAACTGTGTCGCCTGGCTGATCGCCGGTGAGCATTGCGGCAATACCGCTTGTTGTTTCGTGCAGAGTGATGTCGAGCGGTAAACCTTCTAATGCGGCAAGTACGGCTTCGCGAGTCTTTGGAAGATGGTTACCAATCTCTGGCCAACGGTGCAGTTCGCGGCGCAGTTCAACAATCTCACCCATCACGTCTTGGGCTTGTTCGAGAATGCCGGCAGGGTTTCCGTGCTGATCGCGTGCGTCCTCTGCTGTCAGTGTGTTTTTGGCCATGACACATGGTAGGCACATTGCGATGGAGAACAGAACGGTCGCACACCCAGAAAACTCGCCACAAGAGATGGTGGAGGAAGTTGATGCTGCAGGCAATGTTCTACGCCTTGTTTCTCGGCGTGAGATGCGTGCAGAAGGCCTTCGACATCGGTCGGTGTTTATAGCGGTGATGTCCGAGGCTGGCCAGATACTGGTGCATCGGCGCGCAGAAACAAAAGATGTGTGGCCCGGCTGGTGGGATCTTGCCGTGGGTGGGGTGTTGTCGCCAGGAGAATCTTTTGAAGACGGTGCGCGACGCGAAGTGGCTGAAGAGTTGGGGCTTGCGGGGGCACCGTTAGAACCGTTGGGCACGGGGGCATATTCAGACGGCACGGTCAGCTTGCTGGCGGCGTGCTTTGTGTGTCGCACCGAGGGCCCTTTCATCTTTGCCGACGGGGAAATCACCGAGGCCCATTGGGTGAGCCGCCTGGAAGTGCCTGTGTGGCTTGGGGCAAAGCCTTTCCTGCCAGACAGCGTGGCACTGGTACTTCCTCGGATCTGGCGAGAGTGACCCTCGGCTTACGGTCTTAGGCTGGCTTCCACCGTTGTAGACGAAAGGAGCCTCTGATGGCTGACATCACTATTGAATTCACCATCGAGCCCTTTACCGATGGTGCTCCTGGCGCTCACGTGACTCGCGCAATCGAGGCCGTGGAAGCTCTTGGCGTTTCTGTAGAGATCGGGCCGTTTGGTTCAACTGTCGTTGTTGATGAAACCCGTGCCGGGCAAGTGTTGGCTGCGCTCACAACTGCTGCGTATGCGCATGGCGCTACCCACGTCACCATAGATACTGAAAAATCGGCCTCTGCCTGATGGGTTTTGTTCAGCATCCACTTCTTGCAGCCGTCAAGCCAATTCTTGATGCTGTTGGCGCACACCTTGTTTCGGTAGAAGATGCCCGCATTTCAGATGTTGCTTTGGAGTGGGAAGGCGAGATCATCGCTGCAGTGCGTTTGCCACTATTGCAAGGCGCACTTGATCGATTGATTGCTCAAGTAGAGCGTGAATTGGGTGCGCCTCTCACCAGCCTGTCGCGCAGCGATAAGCAAATTGCGGTGCGCATGTTGGATCAGCGGGGTGCTTTTACCTTGCGTCGTGCCGTGGAAGACGTGGCCGATGCAATGGGTGTCTCTCGCATCACGGTGTACAACTACCTCAACGCACTGCACCGCTAAATATCAATTACCGGAATCTGCATCTCTTCAGCAAGATCTCGAATCTCTGTCTTGCAGGTGAAGTAAATGATTTGATGACCCTCAGACGCCTCTTTCAACATCTGAAGCGCCAAACGAGTTCGAGTGTCATCCATGTAAATCAAAGGATCGTCACATAGAAGTGGGATTGAAAGGCTATTTGTGGCTTCTTGCTGCATGATTGCGACTCGCATTGCTAAATACAGCAGAGATTGCGCACCCGATGACAGTTGAGAATCTGTAACCACTGAGTTATCGGATTTTCTCACTTCTATGTGTTCAATCTTTCCTTCGCTGTCCGTTAGGAACTCAATGTTCTTCCAATCCTTTGCAACACTCAAGACCATGTCTTGTACATTCTTAACTAGTTCTGGCTTTAGGTCTTGTGCTCGTTGGGTTGCGAATTTGCGCAACAACTTTGCCTGCAAAACAAATTGAAATCTATTGAATTGCGATTCAAGTAGTTGTTCTTTTACTGACTCAAGCTCAGATCGAAGACTGCTCATCCGTGACATGGTCTCAAATTCGTTAACTTGGATTTGAAGATCCCGTTGCCGAGTTTCGAGATCTTGCCGTTCTGCCAGAATGTCTCGTAGTCGACTCTCAGAATTAGTCTGCATCTCACGTCGGTCGACAGAAGACATTCTCATCAAAGGTCTTACTTCGGACTCATCATCCCTACCAATAAAGAGCTCATTCACAGCATTTACTTGGGTACGCAATGAACTCTGGTTCTTGAAATCTTCTTGAAGGTTCTCGAGAGTTGTACAAGCGGCATTAGTGCTGATGAAGAATGCTGGATTGAACGTCATCTCTAGGCTCGCATATATGCCACTGATCTCTTCAATAAGTTTGTCAAAACTTTGATTGAGGCGATCCAAGATTTCTGTCAGCGTCTCAACCTGTTCTGCGCACTCTCTTTCGTCCGCACAGTTCTGTACAGCCGTCTTTAAGTCTTCGAAATACGCAGCGAAAGCTGCAGCATCGGAATCAATGGGGAGATGCAGATCCGCTTCTTGCAGGATCTTCTCGATTAAATCAGAAAACTTTGTGATCTCATCTAAGCGTCTTTTTTCGTCGCGATTCAAAGAATCCAAATTCTGTTGCACTGTATTTACGCCATGCTCAGCATTGATTACTCGTTGAGCGGCGACATGTATAAGAGTTCTGTCATGATCGAATGCTGTCTCATCTCCGGATTGAGTGAGCGAACGAGATGATGAGAATTGCAAGAAAGCCAGCAAAATGCCAAAAACAAACGAAAATCCAATTCCGACAGATTGCTTGGAGATGAGAGAAATGATTAAACCTAGAACTGGTATGCCGTAACTCCAATTGGGAAGCAGGAACCCAATTTGTGATGAGCCAGCGTGACTGATGGCTGGTGGATTAATCAGGTACTGCTGAGCACTTACATTCGCAGTGAATCGTGCCCATTCAGATTCCGCAGTCTGTAATTCTGATTTAGCATCATCCAAATCGCATTGTCGTCGTGCGATTTCAGATTCCTTTGAGTTTGCCATTTGAGTGGATCGTGCAGAGGCCGTTTCTACAAGCCGACCAAGAAGCAATCGACGAGATTCGTTACTGATAAGGGCAGCATTTGTAACGAAAGCATCTCGTGTAATAGATAACGAAGACAGAGATTCATTGGCTGCTTGGGTCTTGCTTCCAAGTTTGACTACGAGTTCATCCAGGTCGTGCTTACGCTCCTGAACATTGAGTTCACCTATTTCATCAATGATCTGTCCGACCCGTGTGTGAACATCTGAGAATGTAACGGGAATGAGTTGTCCCTTTGACTCAAGTTCTTCTAGAGCTCGTAGAGCTTTTTCCCCAGTAGTGACGACAGTTTGAGCGCCTTCACAAAATGAGATTTGTGACTGAATTGCACGTTGCTCTCTCTCGTCTGATCTGGTTTTCTCGATCTCTACATCAAGGTTTGAGGATTCAGTGAGCAGGCCTTCATAATTTTTAGTCGACTTGTTGGCGTCAGAAAGTTGCCTTTCTAAACCCCTTATTAAGGAGCGAAGATCACTTATTGGTCTGTCTAGTGCCTTCGCCTTGGATTCATAATCAGCCAGGACAGTTCGAATAGACGCACCGTTTCGGTCTCCTAGGCCATATCCATCGAACTTATCTTTTGCCACCTGTCCATTGTTGATTTCATGAGATGACACGCGGAAGATATTGCGAATAATGAGACTTTGAATCGCCTGCGCCTTCGTCCAGAGTTGATTTGTGGGTAGACCCTCTCTTTTCACTGGTCCACCAGAGTTTTTGGGAACTGTCGCCGATTTGAATTGGATAGTTAAAGATTCCGCACTGTCACTGATTTCGATAGACCCCTTCAATGAATCCTGGTAATTGCCATATCTTTTGACAATGTCTTTGTCGTAGGTTGATGACAGCAGTGTGACAGCTAAGTCTGCGTATGTGGTTTTTCCTACCTCGTTGTTTCCGTAGACAACAACAATTGACGAATTGGGTAGATCTAATGGTGCATCAGTGCGGTAACGGCCAAAAAGTTTTGGAGTGATGTTCGAGATTCTCATTTTGGATCGTCCTTATCCTCATCCTGATTGAACAGATCATTAAGAAACATGGTCTCCAATTTGGCGGTTAATTGTCTGAGTTGTTCAGCAGTCTGCAGCAGTTCTTGTACTCCATCTGATTGCACATCTATTAACTCATTGATCTCATCGAGATTTGCCCTTGAGGTCCATTTGAGCAAGTCACCAAGTAAGTCGTCTTCGCTACGCAGTCGGTCTATATCTATTGGTGGGGACGTCTGTTTCTCAATTTTTTCGATGTATCCATCATTGAGCAATCCTTGGCATCCTTCTTGGAGATGATTCAGAATCACAGAAGTATCTGTGGTGGAGATCTGCCTGTGTGCCTGCGTCGATCCGACTAGGTGGATCCGACACACGATGGGAAGTACATGTTCCACATTTGTGAGTGATTCTTCAAGAACCTTTTGGATACCGGGAAGGTCTTCAACTGTCGAACAATCGAGCATTATTCTTTCAAAACGAATTTCGTCACAAGAGAAGAATTCAGGTTTACCAACGCCATTTGGCAGAATCTCAACTACTAGTGCACCTTTTTCTCCGGTCTCACCGATATCGCGACCTTGCAGGTTCCCTGGATATGCCCAATAACGGTTACCGTCCATGTGATTGACAGAACGTTTGTGTACATGTCCCAGTGCCCAGTAATCAACCGGTGAATTTCGAAGGTCGGATTCCTTACATGGGGCATAGTTTGCATGCACGCCATTTGTTTGTCCGGCAGTTGCACCGACATTTGTATGAAGTACGCCGATTATTGCTTGGGTTGAACCTCTGTCGACTGTTTCAAATTGCAAAGCTAGATTTTCACTTTCATCCCTTTTCCCAAACGAGATGCCAGCAACCGTGACATGACCACCGCCACGAAGTTTATGGACCACAGTTTGAACTGAACCAGGTAGAAATCTGTGAACTCCATCCGGAAGTTTGGCGATTTGGTTCCTCTTCTTTTCATCGAGCAGTGGGTCGTGGTTTCCATGGGCAATGTAGACACCGATGCCAGCGTCAAGTAGTCGTTTCAATCCACGAAAAAAACGAAGTTGAGCACGCGCATCATTCTCGGCGTCGTCGTAGATGTCGCCTGCAAGAACTATGAACTCGGCGTTGTATTCGATTGTCTTGTCGATGAGATTGGTGAAAGCTTTATCTACTAGCGAAAGCAGTTCAGCTTTAGCGTCGTCTGTCAGGCCTGCTCCGAGCGAACGAAGAGGCGCTCCCAGGTGAAGATCTGCTGCGTGGACAAATACTGGGTTCATTAGAGGCTCCTCATTTCCTGTGACCGTATCATTGGGGTGCAACGGCCATTTTGAAAGTCGTGCGTAACGGGATTACAGGTCATCATCAGAATCCTCATTCTCCTGGCTCTGGAAAAACAGGTCGTAGTACTCCTCGAAGCCATTCATTGGATCCGCAATGAGTTCGCCTTGCAGGTCTTCCGGTTTGATCGACGTCTTGGGCGATGCCTCAGCAGAATCGACCGCTTCGACACAACTGAAATCCATGTACGGGGCAATCCGTCTGTTTATGAAACCCTCGTCAGATTCTTGGGTCCTAGGAATTGGCTCAGTGAAGAGGGGGTCATGGCCCCACATCGGACATGGCTGGCCGTCCTCGTCGAACTGGAATGGCATTGCTGCAAAAATTCGTTCCAGCCGGCGGACATGATCTTGGTCAAAGGTATCCATCAAGATCTCTTCAATCAAGAAATCCGGTTTTATATCTTTCATCTTGCGTAACAACATCACAAGAACGAAAGCCTGAGTGCCGATTGCGACATCCTTGTCTTCTTCGGTTGGCGAATCACCGAGCATGGAGAAAAGAAAACCTGCAACGAGCTCATTGAACGAGAATTCTTGCGATGAATCCATCGCTCTTCCATCCTTAGTGAAGTGACGCAAGTTCTTGATGATTGCTGAACAATCTATGACTCCATCTGGGATGGCTGGATTAGCGATTGATTCGACCTTTGAGGCACTGGATAATGAGGCAATGAACTGTTTTAAGCGGAACATTATTTTCCTCCAACTAAGGTAGTTCCGATATGCCAAAAAGTGCAGCCAGGGCATCGATACTCACCGTGATTGGTGTGCTCTTTACGTCTCTTGATGAGAGCAGCATGACGCGCTTCGGTATATGTGTAGCACTGCTTCTCAGTGAAGCTGCATGTTCCACGGCTTCGGATGATGTAAAAACTGTGACGCGTGGTGCGAATGTTCTTACGGATGGATGTTGTCTTGGTGTTTGATGAATTACTCATGTCATCAGTCTACCGAACACTGCAAGCGATACAAGTCAGAACTACAATAAATCAATTACCCAACAAAATCAGTGCTTATTTGCTACATCAATTCCTTGACAATTAGTCGCACTCAATCCGTAATCAATTACTACAACCGGCGCAAATTCACGTTTGTGACGCGGTGATCTGCACCTTTGCGCACAATCAAAGACGCACGTGACTTGGTTGGCTCAATGTTTTCCACCAAGTTCTTACCGTTAATCTCATGCCAGATACTGCGCGCCATTGCGTCGGCTTCTTCATCAGTCATATGTGCAAAGTTCTGAAAGAAACTGTCGGGGTCACGAAAGATTGTTTCACGAAGTTTGTGGAAGCGTTCCACGTACCACTGTTCAACATCAGATTCGGCGGCATCAATGAAAATTGAGAAGTCGAAATAGTCAGACACAAACTCGTTTGCCTCTGTGCCTACTTGCAGAACATTCAGTCCCT
>Ga0222712_10005819_pt1 | contig 12341 bp, 9 predicted proteins | sample C33_657DmetaG_FD_165043 | JGI IMG/M metagenome (GOLD analysis project Ga0222712, IMG submission 165043) | Estuarine water microbial communities from San Francisco Bay, California, United States - C33_657D | ecosystem: Environmental > Aquatic > Marine > Unclassified | place: USA: California...
AACTTTGATTGGGCACTGCCACTAGGTATCGCAGCAGCTGCAGGTCTTGCAACCATCATGGTGCTAGCAAACCTAGTTCACATCGTTCGCAAGGAATTCAAGTACACATACAAGTCAGGTCTAATGCTTCTTGCTGTAACTGTTATTGCAACTGTGCTTTTGGCTCTATACCCAACAGCCTAAAGTTCTCTTCCAACGCCAGCCCTGGTTGCAGCTCTTCTTAGAGTTGCGATCAGGGCTGTGCCAGTTAATAGGATCAGCACACTTGTTGTGATTGCTCTACCTAGATCCCAAACAAGACCACCGGTGACTATTTCATATTGGATAAATCGAGTGAGATTAGAAAGCAGCGCATCGCCTGGAACATAACTCAACTGTGTTCCAACTCCAGCTAGGTACGGCCAGTTCCACATGGTCATAAGCCCACCGTAAATAAAGCTCGCCAACACTGAGTAACCAATCAACCAGGTGTTTTGCAGCCACCTTGTGTTACTTCTAGGAATAAGCCCTGCTCCTAAACCAACTAGTGCTGCACCCATCATCTGGAAAGGTAGCCAAGGACCGATACCACCGGTCAGTAGAGCAGACACCAGGATCGAACTTGCGCCAAGGATAAATCCGAAGCCACTACCAAAAACAAATGCTCCAAGAATAATGAGGAAAAACGCAGTTTCAATTCCAGCAGTTCCAGCTCCAAGTAATCGAATAACTGCATTCAGTGCAATCAATACTCCAAGTAGTGCCAACTGTTTTGATGAGATGTCTCCAGTTGCAAATTCAATGAGAACCAGAATCAAGACAAGTGGCATTAAGACAATGAAGATGGTTTGAGCAAGCAGAGTCTCATCTTGCTCACCTGCTCTAATGAACAGTGGCCAGGTAAACATCAACAGGCTGGCTAAGCCAGCAATCGCGATACTGATGCGGGAGAGAATCAGGTTCATCGCTTCACCTGCTCGATGGTTATCAGTCCCGGTGTTGCGGTGATCTCGGCGATCTGGGAAGCTCTGGAACTTCCTGCTCCAAGAGCAACAATCGGGCTCTCATCGCTGACCAGAGTTCCATCAACAAGCGTTAGCACCCTGTCAGCGACCATGGCAACGAACTCGATGTCGTGGGTAGCTAAGAGGATGCTTCGGTTTGCCGCTCTGAGGTTCTTCAATTGTTTTGCCAGTGCTCGCTTGGCTGCATAGTCCAGACCTCTGGTTGGTTCATCGAGGATAAGAACCGGTGCATCTTTGACTAGCTGAAGTGCAAGCACTAGAGCCAGCTGCTGACCAGCGGAAAGATCTCTCGGATGTATAGAGGTATCGATTCTTCCTGCCAGTTGCTGGAAGATCGATGCTGTTGTTCCAGCTGGCACTTCTGCAAACTCATCGGACTCGTGCAACTCATCTGCAAGCGACTGAAGAAAGAGTAAGTCTGCAGCTCGTTGCGGAACCATGGCTATTAGAGATAGGCGAGCCTGAGGAGATAGATCTCTAGGGTCTTGTCCAAGAACTCTAACTACACCTGAAGTCCTAGTTCCGCTACCTTGCAACGCCCAGCAAAGGCTTGATTTACCGGAACCGTTATCACCCATCAACGCAGTTATCTGATTACCGAAGAGTTCAAAGCTTGAGGTCTTGAGAGCTTGAACACTTCCGAAGGTAACGACAAGTTCTTCTGCTTTTAGAACTAAATTGTGAGGTTGATTAGCACTTAATGCTTGGAAGGTTGCCGGGGCTTCTATCCAGCGATTGTTTGCTTCTGCATTTGATATAGCTAGCGGCTTCCAACCGAGCCTTTGGCCAAGTTCAATGATTGGGGGAGCGAACCTAGCGTCGTTGAACTGATCTTCAGGCTTACCCTTTGTGACAGAGCCGTCCCCGTGCACAACAAGAACTGAGTCAACAGAACCTAAGACCCTCGAGATCCTGTGCTCTGCGAGTAGAACAGTTACCGATTCCTCTTTCGCAAGTGTCTTCAAGATACCTAGAACCTCAGTCGCTCCATCTAGGTCAAGAGCGGAGGTTGGTTCATCCAACAGCAGTATCTTGGCTCCTGAGATTAGAGCTGCGGCGATCGCAACTCGCTGCTGTTGTCCACCGGAGAGATTGGCCAGCGCTTGGTCTAATAGTCCTTCAAGGTTTAGCAGTTTACTCAGCCACTCAACTTTGTTTGCTATCTCTTCTTTTGGAATCGCTAGTTGCTCGGCGCTGTATACGATTTCGTCAAGAACTGTGTCAGCAACAAAAGCCCCCTCTGGCTGTTGATTGACGTAGCCAATGAGGCTGGCGAAGCTGTGTGGTTCATGCCCGAGGTAATCAACGCCGTTGATTAGTAATTGTCCTGAAATGACTCCACCGGTAAAGCTCGGGGCTAATCCATTGAGTGCTTTCAGGAATGTTGACTTACCGCTTCCAGTTGGTCCACAGACCAGCACGAATTCACCAGGCAGAATCTTTAGATTTACTCTGCTTAGTTGAGGCTCTTCTGATTTCTGAGTGCCATCAGGCCTGAGGTAACTGAAGGTTAAGTTCTTGATATCAATCATCAGACAAACACCCCTGCGAATGCGCTGATTAGAACAATAGCGCTGAGACTTAGGACAACTGCATCTCCCAGTTGCCAACGCAGAACTATGTATTGGGTCCTATTAACTCTTCCCGAAGATAACTTGAAAGAAATAAAAGCAAAGACAAAACCAGTTACCAAAACACTCAGGTCTACTAGTTGAGAAGCATTAGATATTAGGAGCATTGCAACACCAGCAACAATGAATGTCAGAGCTAGGAATGTTGTGATTCGAGTAATCAATACATTCTTTGTTGTTCGATTTCCTCGTCTGCCGAAACCTCTGGCTGACATGCTGGCTGCAAGTTGCATAGATTGCTCGATGGTGTCTTCCAGAACTGGGATAACAATTCCTGGAATAGCTTTGATGCCTTTAGAGTGACCACGAAGACCTCTAGATCTTCTAACTCTGTTGAGGCTTGTGATTAGTTGGGGAGCGAGGTTTATTGCAATTGAGATTGCAGTTGCAATCTCATAGAGAGCACCGGGAGTTGCTCTGAGCAGTTTTCTAGGGTTAGCCAGAGAGTTAGCCATACCGATAGCAAGAATGATTGCAGCTAACCGCAACCCATCAACTAACGCTGCATTCATGGATAGCACTGAGATTGCTCCAAGCAAATGGAGTGTGTTTCCAAAGCCTAGATCTATCGAGATAGAAGGAAGGCTTAGGAAGATGTCAGTTCTTGCGTCAGCAAGATTGAAAACAACTCGGAACAGAACTCTTAGAACTACAACAACAAACCCAAGAATTAGATAGAACCTAATCGAACGTGCCCAAGGGGATTCATCCCTACACAACCGCACCGTCAACATGGCTAGTGCACAAATTCCAAGTAAGACTAAAAGATTTGAACTCAGCGATGCAGATAGAGCTAGCGAGATACCAGCTAGCCACCAGGCACCTGGGTGAGTTCTCCCTGCTGAAAGCAGGTGATTTGGTTTAGTTAGTAGCGCAGACACTTGTCTTCGGTTTGTTTAGTGGAGGTTCTTCTAGATCCTCTGAGGGTAACTTGAAAAGCCAAGCCTCTGCTGTTCCACATGCAGGCTTATGGGTAGCGGCACCCCAAGTGCTGTATTGCCAGTCGCTAGCTCCAGCAGCTGCCACGAAATATGACCAACTGCCGACAGAGTTGTCAGGCATGTCTCGGCAAGGTTCCTCGGACTCGGTCGGGAAGTTCTGGATTCGACACACAAAGCCAACCGGATACTTAGAAGTTCCAGTAACTGACAGACCAGCAGCTTCAAAGAGATTCCAAGATGTGTCGCTGTAATTTGAAATGCACTTCTCTATTGCTTGCAGTTCACTTTCAGAACCAAAGTCAACAACTAGCGAAACGCCTTCAGTTTCACATTGACCATCTTGAACCGTCACAGATGACTTAGGGGAGTCAGTCGGATTGCTATCGGGTTGCAACCATTGATTGACTGCAAACCCGATAGCAACTAAGCCGACTATGCCCACCAGGCTAAGTCGAACTAACAAGCGCATTAGTTGTTAGTTGACTGCGCGGTTCAACACATCAGCAAAGCTGAGGTGTGAAAGTGCAAGAAGTGATTGAGCGGTACTGAAGGTGTCGCTGCTTGGGTCAGTCCAAGGAGCAATAACTCCGCCATCTTCACTATTGATTCTTGACTTCAACCAATCGTGACCCTTCATTGAATCAATCCCGAGGCTGTTCATCGCCATGATTCCGTAAGCGGTACCGCTAATGTCTACATCACCATATGCATTCCAGTGGTTTTCATCAACCATGGTTCCAAGAATGAATGCCTTCGCTTTATCGATTGCATTTTCTTTAGCCGCTTCATCAGATTCGCTGCCGGTTCCAAGGGATGCCTTGAGAGACATGATTGCAAATGAAGTCACATCTGTTGCGGTTTCAGTTTGGGTATCGCCCTGGGTGTATTTGTATCCACCGCTAACTTCAGCAAGAGTGGTTAGCTTCAATGCAACTGTGTTTGCCAATTCTTTTTCACTTTCAGCAAGAAGAGCAAGGATTACCCAAGAGTAAACAAAGTTGTTTCCATCTAGAGAACCATCTGAGCCCACTCCAGCCTTCACTTCTTCAACAGCTGTTCGAACTGTTTGATCATCTGCAAAGTCAAGTGCATGTGCAGTAAAGATGTATGAGGCTTTGAGGCCAATTGAATCGAAGGAAGCAGCGTTAGCTTTTACCCACGCGACAGCCTTTTCCTGCTTTGTCTTGTCGTAACCCAGTGCTGATAGCTGCACCATTGCTTCTAAGGTGATTCCCTCTTCAGGGTCATTTGGGGTGAAGGTATCCAAGAATTCACCATTGTTGAACTTGTCAAAGACAAATTTGCTGGTTGCTGGGTGAGAATCCTTGAATTGTGTCTCGCTGGAGCAAGAGCTCACAGCCAAGGCAATTGAGGAGATTATTGCTGCTACTAATGCGAAACGGCGCATTCCGGTTGTATTTCTTGACATCGCAACCCTTTCTAGGTGCGATCTTTGTGCTTCGACGGGCAGTAACCTACCCGACTCCACCCGCAGACCTCGACGGTTTATATAGGAGTCATTGCTCTAAGCAGGCGATCCGACTCATCTTTATAGGATTCACGGTTGCGGGACAGTACTGGATTTTCACCAGTTTCCCCTGCGAAAAGCAACTACAGCTCAATGTGAGCGTTTCACCACATTAGCACCGTATTTGCTTCAAAATCGTTGATTTGAGTGGATTTCGGGGGATTTGGGACAAAGTCCGCTTTGTTTCGGAATGGTAAAGAAATGTAACGATTTACCTATATCCCTATATCACTTGTCCCTAGTTAGTTGTAGAGTTCTATCACCCAAGGAACTTGTGGGTCGCGAAGCCTATTCGCACCCGGAGGAACCGAAATAAACAAGGAGAAACAATGAAGAATAATCTGATGAAGGGCCTTGCTCTTGTCTCAGCTTCTGTTCTCGGTGTAACTGGCATCAGCTTGGCACCGGCGAATGCATCTGCGTCAAACAAGACCGTTATCGTTCAGGAGAGCAACGCTCTTTCTGGATTGAACACAGCTGTAAACGGTAAGAACTTGCTGACTAACTCAAACGTTATGTCACCGACAGGCGCAGGTTTCTACTACTTCAACAACAAGGCACAGCTTGTTCGTAACACAGCATTCGGTACTTACAAGATCACAAAGAACACCTGTACTGCACCTGCTACTGCTTCTGCAGCAGCTCTTAACGCGCAGTTCGGTTGTTTCAAGGTGACTTACACCATCAAGAAGGGTCTAAAGTACTCTGATGGCACACTGATCACTGCTCAGGACCTACTCTTGAGCCACGCTATCTCAAGCTCTGACTACTCAGTCAAGGCTGGTCTTGGTAACCCAGGAGCAACCCCGAGCACCGCTAAGTTCAACTCAGCTGGTTACGGTGGCGCTTACGATGACCACACTCGCGCGGAATCATTCGACCTAAGCGATGACAACTTCTCAGTAACTATTAGCTACGACGCATTTATGCCAGACTGGGCTGTATTCGGTCCTGGTCCAGGTGCTGTTCACGGTCTAGTTGGTCTTGCAAAGGGTAAGAAAGTTTTGCAGACAACTCGCGTAAACGCTAGCTACAAGTCAGTATTCGAAGATGCATACTACGGTGCGATGGCAACTCTTCCTGCACAGGATGACCCAGACTACGCAGACGAACTTGAGGCTCGTAACGACGCTCGCAAGTTGATGACAGCGATGGCAGGCAAGTGGTCAACCTCTTGGAACATCACATCAGTGACTGCTTCAACTAACCCACTGCTATTGATCTCAAACGGTCCATTCATGTTGGAGACTTGTACTTCATCTGCTTGTACTCTAAAGAAGAACCCATATGCATCACTTGGTGGTTCTCCAAAGATCACAGGTAACCTAGAGAAGCTAATCTTCAAGTTCACTGCTGGAACTCTAGATGACACCGCTGTTGCTCAGGCAATCAAGGCTGGAACCGTAGACATGTACTCAGGTGCTGCTACATCTTCATTCTGGTCAATTGCTTCAGCTGCTCCTGGTGTTACAACCAACAAGGGTGTAGTTCTAACCTATGAGCACCTTGACCTAAGATCAGGTAACTCACAGTTCCCTCTCGGTTCTGAAGCAGATCCATACACAATCAGCGTCGGTGGAAACACTATTGACTGTGACGCAGACTACAACGGTCCATTCAAGGGAAACACTGCTAAGGCTAAGGATCTACGCAAGGCATTCATGCTTGTAGTTCCTCGTCAGACCATTGCAAACACCTATGTAGGTAAGGTCTTTGACCCTGCATTCACAGGTACATCACCAACACTTGACAGCCTTCTAGCTGTTACTTCTGAAGGTGACTACGCAAAGGTTGTAGCTGGTTCAAGTGCATACGTAGCTGACTTCAAGAAGGACCAGGCCACTCGCGTAGCTATGGCTTTGGCTCTTGTCAAGAAGCACTACCCATCAGCTGCTGCCGGCAGCAACAGCATCACAGTAAGACACCTAACAAGCTCACGCCCTATGCGTGTTGACAACGCAGGTGTTATCACTACTGAAGCTGCAAAGGCCGGTATCAAGGTTGAGCACACAGTTCGTAGTACATGGAGTTATGAACTTGACTGTAACTACTTCGACTCAGCAGAATTCGCTTGGGTTATGACTGGTCTATCACAGACCAGAAGTAACGCAAACTACGAGTCTGATGGTGGAAACAACAGCGCTGGTTGGAATGACCCTACACTCGACACACTATTCAGTGAGTTCGAGAAGGAGCAGACCGCTACAAGCTTGATCACTACCAAGATCAACGCTGAAAAGCAGCTATGGTCGAACTACTACTCATTGCCAATGTTCCAGTGGCCAGGTGCCGCAGCATGGAGCAGTGACATTAAGAATGTTCTGCCAAACCCACTAGCTCCAGAAGTAACCTGGAACCCTTGGGCGCTAGGTTACTAATTCCGAACTACTAGTTCAGAATTAAGAACTGATTAAAAATTATTGGTGGCATCCTTCCGGGTGCCACCAATAATTTTTTGTCTAGAAGTTTTACTTAGCCTTATAGCGGATTTCCATCTAGTAGCATTGGGTAGTAATGATGTGTAGAGAAAGAGAATTTTCAGCATGCTAGCTTACATCGGTCGAAGAATTTCTATAGCCGTTCTGATTTTGTTTGGTTCTACGTTCCTGACGTATCAACTTGCTGCTTACTCGGGGGATCCACTTGCTGGTATCCGTGAGTCAACAGACCCTAAAAAAGAACAAATCATGAAGGAACTAATCGAGTTTTACCAACTAGATGTCCCTCCTCCTGCTCGCTATTTCTTGTGGTTACAAAAAGCTCTTGGCTTCGCTACAGGTACACCTGACTTCGGTACATCGGTTACTACTCGCTTGTCAGTCGCTGATCAAATTGCTGAGGCTATTCCAGTCACCATTCGACTAGTTACTGCGGCAACAATTCTTGCAATTGTTTTGGGAATAACCTTCGGTGTTCTCAGCGCGATTAGACAGTACTCAAGACTTGACTACTCACTAACATTCCTTTCTTTCCTTCTATACTCTCTTCCTATTTTCTGGGTTGCAGTTATGTTGAAGGAATACATGGCTATCCAGTTCAACATTTTCTTGGTGGACCCCAAAATAGATCTGTTAGCGAACGGCATAGCCTCCGCCGTTCTCGCAATAATTCTCGCTGGCTTTGTCAGTGGAACTAGAAAACGTGTTGTGATAACCTTCGGCGCATCTTTTGCAATCTTTATGTCATTGTTTGCAGTTCTTAGCGCTACAAATTGGTTCAGAACTCCAGGCCTGGGCATTTGGGGTGTTGCATTCTTAGGACTTGCAACATCTGTAGGTCTTACTCACGTGTTTGCTGGTTTGCACAATCGCAAAGCTCTTTATGCGGGTATTGCAGCGGTAGCAGTTGGTTTAGTTGCCTACTACCCATTCGGAATGATTGTCAACGAGACCGGTAACTTCAGCATCCTTGCACTGATGGCAGTGTTGATGCTTTCTGTTAGTTACTTCGTTGGATACTTCTTCTCAAAGATTGACAAGGGGCCGATCATCAGGTCTTCAATGCTGTCAGCATTCTTTGTAGCGTTATTCACTGTTGCTGACAAAGCAATGCAGGCTTGGCCAAAGTACTACGAACTCAGCGATGGCAAGCCAGTTCAGGTAGATGGTTCATACAACATCGCTATGAACACTAACGATTTCTGGGTAAACAACCTTGACTTGGTAACTCACTTGATTCTGCCAACTACAGCGCTGACTTTGATTTCATTCGCTGGGTACCTTCGTTACTCACGTGCATCAGTTCTCGATGTTCTAGGTATGGACTACATCAGAACCGCTAGAGCTAAGGGTGTGCCTGAGCGTGAAGTTATTCTTCGCCACGCACTGCGAAACTCGATGATTCCATTGACCACTCTTATTGCTTTCGATATCGCGGGCATCGTCGGTGGAGCGATCATTACAGAGCGTGTATTTAGCTGGAAGGGTATGGGTAGCTTGGCAAACGATGCAATTACAACTCAGGACCTAAACCTTCTGATGGGAACTTTCTCAATCACAGCATTCCTAGCAGTTATGGCAACCTTGGCTGCGGACTTGATTTACACCGCACTTGACCCACGTATCAGAATAAGAAAGTAGCGAATCACATGAAAAATGATTCAAAGAAGACAAAGAAAAACTCTCACGAAGAGACAACCACTGGGGTTGGTTTTGAAGACATTAAGACCCAAGGTCTCAGCCAGGGTCAAATCATTAGACGCAAGTTCTTCAGCCACAAACCGGCTGTTGCTGGTCTAATCTTTATGATTCTTTTTACGATCTTCGTTTACTCAGCTGCAGGAATTCACCTTGGCTCAGATAATAACAAAATCACTTTCCAGGGATGGTGGCAGTTCTCACACGAAGACATTCTTCCTCCTGGGCCTTGTGCAGATGGTTGTCCGTCAGCGGTTCACCCGATGGGCCAATTGGCGAATGGACGCGATTACTTCGCACAGGTGGTTCGTGGATCTGAAATCTCTCTAATGGTAATGGTTGTAATCGGTTTCCTCGGTGGAGCTATCGGAACTATTGTCGGATCAATTTCTGGTTTCTTCGGTGGAATCATCGACGCTGTAATGATGAGAATTACTGACTTCATCATCACCGTTCCTTCAATCCTTATTGGTGCGGTTATCGGTTTCAGAATGGGTAACCTCGGCGTCTTGTATCTCGCCATCTTCCTTGGTTTGTTCTCTTGGACGGGTCTTACGAGATTGGTTCGAGGCGAATTCTTGAGCCTCAGAGAGCGCGAGTTCGTTGATGCAGCGAGAGTAGCTGGTGCTTCCAACACCAGAATCATCTTCAAGCACATTCTTCCGAACTCAGTCGGTGTGATTATCGTTTCGACAACCCTCTTGCTCTCGAGTTCGATTCTGGTGGAAACCGGTTTGTCTTTCCTTGGTTTCGGTGTTCAAGCGCCTGACGTGTCCCTTGGTCTGCTTATCAGCAAGTATCAAGGTGACTTCCTGTACGCGCCATGGTTGTTCTGGTGGCCTGGTGTGATCATTGTTTTGATTGCTCTCAGCATCAACTTCATTGGTGATGGTTTGCGAGATGCATTCGACCCTCGTCAGAAGAAGCAGATTAAGCGCAAGGACTTCCTTGCTAAGTCATCTACTCGTGACGCCGTCAACAAGAGTTAATTGACCGGATAGTTTCAGGAAATAGCTAATGAATAAAAGTTATCAAGAGGAGTGCTGCTCCCAGAACAACGCCAACGATGGCTTGGATGTTAACCCTAACTTCGTGGAGCTCAATCAGCTCGTTGTGTCTGGTAGCACTCTCTTGGTATCGGAGAGCAAGCTCAAGGGCAGCGTTGCTGTCGGATTCTTGGGCATGACCGGTTCTGTGTTGACTGCCAACTCTGTTCAGGTCAGCGTCTCTGATTCTTCTAGTTTGGAACTTGGTGGGTGCGGGTGCAGCCCAAGCGGAGACCTTCTTGGTTTGAGTGACAATAGTGAAGCTGAATCTCGCTTCGAATTCTTGAACGCTTGCCCAACCGACGGTGACTCTAGTGAATGGGTTATGAATCACGAGGGTTTGAACAGAGTAAACAATTTTGGGTCCAACCAGGAAAACCCAAATGAAAATGGACAAGGCAATGAAGACGAGAGTGGCGTTGATGGCGTCAGCAGTTCTTCCTGCGGTTGCAAAGGAAATGGCTGTGCTTGTTCCAATGAGAAGGACCAAGACGAGGTAGACCCAGCTGGATCTGGGGCGGTAGACGTAGGGTTTGAGCATGTTCAAAATACTACCCCGCAGAAGTTTGAATTAAACCAATTGTTATTGGCTAAGAAAGGTAACTGATCAAAATGGCAGATACAACTCCAATCCTGCAAGTAGATGGATTCAACGTTGAATTTTGGGTTGAAGGCGTTTGGTACCCAGCCGTAATTGACATGAATTTCACTCTTCATGCAGGTGAAGTACTTGCAATCGTGGGTGAGTCAGGTTCAGGTAAGTCAACTACTGCGATGGGTCTGATGGGCCTTCTAGCTCCTAACGCCCGAAGCTCAGGTAGCGTCAAGGTCAAGGGTGTCGAGCTGCTTAACGAGCCTGCTGCAGTGCTTCGCAGATACAGAGGTAAGGAAGTTGCTTACATCTTCCAGGAGCCAATGACTGCTCTCAACCCTGTCTATACAGTTGGTTCTCAAATCGTTGAGGTTCTGCGTAACCACTTTGAGATGGGTCCGGATCTTGCAAGAGATCGTGCAATTGAACTTCTGACCATGGTTGAACTTCCTAACCCAGTTCAGGCTTTTGACAAGTATCCTCACCAGCTCTCTGGTGGTCAGCGTCAGCGCGCAATGATCGCCCAGGCTCTAGCCTGTGACCCTGCTCTACTAGTTGCTGATGAGCCAACCACTGCTCTGGATGTAACAGTTCAGGCAGAAATTCTTGACCTTATGAGAAACCTGAAGGACAAGCTGAACTCAGCTGTTCTTTTGATTACTCACGATATGGGTGTTGTCGCTGACTTGAGCGACCGAATCTTGGTTATGAAAGATGGTCTTACTGTTGAAACCGACTCCTCAACTGTTATCTTCAACAACCCGAAGCACCCATACACCCAGTCACTACTGGCTTCTGTTCCAAAGCTTGGATCAGTAGCAGTTAGAACTCTTGAGGCAGCGGGAGCGAAGGCCGCTCCGGTTCTTGAAGTTACCAACCTAGTTATTGAGTACCCAAAGCGTGGACGTATCCCTGCGTTTAGAGCTGTGGATGACATTTCATTCTCAATCCAGCCTGGTGAAATTCTTGGTTTGGTAGGTGAGTCAGGTTCAGGTAAGACCACTGTTGGTCGTGCTGCTATCGGTTTGCTGCCAGTTCACGATGGTTCTATCAAGATCCTTGGCAATGAAATTGCTGGTGCAAAGATGCGCAACCTAAAGTCCTTCCGCAAGGACACAGGAATTGTGTTCCAGGACCCAGCTTCTTCTCTAAACCCTCGTTTACCTATCGGTGAGAGCATCGGTGAGCCTCTCCTACTAGCTAGAGAAGCTAAGGGAGACGAACTCAACAGACGTGTTGAAGATCTACTGGACTCAGTTGAACTTCCTCGTTCATACCGTAACCGTTACCCTCACGAGCTATCTGGTGGTCAGAAGCAGCGCGTTGGTATCGCTAGAGCACTAGCGCTATCACCGAAGCTTTTGATTGCAGATGAGCCAACCTCAGCTCTTGACGTGTCAGTTCAGGCTCGTTTCCTAGATCTTCTTCAGGAACTTCAGGACTCACTAAAGTTCGCTTGTTTG
>Ga0222712_10005820_pt1 | contig 12340 bp, 9 predicted proteins | sample C33_657DmetaG_FD_165043 | JGI IMG/M metagenome (GOLD analysis project Ga0222712, IMG submission 165043) | Estuarine water microbial communities from San Francisco Bay, California, United States - C33_657D | ecosystem: Environmental > Aquatic > Marine > Unclassified | place: USA: California...
TCCGCGTCCGAAACCTAAACGCCGACGCGCTAAATGGAAATCAATATCTTTAGAGGAGATCTCCACGCTTGCGGGAATGCCCTCTATGATCGCGGAAAGGGCTGGACCATGAGACTCGCCTGCAGTTAACCAACGCATTGGCATATTGTCGCAGATTAAGACGCTATCTCGCGCACCATATAAAAGCGGCGCAGATTGCTGGGGCTAAGGCTATGGGATCAGCCAGAGTTCTTCCTTGAAATCTGTGTATCCATATCGAAATCAAAGAGACCACGCTAAACGCTCCAAATAAATCAGCCAACCTGGCAGATGTGTTGGGTAGAAAGAATATTGAAAGCAGCGCTATCAACTTCACATCTCCGGCACCCAATCCATACTTATAGGCGACCAGGCAGAACAGTAGAAGAATCGTGCTTGCCCAAATGCGAAGACTGCTGTTGGTTAACAGAGAGAGCGCGCTTAAACCAACGAAAGAAAGAAGCAGGCTCTTATTGGTGATGCGATGGTATTTCCAATCAAAGAGAGAGATGTAGGCAGATAAAAGTATTAAAGTCAGATACATACGAGAAATCTAAAAGATCTATTGAGGCGCAAAAGGATTAAACGATTTGCTGTGGATTAGTGAGTTGAATTAGCTAAAGCCAAACGCAACTGTTCATCTATCAATCGGACTCCAAGCGGCTCCAGTAAATTGATCTGATCTATACCTTGATAAAGCAGGAGCTCGAGTCCGCCGATGATTTCTCCTCCTGCATCTGACCAACGACGTGCAATCAAAGTCGGCCAGGGCTTATAAAGAACATCGAATAACAAACCTGAGACTTTATTTGGGATGTTATCGGCTACGAGATCTGCCGCCCCAGACGGAGTCGTATTTACAATTAAATCGAAGGTGCGTAGATCTAAGTGATCATCCCAAGGTAGAAATTCAGGGTTAACTTTGGTGAAGCAGGACGCTATACCTGCATTTCGTCGCACGCTACGCCCCATTATCGATACTTCATCTGCAATCTCATCAAGTGCTCCAGCGACTGCGCGCGCAGTTCCACCAGCGCCTAGAATCAAAACTGATCCAAAGTGGTCATATCCAGAATGGGCCAACGCTTTTACAAACCCCGACCCATCGGTACTTGTGGCGCTCCAACCTTTGGAGCCACGAATTAAAGTGTTCACCGATTGGATGCGCGTAGCTAGCGCGTCGATTGAAATATTTAAGTCTTGCGCGATGGTAAGAACTTCTTCCTTTAACGGCATAGTCAGTGAAAGGTAATCAAATTCAGCTCCACGAGATTGGAGGAAGTTCGCGAGATCACCACTTGGCACATCGATCGCCGTATAACTTCCAGTAAGTCCGAGGAGTTCGAAGGCCTTGTTGTGCAAAACAGGTGAGAGTGAATGAGAGATGGGCGAGCCCAACACCGCTCCCCTGATTTCCTTACCCATCACTTTTCACTCCTAAAAAGTCCAGCACGCAAATTCTTCTTGTATTCAATCTTCCATTTGGCAAATTGCTCGTTTGAAGAGGTAAATCTAGTATCGAAGGGAGCTACTGTGATGAAGTAAATCCAGTCCCCTACTTCCGGGTTCGCCGCGGCATAAAGCGCCTTCGACCCAGGGTTGCCAATCGGCCCTGGTGGTAGCCCATAGTTTCGATAAGTGTTGTACGGCGACTTCAAAAAAGTAGATGCGGTACTCAAGAAAATCTTGCCGCGGTCCTTCTTAAGATAGTGAACCGTCGAATCCATCTGCAACGGCATTCCCTTTTCGAGACGGTTTCTGATCACTCGCGAGACCTTTGAGAAATCCATTTCGTTGCCCTCAGCCTGAATAATTGATGCGATGGTTACCAGGCTTTGGGCGGTGTATTTACCAGACCCGTTCGCGACACCTGCTGCCGCTAATTCCTTGGTGGATCGATTCAACATCGTTGCAATCGCGGTAGCAGCCGAAGTGCCTTCCGCAAAAGAATATTGCGCTGGGAAGAGTAAACCCTCGAGGCTCTTAAAACCTGCCGGCAATTTCACCTTGGCAACCGCTGCAGAAATATCAGATCTCTTGAAACCAGCGGCTTCCATTTGCGCAAATACTTCCGAATTCCAGGCGCCTTCAAAAACATTTATTAGTCCAGAAATCCGTTTACTATCGAGCAGTTGTTTCAGGGCATCACTAGCGCAGAGGTTCTTAGAAATTAAATGGGAGCCGGGAGCGATCTTTGCAGCGCGTGGATCTCCCACCGCCACACCGAAGAAGGCTCGCGCAGATTTAACTACGCCTGCGCTAAACAACTTTGCGGCAATCTCTGATCCTGAGTCGCCTTGGGCAATCTTGATTTCAATATCTTTAACTAGGTCAGCAGAGGAATCTCTGGCAATTTGAGAACAGGCAAAGTCTGGCGCTCCAGATGTCTTGCGGAGTTCCCGCACGCCAGCGGTAAATAACAACACTGTTATCAGCGCTATTGAAACTCTGGCTAAAGCTTTTCTATCGCTTATCAATGGCTAGCCCTTGTTCCAGAATTGCAACTGCAGCTGCGGAATCAATCTTGCTCTTTGCCGATTTCGCATCAACGCCTGCTTCGCGCAGGCTACGAGCAGCAGAAACCGTTGATAAGCGTTCATCGATCATGGCAATTTCAATATCGAAACTGTTGGTCAACTTTTCAACGAAAGCGTTGGCCTTTTCAACGGCAGTCGAATCTGCGCCGCCCAGCATCTTGGGGCGACCAACGTAGAGCTTGACTGGTTCGTACTCTTCGATCAGAAATCTTATATTCGCGACTAGAGCAGGATCTTTGCTCGATAAAACTTCCAATGGAGTAGCTAGCAAGCCATCGGGATCGCATACAGCAACGCCAATACGTACATCGCCGTAGTCAAAGGCGATGCGTCGGCCAAACCGAGACATTACTTACCGCTTATTGCGAGTTCGATCGCCTGCAGCGCCTGGTCAATCGCACCAACATTTGTACCGCCGCCTTGTGCGAAATCATCCTTACCGCCACCGCCACCGCCGAGAACGGTTGACCCGATCTTTACCAACGCGCCCGCCTTCACGCCACGTGATCGAGCTGCATCGCTTACCGCAACGACAAGCACAGGTTTGCCATCAACAACACTTATCAAAACAACAACGCTATCGGCATCGCGGTTACGTAGTTCAAGGGCGATTTTGCGCAGATCATCAACAGCAATTCCATCTGGGATTCGCACGGATGTAACGGTTGCGCCATCAATCTTCTTTGCACCGGCTGCAAACTTAGAGATATCCGCCATCGCTGCAGCTGAGCGAAGTTGCGCCAATTCTTTTTCGATCTCTTTAAACTTGCTCAAAAGATCAGAGATCCGCTCCGGAAGCTCCTCAGCGCGGGATCCCTTAATCAAAGCAGTCAAAGAGTTAAGCAAGATATGTTCGCGCGCCAGGAACTTATATGCATCAACACCGACCAACGCTTCTACGCGGCGCACGCCTGCGCCAATTGAAGATTCGCTCAGCAATTTAACAACACCAAGTTGTCCAGAGCGAGCAACGTGGGTTCCACCGCAAAGCTCGCGAGCCCAATCGCCTACCGAAACTACGCGAACTCGATCTCCGTACTTCTCGCCAAAGAGCGCCATCGCACCAAGTTTCTTCGCCTCATCCTGTGACATGACCTGAGCGCTAACTTCGAGGTTATCCAAGAGCAGGGTATTTACGCGTGACTCAACATCGTTTAGAACGCCTTCAGATACTGCGCCGGTGGATGGGAAGTCGAAACGGAAACGTCCTGGTGAGTTTTCTGAGCCTGCCTGTGTTGCAGTTTCGCCAAGAATTTCGCGAAAGGCTTTATGGACCATATGTGTTGCAGTGTGAGCGCGAGAGATTCCGTCGCGACGTTCTTGATCAATCGTTGCCAGCCCGTTATCGCCAACGCTTACTTCTCCAGAAATAACGCGACCGCGATGAACCGAAAGCCCGGTGACTGGAGCTTGCACATCTTCGATTTCGATAACTGCGCCATTGCTCAGCACGATGCGACCGCCATCTGCTAACTGACCTCCGCCTTCTGCGTAGAACGGCGTTCTATCCAGAACGATTTCAACATCGCTTCCTGCTGACGCCGATGAAACTGAAACCCCGTCAACCAATATTCCGTTAACTTTGGATTCAGTTTCCGTATTTGTGTAACCCAAGAATTCAGAAGCGCCTTTACCATCTGCGATCTTCTTGTATTCGCTCAGGTCCGTGTGGCCGCTCTTCTTCGCTTTAGCATCAGCCTTAGCGCGATCTCGTTGCTCCTTCATCAAGCGAGTAAAACCCGCTTCATCAACTTCTAAACCTTCTTCGCGCGCCATCTCCAAAGTTAGATCAAAAGGGAAGCCATAAGTATCGTGAAGCTTGAAGACTTCTTCGCCCGGAAGTATCGACTTCTTCGATTTCTTTAACTCGGTTGAGGCTAGATCAAAAATCTGGGTACCGCTCTTGAGCGTCTGCAGGAACGATTCTTCTTCTGAGACTGAAACAGCGAGAATTCGCTTCTTATCCGAAACTAGCTCAGGATACTGCGGCCCCATCGCACCGATTGCGGCAACAGTGAGCTCGGACATGATTGGATCGTTAGTGCCGAGCAAGCGCATATTGCGAATTGTGCGGCGCATCATGCGACGCAAAACGTATCCGCGCCCTTCATTGCCAGGTGTAACTCCATCACCGATTAACATCGCCGACGTTCTCGCATGATCAGCGATTACGCGAAGTGAGACATCCGTCTTTTCCGAAGAACCGTACTTAACTCCAGTTAACTCCATCGCCTTATTTAAAATCTGCATCGTTGTATCGATCTCGTAAATATTTTCAACGCCTTGCAACAAAGCAGCAGTGCGTTCTAAGCCAAGTCCGGTATCAATGCTCTTTGCGGGAAGTTCTCCCAGAATTGGATAACCATCTTTTCCCCCGCCTGCACCGCGTTCGTTCTGCATGAAGACCAAGTTCCAAATTTCTAAGTAACGGTTTTCATCAGCAATCGGTCCACCGTCACGTCCGTAGGCAGGACCGCGGTCAAAGTAAATTTCAGAGCATGGACCACATGGTCCAGGAACGCCCATCGACCAGAAGTTATCGGCCATGTCGCGGCGTTGGATACGTTCTTTCGGAATACCAATCTTCTTATGCCAGATATCTGCCGCTTCATCATCTGTTAAATAAACAGTGACCCATAACTTTTCTTCAGGAAATCCGTAACCGCCATCAGTGATCGGGCGAGTTAAGAGATCCCAAGCAAGAGCGATCGCACCTTCTTTGAAGTAATCACCAAAGGAGAAGTTTCCACACATCTGGAAGAAGGATGCATGTCGAGTTGTCTTTCCGACCTCATCGATATCGAGAGTACGTACACACTTTTGAACGGAAGTTGCTCTCTTAAACGGTGGTGTAACTTCTCCGAGAAAGTACGGCTTGAAGGGCACCATTCCGGCATTAACAAGGAGCAGGTTGGGGTCATCAGCGATTAAGGAAGCCGATGGAACAACGGTATGGGTTAGGCCTTCGCGGTTATCGCTTTCGAAAAAACGCAGCCAGCGTGAACGTATCTCTGCAGATTCCACTTTGCGAGATCACTCAGCCTTCTTCTTCTTCTTTTTTGCGCGAGACTTGCTCATTCCTGCGGCGCTTATCAAAGCTCCAGCAACTTTTACCGCCGGTCCGCTCTTATCCATAAATCCGGTAGTTGCATCGGCAACCTTTGTTGTTACATCTTCAACGTTCTTGGTAATGCGCGCGAAACTTTCCAGCGGGCTATTAACTAATTCCACGGTGCGAGTTGATTCATGGATTAGCGGAGCGGCTTCATCGGTTAGCGACTTGAGCGAGACACGAGCTTCATCAATCAAGCGACCGATACGGATAACTGCGTAGGAAACCGCAATTGCGATAACCAAGAGTGAGCAGGCGGCGATAATGGTTGCGATTCCACCAGGACCAGTAACCATCTTTAGCCTGCCTTCCGATTAATAATTAAACGATCTAAATCTTGCTTAAGCCTACCTGAGAAGGTACTTACTTCTTAGGTTCGCCTCCATCAATTCCGCTCTCTTTACGTTGTGCTGGAGTAATTGGAGTTGGAGCGCCAGTTAACGGATCTCCCCCGCTAGCTGTTTTAGGGAAGGCGATAACTTCTCGGATCGAATCGCTGCCGGTCAAAAGTGCGCAGACACGATCTAGCCCCAAAGCAATTCCTCCATGTGGAGGTGGGCCGTAGTTAAATGCTTCGAGCAGGAAGCCGAATTTACTTGCGGCTTCTTCATCACTTAATCCGATCACGCTGAAGACATCTTTTTGGATCTGCCGATCGTGGATACGGATAGAACCGCCACCGAGTTCTGTTCCGTTAAGAACAATGTCGTAGGCATATGCCAAAGCGTTTGCTGGATCAGATGAGAAACTCTTGGCAAACTCTGGCTTTGGACCAGTAAATGGATGGTGAACTGCAGTCCAACCACCATTGTCAGTCGGTTCGAACATTGGTGCATCTACTACCCAGAGGAACTCCCATGTGCCATCAGCAATTAAATTGCAACGCTTACCGATTTCAAGACGAACTGCGCCAAGAAGCGCTAGCGAAGCCGAACGCTCACCTGCTGCGAAGAAGATTGCATCTCCTGGTTTTGCACCGGCGGCAGCGACGATTCCAGCAGTCTCCTTCTCGGAAATATTCTTTGAAACCGGACCGCCTAAAGTTCCATCTTCATTTACCAAAATATAAGCAAGCCCCTTGGCGCCGCGAGCTTTCGCCCAATCTTGCCAAGCATCCAGTTCGCGACGTGGTGACGATGCCCCACCTGGCATAACTACGCTGCCGACATATGGCGCTTGGAAGACGCGGAATTCGGTCTCTTTAAAGAATTCTGTCTGTTCTACTAGTTGGAGACCAAAACGAAGATCTGGTTTATCAGAACCATAGTTCTGCATCGCATCTGCATATGTCATATGACGGATTGGCGTTGGGATGTCATAGCCAACGGCCTCTTTCCAGATCTTTACCAATAATTTTTCAGCAACCGCCAAGATATCTTCCTGATCTATAAATGACATTTCAATATCAAGTTGTGTGAACTCTGGTTGGCGATCGGCGCGGAAATCCTCATCACGGAAGCAGCGAGCGATTTGATAGTAACGCTCCATACCGGCCACCATTAGAAGTTGCTTAAACAACTGCGGTGATTGAGGAAGTGCATACCAACTACCAGGCTGAAGACGAACTGGAACAAGGAAGTCACGGGCGCCTTCAGGGGTACTGCGCGTTAGATATGGCGTTTCGATTTCTAGGAAATCTAGATCTTCCATCACACGACGAATCGTGGATGTTACCTTTGAACGCAAGCGCATATTTGCGGCTGGCTTTTCGCGACGCAGATCTAGGTAGCGATACTTAAGGCGAACTTCTTCGGAAATTTCCGCATCATTTCCACTATCGACTGGAAATGGCAGTGCAGCGCTTTCACTAAGGACGGTGATGTCATCACCCATTACCTCAATTGCGCCCGTTGGATTTGAGGTGTTGGCATTTCCTTCCGGTCGCAAAACTACTTCACCCTTAATTTGTAAGCACCACTCAGCGCGCAATGATCCCGCTAAAGATTCGTCGCGGATGACAACTTGCACTGACCCTGTTGCATCACGTAGATCGATGAATGCAACTCCACCATGATCGCGACGACGAGCAACCCAACCAGCCAGGCTTACCGTCTGACCAGCATGGCTAGCGCGAAGTGCACCAGCATCGTGTGTACGTAACATCAGGAGCCGCCTTTAAAAATAGTCGAAGAATAGAACTCAGAGGTCTTCGAGAAGAGCGCTCTGTAATTCCTCAATCTTAACCGATCTAGTCGAACCATCGCTCATGCGTTTGAGTTCAACGCTTCCTGAGGCCAATTCGCTATCGCCTAGAACAATTACATAGGCAGAGCCACTCTTATCGGCTGCTTTCATTGCTCCTTTTAGCGCTCGATCGCCAAAAGCGATCTCGGTACGAATTGCAGAATCACGCAGCTTCGATGCAATAGAAAGCGCTGGACCCTTTTGATTTTCGCCAAGAGGAATAATGAATAAATCAGAAGAGAATTGATTTTCGACCAATACGCCTTCGGCCTGAGCAGCAAGTAGCGCACGATCTACACCTAGACCGAAACCGATACCAGAGAGCGACTGTCCGCCGAGAATTTCCATAAGGCCGTCATATCTTCCGCCGCCACCGATACCCGCTTGGGCACCAAGTCCGTCATGAATGAATTCAAAGGTGGTTCCGGTGTAATAGTCCAATCCACGAACCATTCGAGGATTTACTAAATATTTAATTCCTAGTGCATCTAGATAACTCTTTACCTGGCGGAAGTTTTCGGCAGATTCAGGTGATAGGTAGTCAAGAAGTAAGGGCGCTTTAGCCATCGCCTCTTTCATTTCAGGGCGCTTGTCATCAAATAAACGAAGTGGGTTTATCACAGCGCGCGCGGCGGTTGCTTCATCTAAATCTAGCTTTGCAATGTAAGCAAGCAGGTCTACGCGATGAGCAGCGCGAGATTGGGCATCTCCTAAAGAGGTAATCTCTAAACGATAGTTCTTTAAGCCTATTGACTTGAAACCTTTATCTGCAATTGCGATTACTTCAGCATCAATTGCTGGGTCATCTAATCCAATCGCTTCGATACCAACTTGGTAGAACTGTCGATAGCGACCCGCTTGTGGGCGTTCAGCGCGGAAGAATGCACCTGAGTACCAAACTTTTACAGGTAACTGTCCGCGATCTAAACCTTTTTCAATTACTGCGCGCATTACCCCGGCAGTTCCTTCGGGGCGCAGAGTTATGGAACGACCTCCGCGGTCTTCGAAGGTGTACATCTCTTTAGAAACAACGTCAGTAGATTCGCCAACGCCTCTTGAGAAAAGCGCAGTATCTTCAAAAACAGGGAGCTCCATCAATTGATAGCCCGCTAACTTCGCCGGAGCGATTAGCGATTCGCGCACCCATTCGAAGGCAGCCGAAAGCGGTGGGGCGTATTCGCTTACCCCTTTCGGCGCTTGGATCTTCTCGTACTTCATGAGCGCAATTCTTTCAGATATGGATTATTTTTTCGCTCGAATTTAATTGTGGTCTCCGGCCCATGTCCAGGAAGAACCCGCAGATCATCACTTAGCGGAAGCACTCTTGTCTTCAAGGTCTTCTGCATCGCATCGTGCGAACCAGAAGGAAGATCCGTGCGTCCGATGGAACCCGCAAAGAGGACGTCACCGGTGATCAATAGCTCATCGTTAATTGTGAACATGACGCTCCCCCGCGTATGGCCAGGTGAGTGAATTGCCGTGATCTTCATATCCAATAAATCTATTTGATCACCATGACGTAAGTTTTTGACTTCATTAGGTTCAGCAAAATTCATCGCATCCAAGGCAGCAATGAATTCCGCACCATGGGCGCCCTGTGGCTTCAAAAGTAAATCTCGATCTTCAGTGTGGATATAAGAGGCAATTCCATAACCATCGGCAAGTGGTTTGACTGAAAAGGTGTGATCGAGGTGGCCGTGGGTGATTAGAGCCGCAACTGGCTTTAAGCCATGTTCCGAAATTAGAGCGCTGACTTCATGTGAGATATCTGGCATACCTGGGTCAACGATGATGCACTCTTGCCCAGCACCTGCTGCTATAACCCAACAGTTGGTTGCGAACATAGGGGCCACAACCGAGGTAACCAACATCGCCTCACCCCATTTTCCTACGCAATTTAGGCGCAAACTTTCCCCAATAAGTAAGACAGGGTACCTTTTATATCCGCAAGACCTCATCTGCACACTCAAACAACGAAGGCGAAATCGCCGACGCGCTGAAAGGGAAGACCATGACCGAGCACATCAATCCAGGATCAATCAACATCACACCAGCAAACGCAAGTGCAGCATCTGCGCTAATTGGTGATCCATCAAAGTTCGGTCGAGTTGCAGAAGATGGCACTGTTTATGTGCGCACGCCAGAAGGTGAAAAAGCCGTTGGTTCATATCCCGGTAAGACCGCTGAAGAAGCGTTGCAGTATTTCGTTAGAAAATTTGAAGCCCTTGCTTCCGAAGTAGCTCTCACCGCTGCCCGCGTCACAAGTGGTGCGATGGTTCCCGATGATGCTTATGAAGCAGTTAAGAAATTACGTCAACAGGTCAGAGAGCTAAATGGTGTAGGAGATCTTGCTGCGCTGGCCCTGTCTGTAGAGCAAATCGAGCCTTTGATTGAAGGCCATCGTGAAGCGTATGAGGCGAAGAAAGTTGCTGAAGCTGCAGCTAAGGCTGCCCGACGTGAACAAGTTCTGGTTGAGAAAGAGAAGATTGTTGCAGAGGCTGAATCACTAGCGCTTTCAGAGAATTGGAAGGTAACGGGAGATCGTCTTAAGACGTTGCTCGAAGAATGGAAATCTGCGCCACGTTTAGATAAGAAGGCCGATGCCGATCTCTGGAAGCGATTCTCTGCATCCCGCAATAAATTTGATAAGCGTCGCCGCACCCACTTTGCAACGCTCGAAGAGAGTTCAAGCAAGGTATCAGCCGCTAAAAAGGCGCTTGTGGAACAAGCCGCTGCGTTAGCAACTTCAAATGACTGGGTTGCAACTGCACGAGCCTTCAAATCTCTAATGGATCAGTGGAAAGCCGCTGGACGTGGCAAGCCAAGTGAAGATGCAAAGTTATGGGCAAAATTCAAAGCAGCACAAGATCAGTTCTTCACAGCTAAGAACGCAGATTTAGAAAAGCGGGAAGTCTCAATGGTTGCCAACTTGGCCAAACGTGAAGAGCTAATTCTTCAGATCGAAGCGCTAGTGCCATTTACCGACGTTAAAGCGGCGAAGAATTCATTCCGTGAACTCTCCCGCTCTTGGGAAAAGATCGGTATTACTCACCGTGATAAGCGCGCAGCGTTAGATGCCCGCGTAGCTAAGGTTGAAGATGCGATCAAGAGCGCAGAGGCCGAGATTTGGCGTAAGACAGATCCTGCTGCCAAAGCCCGCGCAGCCGATGTGGTTAAGCAACTTGCTGATTCAATTGCAAACTACGAGAAGATCGCGGCTAAATCGACTGCGGCAGGAAACGCTAAGAAGGCGCAAGAAGCGCTTGATTCAGCGGCGGCTCGTAAGGTTTGGCTATCTGAGGCTGAGAAGTCTCTCGCTGAATTTAACTGATAGTTCAATAATTTCTTAGTTTCGGTAGACGTCGTAAACGCCTTCAACGGCGCGAACTGCAGCGAGTACCGAATCAAGATGTGTGGCATCTGCCATCTCAAATGTAAATTTCGAAATAGCGGTGCGATCCTTTGAAGTATTAACCGCTGCGCTTAAAATATTTACATGCTGCTCGGATAAGGCACGAGTTACATCTGCCAATAGCCGAGATCTATCGAGAGCTTCGACTTGAATGTTGACGAGAAATACGCTGCCTGCCCCCTCAAGCCATTTCACTTTAGCGATTCGTTCCCCTTGATTTAATTGAAGATCCGCAGCGTTTATACAATCTTCGCGATGTACCGAAATTCCGCTTCCCTTTGTGATGAAGCCAATAATGCGATCACCGGGTACTGGAGTACAGCAGCGCGCAAGTTTGACCAAGACATCGCCAACTCCTTCAACCTCTATCGCGCTACTGGTGCGTCGAATTGAATGGGAGCCGGTGGGAATTACCTCGATAGTTGGCTCGGGATGTGAGTCCTCGACGCCGAGTGATATGACGAGCTTTTCGATAATGGATGCCGCAGATACATGGCCATCACCGACTGCGCTATAGAGGGCCGAAATATCTGGATAACGGAGTTCGTGTGCCAATTCAAGTAAAGAGTGGCCAGCAAAGATCTTCTGTAACGGAAGGCCGGCTTTACGCATCTGCCGCGCGATAGATTCACGACCCGCATCAATTGCTTCTTCACGGCGCTCTTTACTGAAGTGCGCCTTAATTTTTGAACGAGCGCGTGGTGATTTAACAAAGTTAAGCCAATCGCGTGAAGGCCCGGCGTTCTCACTCTTATTGGTCACGATCTCGATGACATCGCCATTTACTAGCCGAGTATCAAGTGGAACCAATCGTCCATTTACCTTTGCGCCAGCACATTTACTTCCGACATCGGTATGCACTGAATATGCAAAGTCCACCGGAGTCGACCCACCAGGAAGGGCGATGACGCTCCCCTTTGGGGTAAAGACGAATACTTCTGGGCTTCCTAAATCAAAACGCAACGCTTCGAGGAATTCAGAGGGATCTTCCGTCTCCTTCTGCCATTCGTGCAACTGACGCAGCCACAACATTTCCGGGGATGTGGCGTTAGATTCGGTACCTTGCTTGTATTTCCA
>Ga0222712_10005821_pt1 | contig 12339 bp, 16 predicted proteins | sample C33_657DmetaG_FD_165043 | JGI IMG/M metagenome (GOLD analysis project Ga0222712, IMG submission 165043) | Estuarine water microbial communities from San Francisco Bay, California, United States - C33_657D | ecosystem: Environmental > Aquatic > Marine > Unclassified | place: USA: California...
TTCAAACCTTCTCTCCCTGAAACCACCAGTACAGTGCCAGATTCACCTTTTAATAAACCTGATACGCTTAACTTTGATGCAGATTGATACAGAATTAAGCCAGACTCAACGAGGGGTCGGGCTAATTGGCAGCACCGAGCCTAGAATCCACACGCCTTTATTGAGAGGGAACAGCAAAGCGCAAGAGGTAGCTGATTTTGCTACGAAGATTGGTTTACCTCTTGTGCCCTGGCAACGTTGGGTGCTAGATGATCTATTAACAGTTGATGAAACTGGGTTTTTTGTCAAACGTACTGGGATCATAACTGTCAGTCGTCAAAACGGGAAGACTCATCTAGCTCGGATGCTGATATTGGCACATTTATTTTTGTGGAACACTAAAAACGTATTAGGCATGTCATCTAACCGAAACATGGCTTTGGATACATTTAGACAGGTTGCATACACCATTGAGGATAACCCATTCTTAAAAGACCAGGTAAGACAAATCCGATTAGCCAACGGACAAGAATCAATTACATTAAAAAACGGCAATAGATATGAAATTGCAGCAGCCACGAGAGATGCGCCCAGAGGAAAGAGCTGTGGGTTCTTATATCTTGATGAGTTACGTGAATGGTCAGAAGAAGCGTTCACAGCTGCTTTGCCAACAACTAGAGCTGTGCCAGGATCGATGACTTTAATGACAAGTAATGCTGGCGATGGTTTTAGTACAGTATTAAATGACATTAGGGAAAGAGCATTATCTTATCCGCCAAAAACTTTGGGTTATTACGAATGGTCAGCACCCCAACATTGTAAAATTACTGATCGCAAAGCGTGGGCTATGGCCAACCCAGCATTAGGTTATTTAATCACTGAACAAACATTGGAAGAATCTGTAAGCACCAACAGTATTGAAGCCACACGTACTGAAATGCTTTGTCAGTGGGTAGATAGCACTGTTAGCCCCTGGGTATATGGCTCTATTGAAGCGTGCAGCGATAGCACACTTGAAATACCTGTTGGCCCGATGACAATAATGGCATTTGATATTGCACCGACCAGGAGATCAGGCGCTTTAGTTATGGGTCAAATGAAAGACGGCAAAATAGCAGTCGGACTTGCACAACTTTGGCAAAGTGATGTAGCTATTGATGAGATCAAGATGTCTAGCGATATAAATGAATGGGCTAGGAAGTATCACCCACACATAATCTGTTATGACAAGTACGCCACGCAAACTATTGCCACAAGACTTGAACAAAGCGGATGGCGTATGCAAGATGTATCAGGTCAAGCGTTTTACCAGGCGTGTAGTGATCTGTCAGATGCTTTGGCTAATATTAGATTAGTCCATTCTGGCCAACCTGAGTTAGTACAGCATCTAAATAATTGCGCTGCCAAGACAAATGATGCTGGTTGGCGCATTATTAGACGTAAATCAGCAGGTGATGTTACAGCTGCAATCTCCCTGGCTATGGTGGTTAGCCAATTAACCAAGCCACAACAAACTGCACAAATCTTTGTGTAATTTGCATTAAATGTCCAGTTTATGGTATAAAATACTTATATGGGTATATTGTCTGCTTTGGGAATTACAAAAAATAAAGAATCCGTACAAGCGCAATACGCCCCTGCCATTATGGACACAGCTTATGGCTATGGTTCATTTACAACTGGTGTCGGTAATTTCCCTGGTGGATTAGATCGCAATTATGCGATGCAAGTACCTGCTGTTAGCCGTTGCAGAAATCTTATTGCTGGTGTAGTTTCCTACTTGCCGTTGAAACTTTACAAAAAGTCAAACGGTGAGGAGCTGGGGAGCCCTCTGTGGTTAGAACAACCAGACTATCGGCAGCCAAGATCCGTCACGTTAAGCTGGACTGTCGATAGTCTTTTATTTTATGGAGTTGCGTATTGGAGAGTTACGGAACTCTATGCCGATGATTTAAGACCATCAAGATTTGAATGGGTTGCAAATAATCGGGTTACATTTACAACAAATAAGTTTGGCACAGAAGTAGAAGAATACTTTGTCGATGGCGTAAGAGCACCAATGACAGGTGTTGGCTCCCTAGTTACATTTCAAGGATTAACACAAGGCGTATTAACTACAGCAGCACGTACAATTCAAAGCGCATTAGATATTGAAAAAGCAGCAGCTGTATCTGCACAAACTCCAATGCCAAGTGGATACATTAAAAACACTGGCGCAGATTTACCAGAAGCCCAAGTATCAGGATTATTAGCACAATGGAAACAAAGCAGACAAAATAGATCAACAGCATATTTAACTAGCACACTATCTTATGAAACCACAGGGTTTTCTCCTAAAGATATGATGTACAACGAAGCGCAACAATACTTAGCAACTCAAATTGCTAGAGCGATGAACGTACCTGCATATTACATATCCGCAGATATGAATAACTCTATGACTTATCAAAATATTATTGATGGTCGCAAAGAGTTTGTTGCCTACTCACTACAGCCATTTATTTGCGCTATTGAAGACCGTTTATCTATGGATGATATTACGCCACGTGGCCATATCGTTAAGTTTGCTATCGAAGAATCATTCCTACGTGCTGACACAATGAAGCGACTAGAAGCAATAGAGAAAATGTTGCAACTTGGTTTAATCGATGTAGATGACGCAAAGGAAATGGAAAATATGACACCAGAAGGCAGGGAAGTAGAAGATGATACTTACATTCAGTAGCCAGGTAGAGGCATCCGATTCGGAGCGCAGAATTATCTCTGGCAAGATCGTGCCATTTGAAGAAGCGGGCAATACCTCTGTTGGTAAAGTCGTATTTGCTAAAGGCTCAATCGAAATAGGCGATCCAGGCAAGGTTAAGATGCTTATGCAACACCGCCCAGAGAAGCCAATCGGTAGAATGCAGAAGTTTCAACAGGCAGAAGATGGCATCTATGCTAGCTTTAAAATCAGCGCATCAATGCAAGGCCAAGATGCTTTAATTTTGGCATCTGAGGCTTTAGTCGATGGTCTATCTGTTGGAGTTGATGTAAATAAGTCAATTCAGAAAAAAGATTATTTATATGTAACTAGCGCAACTCTACGTGAGGTTAGCCTAGTTGAATCGCCTGCATTCAGTGCGGCGCAAGTAACTAAAGTTGCTGCTAGCGAAAGCGAAGTAGAACAAACCAATCAAACCCAAGAAAGCGAGGCTATTGTGGAAGACAAAGCACCAGAGCCACAAAGCACAGAGGTCGAGGCTGCTACTCCTACAGTAGAAGCTGCTCGCCCAGTAATTACAGCACCACTAATTCAAACACGTGTGCGTACACCTATCGATTCGATGGCAAAGTACACAGAGCACAAGATTAAAGCTGCACTAGGATCAGACGAGTCAAAACTGTACATCGCTGCAGCTGATGATTCATTCTCAACTAACCCAGCATTCAATCCAACACAATACCTAACCGAGTTTGTAACTAACACTCGCTTTGGTACTCCAGCAATCGATGCTTGTTCACAAGGCACACTACCTGCATCAGGTATGACTATCTCTGTACCATCTTTGGTAACTTCAGCAGGCGGTCAATCAGGTGTCGCACCTACAGTAACTGTTGAAGCGGAAGCTGGCGCAGTAGCAAATACAGGTATGGTAACCGAGTACCTAACTGGCACAGTTAGCAAGTATTCAGGTATGAACACACTCTCAGTTGAATTACTAGAGCGTTCAGACCCTAATTTTTATGCAGAGCTAACCCAACAGCTACAAAATGCATATTTAACAACTATTGATACAACTGTAGTAGCTGCATTGATTTCAGCCGCAACAGCAGCATCAAACGAAACAGCAGATTCACAAGGTATTATTGACTTTACCTCAGAAGCAGCTGCAAACATTTATAAGAACACAGGTTACTTTGGACAAAATTACATCGCTAACCCATCACAGTATCAAGCACTATTAGGTGCAACTGATACAACTGGTCGCCCAATCTATAATGCGATTCAACCAATGAACGCAGCAGGACAAGTAAGACCAACATCAATCCGTGGAAATGTACTAGGACTTGATCTATACGTAGACAAGAACTTTGCAGCTACAACATTTGATGATGGATCTGCTTTAATCCTTGCACCAGAAGCGTTTACCGTGTATCGCTCACCACAGGCTTATATGTCTGTAAACGTAGTTTCAAACCTACAAGTACAAGTGGCTATCTATGGCTTTATGGCAACAATCGCCAAAATGCCTGGCGGTATCTACAAGTATATGAAGGCGTAGTTAGTAAATAAACAATAAGTAATCCCCTGGGGTTTAGTAGCCCTAGCCCTGGGGGAGCTTTTAAGAAAGGAATATATGGCAGCCACATACGTTACCAAAGCCGAGTTGCGCAGCAATTTGGGTATTGGCTCTTTATATTCTGACGCAACTGTTGAAGAAGTGTGTCAAACAGCGCAAGACCTTCTCAATGAATATCTTTGGTTTAACTCAGCACCAGTTGTAGCTGCAGGATTACAAAACAATGTTGCAACTTTAGTATTAGCCAATCCTGGCATATTTGTAACAGGGCAAACAGTATCTATTGAAGGCTGTGGGCATCCTTATGGCGGATCACAAGTAATTACAAGCACAATCCCAGGCATTACAGTACCTGTATCCATATCAACAGCATTCTGGTCATATTTCAACAATTATCAATGGCCTAATGGTTATTCATTTATTCAATTTTCAGAAGTGCATGCAAATGACCCATTCCACAGGATTTTGCCTTATGGCAAAGCATCAGGACAAGATACAAAAGAAGCAGATTATGCTGTGGTACCCGCAATCAGAGAGGCAGCCATGATCCTGGCTGTTGATATTTGGCAAGCACGTCAAGTGAGCCAAACTGGTGGGGTAGGTATGGATGGGGTCAGCGCAAGCCCTTATCGGATGGGCTATCAGCTTATAAATCGGGTCAGAGGCCTCATCCAACCATATTCAGCACCAGCATCTTTGGTCGGCTAATGCCAGCAGCAATTACCACATTACGTGGGACACTTGCAACTGATTTAACCAATGCAGGGGTATGGTCAGTATTTAGTTATCCACCAGCCACATTACTTGCTAATGCAGTGGTTATTACACCATCCGATCCTTATATTGTACCAAGCAACAATGATCACATAACTGTGTTGCCGTTAGCCAATTTCAAAGTTTTAATTACTAAACCTGCCTTTGACAATCAAGGCAATTTGGCTGGAATGGAAGACTATATTTTAGCCGTAGTAACAAAGTTGGCAGCATCAACGCTAACCCTAAACATATCAAGTGTCTCAGCTCCATCAATCGTTAATGCAGCTAGTGGCGATCTTTTGGTCAGCGAGATAACAGTATCAATCCTAACGAGCTGGAGCTAAACATGAGCAAAGAAGAAGACTTAGCCTTTCTAATTAAGACAGGCCAAATTAAAGAAGCACCTAAAGAAAAAACAAAGAAAGATGAGGAATAACAATGGCCATATATCTAAATAACAACGTAGGCGTTAAATTGGCTACTGCCGCTGCGCCTACAACTCCATCAATCGATATCAGTGATGTAGTTTCGAGCGCTGTTATCAATCAGATCATCGATGAGTTAGAAGTAACAGCTATGGGAGATACAGCCCATAAGTTTGCTGCTGGACTACAATCTGGCACCTTTACAATCGACTTTATGAATGACTGGGCATCATCGAAGGTCAGCCAAACCCTAAACGATGCATTTGGCAAGACCATTTCAGTATCAGTTATTACTGTAAAGGGCACAGCCGTATCAGCTGCAAACCCAACCTACCAATTTTCAATCTTGGTAAATAACCTAACTCCAATCGGACAGGCTGGAGTTAGCGAAATTGCAACAAGTAGCGTTACCTTTACTGTAAACTCCGCAATAACAGTATCGCCATCAGTGGCGTTTTAATTAAGGAGTAACAATGGCAAAGCTAAAGATAACAAGGGCTAATGGAGATGTATCAGAACACAAGATAACTCCAGGTGTCGAGTACGCTTTCGAATTGAAGTATGGATCAGGTATTAGCAAAGTCTTGCGTGAGCATGAACGGCAGACCGAGATTTACTGGTTGGCTTGGGAATGCTTGCGCAGGGCTGGCGCTCAAATACCTTTGTGGGGCACTGAGTTTATTGACAGTTTAGATACTGTCGAGGTGTTAGACGAAGAAAAAAAATAACACAGCGGGATTCGATCCTCTACAGCATAGCACAGTTAAGTGTAGAGACTGGGATACCGCCTAAAGAGTTTATTGAGATGGATACAGAAATGTATCGGGCTATCATCCAAGTATTGACGGATAGAGCTAAGGAGATCAAAAATGCCAGTAAACGTTACAGGCGTTAAAGAAATGATCAAAGCTCTAGATGCAATCGATAGTAATATAAACAAAGAAATGCAAGCGCAAATTAAATCAATAATGATACCTGTTAGGGATGCGGCTAGATCATATATGCCCAACAATGATCAGGTTTTGTCAGGTTGGGCAAAAATAAACGTAACGGCCGAACAGCGGTATCGAGCATTTCCATTTTATGACGAAAACGTTGCTCGTAATGGTATTTATTACAGCAAGGGTCAAAGCAAGCGAAATGAGTCAGGTTTTAGTGCAATTAATTTTGTAGGCAACAAATCAGCTGCTGGCGCAATATTTGAAACCGCAGGGCGCAGATCGCGTGGCCAGCAAGGTGAATCATTAAACCCTAATGCGGGCGTGCATTTTATTGAAAGTGCAAACAAATTAAGTCAATTAAAAGGCGATGGCATGCAACGAGGTCGAGCAATATTTAGGGCTTGGTACGAACAAAATAACAAAGTTGTGCCAGCTGTTGTAAAAGCATTAGAAACAGTAGCCAATAAGTTTAATAATGGCACAATCAAAAAGGTGGCATAATGGCGAAAATACCACCATTAGTTGTATCGGCTTTATCTACCTGGAATGGCAAGGCGCTTGCTAAAGGCAAAAAAGAAATATCTCAATTTGATGCAGCCACGCAGAAATTAGGCAAAACCTTTGCAAAGGTATTTGGCACAATAGCCGTTGCATCATTTGCCAAGAATGCAGTCAATGCATTTATTGAATCAGAAAAAGCAGCTAATAAATTACGTACAACTGTTAAGAATCTAGGCTTAGAGTTTGAACAACCTGGCATAGAGGATTATCTAAAGAGCCTATCTTTACAGTTTGGCATAGTAGATGAAAACTTAATTCCAGGCTTCCAAAGATTATTGATCGCAACCAAAGATGTAGCACAAGCACAAAGTTTATTTGAGACAGCATTAAACGTATCGGCTGGTACTGGCAAAGACTTAAACACAGTAGCCACTAGTTTATCTAAAGCCTATATGGGTGATAATGCAGCATTAGGTAGATTAGGCGTAGGTTTAAGTAAGGCACAATTAAAATCATCTTCATTCTTAGATATACAAAAACAGTTAAATACTAATTTTGCTGGCCAAGCATCAGCAGCTGTCCAGGGCTATGCAGGCGATATGGCTAAATTGACTGTAGCTGTAGATGAGTCTAAGGAAGCTATTGGTAAAGGTTTATTAGATGCATTAAAGGCATTAAGTGGCGATAACAGCATAGAGACCTTTACTGCTAAATTGGTAAGTGCATCTGAAACATTAGCCAGATATATAACTAATGTGGCCGACTTCCTAAGCTTATTAAACCCAAATAATACTGTTAAAATTGGTGGCAAGTTCGTCAGAAAATCCGACACTTTTACTGGCACACCATTTGGCCAGGCTGGGTCTGCCGAAACTAAAGTGGTTAAGCAAGCTGTTACTTTACGTAAGACAGAAAATGCACAAATTAAGGCAAAAACAGAGTTAGAAAAACTTAAAGAAAAATACGATGTTGAGCGCATAGGTTTATTGCAAGCACTTAACCTTGCCACCGACGAGGAAACCAAATTACGTTTGGCTGAGAAATTAGCAATATTAGATGGTAATGCAGCCAAAGCCCAAGAGTATTTAGCAGCTAAGAACGCTTATGATTGGCGTTTACAAGAAGTAGAATCATTAAAAGAATTGACCGCTGCTCAATACAAAGCAGCCTCATCTATGACAACACTTGCCGACTGGGTAGCGTATCGAGCAGGTGAACGTGGCGATAGAGTTAGCACAAATGCTGCTGCTGCAGCTGGCATGAGCTTCCCAAGTTCGGCACCAGTCGCTATGGGCGCAGTACAAAGAGGCGAATATACCGATGTAACAGTTAATGTTAATGCTGGCACTATTGTTGCCGAACAAGAATTACAAGGGTTAATTACCGATACTGTAAGAGTGGCATTGAAGTCTGGCAACAAATTATTACCTGCTGGAAGTATTGCCTAATGGCTGTACCAACAATAAATGCTTACATAAACTTTAGCACTGGCCCTAGTTTTGCCCAGGCCATGATTTTAGATACAGGCATATTGGACACCAACGTATTGGGCGATGCAGCAAGTATTATCGTAGATGTATCCAACCAAATCAATTTTATACAAACCAGCAGAGGTCGCAATCCTTTAGTTGATGAGTTTCAAACAGGTCAATTAACTTTACGCATAGTGGATCAAAATGGCGATTTTAACCCAACCAATCCATCGGGGCCTTATTACACATATTTAACACCGATGAAAAAGGTGCAAATAACTGCTACTTATGCTGGCACCACATACAGTTTATTTTCAGGCTTTATTACATCTTACTTAAACACTCAACCAAAGGATGCAACAGAGGTTGCCTATACAACCATACAAGCTGTAGATGCGATGAGGCTAGCACAGAATGCACAGATCAGCACAGTGGCGGGCGCTAGCGCTGGCGATTTGTCAGGAACTCGGATCAATCAAATATTAGATCAAATTGATTGGCCCGCAAGCATGCGTGATGTTGATGCTGGTTTGACCACATTACAAAACGACCCAGGCACGGCTCGCACTAGCTTAAATGCTATGCAGACAGTCGCTACAACAGAATATGGAGCTTTATATGTAAATGAAGATGGCGAGTTTGTATTTCAAGATAGATCAGTAACTGCTGGCTCAATAGGCGGCACAGTAACTACATTTAACGATAACGGCACTGGTATTGCCTATGCTAATGCAATATGGAAGCTTGATGATACGCTGATATTCAATTCAGCCACAGTCAGCAGATCAGGCGGCACACCACAAACAGCCATAAATCAAGCATCTATTGACAAATATTTTATACACAGTTACAACATACAAGACTTGCTAATGCAAACCGATGCCATAGCTTTAGATTATGCCCAGGCTTATGTGGCAAGCCGAGCCGAAACCAGTATCAGATGCGATGGTATTGAGTTAGACCTATATACAGAAAATTACAATTCAGGGATATTGGCAGCTCTTACTTTAGACTTTTTTGATCCAATTAGGGTGGTAACAACCCAACCTGGTGGTTCTACGCTTGATAAAACTTTGCAAATCTTTGGGGTGGCCAACACCATCACACCAAACAGCTTTAGGGTCTTCTTTACGACTTTAGAACCCGTAATCGATGCCCTGATTCTAAATAACAATATATACGGCACTTTAGACTATAATGTGCTTAGTTACTAAGGAGAAATAATGGCCGCTGGATTAGGATTTAAGGACTTTACTACAGGCGAGGTATTAACCGCTGCCGATGTTGATGGCTACTTAATGCAAGGTATTTGGGTCTTTGCCAGTGCCGCAGCTAGAGATGCCGCAGTTACCTCACCACAAGAAGGTAATTTTGCATTTACTAAAGACAATAACAGTCTTTGGTATTACGATGGCGCAACTTGGGTTGCATCAGGCGCAACAGGTGATATTGAAGGGGTAACCGCTGGAATTGGAATTAGCGGCGGCGGTACTTCAGGAACAGTAACAATAACTAATTCAATGGCAACAGCAATAGATGCCAAAGGTGATTTAGTTGTTGGCACTGGTGCAGATACTTTTAGTCGTTTAGGAGTGGGCACAAATGGTTACACACTTGTCGCGGATAGTGCAGAAGCAACTGGATTAAAATGGGCTGCTGCTGGTGGTGGAACGACAGTTATTGCAAGTGGAACGTTCCCAAGCTCAGCATCCACTTATACTTTTTCATCAATTCCCACAACTTACAAGTATTTAATTTTGCAATTTCAATCTATTGAATTTACAAGTAATAACGCACCATTAGGTTTAAGAATTGGAACTAAAACCGATGGTCATTATGGCGGAGCGCAATATTGGGTTGGAAATACATCAGCGCAGGGCAATATCTATTCAAACAATGCATCAAATTTGTATATGGCTGATAATAGATATTTTTCTGGAATGATTACTTTCCCTTGTTATTATGGTTTTGATAGCACTTATGATGATATGCCAATTTATTGGACAATTACAGCAGTTCCTAATAACCGAGATAATTTTGTCACTTATCAAGGTGGTGGATTTGTAACAGGAACGCAAAATTATACTCAATTTACTATTGGGGATTTTTCAGGTACTCGCAACATCGGCGGTCAATATCAATTATTAGGAGTTAATTAATGAAAAAAACAATTCACGATTTATCAACTGGCGAAATTTATGAAGTGGATTTAACTCCCGAAGAAATTGAACTTGCAAACATTGAAGCAGAAAAACATATTGAATTAAAAGCAGAAATTGAAGCAAAAACATTAGCAAAATTATCAGCACAAGCTAAATTAACTGCTCTTGGTTTGACTATTGAGGATTTAACCGCTTTAGGTTTGTAATGCAACCAAAGTTATGTGCAGCTGGCGTGCAGTTAAGAGATCAAGTTGATACGTGGTTTCCAGATAGGCGTACTGCCAGTGATGGGTGGGTGGGCGATAGCCGTCATGCCACCAGAAAATCGGATCATAATCCAGACGAGTTTGGGTGGGTCAGAGCAATTGATATTGATTCTAGGCTGGAGTCATCCGAAAGCCTCGCACCTTATCTGGCTGACCAAATCCGAATCGCAGCCAAGTCGGATCCACGCATATCATACGTCATCTATAACAGGCGAATATGCTCAAAGGTATTAAATTGGAAATGGCGAAAATACAAAGGGATAAACCCACACATAAAACACATACACGTAAGCTTTACAAAACTAGGCGACCTAAGCAGCGCAGAGTTCGACATACCACTACTAGGGGGCAAGTTATGAACATGAAAAATCCATACGTACTAACACTAGGCGCATTCTTATCAGCCTGGGCAGCATCCAATTTCGCAGCTGACTATCGCTCAATTCTATGGGCATTACTAGCAGGTGTCTTTGGGTATGCAACTCCTAAAAAGTGAGCGCTGCAGAATGGGCTGGTTTTGCCGCAGGCATCACAGCCGTATTGATAGGTTTCTTTGGGGGTCTTCGCTATCTTATTAAGGGATGGCTCTGGACTTTAACACCTAACGCTGGATCATCTCTCGCAGATCGCTTGGCAAGAATTGAAACACGCCAAGAGGAAATGATGAGAATACTTGTGGATAAGAAGTAATCTTATACACATGGCTACTACACGAAAGCGTAGAAAAATTAACAGGCGCAGAGTACGCAAATCGCCTGATCCATTAACTAAATTAGATCAATGGTATATCTGCAAACATGAAATGTTTAGAGCTGCACGCAAAGCAGGCTTTAGTGAGTCTGTTGCGTTGTATCTAATGGATAGTCCAGAGTCAATGCCTGATTGGATTGTAGGCGACAAGGGAATTATTCCACGCATTCCTACTCCAGATGAGGAAGAAGATTAAGCGTTGGTTAGTGGTCTCAGACTTGCAGGTTCCATATCAACTGGATTCTGCAATTATCAATATGAAAAAGCTGGTGAAGCGTGAGAAGTTTGATGCTGTATTGGTGGTCGGTGATGAAATGGACTTTCAGACCATTAGCCGTTTCAGTGATGGAACACCTATGGCTTATGAGCAAACCATTCACGCTGATCGTGAGTTATGCAAAGAGATTTTATGGGACTTATCCGAGTATAGTCGTGAATGTCATATTGTCAGGTCTAATCATTCTGATCGCTTATATAGCACTTTATTAAAAGTACCTGGCTTAATCAGTTTGCCAGAGCTGCAATATCCTAGATTTATGGGATTTTCTGAAATGGGTATGGTTTATCATAAAACAGCATACGAGTTCCACCCAGGTTGGGTATTGGCACATGGCGATGAAGGAAGTATGAGTCAGCACGCTGGAATTACTGCCCTTAATTTAGCCAAAAAATGGGGTAAAAGTTGCGTTGTGGGGCATAGCCACAGGATGGGCGCCAGCACCTTCACAGAAGCCATAGGAAGCCATTACAGGGCCCTTACAGGTATCGAGAGTGGAAACCTATGCAATATGAAAAAAATGTCTT
>Ga0222712_10005822_pt1 | contig 12338 bp, 6 predicted proteins | sample C33_657DmetaG_FD_165043 | JGI IMG/M metagenome (GOLD analysis project Ga0222712, IMG submission 165043) | Estuarine water microbial communities from San Francisco Bay, California, United States - C33_657D | ecosystem: Environmental > Aquatic > Marine > Unclassified | place: USA: California...
CTTTACGAGGCTGACCAATGTGGTAGGTAGCTAGTATATCACGAATTTCGTGAACCTGCAACTCAGAATAATAACTTCTTACCTGCCATCCAGTTGCCCCACCTTTTTGACCACCTGTTGGATGCGGAATTACTCCACGCTTCATCAGGTTTGGCAAATACTTTTTGTGGCGATTAACCAAGGTTGCTGTCTCTCCAACCGTGTATGCCTTTTTGCGATTACGCTTAAAATCAGTAACAAGACAGCTTTCAATTTGGTCTTTGACTATGTTATACACAGACATAATTCCGTTAGAACGGTTCATGTGGTGTACTCGTACAAGGTCTCCATTTAAGAACCAGACTTTTTTGCTGCCTGGAATTACTGGAGCATTGTTGTATGCTTCTCTGTCCATAGCCTATCCTAAGATACTTGTGCTGCTGATACACCAATAGCAATAAAATTAACAGCAATCTTGGTTTTTTTATTGTCTGAATTAAAAATAACTGAAAAGTTAACGCTGTTTAGATTTGTTTTTGTAATTACAACAGAAACACCAAGAGTATTATTTTTAATACCTCCAGTATCTGTTGTTGGCGTAGCTGTAACTACTGGCTCATACAGAAAGTTTTGATTAAAAAAGAATGTTCCATTAACTACATCATTAGTTGCTGTATTGTTATCTGTTGTAATTTCTTTTCTTCCAGTAACAATAGACAGTTGCGATGTCGGAATTTTCATTTTTGGCACATTTGTACTAATAGAGTCTACAATTCGTGATTGCCTACCACGATTACCTAAATCGTCATTAAGTCTATTAATTTCTGTAACAATGTCAGAAACATAGCTTACGTCAATTGCTGTTCCGTTTGCAGGTGTTGGTAGATGTCCCATAGTCTAATTATACCATACCTTAGATTTCTCCGCCATCAAAGTCTGGGGCATCGTAAATTGTGTCCGAAACCACTTCTCCAAATCCCAATGACGAAATTGTAGAAGAAGAAACCGCTTTGTCATGCGTTGCTATTTGAACTAAAAATTTTCCATAAGATGCTCCAGTAGGAATGACTGCAGAAAAGTTATTTGCTGCAACTGTTGCTACGTGTTCGTAATTATCTACTGACCAAGTTGGAGAGCTTGCTGTAGACCATTGCACAAAAACATCTGCTAAAGAAGACTTTAAAATTGAAGCACCAACAGTTTCCCACTGCAATAGAATATATCTTTCATCTGGGCTTACTGTTGCAGACAAAGTGTTTTGAGTTTGTCCAGACTGCAATAAATCTTGAACGGTGTTTCCTTCAAACTCATAGAGACCTGACCATTGAGAAGTTAAAGAACTATCATCTGAAACAATTCTATATCTAACAAAATATTTAGTGTCAGAGCCAATTAGTGGCAATGAGTCGCCCAAAAACGTAGCTTTTTTAATAGGCATTACGACACATCCAACGCAAATCTAAACTCAATATAGCTTGTTGAGCCTTCTGGTTTTTCTATTGGTCTTGGGTAGTCTGTTGAAGCCATGTCTGCTGATTTAATTTTTGTATACCCAGCCAAAGAGTACCTATCATCTACTGACGCTAGATTTTCAAATCTTAGTCCGTCAAAGGCTATGTAGTCATTTGTTGAGGAAGAGTTTGAGTTTGCAAAAATCTTTACAGAAGTAACATCTTTCCAAGCAAACCCAGATGTTTTTGTTACATCTTTTAGTAGTTCTGAGTCATAGATGTACATTTCGTATCCGCTTGCTGCTGTGCCTGAATAAGAATAGGTGGCTGTTTCTGCTGCATCAGTTGTAAAAATTATTTTAATTTTAACTGAATTTGATGAAGGTGGCGTGGTGTCCAAAGCATCTTTAGAAATTAATGAAAACACAAATCTTAGTTCATCTGTCACAACATTGCTATTGTCTAGGTCTGGTAGTGTTGGTTGTGAAATAAAGATGTAGTCTCCAGAAGTATCTAGATTGCCACCAGAGAGTGCAGTTAAGTCTCCACGCACAACAACAGAGCTATTAAAAAATCTTGGCTGTTCTCTTTTGTCTAGCCTATCGTCACTTCTAAATATTGCGTTGTCAGAAGCAAGGAAAAAGGCTTTTTCTGTTGTGTCTATATTTTGCTCTGAATCAACAATATCTGTTTCAATTTCTAGGTCAGTAACAACACTGGATAGTGATTTTTGCCAAGTTTCATTTGTGGTAAAAGAAAAAATAGACTGGCTTGGGACTGAGCCAACAATGTTATTTGATTCTGCTGGGTAAACTCCAACTTCAGTTATTCCATACCTAGAATCTGCTGGAATTTCTGCAGTAAAAATAATTTGCTGCTCTCCATCAATTACGTTTGTTGTTCTTGAAATAATGGGGAACCTTGCCATTTCAAAATCTAGGCTAGTCTTTGTTGCATATGAGTATGTGGTTGCATCAGCACTAATGCTTTGGTTTGAGCCAAGAACATTTGGTCCACAGCCAATTGCAATGTGTGAGGCAAAAGCTGCTGTTTGACCAGTTAAGTATTTTCCAAGTAGTGTTATTCCATTATTAGTTATCATGTGTATATTGTACCATCTTTCACTTCTTCTGGGATTATAAATTCCACCTCTACCTTTTCATTTGTAAAGGTATTCTTTACATGAATCACTAAAGAGTTTGTTGTTTTGTCAAAGTAAACTACTGACCTTTTTGACGCATCTTCTTCTAGTGGATACTGCTCATTAAGTTCTTGTTGTGTTGGAATGTATTTTGTAATGTCAAAATTAAATAGTGTTAGGTAAGTACTTACGTTATCTGCGTTTGGTGATATGGCTAATGGATTATACTCTAGTGCAATATTTGACAAATTTTTAATTGGTGAATACTCTTGATTAATTCCAGCAATCTGGTCGTGTCTTGTTAGAGTAATAAGTTCTCTGCCACCAATATCCATAAGGAATAGTCTTGCTAGTTCTGCTTCCGATTCTTCATTAGGTAGTTCAATCTTATTAAATTTACCTACTTCTGGTGCTGGCTTTGTATCTCCATTACCACCGCCGCCACCGCCGCCACCGCCACCATATCTTTCTTTTGCAGCTTCTACACCAGTTTCTGGTCTACCTGCAGAAAATCCTACCCAAGGTGTTGGTAAAGGTTTTTGAGGAGATGGTGAAAAAAGTCCTCCATGTGGATTGTTATACCAATAGTCATCCCATGTTTTTTGTGTAATATAGTCAGTACGTGGAAATTTATTTGGGTCTAGACCTGGTTCTATTTGGTCGTCGTCTAGTTTAGACCATGGATATTTGTCACCCATTATTGCACCTCACTTAAATAAAGCGTATGTTCTGGACCAGATTCGCCATATCTATACTCCATAGAGTATACAACATATCTTGAATCCTTGAGCGAAACCTGACCAATATCATTTTCATCAACGTAGTCTATTTTAACAATGTCTCCAAGTTGTGCATATGGTGTTCCAAATGTTTGCAAACCAACTGCTTTTCTTGGTTTAGATATTTTAGAAATAATCCATCCCATAATTTCATTTGCATCATCTTGTGTTTGAATAAATGGAGCCTGTAAGTCAAACGCCTTTGTTCCATACGTTAGCCTACTATTTTTAATGTCAACATAGTCTTGATATAAATCGGCAGTAACTAAACTGCTTCCATAGAATGATGGATTTGAAAAGTCTGACTTTTTATTATAGTAATCATCTACAGTTAAAGACATACTTACATCATCTGTTAGAGCTACCCCTTGAATTCTTAAGTTGTTCCCCCCTGTGTTTAGCATAAGAATGTTGTCTGTACAATTAAATACCAAAAATTCTGCACCATATGGCGTAGATTTAAATCCAGAAATAAAGTATCCCTTTAGGTCTGTAAACGTTGGAGAAATTTTTGCATAAAGTGCTGGATATGCTTTGTCATACTTGATGTCAAAGTAGGCTGCTTCACGCATAATGGTTCCAAATTCATCATAGTAAATACTGTACTTTGAGCCAGACGTTCCAATGCTTGCAAGCATACTTGACCTAATTAGTCCACTAATTGCATATTTAGTAATTGCTTCGTGCGATGTAATTGCTGTATCGTCAAATACGGTTGTTGACTGTACTGGTGGTTTAGCAATTGTTTTTTCTCCACCCTGATACGCATAGTTTTTACTAAGTGCGTATACGTTTTCAAAAATTGCTTCTGTAGAACCTCTAACAAAAAGTGCAACGTTTTTCTTTATTGGCAAAGAATTTTTATCTTCTTCAATTCCAACCAGGTTTCCGTTTAGATATAAATAAAACTTTTTAGATTTTTTACCAGTAACTTCATACTCTACTGCTAAGTCAAATACTGTTTGCTGTTCTTCGCCATATACTCTTGACTGTCCTACAAATTCTCCACCATCTGGCAAAATTTGAGCACGTCCAGACCAAATTATTTCTGGAATTGCTGGGGCTTCGTTGTTTGCAGCAGCTGCATTCTTTTGTACTTTATAGAAAAATATATTGTCTGCGTTAAGTTGGGTGTAATCAATGTCTCCCAATGAAACAATTTCAAAAAAGTATCCAGTGTTTTTAGACGAATCTAGCATAAAAGCTATTCCTGTAGAGCCACCTGGATTTAATATTGACGAATAATATTGTACTGGATTTTTTAGTTCTGCTTTACCTGCATAGCTTCCGTCTGGATTTTTAGCTGGTTTTCCAATAATTCTTACTCTAGTTCCAAAGTGAGTAAATTTATTTAACAATTGCTTGTTGACATATGTAATAAAGTTTTTTCCATTAATCTTATTTTTACTTAACACCTTTTCGGATGGTCCACTTAAAACAAGTGCCGAAGCTTGTACGTTTGGGGAAATCTTGGAACGCTCATAGCTATATGACCTACTTCCATCTGGACTATCTGAAGCTTTTGTTGTTACTAAAGTATTTTTTAGTACGCCAGAAACTTTTGAGTTTTGTTTAGCAATGGTATCATTTGCTGTTCCTCCAGCACCCTTTCCAGCAGCTGCATAAGTTGTTGTTCCAGAAAAAGGTTTGTTGTCAAAAATAATACTTCCATTCATGGTAAAGCCTTTTCTGTAGTCTTTATCTGTCCAGTGACTAGCTAGACCTGCTTGGTGAGAAACTATCTCCGTACCAAACTGACCACGACCATGCTTAATGATGTTGCCAGACGCATCTACCTTTGAATAAATCCTAATCCTACCAGTCGGATAAATCTTTTTATTAAATGCTAATTTAGAAAAATAGTCTTGATACTCTAAGAAATTAGATATCCAAACTTTTCCAACTCCCTGAATCATGTACTCAACAGCATCATACTTAATTACCTCTCCGTTTGCATAAAAGTATCCGTTATATCTTGTTAAGAAGTATGTTGCCTCTCCAACGCTAAATATATTATAAAAAACACCGCTATTTGCAGTAAAAGTAATTGAACCAGCAACTACGTGTGGCAGGTTAACTGTAATTTGAGTAGAGCTATCTACAGAAACAACTTGAACGCTATTGCTTCCAAACAACCCACTTCCAGAAACCTTTGTAAGTGTTTGTCCTGCTGCCATGCCTGTGGTAGAGGTAAGAGTTATTGTTGAAGACCCCAAAACAAGAGTTGCTGTTTTTGTTTGTTCTGTAGGAATGTAGACAGGAATGTTGTCGGAAAGGTTTGTTGCTAGTGGTATTGCTCCTAGAGCATACCCAGACATAGAATCTTGTGTTTTTGTTTGTTCAAGTGGTGGTGCTTCCCATAGCAGGGCAGCCTTGTAAATCCAGCTTCTGCCTTTATCTACTTCTAGTTTTTGCATAATGGTGTTTTCTCTTTGAATACTTTTTGCAGAATAGGTTATTTTACCATCGTTATAGATGTCTGATATTTTAGACGCTACCCCCATGATATTTGCAAGTTTTGTGTTTCTGGTTTTAATATTTAAATCACCAGAAACGGTGTAATCCTGAGAGCCATAAAGAACAAAGTCTGTAGAGCGTTGGTTTTCTGTTGGCATAGAATAGTTTTTACTCATAACAACAAAATTGTTGTACTCGTCAAAGAACATCATGTGTTGTGTTGATACAGCCAAGCTTTGCAAAACTTGGGCTATGCTGGTTTGTGGTGGAATATAGAAAAATGGAATAACTGGGTCGCTTTCACCAGTCACTCTTTTAAAGATATAATTAGAAAAACCAACTGAGTCCAAGAGTATTGAAATTGCATAACTAAGTGTTGTGTTACTAATAAACACTTCTGGTGCTGTTGTAGATTCAAACATAATAAACTGGTCACGCATTTCTAGCGTAACGGTTCTGTCAACGGCAGAGTACTCTGGAAATCCAGAAACAAACATAGTTTTTATTGGCATATAGTAGTCGGAGCCATTTACTGAGCGTGTGATTTCATAAGTTTTAATTTGTAGGTTTTTGGCAATAAATTTATTAATTACGCTACCAGTGTTTGTTGAGTATGTCCAGGTATTGTTTGGGTTAAATGCTTGGTCGTAGTCAAACAACGCTAGTTGACCAGTACCTGCTAAAAGCTGACCGACAGGAATTCCACCATTGCCAAGGTCTGATGCGTGTTTTGTAATAGAAAATCCAGTAGTTTTATCTGACAGGTCTACTGCAAGTCTTGGAGATAGCTCAATAAGGTCAAAGGTAGCGTTTGCTTTGTTCATTTTTGAAACAACAATTCTTAAACCTTTAACAAAATCAATTTCTCTAAACACTTTTCCAGAACCCTCGTCGTAATAGCTAGGGTCTGTTAGGTCTTTGGCAAATGGGGTGTGCCTATCAATAGTTTCGTTATGTAGTCTCCAGCTATATGTTGCTGCTACCTGCTCATAACTGTTTCCATCCCAAACATACCATGTTCCAGCAGATGATGTTGATGCTCCAACTAAATACCCATAACCAGTAATTGATGTAACAGGAAGGTCAGTGTCAATTGCGTAATCTGATACATACAGAAATTGGTCGTCTGTCCAAGCTGCAGCTACTGATTGTGGAATTTCTGCACCATACTCAATTTCTACATATCCGTCTACATCAATGTCGTTTGCGTCTAAGTTGTCTACAATTGTTTCCCAAGTATCGTCTAAGTTTAGTTTTTGAATTTTCCAATCTTTTGGAACCATTTTATTTGCTGTTCCATAGAATGGGTCTCCAGAGTATGCTTCTATGCTTCCAACATGAGTTTGCATTTTAACAACAACTCTATTTGCAGCAACCTCTTCTGTATAAACAACAAAAGGTGCAGTATCGTCGATGTAGTAATTGCTTCCAGTTGCTTCTGAAATGCCCCTAGTTACAGTATTATTTGAAACATTCTCTTCTCTGAATGAACACCAATACTTAAACTTATCGTTTTTGCTTGCAGCATAGTATCGTGGTCTAAGAGCCATATTTTGATTTGCAAAATTTATACTCCTACCAGGAAAATTTATTAGTTTGTTGATTCCAGAACGAGGTCTGTTTTTACCAAAACAATCTTCAAGCGAGAAAAACATTTTGTTTTTTTCATCTTTAGAAGTAACAATATATGGAGTATCATCATCCTCAAGACCTGCATCAAGAACTATATCTACGTCTGTTGCTCCATAATAATACTTTGTTGCAGATGCAGAAGTTTCTGCTGCCCAGTTGTCTTGAATGACACCAAAGTTTGCTTCTGTTGGACTGGCAATGTTTGGTCTGTATCTGTAGTTTCCAATAACAGAAATATTGTCTGCTGAGTTTAGATTCCACTCAGCGAGAACTAAAGTATTTACTTTAACTGTTGGGCTAGAAACTAGATGATTTTTTAGTTCGTCATACACTGCTGTACCGCCAGAAACATATGTTCCAGTTTCTGTACTTGCAACTGTAAATGTTGTAGAGTTTCTTGCAGTAATTACAGCATCTGGAATATTAAAGTTTGATGGGTTGATTCCAGAAATGTGAATGATGTCTCCAACAGCAAAGGTATTTGCAGCGGTATAAACAATGCTAGTTCCATTTGCTGTAAGACCTGTAATTGTCGCAGTTTCTGTTGCTGCTGTAAACATTATGCCTCTTCCAGGGTAACACTAATGTTCCAAAAGTCAAAGTTAGTGCCACCACGTTTTACGACAGAGTAGTTGAAGTCAGCAATATACATTTCTAAGACTTGACTGTACTCAGCAAGGTGTGCATATTTGTCTGCTCTAGACTCAAAGTTTGGGTATTTATCATACGATAGGTAAACCCAGAAAGACCCCTTGTTATTTTCATACCAGTCAAGAAGCTCTGCACCACCTGCACCACCATCGGTAGTGTATTGGTATAAGTAGTTTCCTGGAAGGCTTGTTTTTTGTAATCCAGTATAAGAACCAGAGCCTGGCTTTCCAATAGAACCAACATTAAAAGTTACAGAACCACTTGTTGCATGAGCAACTGTAGTAGTAAATGTATCTGAATCTACAATTGACGCAACTTTTGCACCTGTTCCAAAAACACCAGCACCAGAAATTTTACTAATAGGGTCGCCAACAGCTAGACCATCGGTTGTTCCAGAGCTAAGGTTTACAGTAGTGCTACCAGAAGAAAGGGTTGCACCAATAGTTACCCTAAAATTTGGGTCGTTAGAAAAAGAGCGTGATGGAAGCATATCCCAAGAAAGAGAAATCTGAAGTTTGTCAGCAATATGGTATGAACGCATACGACCATTTACAGTTCTTCTTCTATTTTCAATTCTTTGCTGAGAAAAGTCAATTGGGCTACGGTTATCGTCAGATAGGATTAGGAAGTCACCAGAGCCTGATGCAGCGTTTATCTCGTTGCCAGTAGGTACATAGTAGGACTTTCCTGTAGCTTCGTTTGTGGATAACGTACCAGAATTATCAGCCCACAGCATACCTTGTGGACGAGAATATTTCTTTCTACCTGCTAAATATTCTGCATAACTATCTGTCATTAAACCTTTGTGCTCCTAATGTTTTGTGAGTCTAGTCGCTTGATTTCTCTAATAACAGTTCTTGCAATATCGTTTGCATTATTATTAGAGCCACCAACGTTGATATTTACTCCATAACTATTATACACTGAACCACTAGTATATGTGCCATTATTCATAGCTCTGAGGTTATTTACGCCATAATCTTTAACTGCCCCAGCATTCATAACAAATTCTTTATCGTGAAGCATTGCAAGACCACCCTGTGCATAACTTGTACGGAACATTCCACCATTCTTAAATTTAGGAATAAAGTCCATAATATTTATACCAGATACTTTAGATGCTTGCTCAACTAGACCATATACCTGTCTTGATAGCTGTTTGTTTAGCGGAATATCTTTTAGTAACTTTACAGCACTATAGCTAGTGCCATAAAGAATATCTCTTCCAAGGCTTGGATTTGTTTTTGAAGATGTATTTAGAATATCTTTTGGAGTAATTGAAATAGTATCTTTTTGCAGGTCATTGTATATTTTTTCAAGAGCAGCCCTTTCTTCTTTTTGCAACTTTGGATTATTAAGTTGGTTTAGGATTGCACTAGAAACTTCTTCTGGTTTTCCGTTAAACTTATATCCAGCTTTAGCCCATGTTGTTGCACCACTCTCTAGCCCAGCTACCATCTCAATCCTATTCATTCCAAATAGTCTATAAAGCTCTTCTGTTATTGGGCTAAGTGCTGATGAGATGCCTTTTCCTCTAAAAGCTTCCTGAATCATAAATAGGTCATGGAATATTTTGTCGTCGTACATAACTCTAGAGAAATCTCCAACAAGTCCACTAAATGGTGCTGTTGCATCAAGTTTTTGGATTGAGCCACCAAAACCAATTCTAGGATTAGTTCCTGGAACCACTGTAGCTCTTAGTGCTTCATCAGCAATCCTAAATCCTGTCTTTGAAATGTCCATTCCAGAATAAATTGCTCTAAAGAACTCTTGAACAGCATCTTGGGGCTGTGCCAAAAGTTCCTTAAATACTGGATTTTTTGGGTCAAAGTTTACTGGTTCAAACTTTTTAGGTTCTAGAAGTTGAAGAGACTCGTCTCCTCTAAGATATTTTTCTGGGTCAAATGGTGTCATCACGCTGTCTACGGCATCCATAAATTCCTCAGCTTTTCTTCCACCTCTAAATGCTACGTCTGGAATAATTGAAGCGGTGTTTCGTAGTTGGGCAAGTTCCATAGCAAGGCTTGCTAGAACAGCTTCGTTTGGATTTGCTTGACCATATCTCATAAGATTTGGCATATAGTTTGCAGTTGATACGCCTAGCTTCTGCCAAGACCTCCATTGTGGAGTCATTCCCATCAAAGTAGGAATGCTTTCAACACCATGCCCATTTTTTTGATAGTTAATTGCTGCAATGCTTGCTTCGATTAAAGCCATTTTCTTTGGAAGTTCGCTTGCTACCATGCTCATGCCTCTTCTAGCACTAAAGTTTCCAGCTGGAAGTGTTGCTCCAAGCCCAAATTCACCGAATAGGTTTCTCATGCCTAACAAATCTGGGTTAGCGTAGGAACCGATTGTGCCACGGCTGGCAAATACTTCTTTAAAGGCTTTTCTAAAATCTGATAGACCAATTAAATCCATCATATAGCTGTCTGTAACTTGTGCTGAAGCTGTAAGTCTGTTAGTTAGGCTTCGTACAGAAGAGGCACCTGCTGGAGGTGAAAACATTAGAGATGGTTCTGCTTCTTTAGCTACTTGGTTAGCAAAGTTTGGATTTAGTTTCTTTAAAATATTACGTTTAATTATTTCTAAAATGGTATAGTTTTTTGAACCTTTAGATGCTGCCCTAATTTCTGCACTGTTGATTTTCCAAACTTCCATTTCTTTAAGCATTTCTTGGCTATTTAGACCATATGTTTCTTGAAGACTTTTCATTCTTTGCTGCCAAAATTCTTCTATTCCACTCTCAGGGTCCAGACCAACTTTTTGGCTAAGACGTGGGTTAATGTTGTACTTTTTAAATGATTTACCAATTAACTCTAATATCTGTAATTCTTCGTCGGTGTGAATTGGTATACTTTTGTCTGGAAATTGGCTTTGAAGTAGTTTTCTTTGTTCAAGAATTTCACTGATATATTGGTCAAACCACTCTCCATTAAACTGATGGCTTCTACCACCGTAAACATATTGAGCCAATACACCTTTTTCAGTTCTATTAGCCATACTAGTAAAAATTTTAGCTAACACGTCCTCTTCTGACATTCCAGGAACAATTCCACCCATAAAGTTATGTGGGTATGGAAGTACACGACCACCCTCAAGAAGGGCATCTTTTGCACGAGCAGTTGCTTCTATAACTGCGTTTGATGCATTATATCCTTGCTGACTATTTATAACTGATTGTGGAGATAGCCCTACATACCCTCTATATTCACCAGATGTTGCTCTAAACTTATCTTCAACGTGCTGAAATTCGTGAGCAAAAACACTGTGGTCTGTTCTTCTTAGGCTTCCCTGCCCCATAAAAGTAGCAAGTGGTCCCATCATATTACTAAAGCTGCTTTCGCCTCTTCCCAAACGACTTGCTATAGTGTTTCTTGCTAACTCTGTTATGGCTGCCCTAACCCCAAACATTCCTTCCCCTGGGATTGTGGAATCTAGTGTATGCGTTCCTGTAACGTATGCTCCAAGACCACCTGGTCTATTTCCACCACCAAAAACATGAGCCATTGGACCTGTTGCAGGTTTTGAGTATTTTCCACTTTGTCTTATGTATCCAAATAAGTTTTCAAATCCTGCTGGCAAGCCAATGAGTCCACGAGTATATAAGAAATCCTGGATTCTTCCTGGTGCTTGAACTCTATAATTTCTATTACTTGTTAAAATTGAATATGGACTAATGTTTCCATCCATTGGCAAAGTTTTTCCAAAGTTAGAGCTTATGATTCCTTGTGCAAGACTGTGTAGTTGATGTGCTTCCATTTCATCTATTTTGTATAGACCATTAGTACGTTGAAGCGTACCAGGATTTGCAAACGCATATCTTTCATTCTTAGCAAGAATTTGTCCATATGTTCTTAGGGCATCGATACGTTCTTGACTAAAACCAGTTGGATATTTTGTTTTATAATACTCTTCTAGTTTTTTTGCAGCACTTAAAAATGATTTTTCTGTTTTTGCTGCAACATCAGCCTGTTTTGCAATTTGAGCACCATTAAGCTTGTTTGCAAAATTAAACATTGACCCAAAGTTTTGTAGTTTTGCTGCAGTTTTACTATTCATAAATTTTTGTCCAAGTTTTGAAACAACATTTGGAAGTACGTTGTTTATTGCTTGATATGCGTTAAATCCAGAAGAACCTGTCTTTGTCAATGCACTTCCAAATTTAGATGGACCAATTTTTGTTCCAATTTTTTCAATTACCTTTGATGCTCCACCAATACCAGGAATTACTCCTAGTGCATTTAG
>Ga0222712_10005823_pt1 | contig 12338 bp, 10 predicted proteins | sample C33_657DmetaG_FD_165043 | JGI IMG/M metagenome (GOLD analysis project Ga0222712, IMG submission 165043) | Estuarine water microbial communities from San Francisco Bay, California, United States - C33_657D | ecosystem: Environmental > Aquatic > Marine > Unclassified | place: USA: California...
CGAACATGGGCGAACCATGCGAGACGAAGAGGGTGGGCAGGCGCGGGGGAGTGTGGTTGGGAGGGGTCGGGGTGGGTGTCAACATGAGGTCTCTGTCCTTGCGCCTGGCTCATTGCCCTCCAAGCCAGCCCGCGCCTGTGTTTTCAGGTCAGCGCGAAAAACTGAACAGTTCGAACAGGTCGCCGATCGCTGGCCGATTGTCTGGCACATAGGCATCTTGCGTGTGTACTGGGTTGGGCAGGTTATCCCGCGTGCGGCTCGACAAGGGCTTGAGCTTCCAATTGCGCTGGATGAACTTGTGGATGGATGCGTGGTCGTAGTAGGCGTGCTCGACATGTCCGGGCTTGACCCATTTGGAGACCGCGATCAAGGGTACCCGCGTGCCGTCGCCGAAGAAGTCGATTGGCTGCACATAGCCTGAGTCATAGTAGCCGCCACCTTCGTCGTAAGTGATCAAGATGGCGGTTTGCTCCCAGAGCTTCGGATTGGCTTGGACCTTCTCCACGATTGTCTTCACATAGGCTTCGAAGTTGGCAGGTGAGCCGTAATGCGGGTGGCCGGTTTTGGTGATGGGCGGCGAGATGAAAGACACCGCGGGCAGGCTGCCTCTCTCGGCGTCGGCAAAGAACGCATCGTCTGACTGCAACTGGCGCAGCATCGCCGGCGTTTCCATCACCTGGGAGAAGAAGGTGAGCGGATCGGTGTCTGAGCCGTAGTCCCCCCTGCGCACGCTGTTTCCCTCGCGACCGCCGTGGTACCACCTCCAGCTCACGCCGGCGGCCTGCAGTTGGCTGGCGACGGTAGCCATGGGTTGCGGGGTAGCGATCGCCTGCTCGCCTTGCACCGGTTTTTTCCCGCCACGGAAGGTATAGGGCGAGGGGTAGTTGTTCACCAGGTAGAAGGCGCCGGGTTCGCAATTGCCGCCGTTGTGCACCTTGTAGGGCAGGTTTTGCAGGTAGCGCTGAATGGCAGAAACGCCAGGCTGTTTGGCGTCGGCGCAACCCACATAGGAACCGGTGCTGTAGCTGCTGTTGGTGTACCAGTTAGCGGTGCCCGCGACCGGCTCGGGGTTCTCGATCTGAATCTCCGGCGGTGTAGCGATCTTGCCGTCCTGGGTATATCGGGCCACATCGCCTGAGGCCAGAAAGATGTAGTTGGGCATGGTGCCACCCATCACCGCCTGATGGTAGTTATCAGCCAGCGCGTACTGCTGCGCCAACTGGCGGAAGTAGGGTACGTCGCCGGCAGCCATGTTGTAGAAGCCCATGGTTTCGCTGCCGTAGTAGGTGCCCCGGGTCGGATCCTTGCGGTCCCGGGCTCCTTCGCCCGAGCTGAGTCCGGCCCAAAGGAACAGATCGCCACGTCCTGCGTTGATCTGCTGGTACATCTGGAAGAAGCGATGCACCGGGTTGCTGTCGGTGTAGTCTGCGTAATCGCGATAGCGGGTGATCTGGAAGGGGCCTGGAGGCAGGCCGGTCGGAATCTTGTCGTCTACGCGCTTAGGTGCTCCGCGCTCGGCCCGGGCGAAGGGACGGGGTAAGACCCTGTAGGGCGCGGCCTCCTTGTAGTCGACATCAAAAGCGCCGGATGTGACAGGTTGCTTTTGCAGGGCACTGGCGTAGTTCGGTCCCGGCTTTCCCTCGGCATCGACAATGCCCGCCGACAGCAGGTTACGCACCTTTTGGCCGGCTGGCGGCTGGTAGGTGGCAAAAAGGGTGTCGAAGCTGGTGTTTTCTCCAATCACCACGATCAGGTTCTTGATCGGGGTGGTTGCTGTTTGTGCCAGAACATTGGCTCCATATCCAGCCAGCAGAGGCAGGGCGATGACTGCGTGAGCTAGCAACCTCATATCCACTCCACAATTCAAATCGAATAACGTGTAATTTTAGTTTGTCTAACCAAGCGGGGTTTCACTATTGCGGGCTGCGCGGATCGTTCCGTTCGCAGACTGGGTGCTTCGACGGCACCCTCGTGAGGGAAAGGGGCTCATGTTTTCCCTTCACGTCAGACCTCTTACGAGGCGTACGAATTGGCGCCCTACCCCTCGGGTAGCTGGCCTTTGCTCGCAATATGATGTGCCCTCGTAGCGGGCGCCGCGCTTGGTTCACCCAACGGGGCCTGCTGTCCTGAGATGCAAGCTTGAACATGAGCAAACAACACAAAATAGTCATTGTGGGCGGCGGCGCGGGTGGTTTGGAGCTTGCCACCCGCCTGGGTCGTTCCTATGGTCGACGTAAACGCGCGCTCGTCACGCTGGTGGACAAGAACCGCACCCATATCTGGAAGCCCAAGCTGCACGAGATCGCATCGGGCAGCATGGACCTGGGCGACCACGAGGTCGACTACATGGCCCAGGCGCATTGGCACCACTTCACTTTTCGCATCGGTGAGCTCAAGGCGCTTGACCGCTCCAACAAAACCATCGAGCTTGCGCCCTATCTGGACGAGGACGGCCGTGCCGTGACGCCCACGCAGCACATTCACTACGACACCCTGGTGATTTGCATTGGCAGCCTGAGCAACGACTTCGGAACGCCGGGCGTGAAGGAGTTCGCGCTGAAGCTGGAAACGCAGCAAGACGCCAAGTCTTTTCATTCCAGAATGGTCAATGCCTGCATTCGTGCGCACAACCAGGCCGAGGTCATTCACAAACGGCAATTGCATGTGGCCATCATCGGAGCGGGCGCAACCGGCGTGGAGTTGGCCGCGGAGCTGCACCGTACCACTCGCGAGGTGGTGGCCTTCGGGCTGGACCGCATCGATGTGGACAAGGACATCAAGGTCAGCTTGATCGAGGCGGCAGACCGCATCTTGCCGGCCTTGCAGCCGCGCTTGTCTCAGGCCACTGAGCACCTGCTGGCCCGCCTGGGTGTTCAGGTGCACACCAGTTCCAGGGTTATGGAGGTCATGCCCACGGGTATTCGCCTGGCCGATGGCCGCGAAATCGAATCGGAGCTGGTGGTCTGGGCGGCGGGCGTGAAGGCGCCGGATTTTCTGAAAGACTTTGCCGGGCTGGAGACCAACCGCATCAACCAGCTGGTGGTCAACGACACGCTTCAAACCACCCGCGACCCCGATATTTTTGCCTTGGGAGACTGCGCTGCCTGCCCCTGCTCAGATGCCGATGGCGGCCGCGCCGGCATTGTGCCGCCACGCGCGCAAGCGGCGCATCAGCAGGCCACGCACATGCACATCCAGATCAAGCGCCGCATGGCGAACCAGCCTCTCAAGCCATATCGATACAGGGACTTCGGCTCGCTGGTGTCGCTGGGCAAGTTCAGCACGGTAGGCAATATGATGGGCGGGCTGATTGGCAAGAGCCTGATGATTGAAGGCTACTTTGCCAAGCTCATGTACATGTCTTTGTACAAGCTGCATGAACTCGCGATCCACGGCACGCTCAAAACCACGCTCTACACCTTGTCACGCATGATCACCAGACAAACGAACCCGACGGTGAAGCTGCATTGACTCCTATAAACAGCCAAGCCGCGACTCGCCTTGAGGCGGCTCAAACTCGGCCCCAAGGTGACAGCCACCCGGCGCAAGCCTTTTACCTCGCGGGTGATGCGGCCCCCGGCGCCTCGCCACTGGTTTTTGACTCCCCCCACAGCTGGCGCGATTGGCCCTCCTCTGGCACTGCCCCCCTGGCGCCTCCCGAGGCCTTGTGGACGGGCTGGGATGCCTGGATCGACGAGCTGTGGGCCACGGCGGCCCAGGGCCGCGCCCCGGTGCTGGCGGCGCGTTTCCAGCGCGCCTTCATCGACGCCAACCGGGCGCGCGACGATATCGACGCCAGCTTGCTGGCCAGCCCCTGGCCCGAGCCGCTGACGCCAAGCGCCGCCTGCGGCCGTGGCATGGGGCTGATCCGTCGCCTGGTCCTGCCCGGAGTGCCGCTGTACGCACAGCCCTTGCCGGTGGACGAGGTGCGCGCACGCATCACTGATTACTACGACCCCTACCACCAGGCGCTCGAGGGTCTGATCAGCGCGGCCCATGTGGCCTTTGGCCTCTGCGTCCACATTGACTGCCACTCGATGAAGTCGGTTGGCAACGGCATGAACGTGGACGCCGGCAAGGCCCGCCCCGACATGGTGGTGAGCAATCTGGCGGGCCAGACCAGCGACCCGTTTCTACTGCGTTGGGTGGTACAGCACCTGAGTAGCCTGGGCTACCAGGTGCAGGCCAATCACCCCTACCAGGGCGCCGAACTGGTGCGCCGCCACGGGCGTCCCGCACAGGGCCGCCACAGCCTGCAGATTGAAATCAACCGCGCCCTGTACATGGACGAGGCCCGCTTCGAGCGCCACGACGGATTCGAGCGTCTGGCGCGGGACCTCGGCACATTGGTCGCGGCCCTGGACGACGGCTTGCGACTCACCCTTTACCCCCCGAAGGAGACTGCCAAATGAACCACAGACAACCTCTGTCCCAGCGACGTTCGCTACTTTCCTCTGTGCTGGCCAGTCTGGCCCTGGCCCTGCCGATGGCGGCGTATGCCGAGTATCCCGAGCGCCCGGTCAGGGTGATCGTGCCCTTCGCTGCCGGCGCCGCTGCCGACAGCGCGATGCGGGTGGTGGGCAAGCGCATGGGCGAGCTTCTGGGGCAGTCGGTGGTGATCGAGGCCCGGCCCGGCGTGCCCGGCATCCAGGCGGCGGCCATTGCCGCGCCCGACGGCTACACCCTGCTGCTCGGCGCGGGCTCGGCCATGGTCACCCACCCGCTGCTCAATTCGAAGCTGCCTTATGACCCCATCAAAGACTTCGTTCCGGTCGGTCGCATTCTGATCAACGTTCCCATTCTGACCGTTCACCCCTCGACCAATGTCAAGACGATCAAGGAGCTGCTCGCGCTGGCCAAGGCCAAGCCCAAGACGCTCAATTACAGCTCCAGCGGCATGGGCAGTCCCAACCACCTGGCGGTAGAAATGCTGGAGGACATGTCGGGTACTTCCATGATCCATGTGCCCTACAAGGGCGCAGCACCCTCGGTGGTGGATCTGGTCGCCGGGCATGTGCAACTGGGCATCAACGCGATCCCCAGCGTGGCGGGCCAGATCAAGTCGGGCAAGCTGGTGCCGCTGGGCGTGGCCAGCGCCAAGCGCTCGCGCCTTCTCCCCGATGTGCCGACCATCGCCGAGGCCGGCGTCCCCGGTTTCGAGTACGAGATCTGGTATGCCCTGTTCGCCCCGGCCAAGACGCCGTCTGCTGCCGTGGCCAAGGCCAGCGCTGCGCTGCAGACGGCGCTCCGTGACCCGGCGGTCCAGTCGGCGCTGCTGGAGCAGGGCGCCGAGCCCGCCCCCACCACCTCACAGGAGCTGGCCGCCTACATGCAGCAGGACATCACCAAATGGCGTCGTCTGATCAAGGAGCGCAACCTGCAGCTGGAGTGAGCGCGAACGCCGCGCAGTCGGCCACGGCCGGCTGAGGGCTATCGGCAGCGCCGTCGGAGCGCCTTCCGAGCGCCTTCCAGCGCGAAGCCAGCGTGAACCCTTCGCGGGCAACGTGCTCGCAGCGCCGCCTTGCCGGCGCAGGCCGATGGCTCCTGCAGTCGTCAGTCAACTGAACGTGTAGGACCCGCGCGGTCGGCAACGATCCGCGCCGTGAATCCTTCCCGCACATCCTCCTGGGCTGCCGCATCAGCTCTGTTCATTGCGCCGGCCCTGCTGCTCGGCTGCGCAATCCCTTTGCCCCCGCCCGAAGGCGCGGCGGCGTCGCAGCCCTCTCTTTCCTACCCTTTCCCTGCGCAGCAAGCGCCCGGCCCAAGCCTCGGTGCAGCGCCGTCGTCAACTGCTGCGCTGCTGGGCGACGCCTCCTTTCCGCTTCACCTGCAGCGTCGCCTGGTACTTGGCCGGGTGACGGCCACCACGGTGTCTTCTCCGTCACCGGCAGCGTCATCTGACGCTCTGGCCCAAGCCCATCTCGCGCAGGCACTGGTGGCCACGAATCAGTTCAGCGTCGAGGTGCGCCCCGACCTCGACTTCCATGCCACCCAAGGCACGACAGCCGGTGTGCCCGGCACGGATGGCGTTCAAGATCCCGGTACCGCGCCGGCCGCCCCCGCTGTGGATTCCTCTGCCTTCTCGCTCGGCGTCCCCGCGGGCCGCTCACAGGTCACCTTGGCCGGCGTCGACGCGCTGCTCGTCGGCCGCATTGAGACCTGGCCCGCGCCGTCGCAGTCGTCCGCCACAGCGCCAGAGCTCTCGGCTGGAATGTCCGCCACTGCTCGCTTCGTCCTCCGCGCGCTCGACCCCCGCAGCGGCGAATCCATCGTTGCCCTCTCGGCCCAGCGCGAGGCTCCCACCCGCGAGGAAGCCCTGGCCCGGGCCGCAACGGAGGTGGCGCGTGCGCTGGCAGCCCGCCTGGCCGAGCTGCCCTGGCAGGCCTACCTGCTTCAGGTTGATGGTGATCGCGTGCGGCTGTCGGCCGGCGAGGCCCAGGGCCTGCGGCCCGGCATGGCGCTAGAGGTCCAGACCCTGGGCGACCGCGTGCGTTCCCGCCGCAGCGGTGTGCTGATCTCGCTGCCAGGTCAGCGCGTTGCACGCCTGCGCGTCGACGGCAATGCGAGTGCTCGGCTGGTTCAGGGCTCCCTGGCAGGCCTTGACCTGCGCACCCTGGTCGTACGCCTGCCTGCAACCGAGGCTCCCGCCGGATTTTCCGAGCGCCCTGATTCCGTTCCCCGTCCCCCGCTCGTTCCCCCTTCCCTTTCTCCTCAACCCACTAGGACATCACCATGAAACAAGCTTTGTGCTCCTCTCTTCGTCACCGCTTCGTCGGCCTCGGCCTGGCGCTCCTTGCAGCCGGTGCGGTGCAGGCCCAGGCCTCGCCCCAGGGCGAGAGCAGCGGCTTCTACGGCGAGATCGGCTACACCGGTCTCACCTACAAGGAGCCGGAGGTCAAGACGCATCCTGGTGAGGTCCGCCTGATCGGCGGCTATGAGTTCCACCCCAATATGGCGGTGGAGGTCATGGGGCTTCTGAGTGCCAAGGACAGCAAGCTCGAATTTTTTGGTCAGACCTTCAAGGTGAAGATCGACAACATCTGGGGTGCCTTCCTCAAGCCCAAGGTGGCCGTCACGCCAGAGGTGGAACTGTTTGGGCGTCTGGGCTATGCCCGCAGCCAACGCTCTGTGTCGGTCGACGCACTCTCGTTTAGCGAGTCTGGCAACAGTGTTGCGTACGGCGTGGGCGCCTCCTACGCGATCAACAAGCGCGTCTCGCTCAACTTCGACTACATGTCCTACTACAACCGCGACGACATCCGCATCCAGGGCCCAACCCTGGGCGTGGGCATCAAGTTCTGAGCGTTTTCGCTCAGGGCTGCGACCCGGTGGCCATGGGGCGCGAGCGGTCGCTGCACCACTCGCTCCATGAGCCAGGGTAAAGCCGGGCGCCGCCGAGGCCGGCCAGCTCCAGTGCGAGCAGGTTGTGGCAGGCGGTCACGCCCGAGCCGCATTGCATCACCAGTGTCGCGGCGGGCCCACCCGGCGCAGCCGGGCCTTGCAGGTGGGCGCTTGCCACCGCCTGCCACTCAGCGCGCAGCGTGGTGGCTGACTTGAAGCAGCCATCGGCGCCCAGGTTGTCCAAGAAGGGGCGATTGAGCGCACCCGGGATATGGCCGCCAACCGGGTCGATGGTTTCGCCCTCGCCGGCGTAGCGGCCTGCGGCCCGCGCGTCGACCAGTACCGCGGCCTTGTCTTGCAGATTCCGCAGCACAAAGGCGGCATCTACCGCCTGCGACGCATCGGGATTGACGGCAGGATAGGTCGCTGGTGCCGTCTTTGGTGCGCTGGCGCCGCGCTCTTCCGCCAGGCCCGCACCCGTCCAGGCCTTCCAACCTCCGTCGAGCACGCGCACCTGCATGTGACCGATCCAGCGCAGCATCCACCACAGGCGGGCGGCATACATACCGCCCGAGCGGTCATAGGCCACCACCGTCATGTCCGGGGTGACGCCCTGGCGGCCCAGCCAGGCGCAGAAGGCGGCTGCGGTGGGCAGCGGATGGCGGCCGTTGTAGCCGGTGGTGGGGCCGGACAGATCGCGGTCCAGGTGGGCGTGCACCGCGCCTGGGATGTGCCCTTGCTCGTACTGCTGCTGGCCCAGCGCGGGCTGGACCAGGTCGTGGCTGCAGTCGACGATGCGCACGCGCGCGGCGGCTGCCTGCAGCGCAGTGGGGTCTATCAGGGGGTGAATGGCGCTCACAGCACGCCCTCCTTGGTGAGTTGGTCCAGCTGGGCCGTGTCCAGACCCAGTTCCTCGCGCAGCACCGCGTGGGTGTCGGCGCCCATGGAAGGCGGCGCCTGCATCCGCACCGGCCGCTTCGAAAAGCGATAGGGGCTGCGCACCATGGCAATGGTGCCATGTTCCGGGTGCTCGATTTCCGCTCGCAGCCCGCGGTGCACGACCTGGGGATGCTCGAAGGCTTCTGCCAGCGTGTTGACGGGCCCGCAGGGCACACCCGCAGCCCCCAGTTGCTCGGTGATCGCCTGCCGACTCACCTGGGACAAGGCCGTTGCCACTTCGGCGTCGAGTTCGGCCTTGTGCTTCATGCGTTCGGCGTTGCTGGCGAAGCGGGGATCCGCTAGCCAGTCCTCACGGCCCAATGCCCTGCACAGGCGCTGCCACTGGTTGTCATTGCCAATTTGCACCAGCAGCAAGCCATCGGCGCAGGGGTAGCAGTTGGACGGTGCGAACAGCAAGCTGCCATTGCCCGCCCGTACGGGCAAGCCTCCGGTGGACAGGTAGTTTTGCGACAGGTGGTTGGTAGCGGCAACCGCTACGTCCAGCAAGGCCATGTCTAGGTGCTGGCCTTCACTCGTGCGCTCGCGGTGGAACAGGGCGCCCAGCACCGCCCCCACCGAGACCATGCCGGTCATCACGTCGACGATGGGCACCATCGACCGCATCGGCCCCGCGCCCGGCTGCCCCTCAGGCACGCCACAAGTGCTCATGATGCCGGAGACCGCCTGCATCACCGGGTCGTAGCCAGGCCAGGCGGCCATGGGGCCATCTTGGCCATAGCCGGTGATGGAGCAGTAAACGATCCCCGGGTTGACCTTGGCCACTGAGGCGTAGTCCAGTCCATAGCGGGCCAAATCGCCGACCTTGTAGTTCTCCACCAGCACGTCGCAGCGGCGCGCCAGGTCCAGCAGCAGGGCCTGGCCCTCAGGCCGGGTTATGTCGACCGTGAGCGACTTCTTGCCGCGGTTCACGCAGAAGTAAGAGGGCGTGTCGCGCGTGGCCTCGCCCTGGCGGTTCTTGAGGAATGGCGGCGACTGGCGCATCTCGTCGCCCATGCCGGGGCGCTCGATCTTGAAGACCTGCGCCCCCATGTCGGCCAGCGCCTGGGTGCACCAGGGGCCCGCCAGCACGCGTGCGAGGTCCAGCACTTTGATGCCTTCGAGTACCGTCTGCTTCATATTGGTCTCGTTGTCCTGGCGCAGGCTGGCGCGTCTCAATCGAGCTGGATCTTGGCGCGGGCGCGGATCTCGGCAGTGCGAGCCAGGTCCGAGCGCAGGATGTCGCGGAAGGCATTGCCTTCTACGATGGAGGGGATGACACCTGCCGCCATCCAGGTCTTGCGCACCTCGGGGTCGCTGGGCAGGGTGCGGCAGACAGCGCCGATTTTCTCGACGATCTCCTGCGGAAGTCCGGCCGGTGCAGCCAGGCCAAACCAGCCGTTCAGGTCCATTTCGGGGCCGCTGACTTCCTTCATGGTGGGGATTTGCGGATAGCCCTCGAAGCGGCGGGTGTTGAGGGTGGCGAGCACACGCACCCGCGGGTCGCTGATCTGGGTCAGGGGCAGCGGGTCGATCATCATGTGGATGCGGCCGGCCATCATTTCGGTGAGCGCCGCGGCACTGCCTTTGGCCGGTACGTGCAGGATGTCGACGCCTGCCACCATCTTGAAATATTCACCCAGGAAGTGGCCGAAAGAGCCTATGCCCGAGGAGCTGTAATTGAGCTTGCCCGGTTGGCTCTTGGCCAAGGCGATGAATTCCCCAATGGTCTTGGCCGGCAGCTCGCCGCTGATGGAGATGAACTGCGCCGCGTCGACCAGCTTGGCCACCGGGGTGAGCTGGGTCAAGGGGTCATAGGGCGGCGGCACGCGGCCGGCCGACTGAATCACCAGCACACCGTTGTTGCCGGCCAGCAAGGTGTACCCATCGGGCTTGGCGCGGATCACGGCCTGGGTACCCACCACACCGGCGGCGCCCGGGCGGTTCTCCACCACAAAGGGCTGGCCCAACATCTTTTGTAGGCGCTCGGCCGCCAGACGGGCCACGGTGTCGTTAGTACCACCGGGGTTATAGGGCGAAATGATGGTGACCTGGCGCGAGGGCCAGCGATCGCCGGTGGACTGGGCGCGCACGATCCAGGGTGCAGCTGCGGCCGCCGCGACCACGGTGCGACGGCTCAGGCCTGCAGCGGAGGACGAGGTGCCAGAAGGCGTGGCGGAGTCGGGCTTCTTGTTCATGGTGTCTCCTATGTTGTCGTGGGAAGGTGAGGGGGCTAGAAAATTTTTCCGGGGTTGAGAATGCCCCGGGGGTCGAGCAGCGACTTGATGGATCGCATCAGGTCCACCGCCTCCTGGCCCGTTTCGCGCAGGAGGAAATCCTTTTTGTGCATGCCGATCCCGTGTTCGCCGGTGCAGGTGCCGCCGGCATTGAGGGCGATGTCGACCACGTGCGCGTTGAGTCGCTCGGCCTCTTCAAGCTCGCGGGGCTGGCTGGGATCGATAATCATCAGTACATGAAAGTTGCCCTCGCCCACATGTCCGAAGGTCATATGTGGAAAGCTCGCGCTGGCCATGACTTCGCCGGCCTGGGCAATGCAGTCAGCCAAGCGAGAAATCGGCACGCAAGTGTCGGTCACTACCACCTCGGCGCCGGCTCGGCTGAGCTTGCAGGAGTAGTAGGCCTTGTGCCGGGCCTGCCACAGGCGGGTGCGTGCCTCAGGAGCATGGGCCCATTCGAAGTCCTCGCCGCCATGGCTGAGGGCGATGTCGCGCAGCAACTCGGACTGCTCTTGCAAGCTGGTGGGGGAGCCATGGAACTCCACGAACAAGGTCGGCCGCGGGCGCAGCGCCAAATCCGGGTTGGCCGCTGCAATGGCGCGGATGGACGCAGCGCACAGGTACTCGCTGCGCGCGATTGGCAGACTTGCCTGCAGCGCCTCGATCACGGTGGTGACCGCGCCAGCTGTGTCGGCGAAGGTGACCACCGCGGCTGAGACCGCCTCGGGCAACGGATAAAGGCGCAGGGTGATCTCGGTGATCACGCCCAGCGTTCCTTCCGAGCCAATGAACAAACGGGTCAGGTCGTAGCCGGCCGAGGACTTCACGGCTCGCGTCCCGACACGCACGACGCGGCCGTCGGCAAGGACCACGGTCATGGCGCGTACGTTGTCACGCATGGTGCCGTAGCGGACGGTGGTCGTGCCCGAGGCCCGGGTCGCGCACATACCGCCCAGCGTGGCGTGGGCACCGGGATCGACCGGGAAGAACAGGCCCAGATCACGCAGCGCCTGATTGAGCTGCTCCTTCGTGACGCCCGGTTGCACCGTGGCGGTGAAGTCTTCGGCGTCGATGCGCTCGATACGGTTCATGCGGTTGAGGTCCAGGCTCACGCCGCCCCGCAGCGCCAGCAGCTGGCCCTCGAGCGACGAGCCTGCGCCATGGGCGATCACCGGCACGCCGGCTTCGTTGCAGTGGCGCAGTACGAACTGCACGTCCTCGACACTTTCTGCATAAACCACGGCGTCTGGCAGAGCCGGTGCAAAGGGGGATTCGCCGCGCGCGTGCTGCTCGCGTACCGCGTGGGCGGTGGACAGGCGCTGGCCAAAGCGCGTCTGCAAGGCGCTGGCCAGTGCATCGGGCCAGCGGGCTGCCACCGCGGTGACGGCTGATGCCAGAATGTGCGATGCCGGCATATTCAGCGACCCTGGAACCGGGGCGCACGCTTTTCCTGGAAGGCGCGCAGGCCCTCAGCGGCGTCTTCGCTGTCGCTCACCTCGTCGACTGCCCGGGTGGCTCGGTACAGGGTTTCGGCGGGGCTGCGGGGCAAGGTCTGGCGGGAGAAGTCCTTGAGTTGCCGCACCACCAGCGGCGCCGAGGCGGCGATGGTGGCGGCCATCTCCTGGGCCGCGATCAGTTGTTGCCCAAGAGGGACCACGCGGTTGACGAAACCGGCCTCATAGGCGCGCTGCGCGCTGAGCGGGCCACCTAGCAGCATCAGTTCCATCGCGATCTTGTGGGGCACGCGGGCAACGAGGGCGGTAACCAGGCCCTTGGAGACTCCCACCTTGGCCTCGGGGTAGATGAAGCGGGTGTCTTCTGCGG
>Ga0222712_10005825_pt1 | contig 12336 bp, 10 predicted proteins | sample C33_657DmetaG_FD_165043 | JGI IMG/M metagenome (GOLD analysis project Ga0222712, IMG submission 165043) | Estuarine water microbial communities from San Francisco Bay, California, United States - C33_657D | ecosystem: Environmental > Aquatic > Marine > Unclassified | place: USA: California...
GGCTGAGCGTGTGACGCGTGTGGGCGCAGTTCTCTTCCGGCTCCCACATCTGGTCGGCGTTGCCGTGGTCGGCCGTGACGAGGGCCTTGCCGCCGACCTGGTCGATGGCGGCGAGGAGGACGCCGAGACCGCTGTCGACCGCTTCGCAGGCCTTGCAGACCGCGGCGAGGTCGCCGGTGTGGCCGACCATGTCCGGGTTGGCGTAGTTGACGACGATGAGGCCGTACTTGCCGGAAAGGATCGCGGCCTTGGCCATGTCGGTGACGTGCGAAGCGGACATCTCGGGCTTCTGATTATAGGTGGAGACTTCCTTTGGGCTCTGCGCCATGCCGCGTTCTTCACCGGCGAAGGCTTCCTCGCGGTAGTCGTTGAAGAAGAAGGTCACGTGCGGGAACTTCTCGGTCTCCGCCGTGCGGAACTGCGGGATGCCCTGCTTGGCGACCCACTCGCCGAGGATGTTGACCATCTTGGCGGGCTTATCGAAGACCACGTTAGGGCAGAGGCCCTTTTCGTAGTTGGTGAGCGTGGCGTAGAAAATCTTGAGCAGCTTCGCGCGTGGGAAGCCCTTGAACTCCGGATCGATGAAGGCGCGGGTGATTTCGCGGGGGCGGTCGCCACGGAAATTGAAGAACAGCACCGAGTCGCCGTCCTGGATGAACGCCGTGCCCTTGATGCGGGTGGCCGGGACGAACTCGTCGCCGGTCGTATTAGAGTCGGTCGGCTTGTCGTAATAAGCCTGCACGGCTTCGGCGGCCGAAGCGGCTTCGGGGGCGGGGGCGCCGGTGAGGGCGTCGTAAGCGGTCTTCACGCGTTCCCAGCGGTTGTCGCGGTCCATGGCCCAGAAGCGGCCGGCGACGCTGGCGACCTGGCCGATGCCAATCTTCACCAGCTCGGCTTCGAGCTGCTTGAGGTAGCCGAGGCCGGAGGTGGGCGGGCTGTCGCGTCCGTCCATGAAGGCGTGCACGTAGACCTTGGTGAGGCCTTCTTCCTTCAGCAGGCGGAGCAGGGCGTAGAGGTGGGGGAGGGTGGAGTGGACGCCGGCTTCGGAGCAGAGGCCCATCAGGTGGACCGCGCCGCCGGTGGACTTGACGTTCTCGACGAGGCCGCGGAAGGCCTTGATCTGGCGCATGGCGGCCGGATCGGTGAGGCCCTTGTCGATGCGGACGATCTCCTGGTCGACGATGCGACCGGCGCCGATGTTCTGGTGGCCGACTTCGGAATTGCCCATGATGCCGACCGGCAGGCCGACATCGAGTCCGTGGGCCATGATCTCGGTGCGGGGCCAGTCCTTGGTCAGGCCGCGCGAGACCGGGAGGTTCGCCAGCTTCACGGCGTTGAACTTGTCATGCTTGGGGTCGTGGTTTTCGCCCCAACCGTCGCGGATCACCAGAAGTACGGGTTTCATAAGTGGATAGGGGCAAGAGATAGGGTGAGTTAGGGCAGGGAGGCAAGAAGCAGGTGCGCCGAAGGCGCCATAGGCCGGAGGCGAGGAGGCCTCGAGGCCCGGAAAGCAATGGGCACGGTCGGGACCGCGTCACGACATAGCCCGTCTTGGGTAGGGTTGAGCGCCCTCGCTCAACCGCGGCTGACCAAGGGTGGTCAGCCCTACCTTTACAATGTTTCCACCTTTGCACATAAATCCTGCCATGCCCCGCATTCTCCTCGCTCTGCTCGGAATGGCGTTTTGCGCCTTCGCTTCGGCCGCCACGGTCGAAAAACTGACCCTCGACGGCAAGGCCGTGACGGTGAAGGTCCCGGCCCAGGCCGCCCCGGGTAAGCCTTGGCTCTGGGTCGGCGAATTCGGCGGCCACCTGAAGTCGCTCGAGGACGGTCTCGTCGAGAAAGGTTGGCACGTCGTGTATGTCGGCGTGAGCAATCAGTTCGGCTCCGCCCGCGCGATGGCGACCTGGGAAAAAGCCTACGAAGAATTCCACGGTAAGCGCGGCCTCTCCGCCAAGCCGGCGCTCCTCGGCATCTCGCGCGGCGGTCTTTACGTGAACGCTTGGACGCGTCTGCATCCGGATCGCGTCAGCGTGCTCTACCTCGACAACGGCGTGTGCGACATCCGCTCCTGGCCGGGCGGCATCGCGCTGACGCATCAGAGCAAGGGCAGCCCGAAGGATTGGGCGATGTACAAGACCGAGTTCGGTTTCGCGTCGGATGACGAAGCCAAGGCGAAGTCGCTGCAGGCGGCCGAAGGACTTCTCCCTGCCATCAAGGCCGGCGTGTTGCTGATCTCGTGCCACGGTACCGCCGACAAGACCGTGCCCTTCGAGGACAACGCCGCGCACGTCATCAAGCTCTGGCAGGACAACGGCGGCCGCGTGAAGCTCTTTCCCAAGGAGGGCGGCGATCATCATCCCCACGGCCTGCCGGATCCCAAGCCCCTCATCGAGGTCCTGACGGCGGACGCGAAGTGAAGGTAGGGGCGCGACGGCGTCGCGTCCTCTTTTGGTGAGCGCGCGGGTGAGTGCCCTGGCCTTTTTTAACGGGCCGTAGCGGAGGGCTTGGCCGTGTCGTACTTCGCGAGCTCTGCCGCGATCTTGACGTGTAGTTCGGGAACCCAGGCGGGCTGTCCGGCTGGCAACGTTACGACGGCTTTTTTCCGGAAATCTGCCGGACTCAGGATGACACGAATCTTTGAAGGCCCGGTTAGGGCGGCGAGGACGAAGAGTTCTTCTGAAGCTGGGTCGCCCATCGCAAGGCAGCCGATGGAGGCATCGCTGCCATGGATCATGATGTCGCCTCCGAGTTGGGTCCGTGCGTCTTCACGAGCCCGTCGACGGTCTTCGGCGTTCGGATAGTTGACGCGCAGGGAGAGATGGAAGCGGCTGTTAGGGTTAAGTGATTCGATCGCATAGATGCCCTCCGGCACCTGAAGGTCTCCCTCCAGTAGCTTCGGCCCTGGTCGGCCGCTGGCCGCCAGGATCGGGTATGTCTTGATCAGGCGTTGCCGGCCCTGTTTGTCAGGCGCCCATAGCTCCAGACTTTTTTCGCCTTTGAGTCCGATGAGCGTGAATTCTGAGGGCGGATAGTTCACCTGCGCCACGACGAAGGCCGGCTCTAGCCTCTGCCTGACTTGTTCCCCGTAGGCTTCGACCCTCTGAGTTACGGTATTTCCGGCTCCGCATTTCGCAATCACCAGGAGGCATGAGGCGATCAGCAGGGGAATTTTCATGCTTTCAGGCTAATGGCCGCTGGTATTTTCCAAGCATTAATCCCCTAACCGCTAACCGCCAACCGCTACTACCGGTTGATGATCTTACGCGTCTTCCCACTTGCCCTTTTCCTTGATGAGGTCGACGAGGCGCTCGACGGCTTCTTCCTGGGGGACGTTGAACTTGATGGGGGTCTTGCCGACGTAGAGGTTGATCTTGCCGGGGGCGCCGCCGACGTAGCCGAAGTCGGCGTCGGCCATCTCGCCGGGGCCGTTCACGATGCAGCCCATGACGGCGATGGTGACGGACTTGAGGTGGCCGGTGCGCTCCTTGATCTTCAAGGTCGTCGACTGGATGTCGAAGAGGGTGCGGCCGCAGCTCGGGCAGGCGACATACTCGGTCTTGGTCTGGCGCATGCGCGCGCCCTGCAGGATGTCGTAGGCGAGCGTGAGCGATTTAGCCGAAGAGGTCGGCGTCTCGCACGAGAGGAAGTCGCCGTATCCGTCGACCAGCAGACCGCCGGCGAGGATCGAGGCCTCGATGAGGCGCGATTGGAAGCCGGGGTCGAGGCGCACAGCGTTGGCCACCGTCGCACGGAGCCAAAGCGGGGCTTCGAGCTGGGCGACCTCGGCGCAGCGCACGAGTTCACGATAGGTACCCGTGGCATGCAGGCCGGTCTGCGGCTGGGAGGACGTCAGGATCAGGCGGCCGGCCGGGATCGCGGAAAGTTCTTGGGCGAGGGCAGCGAGCGTCTGGCCATCGAGGTCGGCGGCGAGGATCGCGTCGTGCATCGCCACGGCTTCGCCCCAGGCCTTCACGGCGGCACCGTCGTTGGCGGCGAAGGCCTTGACGACCACCAGGCGGCTGCCGGAGCCATCGAAGGGGAAGTCTGCCGGGGAGAGGCTGGTCTCGACGAACAGCGCCGGCACGGCTTGTCCGAGGGCCTTACGCAGGGAGCGCAGGCCGGCGGCATGGGCGACGTCATCAAGACGCACCAGCAGGCCTTCGGCGCGGACTTCGCGTTGGGCGGCATGGGCGTCGAGCACTTCTTTCGCGGCGGCCTGCCAATCGGCGAGGCCGGCGATGCTGCGGACGACCACGCGCGGGACTTCGCCGGAGCCGGCGAGGCAATTCGAGGAGAGCGCGAGGAGCTCGGTCTCGCGTCGGGCGAATGAGAACGGATCGGCCGGGTCGGCAGGCAGCTTGACCGAGGAAGCGTCGCCGAGCGCGACGAAGTCCTCGGCGCGGCGGACGATCTCCTTGCAGACCGGGATTTCGTGCCATGGGTCTTCGGTCAGCGAGACGCGGATCGTGTCGCCCAGGCCGTCGGCCAGCAGCGAGCCGATGCCGATGGCGGACTTGATGCGGGCGTCTTCGCCTTCGCCGGCCTCGGTCACGCCGAGGTGCAGCGGGTAATCCATGCCGAGCTCCGCCATGCGGGCGGCGGCGAGGCGGTAGGCCTCGATCATCACCTTCGGGTTGGAGGACTTCATGGACAGGATCATGTCCTTGAAGCCGTGGGATTCCGCGATGCGGATGAACTCGAGGGCGGACTCGACCATCCCGTTCGGCGAGTCGCCGAAGCGGTTCATGATGCGGTCGGAAAGCGAACCGTGGTTGGTGCCGATGCGCAGGGAGCGACCGAGGGCCTTGGCGCGGAGCACCAGCGGCGTGAAGGCCTCGTGCAGGCGCTCCAGCTCTTCGGCGTAGGCTGCGTCGGTGTATTCCAGCACCGCGAATTTCTTCTTGTCGGCGTAGTTGCCCGGGTTCACGCGGACCTTCTCCACGTGTTCGACCGCCTCCATCGCGGCGACCGGGAGGAAATGGATGTCGGCGACCAGCGGCTGGCCGAAGCCGGCGGCGCGGAACTGCTTATGGATGTCCTTCAGCGCGATCGCCGCGGCCTTGTTCGGGGCCGTGATGCGGATGATCTCGCAGCCCGCTTCGGCGAGGCGGATCGCCTGGGCGACCGTCGCCGCGACATCCTCCGTGTCGGAGGTCGTCATCGATTGCAGCCGGATCGGATTCGTCCCGCCCACGGCCACGCCGCCGACGTTCACGACGCGGGTGAGGCGGCGGACCGTGCGGTGGCGGGAAGGACAATAGTCCGAGGACATGGGGGGTATCTCAACCCCTTTGCCCTCGGCCGTCAACGAGCGTCAGAAATCCCAGCGATGGGACGAGGGAATCCACTGGTAACCCTTGCGGCCGTTCGGGACGACCACGCCGATTCCGGGCCAGGGGAGGTGGAAGCCGTAGGCGCGTTCCTTCGTGACCGAGAGCTCGGCGAAGACCTTCTTGCGGGTCGCGATGGCCGCCGCCGGATCATGGTCGAAGTCGATGAACCAGTTCGGGTCTTCGAGCATCAGCACGTGGTTGTGGGCGAGGTCGGAGACGTGGAGGAGGGACTGCCCGTCGGACTTGATGCGGAAGATCGCATGACCGTCGGTATGGCCCGGGGCGGCGAGGATCGTGATCGCGCCGTCGAGGATCTGGTCGCCGTCCTTATGGATGACGAGGTTCGGCTGGAGCGTGTCGAACGAGCCGCGGACGTTCTTGATCATGCCCTTGATGTCGTCGGTGCGGTGCGACTTGGAGAAATCGGGTTCCTTGCCGCGCCAGAAGTCGACTTCTTCCTTGAGGACGTGGACGGCCGCGTTGGGGAAGAGGATCTTGCCGCCGCTGGCGAGGCCTCCGATGTGGTCGATGTGCGAGTGGCTCAGGAGGGCGTGGGTGACGTCCTTGAAATCGATGCCGATGGTCTCCATCGCGTCGGCGAGCCAGCCCCAGTTCTGGTTCTTGTGCGGGCCGAAACCGGCGTCGACGAGGATGACCTCCTTGTCCTTCCGCAGGAGCAGGATGTTCACGTAGAGCGTCATGTCATCCGGACGTTCGCCGAGGGCCACGAGGGCCTTGGTCATCTCGGCGCGTTCGGCCGGGGGCCACATCTTCTTCGTCACGCCCTGCTTGAAGGTGCCGTAGCCGTCGCTGATGGACCAGGCCTCGAACTTGCCGATCGCGAACTTATAGACGTATGGGTTCGAGATCGTCTTCTTCGGGATCGGGTTGCCGGCGGCGTCGGCCGCGGCCTGGGCGGCGGCGAGGGAGGCCGGGATCGAGAAGGCGGCGAGGGCGGCGCCGAGGCTGCCGAGGAACTGGCGGCGGGAGTTTTCCGGGAGGGGCTTTTCCATTGGAGTATAGAACCGAGATAGACGCATAAGTTCCCCTAGTGCAAACGTTACGCAAGGGGTAGGGGTAGGGGTGGGGTAGGTAAGGGGAAGGGGGGGGTGGCTTAGCCTCCCCTGTTCCTGCATCGGGTAGGGGCGACCATCCTTGGTCGCCCGCGGTCGGGCAGGGATGCTCGACCCTGCCGGGCTCGGCTTACTTCTTCGCGCCGAAGTCCTGCGCCTTGTAGACGTGGCGTTCCAGGAGCTGCTGCTTGAGCTGGAGCTCGCTGTCGCCGGAGCAACGGCGGACGTCGTGCAGGATGATGTAGGCCATCAGCGAGAGCAGGAGGCCCATGAAGGTATACTGCAGGATGATGACCGCCTTGTTGTTCAGGACGCCCTTGGTGAAGCGCTGGATCGTGGCGATGAGCATATGGCCGCCGTCGAGGACCGGGATCGGCAGCAGGTTGAGCACCGCGAGGTTCAGGTTGATGAGCACCGTGAACCAGAGCACGCGGCGGATGTCCTCGGAGAGGTTGTAGTAGGTCTTCGTGATCGAGATCACCGAGGCGAGCTGCTTCACCTGGATGTCGGAGCCGCGGTCGAAGAGGCGCCCCAGCGTGGTGAAGGTCGACTTCACGATTCCGGCGCAGGTCTCCCATGGGTTGCGGTAGGCGAGTTCCGGCTTCGTCACGAAGTAGGTGCCGATCTGCGCGTGTTCGACCGGCTTGCCGCGGCGGACCTGGGCGTTGCGCAGGGTCAGGTTGCCCGTGTCGCCGTTGGCGCGCTTCCAGTAGACGGTCAGGTCGCGCGGGGCGCCGACGCAGGCCTTCTCGAGGTCTTCGAGCGAGCGGACCGAGACGATCTGCGAGCGGCCGTCGACCTTGTCGATGATGGTGCCGATCTTGAGCGTCTCGGCGAGGGCGGGGTCTTCCGGCGAGAAACCGAGCACCATCAGCTGGTCGCGTTCGGCGGCGGGATCCTTGGTGAGCAGGTCGCGGGTGGCCGGAAGGACGATGAGCTGATGGCGGGCCTTGTCTTCGCCGTAGGCGATGATGCTGACCGGGTTGACGGTCGTGTTCACCTGCGGGGTGATGACGACCTTGAGGCTGACGCCGCCTTCGCGTTCGACGAGCAGCGTGCGGGGCGTCGCGCCTTTCTTGCGGAGCAGTTCGCGGAATTCGACCGTGTTGTTGAGCGGCTGGCCGTCGATGGAGAGCACGCGGTCGCCGGCCTTCAGGCCGGCCTTCTCGGCGGGCGAATGCGGGGCGGGGGCGCCGATGATGACTTCGGTGCGGGGCTGGAGGCCGGCCATGCGGACCTTGTCGCCGGATTTGGCGTTCAGTTCGATGCGGGCCGGCTGGACGACGAATTCCATGACCTTGCCGTCGCGTTCGACCTTGAAGGTCGCGGTCGGGTTGCCTTGGGAATCCTTGCGGTTGCCGAGCATCACCGCCTCGGTGATCTGGTTGAAGTTCGTGACCGGATTGTCGTCGACGGAAAGCACCTTGTCGCCGGAGCGAAGGCCGGCCTTGTGGGCCGGGCCTGCGATCGTGTTGCCGAGGCCGAGTTCCGCGAGGTGTCCGGAGCTGGTGACGAGCTGTTCGGGAACGTAGCCGATGACGGTGGTGGAGGTGCCTTCGGCGACGGGCATGCCGGTGAACCAGAGCACGCAGGCGAGCACGAAGGCGAAGATGACGTTGAAGACCGCGCCCATGACCGAGACGATCATCTTGTCGGCGTAGGAAATCTTCGGAAGCTTCTCGGCTTCCTCGCTGCTCGCGCCTTCGATGCCTTCCATCTCGGCGAGCTGGGGCAGGGCGACGTAGCCGCCGAGCGGGATGATGGAGACGCGGTAGTCGACGCCGTCCTTGCCGGTCCAGCCGAAGAGGCGCGGGCCGAAGCCGATGGAGAAGCGTTCGATCTTCAGGCCGCGCTTGCGGGCGGCGAGGAAGTGGCCGAGCTCGTGGACGAAGATCGAGCCGCCGAAGAAGATGGCGACGAGGGCGATGCCCCAGAGGGAGCCGAGGAGGTCGCCGAAAGAAAGATTATCCATGGAGAAAGGGAAGGGAGGGTTTTATCTCAACCGGCGAGGCCCAGGGCGAGCCTGGACGCGACGACGCGGGTTTCGGCGTCGGCGGCGAGGACTTCGTCCAAGGACCCCGGTTCGCGAGCCGGAATGGCCGCCAAGGCCCGTCCGACGAGCTCGGCGATGCCGGTGAAGGCGAGTTTGCCGGCCACGAACTCGGCGACGGCGACCTCATTGGCCGCGTTGAAGATGGCCGGGGCGGTGCCGCCGGTCGTGGCGGCCGCGCGGGCCAGGCCGAGGCAAGGGTAGCGGGCGGGGTCCGGGGGAGTCATGCCCAACGTCAGGGCTTGGCTCAGGTCGAGGCGCGGGGCCGGGCAGGGGAGGCGCTCCGGGAAGAGCAGGCAGTCCTGGATCGGGTAGGCCATCGAGGGGGGTGAGAGCAACGCCTGCAGGCTGCCGTCCGCCAAAGTCACCAAGGAATGGACGATGCTCTGCGGGTGCACCACGACGTCGATGCGGTCGGCGGGGACGTCGAAGAGCCAGCGCGCTTCGATGACCTCGAGTCCCTTGTTGGCCATCGTCGCGGAATCGATGGTGACCTTCGGGCCCATGCTCCAATTAGGATGCTTGAGCGCCTGGGCGAGCGTGACGTGCTTCAGGTCGGCGATCGGCGTGTCGCGGAAGGCCCCGCCGGAGGCGGTGAGCACGAGCCGGGCGATGTCGCCCTTGGGCTTGTCGCGCAGGAGCTGGTGGATCGCGTTATGTTCGCTGTCGACCGGGAGCAGCCGGGCGCCGGAGGCGCGCGCCGCTTCCGTGACGAACTTGCCGGCGAGCACGAGGAGTTCCTTGCTCGCGAGGGCGACGTCCTTCTTCGCCTTGAGCGCGGCGAGCGTCGGCGCGAGGCCGGCGGTACCGACGACCGCGGAGACGACCATCGAGACTTCGGGGAGGCAGGCGAGTTCGGTCAGGCCGGCGGTGCCTTCGAGGATGCGGGTGCCGGCGGGGAAAGCGCCGGAGGCGCGGGCTTCGGCGGCGGCGGCCGGGTCGGCCAGGGCGATGACGCCGACGCCGAATTCCTTGGCCGGACCGACGAGTTCCCGCCAGCGCGAGTGGGCCGCGAGCCCGGCGACGCGCAGGCGCGACGGGTGGGCCCGGACGACGTGGAGGGTGGTCGTGCCGATGGAGCCGGTGGCTCCGAGGATGGCGATGGCCCGGGCGTGCATGCGGCGTGGGTCCATCTGAGGCAACCGCGGCGGCGGGATGAGGCAAGCAGTTTGGGTAGGGGAAGGCCTTTCGCCGTTCGACGCTTGTCTCTTTCGTCGGGATCGGTTGCCTGTCCGCATGGCCACTCAGCCTCAGGACCTCACCGGACTCTCCCACCTCGGGAATACCCAGAACAAGCCCCAGCAGACGCTGGAGACCTTCCCGAACCGCAACGCGGGCCGGAACTACACCGTCGAGCTCTCGACCGAGGAGTTCACCTGCCTGTGCCCGGCGACCGGGCAGCCCGACTTCGCCAAGATCACGATCCGCTACGTCCCGGGTCCGCGCATCGTGGAGTCGAAGTCCCTCAAGCTTTACTATTGGAGCTACCGCCAGCAGGGGATGTTCCATGAGCACCTGACGAACAAGATCCTCGACGACCTCGTCGCGGCCCTCGATCCGGTGTGGTGCGAAGTCACCGGCGCCTTCGGCGTGCGCGGCGGCATCGGCATCACGGTGCGCGCCACGCACGGCAAGCAGCCGCAGCCGTGAGGCGTCGCCCCGTCCAGCCAGACGACGGGGAGCCGACGGATTGGCCGGGTTCGGCCTTGGTGTCCGATTTCCTGACGCGGCAGCTGGCCGGCCGTCGGCTGGCCGCGCGCTCGTGCCTGACCTACGGGCGCTCGCTCAAGGGCTTCGCGCTGTGGATGCAGTCCAACGGCGGCTGGGACGGCGATTGGTCGAAGCTGACCGCGCGCAACCTCCGCGACTTCGTGATCGAGCGGCAGGGGACGCATAACCGCCGTTCCGTGCACAACCAGGTCTCGGCGCTGCGCGCCTTCCTCGCAGATCTGCGGGAGCGTGGCGGCATCACCACCACGCCGGCGGCCGGACTCGTCCTGCCGAAGCTCCCGAAGTCGTTGCCGAAGTTCCTGACCGAGGCGCAGACCGACTCCCTCATGGACGCCGCGGAGGACTCCGCGAAGGACGACCCGCAGGAAGCCGCGCGCGACATGGCGATCCTCGAGCTGCTCTACGGCGGCGGCCTGCGCGTCTCCGAACTCTGCGGCATCGACGGCGGCGACCTCGATCTCGGCACCGGCCTCGTGAAACTGCTGGGCAAAGGCTCGAAGGAGCGCGTCGTGCCCGTCGGCGACAGCGCCGTGCAGGCCGTGAAGGCTTACCTCGCGCTGCGCGGCGCGCCGGCCCGCGGGGAGCCGCTCCTGCTCGCCGCCCGCGGCGGCCGCCTGCACCCGCGCGCCGTGCAGCTCATGCTGAAGCGCAAGCTCGCGCTCGCGGGCCTGCCCGCCGACCTCACGCCGCACAAGCTGCGCCATGCCTGCGCGACGCACCTGCTCTCCAACGGCGCGGACCTCCGCCTCGTCCAGGAGCAGCTCGGCCACGCCTCGCTTTCGACCACCCAGATCTACACGCACCTCAGCGTCGCCAAGCTGCGCGAGGTGCATCGCAAGTCGCACCCGCGGGCCTGAGCCGCTGATTCGCCTCGCCTCCGCGGGCGCGCCGGAGCATCTTGCCCACGTGCTCGTCGCCGCCGCCCATGCGAAGCTCAACCTGTCGCTCGCCATCACCGGCCGGCGGGCGGACGGCTTCCACGAGCTCGTCAGCCTCGTGGTCCCGATCGCGCTCGCCGACACGCTGACGCTCGAGGTCGGCCGTCCGCTCGGGCTGACCTGCGACGATGCGTCCTTGCCCGTCGACGGCACGAACCTCGTGCTCAAGGCCGCCGCCGCCTACGCGCGCCGGCGTCCGTCCGCGCCGACCGGACATTTCCATCTCAGCAAGAAGGTGCCTCATGGCGCCGGTCTCGGCGGAGGCAGTTCCGACGCCGCCGCCGCGTTGCGTCTGCTCGATCAGGCGTCCGGGGCTCCGCTGGGCGTCGAAACCCTCGAGGAGCTCGCCGCCGAGGTCGGTTCCGATTGCGCGTTCTTCGTGCGCGGCCAATCCGCGGTGATGCGTGGCAGGGGAGAGCGCTTGGAGATCTTGCCGGCGAACGCACGGGCCGCCTTGGCCGGCCGGAAGGTCGTGCTCGTGAAGCCGCCGTTCGGGATGCCGACCCCCGAGGCTTATGGCCTGCTCGCCCGGTCAGGTCGGTATCGTGCGGCCGCGCAGGCCGACGCCGAACTCGTCGCCTGGGTCGCTTCCCCGGACGCGGACCCCTCGGCCCTCGGCAACGATCTGGCCGCTCCCGTCTTCGCCAAGCACCTCGCCTTGCCCGTCGGGCTCGATTCTTTGCGTCGGTCGACCGGGGTCTCCTGGCGGATGACCGGCAGCGGGAGCGCCTGTTTTGCCTTCGTCGCCGACGGTTTCGACCACGCCCGCTTGCGGGAAGACGTCCGCCGAGCCTGGGGGCCGGCCGCCTGGGTCGAAGCGACCGTTATTTCGGCTTAGTTTCGGCTTTACTGTCGGCCGAGGGGTCGCCAAGTTGCGAGTCACTATCACCCATGGGAAGCCTCAAGAAGAAGCGTCGTCTGAAGATGAACAAGCACAAGCGCCGCAAGCGCTCGAAGGAAAATCGCCATAAGAAGCGTCTCTGGGGCTGATTGACCCCACCTTCGGAACGAACCGGGCGGCCCAAAAGGCCGCCCGGCTCTTTTTCGGGCTTGCTCCGGGGGAGCCCGTTCCCAAACCTCGACCTTCCAACCGACAAAAACCATGGCTCGCGAAATCGTTATCATTGAATGCACCGAAGCCCGCAAGGAGGGCAAGCGCCCTTCCCGTTACATGACCACCCGTAACAAGAAGCTTTCCCAGGAGAAGG
>Ga0222712_10005829_pt1 | contig 12331 bp, 17 predicted proteins | sample C33_657DmetaG_FD_165043 | JGI IMG/M metagenome (GOLD analysis project Ga0222712, IMG submission 165043) | Estuarine water microbial communities from San Francisco Bay, California, United States - C33_657D | ecosystem: Environmental > Aquatic > Marine > Unclassified | place: USA: California...
GTGTCCGACTTATTGACAACATAAGTTTTTATATTCAGGAGCAGGAATGAACCAAGAACCAGAAATGGTAGCTGAAGAGCAAGACCTACCTGAACAGATTGCTATTCGCCTTGCTAAGCGTGAGCGTCTGATTGCTTCTGGCTCAGAAGCATATCCAGTCTCTCTAGAGATAACTGCAACCATCGACCAGGTCAAAAACAAGTACCCAGATCTAGATGTTGATGTTGCAACCGGTGAGACCGTTGGTCTAGCTGGTCGTGTGATGTTCCAGCGCAACACCGGAAAGCTTTGCTTTGCAACTCTGCAAGCAGGAACTGGATCAAGAATTCAGATAATGCTTTCACTGGATAAGGTTGGCGAAGAGAACCTAGAGCAATACAAGGAATTAGTAGATCTAGGCGATCACCTATTTGTCTCTGGTGAAGTAATTACTTCTAAGCGTGGAGAACTTTCTATCTTGGTTGATAACTGGGCGATGGCAGCTAAGACCATCAGACCACTTCCTAACCTGCACAATGAACTTGGTGAAGAGTATCGTGTTCGTCACCGCTACGTAGATTTGATTGTTAGAGATCGTGCAAGAGAAGTTGTTCAGATTAGATCTAAGGTGATGCAGTCTCTTCGTAAGACCTTTACCCAAGATGACTTCATCGAAGTTGAAACTCCAATGCTGCAGACAATTCACGGTGGAGCATCAGCTAGACCTTTCAAGACACACTCAAATGCTTTTGATACTGAACTGTTCCTAAGAATTGCACCAGAGCTATTCCTAAAGCGTGCAGTTGTTGGTGGCATCGACCGTGTTTATGAAATCAACCGCAACTTCAGAAACGAAGGTGCAGATAGAACTCACTCTCCTGAGTTTGCGATGCTTGAAGCTTATGAAGCATATGGTGATTACAACACCATGGCAGCTCTCACCCAAGCGCTAATCCAAAATGCCGCAATGGATGTCTTTGGCACACTTCAGGTTCAACTAGAAGAGGGTGAAGTGAATGACCTCTCTGGTGAGTGGGCAAGAATTTCAATGTTTGAATCTCTTTCAGAAGCAGCTGGTATGGAAATCACTCCTGAGACAGATATCTCAGTTCTAAAGAAGCTTGCTGATAAAGAAGGTCTAGAGATTGATCACCCGTTACACGGTAAATATGTTGAAGAGCTGTGGGAGCACTTCGTAAAGGGCGATCTTCAGAAACCGACCTTCGTAATGGACTTCCCAGTTGATACGTCTCCACTAGTTCGTAACCACAGATCAAAGCCAGGGGTTGTTGAGAAGTGGGATCTATACATCAGAGGCTACGAGCAGGCCACCGGTTACTCGGAGCTAGTTGACCCTGTAATTCAGCGAGAGAGATTCGTTGAGCAGGTCAAGCTAGCAGCTGCTGGAGACCCAGAGGCTATGAAGCTAGATGAAGAGTTCCTAAAGGCACTTGAGTTCGGTATGCCACCATCAGGTGGAATGGGTATGGGTATCGACAGATTGCTCATGAGCCTTACCGGTCTTGGCATCAGGGAGACCATCATGTTCCCGCTGGTCAAGTAATGCAGACCTTTATTGACGCTCTGTTAGCCATTCTTCCCCCGCTAGGAATGGGAGTTCTGGTCTATTTCCTATTCAAGGGAATCATCGGAGCAGACGCTAAAGAACGTAAGGTCAGAGCTCAGATTGAGGCTGAGGAACGGGCTAAGCGTTCCCCCATTGGCGAACAGCCTGAATAAACAGGGGTAAACAGGGTTATCTTCTTTGTAAGCACATAAAAGTGTCAAAGGAGTAAAGATGTTTGAGAAGTTCACTGACAAGGCCCGTAGGGTAGTGGTTTTGGCGCAAGAAGAGGCCAAGTCACTTAACCACAACTACATCGGTACTGAGCACATTCTGCTCGGTCTAATCCACGAAGGTGAAGGCGTAGCCGCTAAAGCGCTAGAAGCGCTTGGTATTTCTCAAGAAGCAGTTCGTGACCAGGTTAGAGAGATCATCGGTCAGGGACAGCAAGCTCCTACCGGACACATTCCTTTCACCCCTAGAGCTAAGAAGGTTCTAGAACTATCTCTTCGTGAAGCTCTTCAACTAGGTCACTCATACATCGGAACAGAACACTTACTCCTTGGTCTTATCAAAGAAGGTGAAGGTGTTGCAGCTCAAGTGCTAACTAAGTTAGGTGCAGACACCAACAAGGTTCGTGCTCAGGTTCAGCAGATGCTGCAAGGTTTTGATAACAAGGAAACTGCAACAGTTGGTGGCGAAGCAATTCCACAAAAGGGTTCTCAGGTTCTAGACCAGTTTGGTAAGAACCTAACTGCAGCTGCTGCTGAAGGAAAGCTAGATCCTGTTATCGGTCGTGAGAAAGAAATCGAACGCGTAATGCAGATTCTTTCTCGTAGAACCAAGAACAACCCAATCTTGATTGGTGAACCAGGTGTTGGTAAGACTGCAGTTGTTGAAGGTCTTGCGCAGGCAATTGTTGCTGGCAATGTTCCAGAGACTCTAAAGGGTAAGCAGCTATACACACTTGACCTTGGTTCTCTTATTGCTGGTTCTAGATACCGCGGTGACTTTGAAGAAAGATTGAAGAAGGTCATCAAGGAGATCAAGGGTCGTGGAGACATCATCACTTTCATTGACGAGATTCACACTCTTGTTGGTGCAGGTGCGGCTGAAGGTGCAGTAGATGCTGCATCAATCTTGAAGCCAATGCTTGCTCGTGGTGAACTACAAACCATCGGCGCAACTACTTTGGATGAGTTCAGAAAATACTTTGAGAAGGATGCTGCTCTTGAGCGTAGATTCCAATCAATCCAGGTCAATGAACCAACCATTCCTCAGACCATCAACATCTTGAAGGGACTTCGTGATCGCTACGAAGCTCACCACAAGGTTTCTATTACCGATGGTGCAATCGTTGCTGCTGCAAAGCTTGCAGATCGCTACGTTGCTGACAGATACCTGCCAGACAAGGCGATTGACCTAATCGATGAAGCTGGAGCAAGGCTTCGTCTTTCGATTCTTTCTTCACCTCCTGAACTTCGTGAACTAGAAGAGAAGGTTGCTGCTGTTCGTGTTGATAAAGAGAAGGCAATCGAATCACAAGATTTCGAAGGTGCTGCCAAGCTTCGTGACGATGAGAAGAAACTACTATCTGAGCGTGCAAAGCTAACCAAGCAGTTCCGTTCAGGTAACGTAAGCGCTCACGGTGTTGTTGATGAAGGCCTAATTGCTGAAGTTCTAGCAGCTGCAACTGGTATTCCAGTGTTCAAGTTGTCAGAAGAAGAGTCAGCCAAGTTGGTCTTCATGGAGGCAGAACTACACAAGAGAGTTATCGGCCAGAAGGCTGCTGTTGAGTCAATCTCTAAGGCCATTAGACGCCAGCGTGCGGGACTGAAGGACCCTAACCGTCCTTCAGGTTCATTCATCTTCGCTGGCCCTACCGGTGTTGGTAAGACTGAGCTTGCTAAGGCGCTTGCTGAATTCCTATTCGATGACGAGGGTGCATTGATCTCTCTAGACATGAGCGAGTATGCCGAGAAGCACACTGTTTCACGTCTATTCGGTGCACCTCCTGGATACGTTGGTTTTGATGACGGCGGTCAGTTAACTGAGCGTGTTCGTCGTAAGCCATTCAGCGTTGTCCTATTCGATGAGATCGAGAAGGCTCACCCAGACATATTCAACTCACTGTTGCAGATTCTTGAAGAGGGTCGTCTAACCGATGGTCAGGGACGTGTTGTTGACTTCAAGAACACAATCATCATCATGACTACCAACCTAGGTTCAAAGGACATTTCTAAGGGAGCTCTCGGTTTCAACCTTGAGGGTAACCAACAGAATGACTTCGAGCGTATGGCTGCAAAGGTCAACGATGAGTTGAAGAAGCACTTCAAGCCTGAGTTCCTAAACCGTGTTGATGATGTCATCGTCTTCCCTCAGCTTTCTAAGTCAGAGCTGTTGGAGATTGTTGACCTATTCATCAAGAAGTTGAACACTCGACTAGAAGAGCGCGACATCACCTTGACTTTGACTCCTGCAGCTAAGGATCGCTTGATTGAGCTAGGTTACGACCCAGCTCTTGGTGCCAGACCATTGCGCAGAGCAGTTCAGCGTGAAATCGAGGACCAAATCTCTGAGAGTATCTTGCAGGGCGTCATCAAGAACGCGAGTGATGTAGTGGCGGATGTCGTAGCCGGTGAGTTCATATTCACCTCTAACGTCAGAGTCATTGCTAGCATTTAGCAATGCCCCAAAACTCTTTCAAGATTCGCCCAGCCAGGACTAGCGACATTGTCGCTATCCAGGCCATGCGAGCACCTCTAGTTGATAGCAAGGTTTTGCTGCAGCACCAGTTGGTATCGCTCTATGAGCGCACTCAAGAGTTTGTTGTTGCTGAACACGAAGATGGTCGCATTCTTGCAGCTGGCGCACTTCACGTTATGTGGGGAGATCTAGCTGAGGTTCGTTCACTTGTTGTTGACACTCAAGCTCGAGGCATGGGTCTTGGTAAAGCAATCGTTGAAGCACTTATCGAGCGAGCATTCAGTCTTGGAGTCTCTAGAGTGTTCTGTCTAACCTTCGAGGTTGAGTTCTTCTCCAGATGTGGTTTCGAGATTATTAGTGATGTTCCAGTCGATGAAGAGACCTTCGCTCAGATGGTGGAATCCTCAGATGATGGTATTGCGGAGTTCCTAGATCTAGCCAGAGTAAAAGAGAACACTCTAGGCAACAGCCGAATGCTCCGTACTCTTTAGTCTTGCTGGCAAAATAAACACATGTCCCAAAACTACCAACCAAGACCTAGCGTTATCTGGGCTAGACGTGTCCTTGTCCTAGCTGTCCTAGGCGGACTTATCTGGGGAGTCTACGCAGGTATTAGTGCAGGTATTTCTTACGTTGGTGGTCTGTTCAATAACGAGAAGCCGGCTGTTATTGTCGAGGGCGATGACTGCCAGCCACAACAGATCAAAGTTGAGGCTTTTGTTGGAACCAAGGACAAACAGAACCAACTAGCTTTCAATGCAGGCGACAAGCCATACTTCTGGTTCACCATCACCAATACCGCTTCAGTGGCTTGCAAATTCAATGTCGGAAGTTCCGCTTCGTTCTTCAAGGTCACCAGCGGTAGTGACAACATCTGGAACTCTCAGGACTGCAACCTCGGTACTGAGCGTACTGACCGCATCATGCTGCTAAGTCCTAACCAGCCTGTTTCAGCTGATGCTGACTACTGGCAGAAGGTTCGATCAAGTGACCAGGGCTGCTCCGTTGCCGATGGCTTACCTGAAGTTTCCGCTGGTGGAGCTAGTTACTTCCTCAAGGCTGAGGTAAATGGGGTAATCAGCGAAAATACTCAACAGTTTGTGCTCAACTAGAGATATGCAAGATACATCAGTCGCAATTCTTGGAGCGGGTTCTATGGGAACCGCAATCCTCTCGGGCATGCTCTCTCACGGCATCAAGAAAGAGCACATCAAAGCAACTGCTCGTAAAACAGAATCTGCGCAGCAGCTTGCAAAGAAGTTTGGGGTTACGGCTTACGCAACTGATTACCAACCAAACGCTAACTCTTTAGCGGTTGAAGGTGCGCAGATAATTCTTCTGGCTGTGAAGCCTGTAAATGTCATTGATGTTCTAAAGCAGATCGAACCGGTTATTGGAAAGAATGCTCTAGTTATCTCTGTGGCTGCTGGCATTACCACTGCAACTATTGAAAGCTACCTACCTGACTCCGTTGCAGTAGTTAGAGCCATGCCTAACACTCCAGCACTAATCAGACTTGGCCTTACCGGTATCTCTGCAGGAAGCAGATCTTCTGCGGAACAGCTAAACCTAGCAGTTGAACTATTCAACGCTGTTGGTAAAACTGTTGTGCTTGACGAAGACAGAATTGATGCTCTTTCAACCATCTCAGGATCAGGCCCTGCCTACGTCTTCTACTTCATAGAAGAGTTCATCAAGACAGCTAAGGACATGGGCTTTAGTCAAGAAGATGCCTATCTACTTGTTACCCAAACCTTCCTAGGAGCTAGTGAACTCATCACTCAAACTCAAGGTGACCCTGCTGAACTAAGAAGAGCTGTTACCAGTCCTAATGGAACAACCATGAAAGCTGTTGCTGTTCTTGAAGAAGGCGAACTACACAACCTTTTCCTCAAAGCAACCAATGCAGCTCTAGCCAGAGCTAAAGAAATATCTCAGGAGCAAAAATGACCGATGTCTTTCAAGCACTAGCAGCACCGCAGTCTAGAAGAATCATTGAAGAACTAGCCGGTGACCCTAAGACTAAGGCTGCTCTAATCAAGAGCACCAAGCTAACCGATGCCTCTATTGTGATACACATGAACATTCTCATTGCAGCTGAGCTAGTGAAGGTTGAGAAGAAGGGCAGGACAGAAACCTATTCACTCAATCGTGTTGGCTTTACAGAAGCAGCTAAGTGGTTTGGCAAAGTGGGTTCAGCAAATCTAGGCGCAAGAGCAGATGATTTGGCTGAGACTCTTGCCGAGTTTGGAAATAACCTAAAGAGCTGGCTTGAAAAGAAACTGGATATCGAACTAGATCTAGATTCTGAGAAGGCCGGTAAAGAAATCGGTAAGAAGTTATCTGACGCTAAACAGAGCGCAAAGAAAGCCGCTAAGCAGGTAAAGGTGAAGGTTAAGACTAAGAAGTCTTAGCGTCTATTTCTGCAATTAGTTTTTCAACGTGATCGCGTATCTTGTCGCGAATCGGTCTAACTGCTTCAATCCCCTGACCAGCTGGATCATCTAGCACCCAGTCCAGGTATGTCTTACCCGGGAAGAATGGACAAGCGTCACCACAACCCATGGTAATTACATAGTCACTGGCTAGAACTGCTTCATCAGAGAGAACCTTTGGTTCTTGGTTAGAGATATCAATTCCCTCTTCAGCCATTGCTTCAATAGCAACAGCGTTGATCTCTGATTTAGGTTGAGTTCCTGCAGAGCGAATCTCAATACGGTCACCCGCTAGGTGACGAAGGTAGCCGGCTGCCATTTGAGATCTACCGGCATTGTGAACACAGACAAAGAGAACGCTTGATTTCATGTATTCAGGCTAATGCAAAAGTGCCCCAGGCTAAGCCTGAGGCACTTGAACTTTGTCTGAATTACTTCTTCTTTTTAGCTTTCTTAGCCTTGTCGTCTAGAAGAACGATGTATAGGAGAGCTAGTAGTGCACCAGCAAACTCAGCCAAGATGATGCTCAGGTTGCCTTGAGTAAAGCCATCACGAAGCATTAGAGCGAAGGTAACAGCTGGGTTAGCTTGCGCTCCAGTAAGGGTGAATGTGCTTGCTGCTAGTACCCAGAAACCAACTGCTAGAGGAATCAAGTGAGAACTCTTTGTTGAAATAAGTCGGTTGATGATGATTACCAACACGGTAGTTGCAAACATCTCTCCGATAAAGACGCCGCTTGCAGAAATACCTCCAGGAGGAGTAATTGCACTGACCGGGGTGCCGCTTAGAGCAAAGCCTAGGTATAGACCAAGGGCTGCACCAGAGAGCTGTGCTACCCAGTATGAAACTAGGGTCGGTAGGTCGATGCCCTTACGTGCGTAGAAGAAGAGTGAAACTGCAGGGTTTAGGTGACCACCTGAGATACCAGCTGTTAGCAAGATCATTACACCCAAGGTGGCTGCAAGAGCTAGGTTGTGGAAAGTTGGGTTGAAGTTGGCAGCCACGATTGAAGTGACGAACACCATCACACCGAAGAGCTCAGAGATTGACTTGCGTACTAGGTTGTTGATTTTCATTTGTTTCCTTTCGAAGGGTATCCAGTTAGTGCAACGATTGCTTCATTTCTTCTTAGGAAGCCTGGCTTCCAGGGTGGATCAAAGCGTGCATAGTATGGATCACCGGCTGCTTTCAGGCCAGCGCTTTGAACATCAACCAGTAGTTGATCTCCATAAGATTTGAAGTGCTCCCAGTCAGCTAAACCTCTGAACCTAACTGCGGCTGCATAGTGAGGCTTCACCTCAACTGTTGTGACATTCGAATTAAGTGGCAGTGGCAAGTCTTTGATGCTTACACCTTCAGGCAAGACAAAGCTCACTGTGTGAGTCTGATCAACTGGAGCCTGGATGACCGGTGCAGTCATTGCAAACTTCTCATTAGTTTGGTTCTGCCCAGAAATGTAATTTACGAGGGGTCTAAACGCTTGGTTACCTGCTGAATTGAATTCACCCTTAACAACAACCTGCACTAGAACGTGCTTAGGGTAATGCCTAATCTCGAAGCCACGTTCGTTGGCAACTAGGGTGAACGGCAGTTGTTCAGTCATCGAAGTTGAGTTTATGGCCGAATAGCCCTAACTCAGGGGAGGTTGGGAGTTGGGATTTGCCTAACCTAGGGTCGGCTAGAATAAAACGAACCGAACACCCAAGTGGTTCGGAAGTGTTTACCAAATTAAAAAGAGGTCTTTGTGGGATCAGTTGTCAAGAAGCGCCGTAAGCGTATGTCTAAGAAGAAGCACCGTAAGTTGCTTCGTAAGACACGTCACCAACGTCGCAATAAGAAGTAGTTCTAAAAACTAAACCCCGTCCGAGTAATACTCAGACGGGGTTTTTTATTTACTAAGTTAACTTAACCGCGTTTACCGATTTTGATCTCCTGTTTAGCGGTCTTCTTAGCTGCTCTCAGTTCCTTGCGCTTGAAGTCATAGATCTTCCAACCAGCCGCCTTTGCATAAATCTTCAGCAGTTTGTCTGGGTTCACAGCAACTGCGTGACCGACAGAAGTAAGCATTGGGAGGTCGTTGTGTGAATCAGAGTAAGCGAAAGACTTTCTCAAACTAAAGCCACGGTCCTTAGCTAACTTCTTGATGGCTTTAGCCTTCTCTTTACCGTGCAGTGGTTTACCGATGATTTCACCGGTAAGGATCCCGTCAACTGCTTTAAGTCTTGTTCCAAGAGCTCCTGTTAGACCTAATTGCTTAGCAATTTCTTCACCCATCTCCTGAGGTGCAGCGGTGATAAGCCAAACTTCTCTACCAGCTTCAATATGTTGTTTAGCCAACTTTGCTGTCTCTGGCCAAAGACGCTGTTTGATCTCCTGCTTATAGACCACTGCGACGAGGTCAATCATCTCGTCATACTTTCTACCCTTAACAAGTTCTAGGGCACGGTCCTTAATGGCAGAGAGCATGTGATCTGTCTCACCTTTGGTGAGGAACATGATCTGACCCCAGGCGAACGCAATGAAGTCCTTCCTAGGGAAGAACTTGCGTCGATACGCTTCTTTGCCGAACTGGTAACTGGTTGATCCTCGAACAAGGGTGTTGTCGACATCAAAGAAAGCAGCTGCGGGCTTTTTAGGGGATTTAGCCACGAGATAAGTTTAGGTTGCTAACTGGAATAATCTGGACGTATGAGCACAACCATTGACCTAACCCTGATTGGAAAGTCAGGGTGTCACCTCTGTGATGAAGCCAGGGTGACCGTCAACGCTGTGGTTGGGGCCTTTAGAGCCGAATACACAGGTGTTGCTAGACACATCCAAGTCAACCTAGTCGAGCACGACATCTTGGTAGATGAAGAGCTTTGGAACAAATACTCAGAGGAAGTTCCAGTACTTCTAATCAACGGCAAGATCCACAACTACTGGCGAATAGATCCAGTAAGACTCCGTGGTGCTTTAGAGGAATTCGTTAGGTAACTTCTCTTGACATGGACTGAAATGTCTATACAATATGTCTATACATTCGATTATTCATGCAGGGATAGAAATGAAGAAATCAGTGATCAAGAGAATTACCGAAGAAGCCACTCGGTCAGACGACGGGGTCCTAGCAAAACTTTTTATGAATGGTGGCAGCCAGGCTATTCGTATTCCGGCTGAAATGCGCTTTGCCGGAGATCAGGCGCGACTTGTCTATAGTGAAGAATTCAAAGCGGTAGTAATACTTCCTGTTTCAAAAGAGGAACAGAAATTAGCGCTTATCGCCGAGCTACGTGCTGCAAGCGCAGAGGAAAAGAAAGAGCTTTCTAAGCTCAGATACGTAAAGAGATATCGGGAAGCGAGAGTCCACCCAGACATCGAGAAGATGTTGGAGGAATCTGAGTGAAGTACCATCTGGACACCAGCACTGTCATCGACATTCTGCGATTTAGACAAGACTCCCTACTCCAGTTTGAACTAACTAAAATCCAAGATATCTCAATCTCTGCCATAGTGGCCCAAGAGTTATGGGCGGGGACAGGCATTGAGAACCAAGGGCCTCGAGCTCGGGCAAGGCTTAAGACAATGCTGTCTGTCTTGACTATCCTCCCCTTCGACCAGTACGCAGCAGAGGAGGCTGGATTACTTGAAGCAGAACTCAGGCGAAAGGGATCTCAGATCGGCCTCTTCGATCCTCTTATTGCTGCCCATGCCCTAGTCGAAGACGCAACTTTAGTAACTAAGAACACAAAGGACTTCAAGCGAGTGCCAGGTCTCAAAGTTATTGACTGGAGCAAAACACCTAACTAAGATGTTGCATTATTACTACATAGTAATTATGCTACATACATGGGACGTAAACCTAAAGCAGATGAAGAGCTGGTCTTCAACCGGCTCGAAGCAATCAGGTCTAAAGCGGGCATAACCAGGCAGCAGCTAGCTGATGCCGTTGATGTTCACTATCAGACCATCGGCTATATCGAAAGAAACGAATATAGCCCGAGCCTCGTGCTCGCCTTGCGCATTGCTAAAGCGCTAAATAAGAAAGTAGAAGAAATCTTCAGTTTGGAGGAAAACTAATGACTAAGAATTCAGGTACAAGAAGTCCAGAAACTCTTGAAGAGATGATTGAACTAAAAGCAGAGATGTTTGGAAATAGACTCACCGCTTCAATAGTGCGTTGGTTTAGAAACGACACTTTCTTTGACGGCTTCAGAAACACACCTGCTCGAATTATTATCTGCACACTCAGCTTTATCATTCTCTATGGTGGGCTGATCGTAGGCTGGTCAACGCAGAACATACTACTGGAGTACATAATCGCCTTGCTTGTAGTTCTAGTGATGCAGGCAATTTCTGTTCGGTTTGTATTTCAAATCGAGGGTAGGGAAATTCTTGATGAATATCAGTCCCAGCGAAGAGATAGGGCGTACAGACGGGCCTATAAGAACATCCGTAGCATTATCGTTGCCGGCGTAGTGGGCTGGCTCGTATACACATACATCAGGGAAAATGCTGATATCGAGTTAGGCGGTTGGGAACTGCTGACCTACCAACGAGCGGCGACTATTGCGGTATTCGCAATAGGTCTCATTTCTTTGCAGAAATATCTGGCTTACGGAATAAAGGGTGAGCCTTTTATGTCCAGAGACGAAGTAAAGAAGATGCGTAATAGCTAGTCAAGATTCTGGTCAGCCCAGATCTCTATGGCTGATTTGATGTATTTAGCTAGACCCGGCTCGAACGACTCATAGGTTGCTTCGAAGGCCGGGTCTAGAACATATGTCAGGGCTAATGATTTATAGGCGTGTTTGTTTGGTGTCCAGAACTGTTTGACGAAGTTGTAGTGATCTGCGATTAGTTTCTGAACGTCGATGTCGCTAAAGAGGGCACCTTTACGCTTTTGATCAGCGATAGCTTCAGCTATCGCATCATGCTGCGCTTTATAGGACGCTTGCTGTTCTTCCGTATACGAGGCGTTGACACCTTGTATTTGGGCAGAACGTTCAAACATGGCTTATGGCTCTAGGCGGTTAGGCCCACGGAATAGGTAGCCAACTTCACGGATGTTGGTTTGGTGGAGCAAGAGCATTACAACTCTTAGAAGACCCATACCGAAACCACCGTGAGGAGGAGCACCAAACTTGAAGAAGTCGATGTATGACTGCAGACCTGCAGGGTCTAGTCCCTTTGACTTAGCCTGTTCGATTAGAACATCCATGCGGTGTTCACGTTGAGCACCGGTGGTGATTTCAGTTCCACGCCAGATTAGGTCGTAGCTGTTAGTTAGTTGATCGTTGTCAGCATGTCTCATGTGATAGAACGGTCTAACAGTTGATGGGTAGTCAGTTAGGAAAACGAACTCGTGGTTTAGAGTTTCTGCAACGTGAGCTGCAATCTGTCTTTCACCTTCTGGGTCCATGTCTCCGCCACGAGTAATCTCATGTCCTCGCTTAGCAACGATTTCAATTGCTTCAGCTAGTGGAATTCTTGGGAATGGAGTGGTTGGAACAACAACATCAACATCGTAGAGACGCTTGATCTCTTCACCGTGCTGTTCCTTGACTGCAGTAAGGGCTGCAACCATTAGGTCTTCCTGCATCTTCATGATGTCTTCATGAGATTCAATGAAAGAAACTTCCATGTCAACTGAGGTGAACTCAGTTGC
>Ga0222712_10005830_pt1 | contig 12330 bp, 8 predicted proteins | sample C33_657DmetaG_FD_165043 | JGI IMG/M metagenome (GOLD analysis project Ga0222712, IMG submission 165043) | Estuarine water microbial communities from San Francisco Bay, California, United States - C33_657D | ecosystem: Environmental > Aquatic > Marine > Unclassified | place: USA: California...
GATTACTAACAGAGATTACTTTTAATCCAGGAATATTGGCATATAAAGCTTCGAAAGCTGTAGAATGTTGAGCACCTAACTGACCGGCACTTCCACCAGGACCACGAAATACAATGGGGCAACCAACTTGTCCACCACTCATTGCCAACATTTTAGAAGCTGTATTTAAAATTTGATCTAAAGGCAAAACGGCAAAATTCCAAGTCATAAATTCAACAATTGGACGTAAACCATTTTGAGCAGCTCCTACAGCGATACCAGCAAAACCTAATTCGGCAATAGGCGTATCAATTACTCTTTTTTCACCAAATTCATCTAACATTCCTTGGCTTACTTTATAAGCACCATTATACTCAGCTACTTCTTCACCCATTAAAAACACCCGTTCATCCCTTCTCATTTCTTCCTGCATGGCTTCTCTTAAAGCTTCCCTAAACGCAATTTGTCGCATATAATTTGACGGTTATTTGGTTACTATAAACCCAATTGGATTTACTTGAATTATGGACTACAATTAATATTGACTGCAAATTTATTCTTTCGAAGTGAGATGAGCAAATTGAGTTGAAATTCTAACTTGTTTTTCTTTAAATGTTTAGTCAAAAATACTTAATTACTAAAGATAAATCCCTCCCTCCACTAAATCAATTGATTGATTAGGCTAAAGTTGAACCTAAAAAAACGGCTAGCTCTTTGGAGAGCTAGCCGTTCAACTTACAATTTAATATATATTATTGGGGTAGAAGTACTTGGTCAATTTTCATTATCACTCCATTTACAAAGTTTTGATCCGTAGCAAAAGGATTCAAAGGATTGATAATTACATTAGACGCGGTGGTATTTGCTAAACCTTTGAAGGTAGCAGCACCAACAAAAGGACCTACAAATGTTGCTTGAGCTGTCACACCTGGATGTACAGAAACCGCAGTATTTAATAGCGTTTTCATAGGAGTTGCAGTAGCCGGTAAATTAACTGAGAATACCCTGATTCCTGGAATAGAAGTACCCAAAACATGGTAAACAACTATACCCTTTACTGTTTGAGCAGACAAAGCGCCATACAAAGCAGGATTACTGAATACATCAGGAGTAGACGCTAAAAACTGAGCCGTTGGAAAAGCAGTCGCAGCAGGCATACCTTGTGAAAGCAATGCTTTATAAATTGCCCCAGTTAATAAGTTTTGAAAAGCAAGATTGGTGGGCGCCAATACCGTCAAATTAACTCCAAAACTTTTCAATGCGGTTTGTAATTGAGAAGCCGCTCCTACTCCACTATCTGCTCTTATAATAGCAGCTTTAAGATAAGTCAAGTCGCTACTTGCTGAAATAGAATCCCAGACATATTTACTCGGTGGAGCTATTAAAGTGTACACTTTATGTAAAACCCCATTAGAAGCTTTTACATCCGCTGCAGTAACAGGAATATTATTAACCCAAGCAGCTGAACCACGACGACTAGGAAAGGCTGTTAATCTTACTAATGGATTAAATGCAGGAGTTCCAGCAGTAGGATTTAAAACAGTTGGATATTCAAAGTTTGGAAAATTTGTAGAGATATCAGACGCATTGATTACTTGTGGAATAACATGATAACTAACCAAGCCTGCAACCGAAGCAATAGGTAATGCATTAATTACAGCCTCACTTGGAATACCTGACAAGATAAAAGCGTTATTGTTAGGTGCAAATACGGTATACCTAGCTGTAGTTGTAGCTAAATTAGGTAATAACCCTACCCTTGTTACCGCTGCTTTTAAAAAGGAGAATTCTGCATTATCAAGCAGGGTTGCCAAAGTAACCCCTTGATCCTGAGTGGGAGCTTTGATAGGAGTTGGGTCAAGCGGTGCTTTATTACAGGCTGAAAAAAACAGCCCAATGGACAACCCCAAAATGCTTGCTATTTTTATTTTATTAAATATTTTCATATTGATAAATTTTAAAAAAGATAAATAAATTTTTAGAATACATTGTATCCGAAACTAACGTAATACAAACCTCCTATGATAGAATTACCAGCTCCATTTACATAATACTGATTGAGTAAATTATTGGCGCCTAATTTTACCAATGACTTAATTGAAGGTAGTTTAACACTAAACTGAGCATCAACAGTATGAATAGCAGGTAAATCAGCATTCGCAAAATCACCTTGGAAATAGAAAGCATCCTGCCAGCGATAAGCAACATTAAATCCAAGTCTTTTTTTATCTCCAAAGCCTGTATTTCCAAACCCAATATTAGCTCTGTATTTAGGTGTACTAAAATACGCGATGAAACCGTCAGGCACATCCTTAAGATTATCTGAAGACACGTTAGAGTTAATAATAAATCCAGCTGGAAGTCTGTAATCCAAACTCATACCAAATCCATAGGTTTTAACCTTTGAAGGTGCATTAACTGGAATAGAATAGATATTGGCAACATTACTTACGGCAACATTAGTAGCGATTGCAGATGTTATACTAGCCAATGTATAGGTAGCTTTAGGTTGTACCAATAAAGTTCTAGACAAAAAGTTTTGGTATTGACCATAGTATCCATAAATATCAATAAGTAATTTATCTTGTAATGCAAGACCCTTATAACCTAGTTCGAATGTACCAACAGACTCTGGTTTAAATGGACTTACCTTGTAAGGAGTAGTTACACCAGGTAAAGCAGACAACTGGTAGGTATTTGAGTTTAGACCATATTTATTTTGAAAATAGGGAACACCACCTAATAATCTTGTACTAGAACCCACATCTAAGTCAATCCATTGTTGTTGAGTACTAGGAAAACGATACGCTGTTTGGTAACTTACTCTCACATTGTTATTTTTTGCCACTTTAAACAATGCTGTTGCCCTTGGAGTAAAGCGTCCATCAAAATTTTCATTTTTATCATATCTGCCACTAAATGATAATTTGAGGAAATCTTGAAAAAGACTTCTTGATGCTTGAACATATCCACCAAATTCATCTATTCCAATAGTACCCCCACCATCAGCAAATAAAGTACCTTTACTATTTAGATTGTACTTTTTATAATTAGCACCCACCAATACATCAGCTACTTTACCAGTATGTTCTGATAAGTTATATTGACCTTCAACCATATATAGATCAGTTCTATCTACAAATAATCCTCCACCACCACCAATTGGTAGGCCCTTGATTTTATTAAAACCCTCATTAAAAGCAACACTTCCTGCATTAGGTCTACCACCATCAGCAAAATTTCTTGCCAAGGTATGGGCATCCATATCAATCGCTCCATTTAAGCGAGCTCCCAAATAAGTCTGCGCGTATTGGGAATACCATCCTGTAGCACCTCCACTTGGTTTCCAGGTTTCATTAAACAAACGAGTGGTAACCGTTGCGTTAAAACTTTCACCTGAATTCTCCTGAGTCGTATATCCTCTTATCAACCAGTTCTTATGGTTAAGTTCCAGCTTGTATTGACCCATTTTTAATCCATTTAAGCTATATCGCTCACTTCCTGTATAGACAGTATTACCTGTTCCCCAATAACCAGACATAATAGCTTCTACCGAAGGAGTTATTTTATAATGTAAGGCACCAGACACTTTATAATTATAGGTATCATGGTTAATCACTTCATCTTCATTATATCCTGTTCTGGAAACATTGATTGGAAGACCTCCATTTAAATTATCAATGAAATTTTTCAAAAAAGGAGCAGCAGATGAACCGATAGAGTTTAAAACCGCCGATCTGATATCAATAGTAGTTTCATCACCATATACATTTACACCATCATAATTTGGATCAGTAGCTCTATCACCTGCAACTACTTTTCCTAATGTACCCGTACGTGAATAATTACTTTTATCATAACCCAACCAATCCTTGGCTTGAATAACTTCAGCACCTATTTTAAAGGCAAATTTTTCAGATACTTTCTCTGCCCAGCGAACTGACCAGTTATGATAAGGAGATTGATCTCTATAACGAGAATCTGTATTCATAACTCCTAGTTTCATCTGATAGGAAAGACCTTGATATTTAAAAGGATTTTTACTATTGATTAGTATTGTACCATTCATACCACCTGGACCATATAAGGCAGAGGAAGCACCTGGTAGCAATTCAATATTGTCAACGTCTAATTCAGAAAGACCAATAATACTACCTGCAGCGAAATTAAGACCAGGAGCCTGGTTATCCATACCATCTACAATCTGATTAACTCTTGTATTACCACTTCCACTAAAACCGCGGGTGGTAGGCGTTTTAAAAGTAAGCGAGGAAGTAGTAAAATCTACTCCTTTAAGACTACTTAAAATATCGTAGTAAGAAGAAACAGCAGAATTTCGAATATTGGCTGCACTAACTCTTTCAATAGATACAGGAGATTCTAAGATCTTCTGAGCCACTTTGGTAGCCGATACGACTACTTCTTGACCCAAAGCTTCCGATGGAACTAACTCTACTTTCAAAGACTGCACATCTTTTGATACTACCAATTCTTGAGCACTGAATCCAACAGAAGAAATTAATAAAGTGAACGGCAATTTTTGAGTAACCGCTAATTTAAAAGTTCCCTTGTCACTGGTAAATGTACCAACTGAGCCTCCTTTTACAGTAATAGACACCGCTGAAATCGTCTCTTTAGATAGACTATTCACTACGCTTCCACTGACTACTGTACTTTGAGCGAGGGCACTCATTGTAATAATGTTTGCCAAAAAGAATGCAAACATATAACCTGCTAATTTTTTCATATAGACTTATTTAGAAGTTAAATATAAGGCAATTTATGAAATGTTATTTTTTTGTAAAATATTATTTACTACCGATTGTTGAAATCTTCTCTGCTATTATTTGGGTGAATTATCAGTATGACTGTAATTTAGCAGTATGTCAAACTACCAATTTCCCGATCAAACTAGCTTCTACAGCGGTAAAGTAAGGGATGTATACTCCATAGGAAATCAATTACTGGTGATGATTGCTAGCAATCGTATTTCGGCTTTTGACGTTATTTTACCTAAACCGATACCCTTTAAAGGGCAGGTTTTGAATCAAATAGCTGCCTATATGCTCAAAGCCACAGCCGATATTTGTCCAAATTGGCTCATCAGCACCCCAACCCCTAATAGCGCCATTGGTAAAAAATGTAGCCCCTTTAAGGTTGAAATGGTCATTCGGGGAAATTTAACCGGTCATGCTTGGAGAACTTATCAATCTGGCAAAAGCACCTTATGTGGAGTAAATATGCCAGATGGATTAAAAGAAAATGATTTTTTTGATCGTCCCCTCATTACCCCCACTACCAAAGCAAGTGTAGGTCATGATGAAGATATTAGCCGAGAAGATATTTTGAAAAATGGCATTGTAGCAGCAGCAGATTATGAAATTATAGAACAATACACCCGTTTGCTTTTTGAAAGAGGTAAACAATTAGCCGCCAAACAGGGGTTAATTTTGGTAGACACAAAATATGAATTTGGTAAAATTGATGATACCATTTATCTAATGGATGAAATTCATACCCCCGACAGCTCCAGGTATTTTTACGCTGAAGGTTTTGATGAAAGACAAGCTGCTGGTGAAAAGCAGCTACAGCTCAGTAAAGAATTTGTGAGAGAATGGTTAATCAAAAATAATTTTATGGGCAAGGAGGGACAGTCGGTACCCGAAATGTCTGATGAATGGATTACTACCATAAGCAATAGGTATATTGAATTATATGAAAAAGTGATCGGTGAAAAATTCATACCTCAAAATTTGAGTGAAGAAGAAAATTTTGAAAAAATAGCAACCGCCCTAAAAACAATTAACCTTGCCGGATAATTTTTTGAAGTTAACATCAAGAATTATTTATTTACCTAAAAAACTGATTGTGTTAAAACCATTCATACTGACCGTTTTTTTGACTACTTTCTCTTGGATTGCTTTTTCACAAAGTAATACCTATTTACTAGTTGGAACTTACACCTCAGGAAAAAGTGAGGGCATTTATGTCTATAACTTTAATTCAACTAATGGTGACAATAGTTTGGTAAGTTCTTCCAAAGTAGCCAACCCCTCCTATTTGGCGGTGTCAGCTGATAATAAGAAGGTATATGCAGTAACAGAAAATGCTGATAGTACAAAATTTGGCGTTGGTGGAGGCATTTCTGCATTTTCCTTTAACAATCAAAGTGGAAAGCTCAGTTTTATTAATCAACAATTTTCTGGAGGTATTCATCCTTGCTATGTAAGCGTTGACCATTCAGGAAAATGGGTTTTTTCGGCTAACTATACTAGCGGAACTGGCGCACTTATTCCAGTAAATACAGACGGATCATTAGGTAATGTAAAGCAAGTATTTCAAGATACAGGGAGTGGCCCCAACTTACAAAGACAAAAAAGTCCTCATGTACATTCGGCAATGCTTTCACCTGATAACAATTATTTATTTACGCCCGATTTGGGAACTGACAAAATAATGATTTATCATTTTGATAAAAAAAAGGGAATCTTAAAAGCTGCCAATCCTGCCTTTGCAGCATCTGAACCAGGAAGTGGCCCTCGTCATCTTGACTTTCATCCTAATAACCGATTTGTCTATTTAATTGAAGAGATGACTGGAACTGTAGTAACCTTTAAATATCAATCAGGAAAACTTCAAAAAATACAAAGAATAAGCGCATTACCTGCAAACTTTACAGGCTCAATTGGAAGTGCTGATATCCATGTTTCAATAGATGGTAAATTTCTTTATTGCAGCAACCGAGGCAGTTCCAATAGTATTACAATTTTTAAAATAGATTCACTTACAGGAATGCTCACTGTAGTAGGTGAACAATCTTGTATGGGTAAAACTCCCCGAAATTTCAACTTTGACCCAACCGGTAATTTCCTATTGGTTGCCAATCAACAAAGTGATGATATTGTGATTTTTAAAATCGATAAAAAAACAGGATTGCTTACCGATACCAATAAAAGAATTAATGTTCCTAATCCTGTTTGTATCAAATGGATAAAATAATTTTTGAAGATTTAAATTTAACAGATTAGAGATGACTAGTCCAATGGCTTATTGATTTCGTCTAGTCTTGGTCGTAACCTTTGTTTACTCTTATTAAAAACCATTCTTCCTTTATCGATTCCTTTTCTTAATTCCTTTTGAGCTTCAATAGGAAGATTGAAAATATTTTGACAATCTACTGAGCAGCAACCATCCATTTTTTGAGCACAGGCTGAACATTGGATAAATAATAAATGGCAACCATCATTTTTACAATTAGTATGGGTATCTGCCGGGCTTCCACACTGATGGCATTTAGCTATCACTTCGTCTGTTATTCTTTCGCCTAATCGATCATCAAATACAAAATTTTTACCTATAAACTGACTTTCCAAACCCTTTTCCTTAGCCTGTTTAGCATAATTAATTATTCCTCCTTCTAAATGGAAAACATTATTAAACCCATGATGAAGCATGTAAGCGCTAGCTTTTTCGCATCGAATACCGCCTGTACAATACATGATGATATTCTTTTCTTTATTATCCTTCATCATTTCAACCGCCATTGGTAACTGTTCCCGAAAGGTATCACTCGGAATTTCAATCGCCTTTACAAAATGTCCTACCTCATACTCATAATGATTTCGCATATCAATCACGATGGTATTATTGTCTAACATCAATTGATTCATTTGCTCCGCACTCACATACTTCCCCCGATTGTCCATGCGAAACTCAGGATCCTGAATACCATCTGCGACAATTTTGTCTCTTACTTTAATTTTTAAAACCCAAAAGGATTTACCATGGATAGACTTCTCTCCAGTTGGATTAGGACTTTCAACTGCAATATTCAAACGAACACCTTTCAGCGGTTCAAGAGAATTGATGTAATGCCTAAAGTCATCCACCTTAGATTCAGGAACACTTATCTGTGCATTGATTCCTTCATGAGCAATATATATTCTTCCAAACACTTTTAAAAGATCGAGTCCTTGATATAATTGATCCCGAAAATTTTGAGGTGCTAAAATTGGAAAATATTTGTAAAATGAAATGGTAGTTCGATGTTCCGTTTCCTCGTATAATAACCTTTTTAATTCCGCCTGGGATACACGGTTATGAAGTAGTGCCATACTATTATTTTTTGATCCTGTTGTAACAGGAAATTGATTTTTCAATCGGCTTTACTGCCAATTAATAAATAAATTGGATGCTTGCAGGGCAAACCAAAAATTTTTACAAAGATAAATAAAAGAAATATTCTTTAAACAAGGAATAAGATGAATTAGTTATTGATTTTTAAGACCCTTTACCGGATTAAAAAAAGAGGGGCATTTTAAATTTAAAGCGATTCTACCTTCCTCTAATTTTAATATTATCTCCAATCAATCCAGCTGTTCCAATCCGAATACCCGCAATGGTTTTATTACCGTCATGATAAGCTGCAACAAAATCAATTCTAAATACTTTAAAGATATTTTCTATCCCAACAAATAATTCAGAATAATTATCAGATTGGTTGATATAAAATGAATTACCACCAGCAACTAAATTCCAATTTAACCGATTAAAAAGGGGTATTTTGTTGGTCAACAATCCATTAAAATGATGCTCTAAGTGAACAATACTGAAAAAAGTTGCAGTAGTACTATTAGCATAATAAGGGGCCAATTGAAAACTATTTAAATATTCACCCGCTAGAATCGAAAGATTACCGTTAAAATGTTGGTAATCTTGAATCATCACTTTCTTTCTATTAATGAATCCACCTATTCCAATTTTATAACGGAATGTACCAGCCAATTTTAAATTTTTATCATCCCAAATATTAAAGTGCCATTTATCAAAATTTACATCGCTACCAAGTAAACCTTTTAAACCTTTCGTATAATTAAAACTAAAGGTGGGTAATTTTGAATCTATAGGTACTTTTCTATTTGGATACTCAATAAAATGAAGTCCCGGTTTGATACTTAGATCCAAACTTACCATCAAAGCTTGGTGTCTTGTAAAATCGGCTTCATTGATTTTTTCGTAAGGATAGTTAGGTGTAAAGTGAATGGTATCCTTTTTAAAAAATGTAAAATTAGCAGTGTTTAGAAGAGGTATTCTGTCTTCATATAAGGTATTAATTCCCATCTGCAGTCCGCTTTCAAACTTCTTACTGAACCCGATATTTGAAAAAATATTTTCATAGGTTTTTAAATGATTAATTCCTGAAAATAGTGTGTTAATTGAATTAATTAAAGGTATTATAGGACTTTGCTTGTTGAACTGGGTAACCCTTTTACCCAATGAAAGATTCCATGATTGCCTTTTTAGCTTTTTATTTGAATTCAGATTTCGATTTTGTAAACTCAAATCTAGCCAACCGTTTAAATGCGTATTAGAAAAACCATATCGAAGATTAGGACGAATGGAAAGTCTTTGTTTTTGACCCCAAATTATTTTATCTATATACCCAGATGAATTGAATACAAGCCCTTCTGCAGTATTATATTCCAGTTTTTTAACCAGTGACGTAATTCCCCATCTATAGTTACCTGAGAGACTATAATGCGTTCGATTAATGCCTTTCCAAAATATATTTGAAGGGTGAAGTTTACCTTGCATTTTTTTCAAAGAATCAATCGATTTTTTTGTAAGTGATGCAGCTTTTCTTACCTCAAATAAACTATCTTTTACTTGATAGTCTTTTGCCTCTTCTTTTTCAAGTGGCATCGGACGAACAGAATCCCAATAAGCTTTTGATTTTTTATTTACTCCGGTATCGTATTTGATAATCACTTTATCAAAATACTTTTTTGGAAAGGAAGGTTCAATATTATAGTCAGAATAAACATTTACAAAATTAGCGACTGCTTCAATACCGAATTGATTAAAGCTAAAGTGAAGCAATTGATTTTTAACACTCCAAACTTCATTATCAACAGGTATATAAAGTTGAGTAATTTGAAGAGAGTCAATAACTTCCAATTGAGATTTCTTTGTCAACAGTAAATCTACACTATGAATTCGCCAATCAGATTCGGAAATATTAATAATGCCAGAAAATAACGGTTCATAATTTCTACGAGGTTTAACCCGAATTGTATTAATCTCTTTTCCATTTTCAAAAAAACTACCTAAGAATTTAAAACTATAAAAACTGATTGCTCCATCGGCAATAGGAGACACAAATCCGCGGGGATTCAATCTTTCTGCAAAGACAGTTACATTATTTTGGTAAAAAGAAAGAAAAGCAGGAAAAGTAAAACCAAATCCACCGCTACCACTTACTCTGCTACTTTTTACATCTATTTTAAATTTATCTGGCAACTGTCTAGCTACAGAAGATATTGACTCCGATAAATAAATTACTCCTTGACCAGAAGAATCCAGTAACCTATTCCTTCCAACATCTTCTGGCATTTTCTTTCCGAAAATCTTATTGGGTAGCTTACGAAGTTTCACCATATTCTTGGTATAAAGCTCACAAGTAAATCCTTTTACCTGACGCTGATAATACTCTCTTTTTTTAATAGCAGCGCGAATAATTGCATAAGCTGGATCTTCATCCGTATTCTTTATAACTACCTCCTTCATCAAAAGTTTTTGATCAGATAATACAAAGGATATTTCCTTGTCACTTGAAGTAATGGTGATTTCTTCTTGCCGAGAAGCATAGCCAATATGTTGGCAAACTAAAGTGTATTTTCCAGGAGAAAGAGAGATAACAAACCTTGCCCTATTATTTGCACTGACACCTATTGAGGTTCCTTTAACAGTAATGGAAGAAAAAGGTAATAGATCCCCTTTGTCAGTAAATATAGTCCCCGTAATTTTTTGTGCAACAATATTTTCAAAAAGAAAAAAAGAAAGAAGAAAAAACAATACCCGCATAAAAAAATTTTAGACCACTCCTAAATAAGCCATGATAACCCCAATTATTTTCGACGCACAAAACTGCCAGCCAATGCTGCAAAACCTGCTACTAATCCGCCAATCAATGCAGTCACAATAATTAACAGAATAGGATTCCCCATTTTAAGTATCAATGCGACCTTTCCTGCCAACAAGTGATTATTGTTGCTGCTAATGACCCATGCTAAAGCTCCCCACAATAAAAAAAGGGCGGTAAAGCCTGACAAAAAAGACTTGATCGGATTTTGAGGAATTAGGCTAGTTACAATAAATGCTACCAAAGCTATTGTCCACCAGGGTAAATATAAACCAACTGCTAGGCTTAGCAAGGCGATTAATAAAACTGAAACTATAAATTTCATAACTTAAAAAATTTAAAATGTATTTACAAAAATGTCTTTTTCGAAATGTAAGGATTTCTAATTGGCTAATTAGTAAAAGACATCTTCCATTGAACCCTACTATCTCCTTCTTCATCAGCTGCCATCATCCAGAGTGGATAATAAGTTCCAGATGCCCAATGATCAATAAAATTATCATAAAATCGACTTCCTGGATTTCCATTCTGGCCACCTGGATATACTCCATAAGCTTCTGTTTTTGGAGTTAGACTTACAATCATTCTCCAACTAGGACCATGATTTGGTTTGGTAGCATTAATACTATGCGTTCCACCTCCAATGGATAAATGTAATCGACTAAGCGGCTCAAGTTTTGTCAAATGATTCACCCGAGTATCCTTAAATTTAGACCATTCAAGCCTTCCTTCCATTTGAGCTTTTTCTAGTACCGCTATTGAATTTTTAAATGCAATCGTTATATCATCTGACAAGGTTTCAATTGCTGTAGTATTAATATTGTCTATAAATTTATAGACTGTGTCACTCAATATGCCTTGAAGTAAAGTGCTTTCAAGTGGCCTTATAATTACTGGAGGAGCATTTTTGAATTCATCATCAAATACCAGTTTACTAAAGTTGGTCCATACTACATCAAACACGGTGGCTCCTCTTGAATAAGGTGCGTTGTTGTAATCCCATGCCTTCAATAAACGGAGCATTTTTATTTCATTGGGTGATAACCCACTTTCATTTATATTATTCAAAAGTATTGGTGTCGCCATTTCAGCAAATACATTGTAATCATTAGTTTGTAATGACATCATATCTTTCGGAGTAATCTCATTCATATCTTGTAGTCGTCTATTAATAATAATTCCTCGATACAAGGGATATCCTCTTCCTAAATAATAGGGATAACTTGAGTCTGCTGGATCTTGATTAGCACTACTAACAAAATTTCTAGAAGGATTGTATTGAAAAGGAGTTTCTTCAAAGGGAATCATGGCTTGCCATTGATAAGTACTATCGGTACCAGGCATAATAAAATCACCCTGCCCTTTCCACTTTGCAGGCCATTCACCCTGTGTACGCATCGCAATATCACCTACTTTGTTAGCAAAGGCAA
>Ga0222712_10005832_pt1 | contig 12328 bp, 13 predicted proteins | sample C33_657DmetaG_FD_165043 | JGI IMG/M metagenome (GOLD analysis project Ga0222712, IMG submission 165043) | Estuarine water microbial communities from San Francisco Bay, California, United States - C33_657D | ecosystem: Environmental > Aquatic > Marine > Unclassified | place: USA: California...
ATGCGGACCGGCTTCAATGGCTTCACCAACGGCGCCACGCACGAAGTGAGCGATGCGCCGATGGCGACACTGTACGGTGAAGATGCCGACGAGGCGCTTTCCGCCCGCGTCGTGAAGCTGTAACGCAGACCCATCATTCCGTCATGCCAGCGCAGGCTGGCATCTCCCGACCAGAGACCCCGGCCTTCGCCGGGGTGACGCCCTAATTTTTATTGGAGACAGGCAAGATCATGACCAGCCCCCAGAGCAATGCCCAGCGCAAGGCCGAGCTGCTTTCCACCACTGTTGAGCATATCGACATCACCAGCTTTGATGCCCGCCCGATCATCGACCAGATGGGCAAGATGAGCTTCACCAGCCGTGATCTCGCGCGCGCCACGGGCATCTACAACCAGATGCTGGCCGACAAGGACTGCACGATCTTCCTCGTCATCGCCGGGTCCACCTCGGCAGGCGGCTGCATGGATCTCTATGCCGAGCTCGTCCGCAACAACATGGTCGACGGCATTGTCGCGACAGGCGCCACCATCGTCGACATGGATTTCTTCGAAGGCCTTGGTCACAAGCACTATCAGGCGCTCGAAATCCCCGACGATGACACGCTGCGTTCGCTCTACATCGACCGCATCTACGATACCTACATCGACGAAGAGCAGCTGCAGGACTGCGATTTCACGATCAACAAGATCGCGAATGAGCTGGAACCCAAGGCCTATTCGAGCCGCGCCTTCATCCGCGAAATGGGCAAGTACCTCGCCGAACATGGCAAGAAGGACAACAGCCTCGTCAAGCTCGCTTATGAACATGACGTGCCGATCTTCTGCCCGGCGTTCGTCGACAGCTCAGCGGGCTTCGGCCTCGTCAAGCATCAGGTGGACCGCGCCAAGGAAGGCAAGCCCTATATGATGATCGACGCCATCGCGGACTTCCGTGAACTGACCGACATCAAGATCAAGGCAGGCGAAACCGGCCTGCTCATGATCGGCGGCGGCGTGCCGAAGAACTTCATTCAGGACACCGTCGTCTGCGCCGAAATCCTCGGCCATGAAGACGTTGCCGTCCACAAATATGCCGTCCAGATCACCGTTGCCGACGTTCGCGACGGCGCCTGCTCGTCCTCCACGCTGCAGGAAGCGGCCAGCTGGGGCAAGGTCAACACAGGCATTGAACAGATGGTGTTCGCCGAAGCCGGCAGCGTCATGCCGCTGCTCGCGTCCGACGCCTATCACCGCGGCCACTGGAAAACCCGCGACAAGCGCGCCTGGGCCAAGCTGTTCGCGTAAGCGCCCGCGATATTTAAAATGGGAAGAGCCCCGGTCGAAAGACTGGGGCTTTTTCTATGGGGGGGATTTCGGGTGGGTAACGGAATGGAGACAGATTTGGTTCCCAGCAGAAAGGCAGTCCTTCGACAAGCTCAGGACAAACGGAGAGGCTTAACTCTCAACACCCAACACCGTTTGGGCTGAGCTTGTCGAAGCCCCGTCCTTCCCTGTTCACCCACCCTTGGACAGATCAGAAACTCGTCCCCAATCCCCGCGAATAAGCGCCATCTTCTTCGCCCGGGTCCAGCCCTTGATCCGCCGCTCGGCCTCACGCGCCTGATCTCGGGTCTGGAATGCCTCACTCCAGACAAGTGCAACTGGCAAGCGGTCTGCGGTAAAGCCCGAGATCACACCGGATTGATGCTGGGCCATACGCCGGTCCAGATCGTCGGTGTGGCCAACGTAATACTGCCCGCCGCGACAGTGGAGCATGTAGGCCCAGAACGTCATGGCTTGGTGGTAAAGCGAAGGACGGTCCTTCGACAAGCTCAGGACAAGCGGTTTCACTAAACTTGCCACCTCTCCGTTTACCCTGAGCTTGTCGAAGGGCTGTTCTTTCTTTGCCCCAATCTTGCAAAATAGGATTTCGTCTGATCCTCTCACCGGATGCCGACGACCCTGATCTGGAAACGAAACCCGCAAATCCTCCCTTTCCAACAAACCCCGTATTCTCGGGCCTCCACGCCCTCAACTTCCTCCACTTCCGCGCAACCCTTTGCGCTGCCACGCGCTTTTTCTTGACCCGCGACTCGGCGTCAGGCAGCCTGTCCGTCTCGAATAAAACACATCGAGGAGGGGAAAATGGCAACGCAGTTATTCGTACCGGCAATGGTGCTGGTGCTCTGGTCACTGATCATGCTGATCTGGACCGCGGCAACGCGCTTTCCAGCGATCGCAAGAACAGGGGTGGACGTCAAAAACGTGCCGCCCGGCGGGCGCGGACAGAATCTGGACGGCGTATTGCCAGACAAGGTCCAGTGGAAATCCCACAATTACGCACATCTGATGGAACAGCCGACGATCTTCTACCCGACGGTCCTCGTGCTGGCGCTGCTCGGGCAGGGCAGTGACCTTAATCTCGCGCTGGCCTGGGGCTATGTGGCGCTGCGCATCGTCCACAGCATCTGGCAAGCGACAGTAAACACGATCATCCCTGTCCGCTTCGGGCTGTTCGTGCTGTCCACCATCTGCCTTATCATCTTGGCCATTCACGCATTGATGGCCGCTATGGCTTCAACAACAGGGGGAATTTAACATGGAAATGCATAGCGAAATTCTAAAACCAATGGCGGTCTTGGCCGCCTGGACGATGTTCATGTGGCTGTGGATGTACGTCACGCGCATTCCGGCCATGTCCAAGGCCGGCGTTGATACCGGGTCATTGACCGGTGGCACCGGCAAAGATCTGGACGGCGTCATTCCGGACAATATCCAGTGGAAGGCGCACAACTATAACCATCTGCATGAAGCGCCGACGGTGTTTTATGCCGTCGCGCTGGCGCTCGCCTTCATGGGCGCAGGCGATGGCTTCAACGCGCAGCTGGCTTGGGCCTATGTCGCGCTTCGCATCGTGCATTCACTGGTGCAGGCGACCGTCAACAAGGTGATGGTCCGCTTCCTGCTGTTCTCACTTTCGAGCTTCGTCTTGATCATGCTTGTCGCACACACGGTGATGGCCGCGTTTGCACACTAAGTCGAAGACCTTGGGTCGCACCTTAAGGTCTTGAGAAAGCGGCGGCCAGTTCCACATGGGTTGACCAGCGGAACTGGCCGACCGGCTGCACCCAATCCAGCCGGTAGCCGCCATTGGCCAAAATGCTGGCATCCCGCGCGAACGTCGCCGGATTGCAGCTGACATAGGCGATACGCGGCACAGGGGACGCCGCAAGCTCCGCCACCTGATCGCGCGCACCGGCGCGGGGCGGATCCAGCACCACAGCTTCAAACACGGCCAATTCCTTGGCTGTCAGCGGCCTGCGAAACAGATCGCGGTGCTCACAGCGGATCAGACGGCCAGAGCGGTTCGCCGCCGTCTGCAGCGCCATAATCGCATCGCGTGCCGCCTCTGCCGCGACGACTTGGCCGGGCAGCGCCAGCGCGAAAGTGCCAAGGCCCGCAAAGAGATCGGCCGACGTCTCAACCGGCCCCACCGCTTCCAGAACAGACTGGACCAGCTTCGCCTCGCCATCCGCCGTCGCCTGTAAAAACGCACCTTCGGGCATCGCGACGGCAAGACCGCCCAGCGTGATCGTGAGAGGCTCCGGTTCCCACCGCGCGGTCGGGCCAAAGCCTTCATCAATCGACAGACGGGCCAGTCTATGTTCCTGCGCGAAATCGGACAGCGCCATCACAGCCTCCAAGCCATCGGCCTCCACATTGGAAATGAGGAGATCAACGCCCTGATCGGCCATCGTCATCTGGATCGTCGCAACCTTCCGGTCCGCCAGCAAGCTGGGCAGCAATCCGCGCAACGGCTTCACCAGCGCTTCGATCGCCGGATGCAGGACGGGGCATTCGACCATATCGATGATGCGGTTGGTCTGCGCGCCATTAAAGCCCAATTGCACCTGCCGCCCGCGCCGTTCCGCCGTCAGGCTCGCCCGGCGGCGGGTATGGGCAGGGGAAATGTGCGGGGTGCGGATATCGGTATCGGCAAAGCGCTGCGCCAACAAAGCGCTCGCCACACGGTCGACAACAAAGTCGGCAAAGGCGGTGTCATCAATATGCTGGAGCTGACAGCCCCCACAGGCGGGAAAATGGCGGCAGGCGGGCGTGGCGTGGTGGGGCCCATGCGTCAGCGATCCATCGATGGCGAGCAGATCACCGGGGGCGGCCAGCGGAGAATAGCGCCCGGAGGCTGTGATGCCGTCGCCGCGTGCGGCGATACGGACAATGGGTTCGTCGGTCATGACGCTGCCGCTAGCGCCTCCGGCAGCCGCTGGCAAAGATCATCGGCGATGAGCGCTGGTCCCGCGAGGTGCGCGGCGCGGTTGTGGAGCCAGACAGCGGCACAGGCGGCCTCATGCGCATCGAGGCCACGTGCCAGCAAGGTGCCGGCAATGCCCGCCAGAACATCCCCTGTGCCCGCGCTCGACAGCCAGGGGGAGCTTTGGGCAGAAAGCCCGACCCGACCATCGGGGGAGGCAACAACGGTGTCCGCACCTTTGAAAATGACCGTCGCGCCACTGGCGACGGCGGCGGCCAATGCCTGATCTATCTTGCTACCGGGAAGCTTGCCAAACATGGCCTCAAACTCGCCCTTGTGCGGCGTCAGGATCACAGGCGCTGTGTGGCGGGCGATCTGGCCGGGGCGGATGAGGTGCAGGGCATCAGCATCCAGCACGACAGGCGTTCCGGTTTGCAGTGCCTGCATGACAGACGCCTCGGCAGCACCCGTCCGCCCAAGGCCCGGCCCGATTATGATTGCCGAGACCCGTGCATCCGCGAGCGCCGCATCGAGCGACCGGAGGACGATGGAGAGCGGAATGCCTGTCGCCTCCATATCGCCCGCCAAAACGACATATCCGGCACCACAGCGCGCCGCCGCCGACGCGACAAGCCGAGCCGCCCCCTTCATCTCCCCGGACAGGATCGTGACGAGACCGCGCGTATATTTATGGTCAGCAGCAGAGGGCACCTTCAGCGCCGGACGGGCAATCACCTGCCAAATGCTCTCCGCTGCAAGGCCAATATCGGCCGACACAATATGCCCGCACAAAGACGCAGAGGGTTGGAGCAGATGCGCAGGCTTGAGCGCACCAAGCGCCACTGTGACATCGGCAGGGATTGCGCCCAGATCCGCGCCGCTGTCCGTTTCCACTCCGCTTGGCACGTCAGCTGCAATCACCATGCGCGCCGCCCGCAAACGCGTCAAGCTAGCGACAAGGTCCGCATCCAAGGCGCGGGACAGGCCCGTGCCAAAGATCGCATCGACAAGAATGGGGGCTGGATCACCACCGGCGATGTCCTCAACCTTGCCGCTCCACTGCGCGGCTGCCCGCTTGGCGACATCAGTTGCAGGCGGCAGAAGCGCCGCCAGCCGGACCGGCACGCCCCAGGATTGGAGCAGCCGGGCTGCGACATATCCATCCCCGCCATTATTGCCGGGGCCACAGAGGATCAGCGTGCTGCGCCCGCCGCCGAAGCGCCAGACAGCCCGGGCTAGGGCAAGCCCCGCCCGCTCCATCAGCGTATCGACACTCACCCCCGCCGCCATCACCGCGTGTTCGGCAGAACGTGTTTCAGCAGCAGTCAGGACCGGGCCGGTAAGCGGTTTCATGGCATTGGCTTAGGCCCAGACGCCATTTTCGCAAAGCGAACTCGTGACTTATGTAGAAACGCGACAGCGGAAGGAGAGTGTTAACCACGATGTGCTAGTTCACCGAGCATGACAGTAGCGACCTATACCCAGAGCCCCATTGTCAACCAACCGGGCGCCCATGCGGCATCCTATGGCCGGGAAGAACGGCTATGGATCATCCCGCTCGTCGTCGGCACCGCCATCCTGACGGTCCTTGCCGAAGTCATGGCATGGCTGAACGGCTTCTCCTCGCTCGAGATGTCGGGCTTCTACGCTTGGAAGGCCTTAAAGGCGGTCCCGCTCGTCATCTGCATGATGATGGCCTATCATATGGTCTTGGGCCTGCGGCAGGGTCATCAAAGGCCGCTGCTGCTGCTCCAGCAGGTATTCGTCCAGTTCTGGACACAGGGCTATCGCACCCAAAGCCGGGTGGTGCCGATGCTGTGCATGCCCTTCCTCTTCACATCGTTCAGCGTGCTGAAGATGATGATCCCGCTCTACATTCCCTTCTGGTTGGATGAGACGTTCGCCGACTGGGACAGGGTCCTATTCTTTGGCCGGCAGCCTTGGGAGCTCACGCACAGTGTTCTGGGGGAAACGCCGACCTATATCATCGACTTCCTCTATTCCCTTTGGGTGATCCTGTTGTCGATCGCGACCGTTGGCTTTGCCTTTTTTGCCAGGCGCAAATTGCGGGCCCGTTTCTTCCTGAGCTTTGCAGGTGCCTGGATCTTGCTCGGTTTTGTCGGCGCTTGGCTCGGGTCCGCCGCAGGGCCTTGTAGATGCCTATGGCTGGCAGCAGGTCCTTTGGAATGCCTATGCCACAAAGACGTTTGACGTTGGCATGGGCATTTCGGCGATGCCCTCGCTCCACAACGCCATTGCCGTTCTCTACGCGCTGATTGCGTTCCGCATCGGCAAAGCCATTGGCATCTTCATGTCACTTTATGCCGCGATCATCTTTGTCGGCTCGGTACACCTTGGCTGGCACTATGCCGTGGACGGCATCATCGCGGCGATTGCCATGTATGCCATATGGAAAGCCGTGGACATTCATTGCCAGCGGTCGGGGTATGACGAAGCCGTCGATGCCGCGGCTAAGGCGTCTGCGTAGGCGCAGCACCCTTCACCGTGGCGGGCAAGCGATAGATGTCGCCCGCCAGCGCCACTTCAATCAGGTTGTTCGCGATCGGCTTCACAACAGCCGGATCAGCGCCGTCAGCGGCAACAACGCCGCGCCCGTCCTTCACCACCAGCAGCCGGCGGAACCCGCCATCGGGATGACGGAGCGTCAGGATCAGGCCCTCTTTGGTCTGTGCCGTTTCCACCTCACAGCGCGCGGCAAACACGCTGGCGCCCGAGACAGCGCAGGAGATGAGGCCATTGTCGGCCGCCGCCTTGGCGAAGCCCGCTTATGCTTCGGCAAGCGACTTAGCCGCCGGAAGCTTGGCCTCATCCTTGGGAGACGCGCCGCCACAAGCGGCGAGCGTCAGGCCGATCAGAAGCGCGCTAGATGTCCGCGTATACATGAGTTTCGGCCTTGCCCCCGGGATGCGTTACCGCACCCTTATAGGCAGGACCGACATTCTGGGCATAGCGCCACAAAGCACCTGACCCATAATCGGACACTCGCGGCGTCCAGACTTTCCGCCTCTCTTCAAGGACTTGGTCGTCCACGAGGAGATCGATGGTGCCTTTTTCCGCGTCGATTTCGATGAGATCGCCATTTTGAACAAGCGCGATCGGGCCACATTCAGCCGCTTCCGGGCCGACATGGCCGATGCAGAAGCCGCGAGTCGCGCCCGAGAAGCGGCCATCGGTGATGAGCGCGACCTTCTCGCCCATGCCAAGGCCGTAGAGCGCGGCGGTCGTCGACAGCATCTCGCGCATGCCGGGGCCGCCCTTGGGGCCTTCATAGCGGATGACGACAACCGAGCCTTCGGTGATCTCGCGCTTTTCAACCGCGGCAAAGGCGTCTTCTTCGCAGTCAAAGACCATGGCCGGACCTTTGAACTGAAGGCGGTGCATGCCCGCGACCTTCACGATCGCGCCATTGGGGGCCAGCGACCCCTTCAGGCCGACGACGCCGCCTGTGGGAGACAATGGCTTGGTCGCGGCATGGATGACCTTTTGGTCCGGGTTCCAGGTGATCTCGTCGATATTCTCGCCGAGCGTCTTGCCCGTTACCGTCATGCAATTGCCGTGCAGCAGCCCTTCAGACAAGAGCGACTTCATGAGCATGTAGACGCCACCGGCTTCGTACATGTCCTTGGCGACATAGTTTCCGCCGGGCTTCAGGTCGGCCATGTACGGCGTGGTCTTGAAGATTTCGGCGACGTCGAACAAGTCGAATTCCAGCCCTGCTTCGTGCGCCATGGCGGGCAGATGCAGCGCGCCGTTGGTCGAGCCGCCGGTCGCGGCCACGATACGGGCGGCATTTTCAAACGCTTCCATCGTGCAGATGTCGCGCGGACGGATGTTCTTGGCCAACAGATCCATCACCTGCACGCCGGCGGCATGGGCAATCTGGTCACGCGTTGTATAGGGCGCCGGCGCCATGTTGGAATTGGGGAGCGACAGGCCAATGGCTTCCGCCACACACGCCATGGTGTTGGCCGTATACTGTCCGCCACACGCGCCGTGACCGGGGCAGGCGACCTTTTCGAGCGCGTGGACTTCTTCAATGGGGCACGTGCCGGCTGCGAACTTGCCGACGACTTCGAACACATCGACGACCGTCACGTCGCGGTCCTGATAGCGGCCGGGAAGGATCGACCCGCCATAGACGAAGATGGACGGCACATTGAGGCGCAGCATCGCCATCATCATGCCGGGCAGCGATTTGTCGCAGCCTGCAAAAGTCACTAGCGCGTCGTAGCAATGCCCGCGCACGGAAAGTTCAACTGAGTCCGCAATGACCTCGCGGCTGACCAGCGAGGACTTCATCCCCTGATGGCCCATTGCAATGCCGTCGGTCACCGTGATCGTGTTGAAGCGGCGCGGCATCCCGCCGCCGACTTCCACGCCGACGCGCGCAATGTCCGCCTGATGGTCGAGCGTCGTGTTGCACGGGGCCGAATCATTGCCGGCAGAAACAACACCGACGAAGGGCCGCGCAATTTCTTCCTCGGTCAGCCCCATTGCATAATAATAGCTGCGGTGCGGTGCACGCTCCGGCCCGACAGACACATGGCGGCTGGGGAGTTTGGACTTGTCGAAACTATGGGTCATGCGGGCCTCTTGTCAAACATGGCCGCGCAGAGATCGGCCTTTGATACTCGCCCTATCCCGCGCCGTTCGGGACGGCAAGTGTTGTCGATTTCAACAAAAAGGGGGGAGCGCGAACGCCCCCCGCCTTGCCTAAATCAGCGCTCGGTGAAAGCCTCACTCATCGTTTTAGAGAGCGGCTTGGTGAGATAGCGGTACACGGTGCTCTTGCCGGTCTCAATTTCCGCAGTTGCGGTCATGCCCGGCTGAATTTCAACACGCTTGCCCACCGCGGATTGCTTCATCTGCGATGTATCGACGCCAACATGCACCCGGTAATAGACGATGTTGCCGTTCGGCCCTTGCTCCGTGAGTGTATCCGCACTCACATAGATGACCTTCCCTACAGCAGACCCAAAAATGGAGCTGTCATAGGCATCAAACTTCACCGAAGCCTTCTGGCCAAGCTGCACATAGGCAATGTCCGCCGGAGAAACACGCGCCTCGACGATGAGCTTGTCGCCGGTGGGGACGATGCTCAACACTTCATCGCCGGGTCGCAAAACGCCGCCAATCGTGGTCAGCCGAACATTCTTGACGATCCCGTCAGTTGGCGCGCGGATCTCTGTGTCGTTGAGCATGTCAGAGCGCTGGGCCAGAATCTCGCGTGCAGCGACAAGCTCTTCTTCCGTGCGTGTGTACTCCGCCTGCAAGTCTTGCAGATACTTGTTCCGGACGTTCACGATCTGTGCGTTGATATCAGAAACGCTGCGCTGCATCCGCAGGATGTCCGCACGACTGACATCGCCTTGCGCGAGCAGAGGTTGGTTCATGTCCAATTCCTGCTGCATGAGCGACAGCATCGCCCGCAGCGACGCGATCTGGTCTTCAAGCGCCTGACGTCGCTTTTGGTAGAGCATCGTCTGGTTGGCAACAAAGTCCGGGAAAGCTTGAACATCAGGCGTAAAGACGAGCGGCTTGTTGAAAAGCTCCGCATTGATGCGAACCATAGAGGACTTAAGCGAGGCCACCTTGCCACGCGTCTCCGTCACCGCCGCTTCAATTTTTACGCGGTCGATCCGAACAAGCAACTGACCCCGTTTAACGCGATCCCCTTCCTTCACCAGAATTTCGGAGATCACGCCGCCGTCCGAACTCTGGACGACTTGAACGCGACCCGTTGGAATAACTTGCCCCTGCGCGCGGCTGATCTGTTCGATCTGCGCAAAATTCGACCACAAAAGAGCGATTCCAAAGAAGGCCAAGGTTGCAAAGACAACAAGCGATTTGTGGCTCAACCAGCCGTTACGTTGGGTGAGCGGCGTCACTTCTTTTCTCCCACTGGCTGGATCACTGCGCCGGACCCCACATTTTGCGGGGGCGGGGCTTTGGCGGGCGTCTGCAACCTTTGCAGAACTTCCGCTGTCGGACCGTCAAGAACGATGCTGCCATTCGCGACCAGAATGACGCGCTGAACAAGGTTCAAAAGCTGGATCTTGTGGGTCACAAGGACCATCGCGGCATCAGGACGGATTTTACGCGCGAGAGCCCCAAGCACCCGCGCTTCTGTATCAATATCAAGGTTCGCGGTCGGCTCATCGAGAAGCCACAAGGCCGGCTGCGCAAGCATAAGACGCGTCAGACCCGTCAATACCCGCTGCCCGCCCGACAGGCCGCGTCCGCCTTCACTGATGGGAAGATCTATCCCGCGCGGATGCGACGCGATCAAACCCGACAGGCCCGTCTCTTCGGCCGCTGCCAAAAGCGCCGTGTCGCCGGGGTCAGGAAGGCCAAGCAACAGATTGTCGCGCAACGATCCGTTGATCAGCCGGTAGTCCTGCGGCAAATATCCAATGGACTGACGCAGCACATCATCTGCGATATGCCGCATGTCCAATTTGTCCATCAACACGCTGCCTTCAGCCGGTGCATAGAGCCCCGCGAGCAGGCGGAGCAATGTCGACTTTCCGCTGCCAATGCCTCCAATAACGCCGATGCGTTCCCCCGGAGAAATGGTCAGCCCGGGAAGGGTGATCCCCGCCTTGGCTCCAGGATAATGGAAGGACACATTCTTCACTTGGATGGATGCCGCAAGAGATGTTGGACGCAGCAAATCCTGATCGGTCGGCCGGTCGGTGGGCAATTTCAGAATGCCGTCCAGCATATCAAGCGAGGACCTGCTATAGCTCCACTGAACCAAGAGCCCCGGCAACTGGCCGATCAATGGGCCGTTGATGCGCCCAGCCAGAATGGAGCAGGCAATCAAAGCGCCCATGGTCATGTTGTTGTTGAAAACCTCAACAGCACCCCAGGCAATCAGCGCAATATAGGCCATTTGCTGGATCGTACCGAAAATGGTGCCCGCCATCGCCTGAAGGCGCTTCACCGGAAGCTCCGATTTATGAAGCTCATCCAGCAGCGCGCTCCACCGCGCCATCATGAACCAATGGCCCCTGTTGCTCTTGATGGTTTCAGCGGCGTCCAAAGCTTCGACGAGGACACCGTTCTTCTTATTGCCGCTCACCTGGGCACGGGCAGTGTCTTCCCGGATCATGCGTGCAAAGATGAAGGCAAGGATCATCGAGATTGGAAAACTGACAAGCATGACAGTGGCAATCACGCCGCCAAGCTTTGCGACAATGAAGATGAAGAGGATGGCAAAGGGCAAATCGGCCAGCAAAAACAAGGTGCTGGAGGACATCATGGAGCGCACCTGTTCCAACCCACGCAGCTGGGCCGCCATTGTCCCAATAGATGGAGGCCTGGCATCCAGGCGCACTTCGGTTGCGCGCGCAAAGAAAAACTCAGACACTTCGGTGTCAATGTCGACCGCTTCATCCTCCAGCATGTTCGTGCGCACCACACGCAACAGGAGATCAAAGGCAAGCGCGATCAGCGCGCCGGCTGTCAGCACAATCAGCGTTGAAAAGGCACCGAGTGGCACAACGCGGTCGTAAACCTGCATCGAGTAAAGCGACGTTGCCAGCGCGATCAGATTGATCACCACCGTCGCGACGCCTGCGATCACCAGCACATGTTTGCGCTTGGCGATAGCGGTTATGAAGACGTCGATCGCCCGCAAATGTGTCTGCTGGCTCGGCGGCGTTGGAATCTCAATGTCAAACAGCTGACATTCATCCAACTGCCAGACGGCATTGTGCGGGCCCTGTTGGACAGACACATAGCCGCCGCGTTCAAACTTCCGGGCAACGGCCCAACCATTGCTGCCTGAATAGACGAGGATGGGAAAATTGTGCGCGCGCAGATCCTCCGGCGGGCGGCTGGGCTCAGGCCAGCCGGCCACCGAACAGAATTGGGCGAGCCCCCCCTCTCCCGACAGATCTGCGACGTCGCTTACCTTATCCCAACCCGGGGGCAAATCGATGTTACGAAGACGCGCCAGCCGGGCGATGCTTGTTAGCAAGTCAGCTTGGATGCTCATTTCAAATTATCCGAAAAAGGGCTCCACCGACCGGTGCGCAGGGACAACCGGACAAAT
>Ga0222712_10005833_pt1 | contig 12327 bp, 9 predicted proteins | sample C33_657DmetaG_FD_165043 | JGI IMG/M metagenome (GOLD analysis project Ga0222712, IMG submission 165043) | Estuarine water microbial communities from San Francisco Bay, California, United States - C33_657D | ecosystem: Environmental > Aquatic > Marine > Unclassified | place: USA: California...
ATGCTTATGGGAAGGTTTCCAAATTCAGAGGAAACATCTTTCCAATTGGTTTGCGCATGTACAAATGAGCAGGCAGATAAGCCAAGGATGAGAATACATAAGGTTAGAAGGAATGTGACATTGGATAGCAAGAGTATTGACTTAATCCATTTTATTCTGAGTAAAACTCTATTTAACATAATATAAATTATAAGTGATTTGAATAAAATTTGTTGAGCTTGATTGTTGATATTTTAAATGAACAATCATCCAAAGTATTTAAACTTTGAAGTAAATTGAGGGATAAAAATAAAGAATGATTCGTAGAGATTTTCTGAAAAATTCATTGCTCAGTTTACCGGTGATTTCATCTGTAACTCCTGAAAAGATACAACCAAATAAACCTACAAAACCAATCATCATTTCCACCTGGGATTTTGGGCGTGCCGCCAATGCTGAAGGTTGGAAAGTTTTAGCCGCCAATGGACGCGCCTTGGATGCCATTGAAAAAGGTGCACGGGTCACAGAAGCCGATGAAAGCAATAAAACTGTTGGATATGGCGGGTATCCAGATCGTGATGGCCGGGTTACCCTGGATGCCTGCATCATGGATGAAAAAGGAAATTGTGGGTCTGTGATGTGTCTGGAATACATCAAACATCCCATTTCGGTAGCCCGAATGGTCATGGAAAAGACTCCCCATGTAATCCTGGTTGGAGATGGTGCGCTTCAATTTGCCCTCGCGAACGGCTTTAAAAAAGAAAACTTGCTCACTCCTGATAGCGAAGAAGCTTGGAAAAACTGGCTGAAAAAAGCCAATTATGAGCCGGTCATGAATATTGAAAACAAGCAATACCAGCAACAACCTGATACCGGCATGTTCCCGGGTAGCATCGACAACCATGATACCATTGGAATGCTGGCGCTTGACGCTCATGGTAATTTGAGTGGCGGATGCACCACCAGTGGCATGGCTTTCAAAATGCACGGCCGCGTTGGAGATTCTCCAGTAATCGGTGCGGGGCTTTTTGTAGATGGTGAAATAGGTGCTGCTACCTCTACTGGCGTTGGAGAAGAAGTAATCAGATGCGTTGGTTCTCATTTGGTTGTGGAATATATGAGACAAGGAAATTCACCAAGAGAGGCCTGTAAAAAAGTGGTAGAAAGAATTGCCAAACGAGATCCTGAGAAGGCCAAGAAAATACAAATTGGCTTTCTTGCTATAGACAAAGAAGGCAATTATGGCGCTTATGCCCTCCAAAAAGGATTCTCATATGCGGTGAAGTCAGCCAATGAAGAGATCATTATTCCAGGGGAAAGCTATTTTAACTGAAATGAAATTTGAACTAGAAGTCATTGCATTTGATATACTATCCTGCCAGTTGGCTGCCGAAAATGGGGCCGACAGGATAGAACTTTGTGCCAATCCTCACGAAGGTGGCACTACCCCATCTTGTGGTATGATGAAAGCCGCCAGGAAATCAACCCATATTCAGGTATTTCCCATCATTCGCCCCCGCGGTGGAGACTTTTTGTATTCACATGAAGAATTTGAGATCATGAAGGATGATATTAAGATTGCTCAAGATATTGGTTGTGAAGGAGTTGTAATTGGCATATTAAGTAATGATGGAAATATAGATATTGAGAGGTGTCAAGAACTTGTGTCGTTGGCTGGTCAAATGGAAGTAACTTTTCATCGTGCGTTCGACAGGGTAAAGAATCCTCTTTTATCACTTGAGCAAATCATTGCAATTGGCTGCAAACGAATACTTTCTAGTGGATTATATCCTACAGCTACTGAAGGAAGCTCAATGTTAAGAACGCTTGTTACCCAGGCAGATGGAAGAATAAAGATCATGCCTGGTTCAGGCGTGAAATCAAACAATATTGTTCAACTGGCCAAAGATACCGGTGCAATTTGTTTTCACAGCTCTGCCCGAAAAACGCTGGATAGCCAAATGCACTACATCAATAGCGACATGAAAGAAAACCTTGTTCAGGTTTCACTGGATGCTGATGAAGTATCACTACTTAAAAATAATCTTCTCACACATTTTCAAATAAAGCATTGATATGCCATCCATATTCAAATCACCCATTTTCCTGACCATACTCGGACTAACCCTTGGAATTGCTGGATATTTTATTTTTCTCACGGAAGATCCAGTTGACTATAATGCGGAAATCAAGCCTATCATCAACCAAAAATGCATATCCTGCCATGGTGGAGTGAAGAAAAAAGGTGGGTTTAGTTTACTTTTTAGGGATGAGGCACTCTCTCCCACCGCCTCCGGAAAACCAGCCATTATTCCTGGTGATGCCAAAAACAGTGACATGATCAGGCGTTTGCACCACAAGGATCTAGAGGAAAGAATGCCCTATAAAGAAGATCCACTTTCAAAACAAGAAATTGCTTTGCTCACCAGATGGATTGATGAAGGAGCCAAATTTGAAACCCATTGGGCGTATAAACCTGTTCAGCCACAAAAGGTTCCAGGTGGTGGATTCTTTTCATTTTTTGACAGTGATGACAAGAATGATATTGATTTTTTCATTGATGAAAAGCTAAGTCAACAAGGATTATCTCGTTCAGATATTGCTGATAAACAATCTCTTTTGAGAAGGGCCTCACTTGATATCATAGGTATTCCTGCTCCTGATAGCATTGCCCAAAAATACCTTTCTGACCCATCAGCTAAGGCATATGAGCAACTGATTGATGACCTTCTTGCATCCCAATATTATGGTGAGCGTTGGACATCCTTGTGGATGGACCTGGCCAGGTATGCTGATACCAAAGGGTATGAAAGAGACTATATCCGTTCTATCTGGCGCTATCGCGATTGGCTGATCAAATCATTTAACCAGGATAAACCATACAACCAGTTCCTGACTGAACAACTCGCCGGAGATTTACTGCCCAATGCCACCGATGAACAATTCATCGCAACCGCTTTTCACCGCAATACCATGACAAACGATGAAGGTGGAACCGATAATGAAGAATTCCGCACTGCTGCCATCATAGACAGGGTCAATACTACCTGGGAGACCCTGATGGGAACCAGTTTTGCCTGTGTTCAGTGCCATAGCCACCCTTATGATCCTTTCAAACATGAGGAGTATTACAAATTCATGGCTTATTTCAACAATTCCCGGGATGAAGATACCTATGATGACTATCCCCTGTTGCGAGAGTTCCGCAACAAGAGTATCGGTCAATATGATTCTGTGATGACCTGGCTAAATCTTTACGGCAACAATGACCTCAAAACCTATTATTCAAGGTTGCTTAAAACCGGACAGCAGTGTATCAACAGTTTAGTGGCTGATTCAATGGTCAATGCGGCATTGGCAGACACCAAATTTCTGATGTTGCGCAAATCGTCTTGGGCCAGGATGAAAGCCATCAGCCTGACCAATAAGTCAAGCCTTCTCATACGGTATACATCTGGAAATGACAACGGTTTATTGACCATCAGGCTGGATTCTGTCAATGCCAAACCCTATCTGAAAATCAAAGTAGACAAGGTCAAAGGTGGCTGGACCTTGCTTGAGGTTGATCTTCCTCCTGGTTCAACTGGTGTACATGATCTTTACCTGAACTATGAAAACAGCAAACTGAAGTCAAAAGATGACAATGGGATGCGGTTTGACTGGTTTGCATTTACTCCTTCTTTCCCCGGAAAAGATCAAAAAGATTTTACAACATACCATGATTTGTTTATTCAGACCCTGAATCGACCGGATGCTGAATTCACGCCCATCATGCTCGACAATCCTGCCGACATGAAGCGTAAAACCTATGTCTTTGAAAGGGGAAACTGGCTGCTGAAAACAAAACAAGTGGAGGCTGGATTGCCTGAATTGTTTGTCAATGACAAGGATATCAAGCTCAGGAACAGGTTAGGACTGGCACAGTGGATGACATCTAAAACCAATCCGCTCACAGCAAGAACGATGGTCAACAGGTTATGGGAACAGTTGTTTGGTCAGGGATTGGTAGAAACCCTGGAAGACCTGGGATCTCAGGGAGCAAACCCGACACATCCGGAGTTGCTGGATCATTTGGCCTATCAATTCATGCATGAAGACAATTGGAGCATCAAAAAAACATTGAAAAGGATGGTCATGTCTGCCACTTATCGTCAATCATCCAAAACCACAGAAAAGGCCAAAGAAAAGGATCCTCTCAATAAATATTATTCTCATGCCCCAAGGGTAAGGCTTAGTGCAGAGCAAGTAAGGGATCAGGCATTGGCCATTTGTGGCGCCCTCAGCAATAAAATGTACGGCCCCAGTGTGATGCCTTATCAACCGGAGGGAATCTGGCGATCCCCCTATGATGGCAGGAAATGGAAACAAAGTGATGGAGAAGACCAATACAGACGTGCTATTTATACCTACTGGAAAAGAACCAGCCCATACCCTTCCATGATCAGTTTTGATGGATCAGCCAGGGAAGTATGTTTGACAAGGCGCATACGAACAAATACTCCATTGCAGGCCCTTACCTTGCTCAATGATTCAACCTATTGGGATCTTTCTGTCAAATTGGCCCAAAACCTGCTCCAAGACAAAACACTTTCCCTCGAGCAAAAGATTGGGAAAGGTTATGCTTTAGCAACCGGACATCCCATTAACGAACAAAAAACCAAGGCACTTCAGCAACTCTACGCTTCCAGTTATCAAAAATTAAACAAGGAAAAAGAAAAAATACTGGGCATGCTATCAGATTCTGTTTACAGAAAACAAGGCAAGGAATTGGCAGCTTTTGCTGTCGTCACCAATGCCATATTGAACCTCGATGAAGTAATCACCAAGAATTAGATCAACAACAATGGCAAAAGAAAAAATTCAATTGGAGGCCCAACAAACCGCACTCTCCTATCAAACAAGAAGGCATTTTTTGGGCAAATGCAGGACTGGCATGGGAATGATGGCGTTGGGTTCAGTGCTGGATGGCTGCAATTTATTCTCTGGCAGCAATGCAGATGACTCATTGGTCAGCAATCCCCTTTCTCCCCGTTCTCCTCATTTTCAGGGAAAAGCAAAATCAGTGATTTTCCTCCACATGGCAGGAGCACCTTCTCAGCTGGAGATGTTTGACTACAAGCCTGAACTGCAAAAAATGGATGGCCTTGATTGTCCTGACTCATTTATACAGGGAAAAAAATTTGCCTTCATACGTGGCGTTCCCAAATTGTTGGGCCCTCAAGCCAACTTCAAACAATATGGACAAAGTGGCTTGTGGCTTTCTGACAACCTTCCCCATTTTCAACAAGTCATTGATGACGTTACCATCCTTAAGGCCGTTAATACTGATCAATTCAATCACGCCCCGGCACAATTGCTGATGCACTGTGGTACCCCAAGATTGGGAAGGCCCAGCATGGGATCATGGGTGACCTACGGACTGGGGTCTGAGAACAGCAACTTGCCAGGCTTTGTGGTATTGACTTCTGGAGGCAGAAATCCTGATGCAGGAAAAAGCATATGGGGAAGTGGCTTCCTGCCATCTGTATATCAAGGTGTTCAATGTCGATCTGAGGGTGATCCGGTGCTGTTCCTGGAAGACCCAAATGGTTTTGATCGGGACATGCGCAAAGCATCTATCGAAGCCATCAATAATGTCAACGAACTATCCTACAAGGAATACAAGGATCCTGAAATTTTAGCGAGAATCTCTCAATACGAGATGGCGTTCAAAATGCAGATTGCTGTGCCAGATGTCATGAGCATCGCTGATGAACCTGCCTATATTCATGAAATGTACGGTACTAAACCTGGCGAGGAATCCTTTGCCAACAATGCCCTGCTGGCCAGAAAACTGGTTGAGAAAGGGGTTCGATTCGTGCAATTGTTTGACTGGGGATGGGACAGCCATGGTACCGGTGAAGACACTGCCCTTGACAAAGGATTCATTGGCAAATGTCTACAGACAGACAAAGCTGTCTCGGCTTTGCTCCTGGATTTGAAACAACGGGGTTTGCTAGAAGAGACCTTGGTGGTTTGGGGTGGCGAATTTGGAAGAACACCCATGCAAGAAAATAGGGACGGCAAACAAAACAGCTTCAAAGGCCGTGATCATCACTCTGATGCCTTCAGCATGTGGATGGCAGGAGGCGGCATCAAAGGTGGATTCAGCTACGGAGAAACTGATCCTATTGGTTACAATGCCATTGATGGAAAGGTCTCTGTTTATGATATACAGGCCACCATCCTGAAACAGCTTGGTTTTGACCATGAGCAATTGACCTATCAATTCCAGGGAAGGCCTTTCAGGCTCACTGACGTGTTTGGAAAACCCATCGACCCCATCATCGCTTAAATTAAACCATGAACAACAGAAGAGATTTTCTGAAAACCGGATCATTGGTGGCTGGATCCATGCTTTTTGCAGAACTTGATGCATTTGCAAAGCCTTTAGTCAAATTGCCAGCCTCAAGTCTGATCATCATGGCAACCAACTGGGGCTTCAAAGGAAATCTTGTGGAATTTTGTGCTGCCGCCAAAAAAGATGGATATGATGGGATTGAGGTATGGGTACCAGGTTCTGATACTGAAATGAAAGCATTGAATGAAGCTGTCAGCAATGCCGGACTTAAACTTGGCTTGTTGGCTGGCGGATATGATGCCAATCCTGCATTGCACAAAAAACAGTTTTCAGATGCAATTGATAGGGCCATCTCTCTGAAACCCATATACATCAACTGTCATTCTGGTAAAGATTATTTCAGTTTTGAAGACAATGCAGCCATGCTGACCATGACCTTCAAAAGATCCGTTGAGTCAGGTATACCCATCTACCACGAAACCCATCGTGGCAGAATGCTTTTTGCCGCCCATGTTTCCAAGGTCTTCATCGATCAATTCAAAGAATTGAAACTAACGCTTGATATTTCTCACTGGTGCAATGTACATGAGGGTTTATTGGGCGATCAGCCAATCAATATCGAGGCTGCATTGGCAAGAACACACCACATCCACACCAGGATTGGTCATGCCGAGGGCCCACAGGTAAACGACCCACGTGCTCCTGAATGGAAAAATGAGGTCAAGGCACATTTTGATTGGTGGGACAAGATAGTAGCGAGAAAAAAAGCAAGTGGAGAATCCATCACTATGTTAACTGAATTTGGCCCACCTAATTATATGCAAACCATTCCTTTTACCGGGCAACCTGTTGCAGACCAATGGGCCATCAACAAGTACATGATGGAAACATTAAGAAAAAGATACAGCTAAAAACAACGCATGAACCTGATAGAATTGATAGGCCGCTTTCATCCCGTTTTGGTGCATTTACCCATTGGTATTTTTGTAATGGTCATTTTAATGGATGGCCTTGCGCGGTTTGATAAATTTGCATACCTCTCTGCTTCAATTCGCCTGATACTGCGGGTAGGAATTCTGTCTGCTGTTTTATCACTTATCACAGGATATACCCTTTCTCTTGAGGGGAGCAACAATCAAGATTTGGTTGATAATCACCAGTGGACGGCGATTGGAACCACTGCCCTTTTTGTTGCTTACTATTTCTTTCGTCAGCAATTATTGGCGAAGCGACTTGCCCATGCCTTAACGCTGATCTTTTTGCTTGTTATGTTGGCATGGACAGGTCACCAAGGAGGATCACTTACCCATGGAGAAGGATTTTTAACAGATGGTATTCTTGAAACCAAAGCAACCACTGAACAGCAGTTGGATATTAAAGACATGAATCAGGCCGTTGTATACAAGGATCTGGTACAGTATACCCTGAATCAAAAATGTGTTCAATGCCACGGAAGTGAAAGACAAAAAGGGAAATTACGCCTTGATGAACTCTCCTGGATTAAAGCCGGAGGCAAAAATGGTAATTTAATCAATGCAAATAATCCAGCTGATGGAGAATTGATCAAAAGGATTTTATTGGATGATATTGACGAACACCATATGCCTCCTAAAGAAAAAACGCAGCTCACCGATGCAGAGTTGGTCATTTTTCAGTGGTGGATCAATGCAGGAGCATCGTTTGATAAATCTGTTGCCGCATTGGCCCCAGATGCAAAGGTGATCAAGGCATTGACATCATTCCAAGAAGAGAATAAAAAGCAGGTAACATCAAACATAAAAGCAAGAGAATTTATCGAACCGCTGGATAAGCAAAAAAAGGAAAAGCTCGAGAAAATGGGATGGGTCATCTCATCTGTTTCATTAGATGATCATCATATTCGGATGACAGGATATAATTTAGAAAGTTCTATTAAGGATGCTTTGGTTGTTGCTGCTGATATCAGTGATCACATCATTGAAATGAAACTTTCGTTTTCAACATTGAAGGACAATGATCTGGACAACCTGAGCAAATTCAATAAACTTGAAAAACTTTGGCTGGATCATACCGGCATTACTGATAATTCATTGAAGCAAGTAAGGGCATTGGAAAACCTGCATTACCTTAATATTGTAGGTACCAATGTAACGGTGAATGGTCTCCGAGACTTGATGCAAATGCCCAATTTGAAAATGATTTACGCACAGGGTATAAAAATAACAACAGATGAAAAGTTCGCTTTGCAGAAAGTACAAAGCAATACCAAACTATACTTTGGTGATTCAATGAAATCAGCCATTACGGATACCCTATTTGTAAAAAAAGCTGAGTAATACCTATGCTGTGACAGCTTTATAGTGGTCAAGCAATGCCAGTTGATTGACAGTTCGATCGTAATTGTTCATAGGATACTTAATACCATAATAGGTATCGTCATTCAGAAAATCGGTCAAAAACCGCAAGGCCTGCATATAGATCATGAATTCTCCGGCATAATTGACAGCGTCCAATTCTTCCTTGTTCAACTGATCTTTCATGTGCTCAAGGTAGCCCGCAATGATTGCTTTGTGAAAATCAGGTCGTACATATACTTGCGACAGATCCGTCTCTTCCTCGTTACCCGGCGAAAGATACGTCCTGAACATATCACCCAGATCACTGATCAAGAGCCCAGACATGACGGTGTCAAGATCAATTACACAAACACCTTTACCCTCTCCATTCAGCAAAACATTGTTGATTTTTGTATCATGGTGAGTGACGCGTTGTAAGAATTGGGATGATGTTACAATAGATTGGTATCTCGTGACAATTTTAAATTCATTTTGAATCTGCTCAATTACTTTAGCGGCAAGTTGAATCCTGTCCTTGTTCCCATTCTGCATTGCTTCTGTAAACTGTTCCCATCTGAAAGATAGGTCATGGAATCGCGGAATGGTGGGTTTGAGTATGCTCACATCCATCCCTTTGAATGCTGCAGTGAATTTTCCAAATTGAAGTGCAGCTTCATAGGCTTGCTCAGCAGTGGAGCATGCATCAACGGTATGGGTGCCTTTGACAAAAGGGGTTAGCCTGAAAAATGAACCAGATTCGATGGCATATGGCTCTCCAGTTATTGTAGGCAATGGTGTTGGGTAAAAAACTTCCCTTCCATTTTGTTCGAGGAAATTGGATAAGGCTTCAAGATTGGAGGCAATATTCAGTGGGGTTTTAAAGACTGATGTATTGACCTCTTGCAGGATGTACTCAGGTGAAGATCCTGTTGATACTGTATATGTTTTATGGATAAGTCCATTGCCAAATAAAGCAATGTGATGATAGTCTGCATCAGAAAAGTACTGGGATAAAATATGGTTATCAATCATAGAATCAATATAATAATCTCACTTTAAGAGACCCTTTGACTTTTTTGAGCAACTCAACAGCATTTTTGGATAGCTTCTTGTCTATATCCAATACAACATAGCCAATCTCGTCGTTGGTTTTTAGGTATTGACCAAGAACATTGATTTTATTCTCAGACAATGTAGTATTGATTTCAGACAAGACTCCCGGAACATTGGTGTGAATATGCAATATGCGGTGTGTGCCCTCCTGTGGAGAAAGACTTAATTCAGGAACGGTATGGGATCCGGTTGTAGCACCCATCTCAAGGTATTGCAACAATTTGGCACTTACATCTTCACCTATATTGTACTGCGCTTCCTCTGTAGATCCACCAATATGGGGAGTGAGCAGCACGTTGGGGATATTTTGAAGAGGTGAAGAAAACGGATCACCATTCTTTTCAGGCTCAACTGGAAAAACATCAATGGCAGCGCCTGAAAGATGACCATTAGTGAGTGCTGCAGTCAAAGCTTCAAGGTCTACCACTTCTCCCCTGGCGAAATTGATCAGTATAGAACCTTTTTTAAATTGCTTGAGCAGGGCTTTATTGATCAGGTTTTTGGTCTGCTGTGTTTCAGGTATATGGAGGGTAATGATATCAGCCTTGGAAACAACTTCCTTGATTGTCTTTCTGGATTCTGCATTCCCAAGGGGTAACTTGGTAATGGTGTCATAAAAGATGACTTTCATTCCCAACGCTTCTGCTAGAATACTGACTTGAGAACCAATATTACCGTATCCTATGATACCCAAGGTCTTACCCCTAATTTCAAAGCTGCCTTTGGAATCCTTGTTCCAGTTTCCTTCATGGGCAGCTTTGTTTTTATCCAATATTTTCCGAATCAGGATAATAGAAGCCCCAACAACCAACTCTGCCACTGATCGGGTATTGCTGTAAGGGGCATTAAAAACTACGATTCCTTTTTTACGGGCGGCTTGGAGATTTACTTGGTTGGTACCTATACAAAAACAACCAATTGCCTGAAGTTTTTCAGCATGTTGCAAAACTTTTTCGGTAATCTGTGTTTTTGACCTTATGCCAACCATGTGCACATGCTTAATCTCATTGATCAGCTGATCCTCAGAAAGTGCACCAGATATTTTTTTAATGTCTGCATATCCGGCATCTTTAAAAACTTTGATGGCAGCGTCACTTATATTTTCAAGCATCAAAATCTTGATCTTATCTTTGGGGTAACTGGTTTTGTTCGTATTAACCATTTTTAAACTATAGATTTAAACAAAATTAGCAACTTATTGTTCCGTTTCCAATTTAAGCATCCCAATGCAGAAACTTAAACTGTTCTTTATATTGTTTATCGTCTTTTCTGGGCTTTTTTATGTGCTAGATCAGTACAAAAAGATAAGTCCAACCAAACCTGTAGCTTCCATAGCAACAATCAATGTTATATCCAATGCTGCTTTCACACCCATAGACCAGGAACTCAGGCAATCAAGCCAGCATTTTTTTGAACAAACCTTGCTTCGTTCAAGGTTCAATGGTGCTATTCTTGTTGCCAGAAATGGTAAGATTATCTTTGAAAATTACCAGGGGCTTCAAAATGTGCTCAGTGGAGAACCCATTGACTCCAGCACTGCTTTTCACCTGGCCTCAGTTTCAAAGACATTTACGGCCATGGCTATTCTTAAATTATGGGAAAATGCAGCTTTACAACTGGATGATCCTGTCGCAAAACACCTGCAGGAATTCCCATTTCCATTGATTACGATCAGAAACTTGCTCAGTCACCGTAGCGGACTGCCCAATTATGTCCATTTTGTCGAAAAACTGGGTTGGGATACCCAACGTTTTATTACCAATGAGGATATTTTACAATTGATTATCGATAATGTATCAAAGCTTAAGCCTGGTAGGGCCAATGCCTATTTTGATTACTGTAATACCAATTATGCCCTTTTGGCCTTGATTGTTGAAAAAGTAAGTCAGCTTAGTTTTTCTGACTACCTCGATACAGTATTCTTCAAGCCCCTCGGCATGAGCAATAGTTTTGTCTATGATATAGAAATGGCAGAAACAGTCCTGCCTTCTTATAAATTTAATAACCGAAAGGAGCCAATGATGTTTCTTGATGCTGTTTATGGTGACAAAAACATCTATAGTACCCCCAGAGACATGATGAAATGGGATTTAGCCCTATCCAATAACCAACTATTCTCAGAAAAAACGCTGGAAGAGGCATTCAAGGGGTATAGCTATGAAAGAAGGGGTACCCGCAACTATGGCCTTGGATGGAGACTGGTTGAAATGCCTACCGGCAAAAAAATCATCTATCACAATGGTTGGTGGCATGGAAACAATACGGTTTTCAGCAGACTTCCCGCCGATTCCACTGCGATCATTGTCTTGGGAAACAAGTTCAACCGTAGTATTTATCAGGCCAAAAAAATAGCCGGAATCTTTAAGGGATACGGTATCCAGTCTGATGATGATGAGTGATCATATGCCCCTGAATATCCTATTTCCAAGGAGAAAAATGATTCAGCAAAAAAGCTTCATTTTTCATCAGTTTTTGTCTATTTTTGCTGCCCCTAAGTCAGTAAAACACTGTTTAGTTCAATAACCAAACGCATTAGAATTGTTTATGGAAAATTTGATCTATCTCGTTCCCATGATGGGA
>Ga0222712_10005835_pt1 | contig 12322 bp, 8 predicted proteins | sample C33_657DmetaG_FD_165043 | JGI IMG/M metagenome (GOLD analysis project Ga0222712, IMG submission 165043) | Estuarine water microbial communities from San Francisco Bay, California, United States - C33_657D | ecosystem: Environmental > Aquatic > Marine > Unclassified | place: USA: California...
TTCCTTTTGTTTGTCCTTGTCTATGGCGTTGTTTGCGGGAGCAGTTTGGGCGGGTGGGGGAGCCTGTTCTTTTTTCTTTTCAGCAATGGGCTCCTGCTTTTGGTCTTTTTTATTGCCCGCTTCTTTGGCAGCATTTTTCTCCATTCTTTCTTTCCATTCACACCATTCCGTATAACCACCCTTGAATTCAACAATTTTTCCATCTACAATTTCCCAGATCTTGTTGGCTGTTTTAGAAATGAAATAACGATCATGGCTAACCAGGATCAAACTTCCTTCGTATTTGTCCAATGCATCGGCCAAAAGGTCAACCGAATGCATGTCCAGGTGATTCGTCGGTTCATCCAGCATCAGGAAATTGGCTTTGCTGATGATGGTCTTGGCCAGGGCAACCCTTGCCTTTTCACCCCCGCTCAATACCCGGATCTTTTTGTCTACATCGTCTCCGCTGAAAAGAAAACATCCCAGTACAGTGCGCAGTTCCATATCTGTCTTCTTGCTGCCTGCGGTTTGGAGTTCTTCCAAAATATTATAATCCAGTTTAAGGTGCTCCAGCTGGTGCTGGGCGTAGAAACTTTCGTCCACATTATGGCCCCAATTGCGCTCTCCTTCAAAGGTTTCCCGGTCGGCAATGATGCGCAGCAGGGTTGATTTTCCTTTACCATTGGCGCCAATCAAAGCAATTTTATCACCCCTTTCTATTTCTGCATCAGCACCATCTACAATTTCAATGTTCCCAAATCTTTTGCTGAGGTTTTTCAGGGAACATATGATTTTTCCTGGCGTCTTGTCCACGCTGAAGTTGATCCTTATATTGGGCCTTTCAATGGAAGCTTCCTCCACACGGTCTATCTTGTCAAGTCGCTTTTGAACACTTTGGGCCTGCGCTGCTTTGGATGCTTTTGCCTTGAACCTTTCGATAAACCTTTCCTGTTGACGGATAAAGTCTTGCTGGTTTTCAAATGCCCTTTGTTGCATTTCCATCCTGATCACCTTCTCTTTCTCGTAGTAAGAGTAATTGCCTGAATAGATATTGAGTTTGCGTTGGTAGAGTTCAACGATTTTGTTGACCATCCTGTCGAGGAAAAATTTATCATGGCTGACGATGACGACAGCCCCCTGGTAATGGATCAGGTATTTTTCAAGCCATTCGATGGACGGAAGATCAAGGTGGTTGGTCGGTTCATCCATCATGAGCAGATCAGGCTGCATCAGGATCATCTTGGCCAGCAATACCCGCATCCTCCAGCCTCCGCTGAATTCCTTATAGGGCCTGCTGAGGTCAGATTGTTTGAATCCCAGTCCATGCAAAACGTCCTCGGTTTTGTGCTCAATATTGTATCCGTCCAATACATCCATCTCATGCAACAAATCAGTGAACCTCGTGAGCTTTTTCTCATCTTCGGATTGTTCCAGTTCAATGGTAAGCTGGTCAATTTCCTTTTGGATTTCCATGATCCTTTCAAAAGCACCCATGGCCACCTGAAGGATGCTTTCCTCTGTATCAAAACTGAGCAGGTCCTGGTGTAAATATCCAATACTCGTGGTCCGGCTTCTTTCTAGGGTGCCTGAACTGGGGAGGTATTCACCCGCAAGCAATTTCAAGAGGGTAGACTTTCCTGTTCCATTGTATCCAATCAATCCAATCCTTTCACCCGGATGGATATGCCATGTTGCTTCCTCTACGATTGCTCTCGCACCAAATTCAAAAGTAAGGTCCTGAAATCCTGCCAGCATAAGTTTGTTTATTGCCCCGCAAAGTTACTATAATATCTTTGTCTTGAACTTTCATTCCGCTATGATGTTAAAGGATATTGTGAGAAAACTAACCCTGATTTTGATCCTGTTGTCGCAGGCTTTTTTACTGAATGCGCAAACCCGATATACCCTGAGTGGTTATGTGCGCGATTCCCTCAGCCGTGAAACACTGATTGGTGCTACCGTTCAGGCCAAAGAAACAGGTCGTGCTGTGGGTACCAACCAATATGGGTTTTACTCATTGACCCTTCCTGAGGGTGAGTATACCCTGCTTGTTTCTTTTGTTGGCTATTTCCCTTTTGAAAAGAAAATCAGCCTGCATGAAGACCAGGAGCTGAACCTTCCTGTTTTATCCAAATCAAGTTTATCGCAGGAAATCATCATCTCGGCAAAAAGGAAAGATGCTAATGTCACCAATGCACAAATGGGTCAAATCGACCTCAGCATGAACCGGATGCGATCAGTTCCAGTGATTTTTGGTGAATTGGATCCCTTGAAAACACTTCAACTTTTTCCTGGTGTAACCAATGCGGGGGAGGGTAACAGCGGACTGTATGTCCGTGGCGGAGGGCCTGACCAGAACCTGATCTTGCTGGATGATGCAGTGGTGTACAATACAGGCCATTTGTTTGGGTTTTTCTCCATTTTCAATGGTGATGCCATCAAAAATACAACCCTGATCAAGGGCGGAATGCCTGCCCAATACGGCGGTCGATTGTCTTCAGTGTTGGATATTTCCATGAAAGACGGTAACATGAACAAGCTGCAGGCGGAAGGAGGCATTGGCTCTATCTCATCCCGACTGTCTATTCAAGGCCCCATTAAAAAAGACAAGGCCTCCTTCATTGTCTCAGGCAGGCGCACTTATATCGATGCCTTAATCAAACCTTTCATCAAAAAAAGCAGTCAATTTTACGGCTCCGGGTATTATTTCTATGACCTCAATGCCAAATTCAACTACCGTTTTTCCAACAAAGACAGGTTATATATCAGTGGGTATTTCGGAAGGGATGTTTTTGACTTTGTGAACAAACAGCGCCAGTTCAATGTGGGCATTCCATGGGGAAATTCAACGGTTACTGCAAGATGGAACCATGTTTTCAGCAAGAAACTGTTCATGAATTCAACAGTTGTCTACAACGATTACAATTTTGCCTTGAATGCATTGCAAAACAATTTTGATTTCACCCTGAGCAGTGGGGTGCGTGATGTCAACATCAAGTCAGACCTGGACCATTACCTCTCACCAGAGCACAAGCTGAAGTATGGTTTGCAATATACTTTTCATCGTTTTTCTCCCTCTGTCGTTTCTGGCAGGCAAGACTCTGTTCAGTTCAATCCCAACAATGCCCAGCTGAAATATGCCAGAGAATCGAGTGCATATGTGCAGGATGATTGGGAGGTGAATGACCGGTTGAAATTGAGCTATGGGCTTCGGTGGAGTGGTTTTCAGCAGGTTGGCCCCTTCAAGACTTTCAAGCGGGATCAAAATGGAAACAAATTGGACAGCACTGTTTTTAACAGCGGAGAACAGGTGAAATTTTATGCAGGATTTGAGCCCCGTACGACCCTTCGCTATACCTTGAATGATCAGACATCCATCAAGGCTTCTGTCAGCCGGAACCGTCAGTACATCCACCTTGTAAGCAATTCAGGGACTACACTCCCTACGGATGTTTGGGTACCCAGCACACTATTGGTCAAGCCCCAGTTGTCTTGGCAATATGCTGCCGGATACTTTAGGAATTTCAAGGACAATGCCTATGAAACATCCATTGAGCTGTACTATAAATCCATGCAAAACCAGATAGAATACAGGGAAGGGTATACACCATCCATAAAGGATCCTGAAGAGGAATTCGTATTTGGAAAGGGGTGGAGTTATGGAGCTGAGTTTTTCATCAACAAAACCAAAGGCAAATTTACCGGATGGATTGGCTACACCTTGGCATGGTCATGGCGCAAGTTCCCAGGGCTTAACAATGGCAACAAATATCCTGCAAAGTTTGACCGCCGCAATGACCTTTCTGTGGTAGGTATTTATGAATTGAATGCCAAGTGGAAGTTTTCTTCCGTCTTCGTCTATGCAACTGGTAATGCAACCTCTCTTCCAGAAAAATTCTACCTCGTGGAAGGTGTGTTGACCCAACAATACAGCAGCATCAATCAATACCGTTTGGCTCCTTATCACCGCCTTGATCTATCCGCCACCTATGTGCCCGTTCCTAAAAAAGAAAGAAAAATCAAAGGAAGTTGGGTCTTCAGTTTATACAATGCTTACAACAGGAAAAACCCTTATTTCTATTATTTTGATCAAACAGGCAGCGCATTTGCTGGAACCCTGCAGGTTCAGGCCAAACAGGTATCCTTATTTCCTGCAATTCCATCGGTTACCTATAACTTTAAATTTTAGCTTTTACCGTTTTACTTTTAACCTGATCGATCCGCTGGTCTGTTCTGTAGAGGTAATGTTGATTTCGTAGCGGTTGGTTGCTGTTGTTACAACCATGAATGCTGTATTGGGAGGAATAGTACCTAAGCTCTCGGCAAACATCACAATATCATAGACGTCATCGGTTTCATTGACATTGATGTTGATGGTGATGGGTTTCGCTGTCAACATTTTCGCAGGTATCAACAAAACGCCATTCATGAAAATCGAAACAGTATCTCCGTCTACCTGGCCGTTATCATAAATATCAATTTTGATGGATGGTCCTGTAACCTCAATCGTTTTGATCAGCTGTGCATTTCTTTGGGTCAATTTTTCTTTGGCAGATTCAGAAAGATTCTTTGCCTTTCCGCCCTCCATGGGCATCACAGGCTTGGGTTCAACCTTCTTTTCGCCAGATTTTTCCGTTAGTGACTGCTGGTTACCTTTTGGAAGTGTATGTGTTTTATCCTCGGTCGGTTTCTTGATCGAAGGGTTTGGTTTTGGATCAGACTCTGCCACAATTTTTTGTTGAGCAGGATTGGGTTCTATTTTTTTAGGAGAACTTTTTTCATCTTTTTTAGATGTCGGAGGAGTGGTGATCAGTAGTTTTCTTTCCAGTGAAGTATTGCCCTTTCCGCAGTCACTTCCTTTTTCCACTGGCTTCCATTTACCCAAAAGGATTTCTTTGTCGGCTTGTTTTAGATAGGTCAGTTCATGGGATTGATGGCAATTTTTGAAATCGGGAGGGGTATTGGTTTTGACGGTTTCAACCTCATTCACTGAAAGTGATTTGCTGCCTTTGTCAAAACTTCCCTTTAACCGGCAAATCACAAAATATCGTTTACCGGACATTGAAAAATAGGTATAAGAATACCCACTTACCTGCGTTCCTGCCACCTCTATTTCCAGCACATAATCTGTGCTTGATCCGGAAGGATCGTCTGCAGAAGTGAAGCCGCCAATCCATTGGCCGCTCATTCTCTGCGCCTTTGCATGCTCTAGGCCCAAGATCAAAAATGAAAATACCAAAAGGGTAAATGCTCTTGAAACAGCTCCAATTTTAGGTAAAAACGAATGCTTTTTCATCTTGTTAGTACATAATTCCATTTTTTTAATCACAACAATGCAAATTATTGTGAATTCAAGAGGGGCTTACCCAATACTTCGTTAAATTTGCCGTTAATTAAGCATTCAAATTCAATAGCGTATACAAAATGGTCAATATTCAATTTCCGGATGGTGCAGTAAGAAGCTATGAGCTGGGTATAACTCCTATGGCTGTAGCAAAGGGTATTTCAGAGGGATTGGCAAAAAAAGTCATTGCAGCCTCCATTGATGGTGTTGTAAGTGATGCTTCTACGCCCATCAACAAGGATGCCGCCTTAAAGCTCATCACCTGGGACGATGCTGACGGAAAATCAACATTTTGGCATTCTACCGCTCACTTGTTGGCAGAAGCTGTTGAAGCTACATTTCCGGGTGTGAAATTTTGGGTTGGCCCTGCCATTGACAGGGGTTTTTATTATGATATGGATCTTGGTGGCAAAACAATCTCCGAAGAGGAATTGTCCAATCTTGAAAAAAAGATGGGGGAGTTGGCCAAACAAAACAATATTTTCATTCGCAAGCAGATCTCCAAGGATGATGCCATTGCCTACTTTACCGAAAAAGGGGACGAATACAAACTCGATCTGCTCCAAGGTCTTACAGACGGAGAAATCAGTTTTTATACGCAGGGGGCATTTACCGATCTTTGTCGTGGGCCACATATCCCGCATACCGGTCTGATCAAGGCCATCAAGCTTACTTCCATTGCTGGGGCCTATTGGAAAGGGGATGAAAAGAACAAGCAGCTTACCCGAGTGTATGGAGTGAGTTTCCCTAACCAGAAAGAACTTGATGAGCATATCCTGATGCTGGAAGAGGCCAAGAAAAGAGACCACAGGAAACTCGGCAAAGAATTGGGGATTTTTACTTTTGATGATAACATAGGACCCGGTCTTCCATTGTGGATGCCCAACGGCACTGTTATCATTGAAGAATTAGAAAGACTGGCAAAGGAAACAGAGACTGCCGCAGGATACAAGCGAGTGGTTACTCCACATATTGCAAAGGAAAGCCTGTACATTACCAGTGGACATCTTCCATATTACCAGGAGAGCATGTATCCTCCTATGGAACTTGAAGGAGTTAAATACTACCTCAAGGCCATGAACTGCCCTCACCACCACAAAATATTTTCTGCTGAAAACAGGAGCTACAGGGAACTGCCGCTTCGCCTTGCAGAGTATGGTACTTGTTACCGCTATGAACAAAGTGGAGAGTTGTTTGGTCTGATGAGGGTGAGGTGCTTGCACATGAATGATGCCCATATTTATTGTTCAAAAGAAGATTTTGCCAATGAGTTCAGGGCTGTCAATGACATGTACATCAAGTATTTCAACATATTTGGTATTGATAAATACGTGATGCGCCTGAGTCTGCACGATCCTGCAAAACTGGGCCAGAAATACATCAATGAGCCTGAACTTTGGCTGGAAACAGAGGAAATGGTCAGGCAGGTATTGATTGAATCCAACATCCCTTTTGTTGAGGTTCCTGACGAAGGGGCATTTTATGGTCCTAAGATTGATGTGCAGATCTGGAGTGCCATTGGCCGTGAGTTTACCCTTGCCACCAACCAGGTAGACTTTGCCCAAGGCAGAAGGTTTGGTTTGCAATTCACCAACCGAGACAACCAGCCGGAAGTGCCATTGATCATTCACCGCGCCCCATTGGGCACGCATGAGAGGTTCATCGGATTCCTCCTGGAACACTATGCCGGAAAATTCCCATTGTGGCTCTCTCCGGTGCAGGTCAAGATTCTTCCCATCAGCGATAAATTCAATGATTATGCCTTCTCGGTCAACAAGCAGTTGTTGGAGGCAGGTATCCGATCTGAGGTGGACGACAGAAGTGAAAAAATTGGAAAGAAAATCAGGGATACTGAATTGATGCGCGTTCCCTACATGCTCGTCATTGGCGAAAAAGAGCAGAACGAGGGCTGCGTTTCCGTAAGAAGACAAGGAAAGGGAGATGCAGGACAATGTTCAGTATCAGAAATATTGTCTACCTTGACATCTGAAAATAAGAATCGGCAATCCATTTAATCAAAAAACAATAAAAACGGATACCACCTGATGCCGTCAGGAAATCCGAAAGCTACTATGGCATTATCTAACAGACCATTCAGCAGCCGTCCCGGTTCGGGCGGTCCCAGGGGAAGATTCCTCCCAAGAAAAGAAGCAGAACACCGCATCAACCATTTCATCAGGGTTCCACAGGTTCGCCTTGTAGGTGACAATGTAACAATGGGTGTTTACTCAACGCAAGATGCCCTCAAAATGGCCCAACAGCTGGAGTTAGATCTGGTGGAAATTTCTCCACAGGTTGATCCTCCTGTTTGTAAAATCATTGATTACAACAAATTCCTCTACGACAAGAAGCGTAAGGAAAAGGAAATGAAGGCCAAGAGCAAGTCTGCAGAACTCAAAGAGATTCGCTTCACTCCTGGTACTGATGACCATGATTTTGATTTCAAGGCCCGCCATGCTGAGAACTTCCTCAAGGAAGGCAACAAGGTAAAAGCCTATGTTCAATTCAAGGGCCGCGCCATCATGTTCAAGGAAAGGGGAGAGCTTGTGCTCTTGAAATTCGCTGAGCGTCTTTCTGAAGTGGGTCAGGTCGAAGGGCTTCCAAAGCTGGAAGGCAAGAGAATGCTCATGATCATTGCACCAAAATCCGCCAAAAAGAAAGTAACTACTGCTGCAGAATAAGCCATACACAGCCAAATGATATGTCTCTCAGTTCTATCCCGACGGGTATCGGACAAGGAAAATATCGTTTGGCTTTTTTCTTTTTATATCGACCTGCTTCTGGCATTGTTCCATTTGCCACTCTTGAGATAGGCAAATGACATGATGAATATACTGGTCCAGTAAACCCACTCTGATCCCCATCCCCAGGCAATTGACATGTTGAATACCTCCATCACCAGGTATACATAAAGAATATACATGACGACGGTTATCATTTCTATCATCAGGTTGATTCTTGTATTGCCTGTTCCGGTAACGGCGTTGAGGCATACCGTCGACACTGACATCATCAGGATGGCCACAGAAACAACCCTCAGTACCGGGATGGCCATGGTCAGAAATGTCAGATCATCATTAAAAAGGCTGAGAATTTCCCTGGTGAAGAGTTGAACAGGGATGAAAACAACCAGCGTTGATCCAGCGCTGAGCATGGCAATCCTACCTACCAGTATCATCACCCTTTTGCTCAATCCCTGCCCAACAAGGTTCGATACCATTGTGCTGGAGGTAGCTGCAAATGCCCAGATGAAAATACCATAAAAGCCAAATAGCAACCTCATCAACTGACTAACATCCAAGGCCAACATACCATCATGGGATACAAGGATGAAAAAGAACTCCCAGCTGATGATGCTGATGGCATATTGCAGGATAATGGGGGATGACTGGATGAAGATGGTTTTACTGATTTGCCAGTTGAATTGCAGGTTATCAAACAATTTGAACCTTTTATCCATTCCCTTTGCGTTGATAATAGCAAGAACAACGACCATTCCAATGAATTCTGCCATGATGCTTGCATATGCGGCACCATTGAATCCCAGTTTCGGCATCCCAAGGTTACCAAAGATTAGTCCATAGTCCAGTACTACATTGGAAACAGTTTCGGCTAAGGTGCCCCAAATCAGCAATTTACTTTGATTGGTTCCTACCAGCAAGGCATTCCGCATTTGGTAGATATACAAAAACGGAAGCCCCCAGATCCTGATGAATAAAAAACTGGTTGACTGTTTGGCAAGGGCAGGATCGGTGAAATTTCCAAATATTGCTGGGGCAAAACCATAGGTGCAGATGATGCCAAAGGCGGCAATCATGAGCGTGAGATAAATGCTTTGAATGAACAATCCACCTATTTCTGAACTTCGGTCTTGGCCAGCTCTTCTTGAAACCAAGGTTTGAAGACCATTGTTTAGTCCGTAGCCAATAACAGAAAAAACCAGGTAATAAACGCCTGTGATCCCGGATGCCCCCATGAAACCTGGGCCCAATTTGGATAGAAAAAAGCTGTTGATCAGAAAATTGAATTGGGGAACAAGGATGGCGAAGCTGATGGGTATTGCCATCTGTAGAATCTGCCTGTAACTGATGTTCAATTTCAAATTATCTTCCATACATTACTCTTGTCAGAGCCGTGCTCCAAACTGGCTTGCAAACCTACGGTTTTCCCAGGCGCTTTTAACCGTTAAATACATTAAATTTGTGATATGATTCAACCAATCATAAGGCCAGCATTTGGTTTCATCAATGAAAATACATCTTCATCAATCAATGGAGAATCAAAGCTATGCATCGAGGTTGGCCAATTTCATGTAGCCCTCACCATCAGCAATGCAGCTGGAGATGTAGTGAGCCTCTTTGAGCTTTATACTGCTAAACAAAAAACAGATGTTGCCTTTTTGCAGTCAGTATTGACCTCTGAAAAACTTGAAGGAATCCAATTTGCTGATGTGGTATTCATCCATAACCAAAAAGAAATGGTTTTGGTGCCTTCCTCGATGTACAAGGAAGACTTGAATGCTGTCCTTATCGACACCATACATGGCGACCCTATGGAGTATTCCATTTCGGTGGATGATGTTCACCAATGGGAATTGCACAATGTTTTCGGTTCATCGTCTGAAATGCTTGGTCTTGTTCTTGATAAATATCCTCAAGCAAGACAAGTGCAATTCATGAGTGCCTGCCTCAGAGGAATCTTCAGAACCCTTACAGAAGACATCAACCAATGGATCAAGCTGTATGTATTGCCATCCTGTTTCAATTTGGTTGTTTTAAAGGGAGAGCAATTGCAGATTGCCAAGTCCTTTTATTACGAAACACCCGAAGACATCATATATCATCTGCTGAATGTGGTTGATAAATTTGGAATGGATGTTTCTGAGGCAATTGTAGAGGTGAGCGGCTTATTGGATTCATCCTCAGCCACATGGAAGGAATTGCGTAAATATTTCTTGAACATTAGCCTGGAAAATACTCCTTCATTTTCCGGCGGGAATGAAAATTCCTCTGAACTTCCCCCTCATTATTTCACTCCTTTTTTGCTTGTTCCCAGATGCGTATAATCAGCGGTGAACTCGGTGGCAGGAAAATCAATCCTCCCAATAACATGCCCTTCACCAGGCCAACAACCGATATGGCCAAGGAAGGTCTGTTCAATGTGATTGAAAACAACATGGACCTTTCTGTTGTCCGTTCTCTCGATCTTTTTGGGGGCACTGGCAGCATCAGTTATGAATTGTTTTCAAGAGGGGTCAAAGACCTGACCATCGTTGAGAAAGATCCTGAGATGTATAATTTTATCAAGAAAACAGCAGAGCAGATGGCTGTCACTGGAATGAAATTAATCAGATCGGATGTGTTCAAATTCATGTTGGAATGCAACGAACAGTTCAATTTCATTTTTGCCGGCCCTCCTTATGCCCTTGGAAATATCGAAGACATTCCGAAGATTATTTTTCAAAAAGGACTCCTGGCAAATGAAGGCTGGTTTATTTTAGAGCATACTCCCCGCAATGATTTCAAGGATCATCCCTATTTCAGGACAGAAAGAAAATACGGAACGACCATATTTTCAATCTTCATCAACCGACCTATTGAAACCAAGGCATGATGAAAAAGTCTGAAGCCAGGAAAATCTTCAGTGCTCAACGTGCTGCTTTAAATGCCCGGGATGTAAATACCAAACAAGATCTTTTGCTCATCTGTTTTCAGCAACTTGTGCTTCCAGTTTTTAACCTCGTTCACGCATACCTTCCACTGTATGAGCGGAACGAGCCAGATCCGATTCCATTATTGGATTTTATGCATTTTCGCCATCCTGGCATGCAGGTTACCTATGCCAAGATTGACCCAAGCAATTTCAGCATGATGCATTTTCTGCAGGATGATGAGATGTTCTTTGAGAAAAACCAGTACGGGATTCCTGAACCAACTGGTGGCGTGACAGTCGAAGAGAAGGATATTGACATTGTATTCATTCCCTTGTTGGCTTTTGACAAATCAGGCAATAGGGTGGGCTATGGAAAAGGGTATTATGACCGTTTTCTCTCAAAATGCAGAAAAGATGTATTGAAAATTGGCCTTTCGTTCTTTCCGCCTGTCGATTCAATTGAAGATGTCGATTTCTTCGATAAAAAGCTCGACTTTTGCATTACACCTGAACGTGTATATGCATTTTAAAAACATCTATTTACGATCTTTTCGGCTTTTTCTGTTTCCACTTGCCTATTTATATGGTCTGATCATTTATTTGCGCAATTTATTGTATGATCGGGATATCATCGGTTCAGTGACGTTCAACCTTCCTATTATTTGTGTTGGAAATCTCTCAGTCGGTGGAACCGGAAAATCTCCTATGGTTGATTATTTGGTCAAGCTCTTGAAAAAGGAGTATCCCATAGCAACCCTCAGCAGGGGGTATAAAAGAAGGACCTCTGGTTATGTACTGGCCAATGAGGGTTCCACCGCCATTGAAATTGGTGATGAACCCATGCAGTTTCACCTTTCTCATCCTGACATAGCCGTAGCCGTTGGTGAGCAAAGGATTGAAGCCATACCTCAGTTGCTCTATGATCGGCCTGGAACCCAACTCATCATTTTAGATGATGCATTTCAGCACCGTGAGATCAATCCGGGATTCAATATCATTTTGACTGAATACGCCAACCTCTATTCCAGAGATTTTTATCTTCCCACAGGAGACCTCCGGGACCAGAAGTCAAGTGCGAACAGGGCGGACATCATCGTAGTCACAAAATGCCCGGCAGTAGTTTCAGACCATGAACGCTTCATGATCATGAAAGAACTCAAACCACTACCAGGACAGGAGATTTTTTTCACCACCATTGAATACAATACCCCTTATCACATAGTAACAAAAGAAAAGCGTAGCTTGTCCAAGGAAGAAGAGATATTGCTGGTATGCGGAATCGCCAATCCTGAACCCCTTACAACCTATATCCACGAGGCTACAAAAACATATGATGCCTTGTTT
>Ga0222712_10005836_pt1 | contig 12320 bp, 12 predicted proteins | sample C33_657DmetaG_FD_165043 | JGI IMG/M metagenome (GOLD analysis project Ga0222712, IMG submission 165043) | Estuarine water microbial communities from San Francisco Bay, California, United States - C33_657D | ecosystem: Environmental > Aquatic > Marine > Unclassified | place: USA: California...
GCTGCTCATCGCCACCCGAGACACCCCCAGCGGGGTGGAGCTCAGCGTCGAGGATGATGGGGCCGGGGTGCCCCCGGCCGACCTACCGAGGCTGTTCGACCGTTTTTACCGAACGGACAAGTCCCGCCGGGCAGGAGGTAGCGGCCTCGGGCTGAGCATCGTCCGCCAGGTGGCCGAACTTCATGGCGGGTCGGCGACGGTCGAGCCGGTTCGTCCGAAGGGGCTGCGAATCACCGTGACCCTCCCGGCCGTCGCTTGAGGCCGGAAATGAAAAACCCGCCGTGTTTCGGCGGGTTTTTGCTCCATTTTAAAGTGGAGCGCGCGACTGGACTTGAACCAGCAACAGCCACCTTGGCAAGGTGGTACTCTACCATTGAGCTACGCGCGCGTTGGACGGGAAGCAGACCAAACGCCCTATCGTGTGTCAAGCCTTTGGACGAACCTTAGCCGGGCCGGGCGGGGGGCGGGATAAAGGCCCTGCTTTTCAAGCAGGGCAGCCGCTTCATCGGAAAAGAGCCACCGGAGGGCCGGCTTAAGCTCCGCGAGCTTATCCTGCCTCACATAGAGGAGCAAAGGAACCTGCAACGGATAATCCCCGTTATGGACGTTGTTCTCATCAGGACCATAGGCGGTCGACGGTCGGCCAGGGCGACCATCCGAGACTTGGAGAACCTTGCCGCGGCCGGCAGGGGGGCGGGGGAGCAGGACGATGCTCCCGGCGCGCGAGGCCAGCAGATCGGCGGCGAGGTCCGGCTCGACGCGTAACCTGACGTCGCTCCGGAAAGGCTGACCTTCGAGGACGACGCCTTGGAAGACCTCCAGCACAAGCGTGCCCGGCGGCGAAGAGACCGCCGGCGTCATGAGTTCCGAGCGGGCTCCCGGATCGATGTCATTCCAATTACGCGCGAGGATGCGGGCGTCCCGCGCGAAAGCGTTGGCGAGCTGCTCGAGCGAGATGTGGTCAAGACGGTTACCCGCATGCGTGGAGACGACGACCGCGGAGCTGGCGAGACGAAATTCGAGGATGCCGGCTTTCGCGGGCGAAGACGGCGCGACCTCGCGGTCGCGCAGCATGAGCACGGCCGCAGAGGCGGCGCCTTGCTGGAAATCCCGCCGTCCCGGAAGCGTGCCGGCGAAATCGACGGCGAGCCTGGCATCGGTCTTCTCCAATCCGCGGGCGACGGGACCGGCGAGCAGATCGGAGCCGACGAAATCAGCCGCGCCCAAGGCCGCGCACGAAAAGAGAAAGGCGAATATTCTCACGCCGTCTCGGGGCCGGGATCTAATTCCGGCCATTGGAGCAACTTGCGATGCAGCGTGCGCCGGGAGATGCCCATGAGTTCGGCCGCGCGCGTGCGATTGCCGGCCGCGGCGGCCAGCGCCTGCTTCAGGAGCTGCTTCTCGTTCTGCTCGCGATCGAGGATATTGCCACCGGAGGAGGGCAGGGCGGAGACCGCGACGGACGTGGCCGCCGGTTGCGAGAACCGGGGATCCAGGTCAGACGCGGCGACGGTCTTGCCCGAGCGGAGCACGGCGAGGTTCTCGCATGCGTTCCGGAGCTCACGGATATTGCCGGGCCAAGGATAACGGACGAGGACCGCCAAGGCTTCGGGGGAAAGCTTCGGCGCCGCGACGGCGTTCTCCTTGGCGAAGCGCTCGAGATAATGCGCGAGCAGGAGGGGGATGTCGTCCTGACGCTCGCGGAGCGGCGGCAGGCGCAACGGGACCACCGAGAGGCGATAATAGAGATCTTCGCGGAACTTCCCTTCCTTGACCATCTGCTGGAGGTCGCGATTGGTGGCGCAGACCAGGCGAAGATCGAGAGCGATCGGGCGATGCGAGCCAAGGCGTTCGACCGAACGCGTCTCCAGGAAGCGCAGCAGCTTGACCTGCGTGGTGGCGTCGATCTCCCCGATCTCATCCAGGAAAAGGGTGCCGCCGTCGGCGGATTCGAAACGTCCCACCCGGCGCTCGTTCGCTCCGGTGAAGGCGCCTTTCTCGTGGCCGAACAGTTCGGATTCGAGCAGGTTGGCGGGGATGGCGGCGCAGTGCACCGCCATGAAAGGTCCTTTGGAGCGCTGGCTCGCCTGATGGATCATCTGAGCGAAGAGCTCCTTGCCCGTGCCGGTCTCGCCTAACAGGAGGATGGTCGCGTTGGACGGCGCGACCGAACGGACCTGCTCGATCGAACGTTGCAGCGCGGAGGAGGATCCCACGACTTCGCCCAGGGAGAATTTACGGTCCAGGCGCGCCTTGAGCGTGACGACTTCCTTTTCGGTCGTGCGGGCCTTCAGCCCGCGATCGAGGACGAGCTCGACCTGGCGGAGGTCGACGGGCTTCTGGAAGAACCAATAGGCGCCGAGACTCATCGCCTTCACGGCGGTGTCGACGTCTCCGTACGCCGTCATCATGATGCAGACCGGCTGATTGGGCAGCTTGAGCGCGCGGTCGATGACCGCCATGCCGTCTTCTCCCGCCATGCGGAGATCCGTGAGCACCGCGTCCGGCGGGACATCCTGCATGAGGCGCGCCGCTTCCGCGGCGTCCTTCGCCACGAAAGTCTCATAGCGGTCTTCGAGCGCGGCGCGAAGACCTTCGCGAATGTTCTTCTCGTCGTCGACGATGAGCACCGTGGGTTTCATGGGTCAGGCTTCCGGAGAAGGGTGATGATTGGCGGCGCCCCAGGCACGGGCGGCTTTCTCGGCCAAGGCGACGCGCGCGCGGTCGACTTCGGCCAGACGCGCCTTCAGGTTCGCGTTGGAGACGCGCGCAAGGTCGTCGAGGTCGCAAAGGTAGGTGCCGTCGAGGCCGTGCACGCCGGAGGCGAAATTACGCGGGACGCCGAGGTCGACGAGCAGAAGCGGGCGGCCCGTGCGACGACCGGCGATCTCGCGCAGGGCGACGGCATCGAGCAAGGCGCGCTCCACCGTGGCGCAACCGACGATGACGTCATGCGCATGGGCCTGCCGCAGGGCGTCGGCGAGCGTGAGCGAGGAGCCGGAGAATTCCTCGGCGAGCGTGCGCGCGTTCTCGAACGTACGCGAGGCGACCGAGACCTGCGAAGCGCCGCGGGAGACGAGCGCCTGGACCACCTGGCGGCCGACGTCGCCGGTGCCGAGCACGAGCACGCGGGCTTCCGTGAGCGAGCCGAAGACGCGCATCGCCAGTTCGACGGCGACGTTGCCGAGGCTGACCTGGCCCTGGGAGATGCCGGTATTGGTGCGCGCCCAGGCGCCCGCCTGGAAGGCGCGCTGGAAGACGCGGTTGAGCACCGGGCCCGTCATGCCGCGGGCGAGCGCGTCCGCGTACGCATCCTTCACCTGGCCGGCGATCTCGACTTCGCCGACCATCTGCGATTCGAGGCCGGAGACGACGGAGAAAAGATGTTCGACGGCCTGAAGGCCGGGAACGGGACGAAGATGCTGGTCGAGCACGGCCGCCGGAGCGCCCGTGGCCTTGAGCAGCGCGCTCCGCACATGCAAGGCGGCGGCTTCGTCGCCGACCGCATAAGCCTCGAGCCGATTGCAGGTCGCGAGCAGGACGGCTTCGGCGAGACCGGCTTCGCGCGCCGCCGCATAGAAGACCTCGGCTCCGCCCGCAGGCACCGTGAAAGCCGCGCGCTCATCGAGGCCGGCGGTACGATGCGTGGCGCTGAGCGCCACCAGATTCCGGGAACGTTCGCTCATCGGGAAGAAGGGAGCGAAAGATACAAGGCGACCACCGCAGGGACCGCGGCAAGCAAGGAGGCGCGCGCAAAAGCGGCGCCCGAAAGACGGAGGCGGCGGCGCTGCACGACGATCCAGACGCAGACGATCCAGGTGACGAGCGACGCGATGAGCTTCGGCGACGCGACCAACGCGAGGTCGCGCTGGGCCCAGTCCGTCGCGCCGATCACCAAGGAAAGTCCGAGGAGCCAGACGGCGGCGCCCATCAGCTGCGCGCCGATGCGGTCGAGCGGGACGAGGGCCGGGAGCAACGCGTAGATGCCGCCGAATTGATGGCGCGCCAAGGCGCGGTCTTGCAGAAGATAAGCGGCGGAGTTGAGGACCTGCGCGCCGAGCACGCAGTAAGCGAGGATCGCCGCGCCGACATGGATCAGGATGAGGGGCTTGCCGTCCGTGGACAACGGATGTTCGACGACGCCGAGGAAGCCCGCCGCCACGAGGCACACGGCCGTGGTACCCGCGATGGCCCAGGTCGGCAGACGATGGTTGAAGGTGACATCGAGAAAAAGCGCCAAGCCCGACAGACCCCAGGCGATGGAAAGCAGCACCTCTGCCGGGCTCGCGATGGGCAAGGTGTGCGAGCGCAGCCCCTGATAAGCCAACATCGTGGTCAGCAGGACCCATCCGCCGCGGAGCAACCAGAGAGCCGGCACGGACCATTTTCCCGAAGCTTCCTTGGACGCCAGACCGTCCAGCACGGCCGCGATCAAAAAGACCGAGGCGCAGCCCAACAGACATTCCCGGCTGAGGGGATGGGCGGCGAGTTCGGCAGCCATGAGGAACATAGGGGAAGGTTGGGGGAGGTGTGACATTTTGGCAAACCCTCAAGCCGCCCTGTTTTCTTGCGGTAGCGGGCAGGGGGGCTAGGTTGGGCTTCCTTATGGCCCACGACCTCTACGACCTTACCCAACATCCGCCCCGCAGCCCCCGAGTCCGTCTGGGCGGCTTGGTCATCCTCCCCCGGATGATCGACAAAGCCCGCGCGACCAAAGCCGGGAAAAATGGCGAATACAACTACGGCTGCCCCCTCGACGCCAATGTCCTGGATTTCCTCGGCATCGAGGCAAACTCTCTTAAGGCTCAGATTGACAATGGTTTAGGCGATGGCGAGATCCTCGCCTGGATGATGGCCAATGCGAAAAAGCCCCGTTCTGGTCAAGAAATCGCTGCTTTCAGCGCCTTCCACGAACAGCGCGCCCCCAGTTCCCCTGGCAGCCGTGCCAAACTGAGCGACTACCAGTCTTCGACCCCGGCTGGTGCCAAGCGCGAAGACATCGTCACCTGGTTCGACGTGCTCGACCTGGACGATCACCAGAGCTTCGGCGGTAAGGTCTAAGCCGTGACCAAGGCCGGCCAGCCTCGGCGGGTGTTGCTCGTCTGCATGGGCAACATCTGTCGCTCGCCGACGGCCGAGGCCGTGCTGCGCGTCAAGGCCAGGCAGGCCGGACTCGCCATCGAGTTCGATTCCGCCGGGACCGAAAACTACCATATCGGTGATCCGCCGGATCCGCGATCGGTACGACATGCGAAGGCTCGCGGGTACGACCTTTCGCCGCTGCGCGCCCGTCAGGTGCACGCGTCCGACTTCCGCGAGTTCGACCTCATCCTTGCCGCGGATGAGCTCAACCTGCACGAACTTCGCCGGCGCTGTCCGGCTGAACATCAATCCCGGCTGCGGCTGTTCCTGGACGACGTCGCGTTGCCCGATCCCTATTACGGCGAAAGCGACGATTTTGAAAAAGTGTTGGATTTGGTCGAAAAACAGGCGGTTTTGCTGATGTCCCGCTGGTCTCGTCCGAACTGAATGATTGCCGTAGCGGCGCGCGCGGCGTTGGATGCTGACTCCGATGTATCAAGTGAACTTCAGCGACCAGGCGATGCGCGAGCTCGCGAAGCTGCCCACCCTGGAACAGATGGATGTCGTCGAAGCGTTCACGTCGCTCACGCCGGAAGACCTGCTGCGCGGCAGCTCCGATCTCGGCACCGTCCGACGCGGAGGACACACCTATCACCGGCTGCGCGTCGGTGAGTTCCGGATCTACTTCGAAGCCAGCGAGGGCTCGCTGATGGCCAACTACGTCTTGCATAAGCACACCTATGCCGACTTTGCCTTCCGCTCGCGCCTGCCTTTCCCGGAAGACGAAGCCCGCATCGAGCAAGAGGGCGGCTTCTGGAAATACCTCGACGAAACCCCTAAGTCCTAATCGTGAGCACGCCCCCCGTAAAACCCCAGTATTCTTCGCCTGAAGAAGCAGCGCGCATCTACCTGCTGCCCAACCTCTTCACGGCGGGGAACATGCTCTGCGGCTTCCTGGCCATCAAGAACTGCATCGAGGCGCGCTTCACGACGCTGACCGCCGAAGGCCGAGCGGAGCACTATAATATGGCGGTCTGGTTCATCCTTTTCGCCTGCATCTGCGACCTCTTCGACGGTCGGGTAGCCCGTGCCACCAAGCGGGAATCTCTCTTCGGGGCCGAGTTCGACTCCATCGCGGATACCGTCTCGTTCGGCGTGGCCCCTGCCTTGATGGCCTGCTTCCTGGTCATCAAGCCCGAAGCCACGGACAACGTCCAGTTGGTCACCTGGTTGCTAGCCTTCATCTATCTTCTTTGCGCCGGCGTGCGTCTGGCGCGCTTTAACGTGCTCACGAACCCCTTGGTTCCCGGGAACGAGAAGCGGGCCGCCGGAGGCGATTTCGTGGGCCTGCCGTCGCCAGCCGCCGCGGGTATGATCGCTTCCTTGGTCCTGGTCCTTTCCAAGATCATTCAGGAAGCGAAGGGCCAGAACCCCTTCGAGGAAGCCCAGGCTTGGTCTTGGAGCCTGCTGCCGCTGATGCTCATCATCTCCTTCCTCATGGTAAGCAATGTGCGCTTCCCTAGCTTCAAGAAGCTGGATTGGACCGCCCGGGCCCGAACCCGTGGTTTCATCCTGATCATCATCATCGGAGCCGTCGTCTTCCGCTATCCGCAGTATTCTTTCCCGGCCATCTTCCTCGGCTACATCTGCTTCAGTATCTTCCGTCATGTCTTCCTGCTCAAGAAGAGCGAAATGGACCCCGCTCCCGACGATGACGATGAGCCGGTGTCCAAGGTGTGAATAGGCGGTGAAGAATCGGTCGGTCTGGCTTCATGTGAACAACCGAGGACTTATTCACCCCGGAAGCACAACGTCGTAGCCCTCCGATAAGTCCTCTCACCAGCGGCTTGCGGAACTGTACACGGGATTCCGACACCTACTGATGCTACTGGTATTTATAAATGAAGAGTAACTAGATACCGTCCCTCCCGGTATGTCGGCAATGAGGGGTTGCCTCACCCCCTGCCTGTCCTCAATTCTTCGGTCATCATGAAGTTCAAGGTTAACCGGAATCACTTTTTCAACGGCCTCTCCAGCGTGACCAACGTGGTCGGCAACCGCGCCACGATGCCGATCCTGCAGAACGTGCTCATCGAAGCCGAAGGCGATACCGTCACCCTGACCACCACCAACCTCGACCTGGGCATCTGCTGCCGCATCAAGGCCTCCGTGTCCTCGCCGGGTCGCATCACCCTTCCGGTGAAGAAACTCGTCCCGATCATCCGCGCGCTTTCCAGCAGCGACACGATCGTCGAGCTGACCGGCAAGGACCGCGTCAAGATCACTTCCGGCAGCTCGGTTTTCCAGATCGCCGGCCTGCCTGCCGATCAGTTCCCGCCGATCTCCAACTTCGCCGGCCAGCCGACCATCTCGATCAACCAAGATGATCTCGGCGACATGCTCCGCAAGGTGAGCTACGCCCAGTCCTCCGACGAAAACCGTTACATCCTCAACGGCGTGTTCTTCGAATTCGCCGAAGGCAAGCTCACCGTCGTGGCGACGGACGGACGTCGTCTCGCCAAGTGCGAACGCAAGATCGCCGGCACCGACAAGACCCTCGCGCTCATCCTGCCTGCCCGCACGATCATCGAACTGATGCGCCTGCTCAAGGCCGGCGGCGAAGCCCACGTCTCCCATAACGAACGCCAGGTCGGGTTCACGATCGACATTCCGAAGAACGAGGAAGGCCTCGTGGACCGCATCCAGCTCGTCTCCAAGGTCGTGGAAGGCAACTACCCGAACTACCGCCAGGTCATCCCGAAGGACGCCGGTTCCAAGGTCCGCCTCGAGCGCGAGAAGCTGCTCGAAAGCGTCAACCGCGCCGCGCTGATGACCGACGATCGCAACAATACGATCCGCATGAGCGTGTCCAAGAAGTCCCAGAACCTCGAGATCTCCGCTAAGTCCGAGAGCGGCGACGCGCATGAACCCATCGCCGTGAAGTACGAAGGCCCGGACGTGAACATCGCCTTCAACCCGCAGTACATCACGGACCCGCTGAAGGCGCTGACCGAGGACGAGATCGATTTCGAATTCAAGGACGAGATGTCCCCCGGCGTCATCCGCGGCCTGAAGGATGACTTCCTCTGCGTCGTGATGCCGCAGCGTATCTCCTGAGCCGAAGCCGGCTCAGAGTCCGAGATCGTCGCAGTCCCGGAGCGACTTGATCCGCTCCAGGATACGGCGCGACGCCTCGATCGAACGATCGGGATGCTCGCTCCCAGGATCGTATTCACCAGGGTGCATCGCCTTGCCGAAGCGGACGCGAATCCGCGCCGAACCCACCGGGAAATAAGCACCGCGTGGCAGCACGTCGCGCGCCCCACGGATATGGATCGGCACCACGGGGACGCCCGAGCGGCAGGCAAGGAGGCCGGCCCCCGCCTTGGGGGCCGCGATGACCCCGTCGGCGCTGCGGGTACCCTCAGGGAAGATCAGCAGGCCTTCGCCGCTTTTCAGCGCGGCCAAGGCGGAACGAATCGCACCGATGTCCGCCTCGCCGCGGTCCACGGGGATCGAATGGCAGGCGCGGATCACGAATCCGAAGACCGGGTTATCGAAGAGCGAACGACGGGCGATGAAGGAGATTTCCCGGGGAAGGCTCGAACCGATCAAAGGCGGGTCGAGCATGCTCTGGTGATTGGAGGCGAAGAGACACGCGCCGGTTGGGACGTTCTCCCAACCTTCGACTTCCAGGGTGGAGAAGACCTCGATGAACGCCCGCGTGCCGTGGTAGACGGCCTTATAGATCAGGTTCTTCGAATCGAGGATCATCGGGGCAGGGCGGCCACCTTGATGAGCTCGCCGACCTCGCCGACGACTTCCTCGAGCGACTTGTGCGTGTTGTCGAGCCGATGGGCGCCAGGCGGACAGATCATCGGGGCGGTCTTCCGCGTGGCATCGAGGTGATCGCGTTGCGCGACCTGGTCGGACTGGCCTTCGGCGGCGCGGCGCAAGGTACGGGCTTCGGCATCGGCCTCGAGGAAGATGCGCACTTCGGCGTCCGGCAGGACGACCGATCCGATATCCCGGCCTTCCATGACGACTCCGGCGAAGCCATGGTCATGGGCGAGCTTCACCTGGGAGCGTTGATACTCGAGGAGGAAAGCGCGGACGGTCGGCAAGGCGGCTATCTTGGATACCGCTGCGTTGACTTCAGGGGTGCGTAGGTCGGCGTCGTCAGGCAGCGCGCCATCGAGCGTGAGCGCGGAGCTCCGGGCTCCTTGGCGCGCGATGATGCGAGAACCGATGCGTAGCTTGCCAAGGGCGGCTTTGACGGAAGCCGGGTCGTCGGCCGAGGCGCCGGCTTGGAGCAAGGCGCGGGTCAGGCTGCGGTAGTGCGCGCCTGTGTCGACGTGCAGCAAGCCATGGACCTGGGCCAGTCGCCGGCTGGTGCTCGACTTGCCCGACGCCGCTCCGCCGTCGACGGAGACGCGGATGAAGTTCGTGCGGAGGGCCTCGAGCGCCTGGAAGAAGCGAGGGAAGGTCTTGCCCGTGCAGGCCGGGTCTTCGATCGCGATCCAGGGCCGGCCATCACCGAAGAGATCGAAGCTGCCGAGTACGCCGAAGCTCATCGCCATGCGGTGGTCCTCGTAGGTATGGATCGAGACCGGTCCGGCGGCGGCGGCGCGACGTAGCGCGGCCTTGTCAGGGAAGACGGTCAACGAAGACAGCGTCTCATCGGCGCGGAGTTCCGCGGCGGTCGGCGAGACCTTGATGCCGAGGCGTTCGAGCTCCGTGGCCATCGCGAGCACGCGGTCGGTCTCCTGCTTGCGGGTATGGGCGATCCCGCGGATCTTCACCGGTCCGTCGGCCAGCGTGGCGATGGTCGCGAGCGTGAGGAACGTATCGGAGAACGCGTTGAAATCGAAATCGCCGCCGCGGATGGCGGGCCAGGAGTCGGCGACGAGGGTGCCGTCGCCGGCCTTGAGCGTCGCGCCGCAGGCTGCGGCCACCTTCGCGAAGGCGGTATCCCCTTGAAGCCCGCCGGTCGCATAACCTTCGATGCGGACGGAGGCGCGGAATCCCGTGACCGCGGGGAGCGCGATGAAATAGCTGGCCGCGGTCGCGTCCGGTTCGATCGCATAGGTGGACTGCGCGACGTAGGCGCCCGGCGAAGGGCAGGACCAGGAGCCATCGGCGCCCCGAACCAGCTCGCGCCCGAACTGCCCGCACATGCGAGCCGTCATGTCGACGAACGGCTCGGAGACCGTCGAGCCTTTCATGCTGACGCTGGCCCCGGCCGAAAGCGGCAGCACCATCAGCAGCGCCGAGAGCAGTTGCGAAGAGGCGGAGGCGTCGACTTCCAGCCGGCCAAGGCGGCCGGTCGTGCGCAGCGTGAAAGGAAAGCCGCTGGCGGGCGCCCCGTCGGGCCGGGTCGCGTGGCAACCAGCCGCGGTCAGCGCATCAAGCAGGCCGCGCATCGGGCGCGCGCGCATGGCTTCGTCTCCGTCCAGCTCGTAGCAACCCTCAGGCGCCAGCGCCAGGAAGGCGGTCAGGAAGCGGGCAGCTGTCCCCGCGTTGCCGACGTGGATCTTCGCGCGGGCGTTCGGGATGCGGCCGCCGAGGCCGATGATACGGATCGTCCCGGCGGATTCGTCCGCCGACACTTCGAAGCCCAGCGCTTGCAAGGCGGCGATGAGGATGCGGGTGTCCCGGCTGAACAGCGCGCCGGTAAACAGGGTAGGGCCGTCGGCGAGCGCGGCGAGGATCAGGGCGCGGTTCGTGATGCTCTTCGAGCCGGGCACCTGCGCGACGCCGCGGGCCGGCGTCTGGAAGGGACGGATGACGAGGGTCGGGCTCATTCGGCGCGGTCCAGGTTCTGACGCGCGACCCTGGCTTCGGCGAGCAGACGACGAAGTGTTTCGGCATCGTGGGCTTCGACGGCGGTCCGGAGTTCGGCGGTCCGGCGTTCCAGATCCCGGAGGCCCGCGGCGGTATGGCGGGCATTCGCCAGCATGATACCGACCCAGAGGTTTTCTTCGCCGGCGGCGATACGGGTGGTGTCGCGTAGGCCGGCGCCGACGGCGAACCGACGGAAGCCCGGCTGATCCATGACGGCGAGCATCAGGGCCGAGGCGGCCGCATGGGGTACGTGGCTGATCGCGGCGACGATTTCATCGTGCTTGGCGGCGTCGGTCTCATGGAGCACGGAGCCCAGCGCCTGCCAGAAACCGCGCACGGCTTCGACCGCCTTGGGGTCTTCGCTGCCGGTCGGCGTCACGAAGCAGACGCGACCTTCGAAGAGGGTGGCCGCCGCGTGGGCGGCGCCAGCTTTCTCGCCGCCGGCCATCGGGTGCGCGCCGACGAAAGGATTTACGGCAGGCAGGCGGCGGGCGGCGAGCTGGATCGCGACCTTGACGCTGCCGGCATCCGTGACGACGGTGCCAGGGCTCAGGCCGGGGCCGATCGCCAGGAAAGTCTCCTCCGCCGTATCCACCGGCGTGGTGACGATCACGAGGTCGGCGCCGCGGACGCATTCGGCGGCGTCAGCGAAGACTTCCGCCACGCCGAAGTCGCGCAGCGTGGCGCGGGAGTTTTCGGAGCGCGACCAGCACGCGAGCGACCCGGCCAGGCCCTTCCTCGCCGCCGCGAGGAGGATTGAGCCGCCGATGAGGCCGGCGCCGACGACGGCGATGCGCTTGAATTGAGCCATTTCCAAGATTGAAGGTGCTTCTTTGATGAACCAGAGTGATTAACTATTAAAGCAAACAAACCGCCAGCGACAAAGTTGCCGGTCCTGCCATGACTTCCGGCCCACATAACCCCAAGAACGACTTCGTGTCCGCTCCCGATCCGCGGTCCGGCCGAAGGAAGCTCCTGAGCGAGGAACTTTGGCTCAAGGTGAGGGTGCCGCTCCTGCTCGCGGTCTTCTTCGTGCTCGGCGTCGCCTGCGTGCTCCTTTACACCGCCGACCGACGTCAGACGCGCCAAGCCGAGCTGCTGGTCACGCCGGAGCAGGCGGAAGCCTTGCGGCAGAAGTCCCTGCAGCTCGAAGCCGCCTTCGAGAAGATCCGTCAGGAACGGTTCGACCTACGGGAAGAAGACATCGCCTTGCTCGAAGGGGCCTTGCGCGCCCAGGAGGAGCACATCTCCGCCCGACAATCCATCGGCACGGATAACGCCCGCCAGCAATCATTGCGCCGTCGGCTGCACCTCATCCGTGGCGAACGCCTCCGCCATGATTCCGACGAGGCCGAAGCCAAGGCGCTCACCGTCGCCAAGACGGATGAGCCGGC
>Ga0222712_10005837_pt1 | contig 12319 bp, 12 predicted proteins | sample C33_657DmetaG_FD_165043 | JGI IMG/M metagenome (GOLD analysis project Ga0222712, IMG submission 165043) | Estuarine water microbial communities from San Francisco Bay, California, United States - C33_657D | ecosystem: Environmental > Aquatic > Marine > Unclassified | place: USA: California...
AATTACAATTAGAAATTGACAATAAAAATACAGAGCTGCTCAACTTTACAATGCACCTAGTGCAGAAGGGAGAATTATTGTCAAATTTAAAAACGCATATGTCTAAAATGACAAAAGTGCTTGAAAACTCATCTGGTTTAGAAGAATTAAAGAAAATGATTAAGGTGATTAATGATGCCGAAAAAATGGACAACGATTGGGAAAACTTTGTCTATCATTTTGATAAGGCGCATAATTCCTTTACCATGAATCTAAAACAAAAATATCCAAAGCTCACTGCGAATGAATTAAAGCTATGTACATTTTTGAGGCTAAATTTATCTACTAAAGAAATTGCGCAATTAATGAATATATCATTACGTGGTGTGGAGTTAAGCAGGTATAGGTTAAGGAAGAAGCTGGAGCTGCCAACTGAAACCAGTTTATTTGAATTTTTTAATTCTATCTAAAATCACTAATGGAATAAATAAAGGTGCTTCGATCAAATAACGACGGTACATTCTTTTAGGTTCTTGGATTAAACGATAGAGCCATTCTAGTCCAGCGCCATGCATCCATTTAGGTGCACGCTTGGCTAAGCCAGCCATCACTTCAAAAGCACCACCAATTCCTACATATAAAGCAGGATGCAATTGTGCTTTATTTTGCGTGATCCACAAATCTTGTTTTGGGGCAGTTAAACTTATGAGTACAATATCTGGTGTAGCTGCATTCACAGCATCTACCATTTTTTTATTTTCTGCTGCATCAAACACTGGCATGAAAGGAGGCACATAGATGCCCACTATTTTACAATTAGGGTATTGTTGTAAAATCACTTCTTTTAATTTTTCACCCACACCAGGCGAGGCACCTAATAAAAACAAAGTAAAACTTTCATTCGCAGCAAAAGCAACCAGATTGGGTAGTAAGTCTAAACCAGTAATACGTTCTACAATTGGCGTATTTAAAAACGAAGCAGCCCATTTAACAGGCATACCATCACAAAGTACATAATCTGCAGTATTGTAAGCGTTTTGAACTTCTGGATTTTTATAAGCTGCCAGAATAGAATTTACAGGTGTGATTGCAACTTGAATTAATTTTTTTGCTTGAATCGCAGTTTTAAAAGCATCAAGCAAATCAGATGAACTGATAGAACTTACCTCTGTGCCTAAAATATTAACGCGCTGATGCATGTACAAATTAGTTCGCAATCGAAATCACGGTGGTATCCAATTGTTGGTAGATACTATTGTTACTGATATACTCTGGCACTAGCTCCTTCATTTTACCCACCAAAAGCATTTCGTCGTTAGTAGTTGTTAAAATAGTTTCTAGTTCGTAGGTGTTTTGTTTTACCAATTCAAAAGACACTTCACGCACTTTAGCAATTAATATCTTATCGTGGTAGGTTTGCGTGGTGTTTTCTGCATCATTTAATAATTCCTCGTACAGTTTTTCACCAGGACGTAAACCGCTGTAAGTAATGTTTACATCAATGTTTGGAATCAATCCATATAAACGAATCATCTTTTTTGCAAGGTCAGCAATCGCTACAGGTTTACCCATATCAAACACAAATATCTCTCCTCCATTACCCATACTACCCGCTTCCAATACCAATTGACAAGCTTCGGGGATGGTCATAAAGTACCTCGTGATATTAGGATGTGTTACGGTCACTGGCCCTCCTTTTTCGATCTGCTCTTTAAAGCGAATGATTACAGAACCGTTAGATCCAAGTACATTACCAAAACGAGTCGTGATGAATTTAGTTGGCAGGTCTGGTTGATTGGACAATGCTTGCACATACATTTCGGCCATGCGCTTAGAAGCACCCATTACATTGGTCGGATTCACCGCTTTGTCGGTAGAAATCATCACAAAACGTTCTACTTTATGTTGAATTGCTAAGTCAGCAATTATTTTAACACCAATTACATTGTTACGCACGGCTTCTGTAGGGCAAAGTTCCATCATCGGCACATGCTTATAAGCAGCGGCATGATACACATATTGAGGCTCAAATTCCTCAAATAATTTTTGCATCCTTGTCTTGTTGGTGATATCCGCCAAATAACTCACACAATTAATGCGCGTGCCGTTTTCTTTTAATTCCAATTCAAGGTTATGCAAAGGCGTCTCGGCTTGATCACATAAAATAATCACATCTGGTCCATAAGGAATTAATTGACGCACAATCTCGGAACCAATAGAACCAGCAGCGCCAGTGACTAAAATGCGCTTGCCTTTAATCTGTGCTTTAATCTGGTTGTTGTTAATTTGAATAGGATCACGCTCTAATAAATCTTCGATCTTAATAGATTGTAATTGTCTACTAGAGAACTTACCTTCTGCCCATTTAGAATAGGCAGGTACAGTCAATACTTTAATATCATGGTCTAAACAAAAATCAACCACTTCGTTTTTACGTTTGGTTGATATGGTATATGTAGCAATGATCAATTCATCTACAGGCTTAATCAATGCCATTTTTTTAAACTCATTGAAAGAAAGGATGGGCGCTCCATTTAAATTTTTACTGCCTTTCTTTCGGTCATCATCAATAAACGCAATCACTTGTATATTAGCAAGGCCATCGTTTTCAAGCACGCGCTGAGTAGCTACACCAGTTGCAGCAGCTCCAAAAATCACCACCGATTTTTTTTGCATTTTATAATTCTTGGCATAAGCAAAAAGGTATTTTACCAAAACCCTATAACTAATCAAGAATAAAAAACTAAAAATGGTGTATAATACAATGACTAAAGTGGTTAAGGATAAAATAGTGCTAATACCTAATGCCACTGTGTTAACCACTAGAATAATAAAAGAGGATAAACCCACTGCAATCGCAATGCGCAGTGCATCTTGCACGCCTGTATATCTTACAATACCAGTATGAGATTTAGTCGTTGTAAAAACTAAGCTATTCACCAAGAGTATCAATAATGTGGCATTCAACATATGCTGCCAATTGGTTGTAGCCAAGGACACATTTTGTTGAATCAAAATGGCAATGAATAAGGCAGTTACAGTTGCACCTAAATCCAATAATAAAATCACGAACTTTGGAACAATGCTAAAATTGTTAATCTTAAACATACTATTGTTATGTTCTGTCAAAAGTAAGGGGGGTGTTTTGAAGAGGTGAATTAAATCTATTTAATCTTGTGTAAAGTTAGGGCTCAAAAGGGTTCAAAATAACAGCATCAAGTACAAAATTAATATTAAATAATAGCTTTTTATTGATAATCAAGCTTTTAGAGCTTATTTGCGGCCTGTTTTGCCTTCCAAAGCCGCACTTCATAATTAATGGAGTTCAAGGAATGGTCTTTATCTATCCAATGCAAAAAGGCATTTAAGACAAGCCCTGTCATGCTAAGGGTATGGGAAAGCAAATTTTTTCCAATCACACTGCTAATAGTTTCCATTTTGTTTCCAAATAAGTACCTCTTTTCGTTTTTAATTAAAAGCAGGTCGTTTAGTACATGTTGCATGAGCACATTACCTGCATTGTCTAAAGCCAAGGCAAGTTCTAAAAAATACACCGATAATGAATTTACACTTTTCGCAAAAGTCTGACGCATCACTGCATATAAAAAACCAAAAGGTGCAGTGATCAAAAATAAAATAAAAGCGATGCAAAAAAGTAAAAAACTTTTAAATAAAGACATCTGATCTAATGGATTCATAAAATATTTTTTTAGATTTTTTTCTAAGAGAAAAAATAAGAATTGAAGTGTAACAAGTGTTTGATTAAAATGGCTTAGAACTCTTTCTATTAAAGGATTTTAAGCATTTTAGTAAATGTAAAATTTATATTTAAATCAGCAAATTTTAATCCTAGATTTAATCAACCAAACAACATTTTATGAATAACAAAGCACTACTTGTTGGGATCAATGCCTATCCAAATCCAAGTAATCATTTAAGAGGATGCATCAATGATATTGTTGATATGGAAAATTTTATTGCATCAAAAAACAAAGTGTATCCAAAAGAAAATATCAGAACACTCACCGATAGCAGGGCCACTAAAAAAGGAATCCTAACAGCACTCAATTGGTTATTACTAGGAGCGAGTGCGGGAGATCAATTGTTGTTTCAGTATAGTGGACACGGCGCACAAATCCCTAGCCATAGTCCTGCAATTGAAAAAGACGGCTTAGATGAGATTATTTGCCCTTATGATTTTAATGGGGAGGCAGCAGCCGAAACGGCCATAAGTGATAAGGAATTTGCTAGCATTTTTGCAAAAATCCCCCAAGGCGTGCATTTTGTATGGATATCGGATAGTTGCCATTCAGAGGATTTGTCCAGAAAGCATGAGATAGTTGAAGCTAATGACAGTATAATTGATACTAGGTTCCGAAGATTTAATTATCAAGAATCAACACAAGAAGCAGAAGCGGTTACGCCAATTGCTAGCCTTGGTAGTACGCACTCCCCCTTGCAAGGGGCTTTATTAAGTGGCTGTGCATCGCATCAGTTAAGTGCCGATGCGTACATTAATAACAGATTCAATGGTGCGTTTACCCATTACTTAATTAAGAACCTAAGCTTATATGGACAGGATGCAAGTATGCAAGACATTGTAAAATATGTAAACATCGATTTAATGGAGAATGATTATGATCAAAATCCACAAAGCGAAGGGTTGCTAGCAACACAAAAATTCTTTCAATAAAAAATTTACAAATATGAAAATGAATTCAAAATCAATTGGGACTAAAATAAAGATGGTTGGTTTGGTGATGATGCTTGTATTGAACTGTGGGGCTGCTCAAGCGCAGCCCCAACAAGGCCTTATGAGTAGGCTTATTGAAATTAAATACGGTACCGAATTGTATTTGACTACAGAATTGAAGTCTGATCTAAAATCAGAGTCAAAATCCGAAAGGAAAGATAGTGCGCTTTCGCTATACAATACGATGCGTTGGAAGTTAGATGGATTTGTGTACCAACTAAGTAGTGTACTCATTATGCAAAATAGCCCTAAAACTTTTAAGAAAATAGATGCTTGGTGTTATGATCAAAAGAATACAGAATTGAATTTATCAAGTAATCAATTCATAGCACAACATGTAGCAAGTTTTGCAGAGATAGATGCTTTGTATCAAACTCAAATAGGACCTAAATTATACAACCAACCCAAAAACCTGAACCTCACCACTAATGTGTTTTATTTATTGAAAGACTCCTATACTATTATTAAAGGCCTAAGTGATTTAAAGACGCGCAAAACCATGGCGATTGTAGAAATGCTAGATCATGCAAGGTTATTGGGGCCTGGGGAGATTGGGAAGGGGGTGAAATAATAAAGCCAGGAATCATTCTGGCTTTATTATAAAAAAATATAATTAATTAAAATTGATTCTTTACCTCTTCAATTGTTCTTCTTATGCCTTCCTGCAATTTAATAGAAGACTTCCAGCCTAAGTTGTTGATCTTGGAAGTATCCATTAATTTACGAGGCGTGCCATCGGGCTTAGTAGTGTCAAATTCAAGTGAGCCTGTATAACCAACCTCAGAAGCAATTAAAGTAGCTAGCTCTTTTATTGTAACATCATCACCCCAACCAATATTTACTAGACCGGCTTCATTATAATTCTGAAAAAGGAAATAACAAGCATCGGCTAAATCATCCACATGCATGAATTCACGTCTTGGAGTACCTGTGCCCCAAATGACTACACTAGGATCATTGTTTTTTTTAGCTAATATAAAACGGCGAATTAAAGCAGGTAATACATGGGAATTTTCGGGATGATAATTGTCATTGGTGCCGTATAAATTTGTTGGCATTGCCGAGATAAAATTACATCCATATTGAGCGCGGTAGCTATCACACATTTCAATACCAGCAATTTTAGCAATTGCATAAGGCTGATTAGTGGCTTCTAAATTGCCACTTAGTAAATATTCTTCTTTTAATGGCTGTGGTGCCATTTTTGGATAGATACAAGAGGAGCCAAGGAACAATAACTTCTTTACCTTATTCGAATAGGCTGCATGAATAATATTAGCCTCCATCATCAAGTTATCGTAAATGAATTCTGCCCTATAGGTATTATTCGCATGAATGCCGCCCACTTTAGCAGCAGCTAAAATCACATAATCAGGCTTTTCTAAGTCGAAGAAGTCATTTACTGCTTGTTGATTTCTTAAATCTAATTCAGAGGAAGTTCTTACTATTATATTGTGATAGCCTTCGGATCTTAGTTTACGTTCTATTGCAGAACCTACCATACCTCTATGCCCAGCAATATATATTTTAGCAGATTTTTCCATTATAATTTAATTAAGCTATTCGCTTTCTTTAGTTATTGTGTAACCGTTCTCTTTTAACAATAGCTCTTTCTTAAATATTTCAAGATCACTTGCTACCATCTCTTTCACTAAGGCAGCTAAATCATATTTAGGCTTCCATCCTAGTTTAGTTTTAGCTTTAGAAGGATCTCCTATTAATAAATCAACTTCGGTTGGTCTATAGTACTTTGGATCTACTTTAACAATTACTTGACCTTCTTTTAAATGATATTCTCCTGTATTCTTCACTACATATCCTTCTTCATTATCATCATTCCCTTTAAAGCCAAGCTCAATCCCTAATTCAGCAAAAGTCATTTTTACAAATTCACGAATAGTAGTGGTTATTCCAGTAGCCAATACAAAATCTTCTGGCTTATCTTGTTGAAGCATTAAGTACATACCTTCAATATAATCCTTTGCATGACCCCAATCACGTTGTGCATTTAAATTACCTACATACAAACTAGTATCTAAACCTAATGCAATACGTGCAGCAGCGCGTGTTACTTTACGCGTTAAAAAAGTTTCACCACGTTTCGGTGATTCATGGTTGAATAAAATACCATTGCAAGCATATATATTATAAGCTTCACGATAATTTACTGTAATCCAGTATGCATATAACTTCGCAACACCATAAGGAGAACGAGGATAGAAAGGTGTAGTTTCTGATTGAGGAACTGCTTGCACTAAACCGTATAATTCAGATGTAGATGCTTGATAGAATTTTGTTTTTTGAGTTAAACCTAATAAGCGGATTGCTTCCAAAATTCTTAATGTACCAATACCATCCACATTGGCAGTATATTCTGGTTCTTCAAAACTTACTTGCACATGACTCATCGCACCCAAATTGTAAATTTCATCGGGTTGTACTTCTTGAATGATTCTAATTAGGTTAGTGCTATCAGACAAGTCGCCATAATGTAAATGAAGGTGCCTATCTGGAATATGTGGATCCTCATAAATATGATCAATTCTTTGAGTATTGAATAAAGAGGATCTTCTCTTAATACCATGCACTTCGTAGCCTTTATTGAGTAAAAACTCGGCTAAATAGGCGCCATCTTGTCCTGTAATACCTGTAATTAGGGCTTTTTTCATAATAGTGATTCTAGGTTACGAATTTATAGCAAATCTCCTCTATTTAAATGTTAATAAATACTTTATGTGCATAGGTTAAAAAATGAATAAACATATTAAATAATATACTACTATATTCATTACTGAAAATAATAATTAGTGTGGACCACACTAATTATTGAACCTATTTATACTGTATATCAAATAGTTATTGATTATTGTACACCAAACTGCGCACCAGGATTAAATTGAAACAGTAATTATAAATCAAAGCCTAAAATAGAATTCAAATATAAGAATTGCATTTAGATATATGATGAAAATTATAGATCTTTAAAATACTTATGTGTAGAACAATTTTTAAACTCGGCTATCAAAAATGATTTGTGTTAATAATCTATTATCTTATGACGGGACTGAAAGCTTCCCTTAAAAGCGTAGCACATAAAAATATAAAGTGCTATTTTTAAAACAGGGAAATTATATTAAAAAGAGCAAATTCACAGAAAGTCAGATCATTGGTATTCTGAAGCATCAGGAAAGCGGAAAATCAGTAACAGAAATTTGTCGGGAGTTTGGTCTCAGTCAGCCAACATTTTATTCTTGGAAAGCAAAGTACTCAGGGATGGAAGTTACCCAGCTGAAGCGCCTAAAGGAGCTCGAGACAGAGATTTCCCAGTACAAACGGATTGTTGCTGAACAGACCCTACAGTTGACAGAGTTGAAAGATGTCATTGAAAAAAAGCTCTAGGGCCTGCCGAGAAACGAGAACTGGTGGAATATGCCAAAGCAGAATATGGCATCAGTACTCGTCAGGCCCTGAAAACATTTTCCATTCATCCATCAGTATTTTATTACAAATCCAAGCCATCTGAAGATCAGCAGGTTAGGGATAAGTTAGCTGAATTGTCTCAACTCTACAATCGTTGGGGTTTTTGGATGATCCACAGCCAGCTAAGAAATCTGAACCTGATGTGGAATCATAAAAGAGTGTATCGGATTTACTGCGAAATGGGTCTAAACCTTCGCCGGAAGCATAAGAAAAGACTTCCTACGCGTGTACTAGAGCCACTATTATGGCCAATCAGGCCAAACATCACGTGGAGCATGGAATTTATACATGATACACTCACCAACGGGGTTACATTTAGATCTTTAAACGTTATAGACGACTTCAATCGGGAGGGATTGATAATCACTATGGACACTTCTTTTGTCAGGTAAGCGGGTTACCAAAGAGTTAGACAAATTGATTGCTTGGCGCGGTGCACCAGAAAAAATCCGCGTCGATAATGGCCCTGAGTTTATCTGTAATGCTTTGAATGAATGGGCAAAAGAACGGAACATTGAGATTAAGTTCATTGAACCTGGGAAACCACATCAGAATGGTTATATTGAAAGGTTTAACAGGAGTTTTCGCGAGGAAGTACTCGATGCATATTGCTTTGATCGTCTGCAGGAGGCACAAACAATGGCACATGCCTGGTTGTGGATATACAACAAAGTACAACCTCACAGTTCGCTCGTGTATAAACCTCCGGTTGCATTTTTGGACGAACGAAGTAAAGGCTTAAACGGGACCTTTCCTTCATTCGTCCAAAATGCAGAAAAAACATGGGAAATTCTAGTTTCAAACGTTATTAACTAAAGGGAGCTTTCAGGGACACTTACAAAATGTATTTTCACCATTAAGTAATATGCCTTAAAACGACAAAGTCTCACCATTGATGAGACTTTATATTTGAAATAGTTTTATTTAAAATCTAATTTAATCCTGAAAAGTTCCTCTAAACTCTTCCATGGTCGCATGACCGTCAGCACTAATTCCTTTCCGTTGAACAACATTCAAAAACGTCATCCATAATATTTTCAAATCTAATGAGAATGAAACCTTTTCGACATATTCCACATCTAGCTTAAATTTCTCCTCCCAACTTAGAGTATTGCGACCGTTTACTTGAGCCCATCCAGTAATACCCGGCCTCACATTATGTCTACGAGTTTGTTTTGACGTATAACGAGTTAAGTATTGAGTTAATAATGGCCTCGGTCCGACTAAACTCATATCGCCTTTTAATACATTAATTAATTGAAGTAATTCATCAATCGATAATGCTCTTACTACTTTACCTATCTGTGTAAGTCGAACTTCATCCGGAAGAAGATTCCCGTTAACATCTTTCCCATCGTGCATTGTCTTAAACTTAAATATGGTAAAAGGCACGCTTTTATACCCTGGTCTAACTTGAAAAAACAAAGCATCCCCTTTATTAACAAGTAGAAGTAAGATGAAACATATTATAATAATAGGAGAAAATATTAACAACAATACCAATGCTGATATGAAATCTAATATCCTTTTAAAATAATTCTTATACATTAGCTATTTTGATATTTTGCAAAAATATGATCTAAACTTTCAAAGATTCTATCAAACTCTTCTTCAATCAAATTTGAACCACTTGGTAAGCATAAACCATCTTCAAACAACTTGTCTGAAACTCCATTTAGGTAAGACTTACAATCTGCAAAAATTGGCTGCTGATGCATTGGTTTCCAAAGTGGTCTTGATTCAATATTCTCTTCTTCTAATGAAAGTCTTATTACTTCACGTGTTAATCCATTATTTAATGCAGCATCAACTAAAATACAAGTTAACCAACGATTAGAGTAATATCCCAAAGGGCCTTCTTGAAATTTGATTGTAAATCCAGCACTATTATGCTTTGAAAAATAATTTTTGTATCTCTCGAAATTGTTTCTCCTTGCTTCAACCCGATCATTTAATACTTCCAATTGTCCTCTTCCGATTCCAGCTAAAACATTCGACATTCTGTAATTATAACCAATATGTGAATGTTGGTAATGAGTAGCTGTGTCTCGTGCTTGTGTAGCAAGAAAACGTGCCTTTTCAATCATTTCTGCATTTTCTGACAATAAAGCTCCTCCACCAGATGTAGTAATAATTTTATTCCCATTGAAACTCAACACACCAAATTCTCCAAAGCTACCACAAGGTTTATTATCTATACTAGAACCCAATGCCTCTGCAGCATCTTCAATTACAGGAACCCCATACTCATTTGCAATTGAAAGTATTTCATCCATTTTCGCAGGCATTCCATATAAATGAACAGGAATTATGGCTTTAGGCAATTTACCATTATGTTTGGCTTCTTCCAATGCAGTTTTTAATAAAATAGGGTCCATATTCCAAGTTTCACTTTCCGAATCAATAAAAATTGGAATTGCTCCTTGATATAAAATTGGATTGGCTGAAGCAGAAAAAGTAATTGACTGACAAAATACAGTATCACCATGTTTAACGCCTAAAAGAATCAGTGCTAAATGTATGGCCGAAGTCCCGGAAGACAATGCAGCAGCGTTACTAGTTTTTGTTTGCGTTTGTAGTCCTTGTTCAAATGCATTTACATGAGGTCCTAATGGTGCGATCCAATTAGTAACAAACGCTTCATTGACATATTGAAGCTCTTTTGTACCAATATGAGGGGATGAAAGCCAAATTTTCGAATTCACATTAAAATGTTTTTATTTTTATAATAATCTATACAAATTTCTGGATATGATTCACTTTTAAGTTTATTGATTATGATATTATGATCATATAATTGATTCCTTAATGTAATGCAATTCTTGGTGTCGTCATAAATTATATATTCTATACAATTTATAAAAGTTCTATTTTGTCCTACACTTCCAGTATTTATTATTCTTTTATCGCCAATAAATCTTTTAAATTGTTGGTGTGAATGACCAATTATATAATCTTGATCGATTTCAACAATTTTTGTATCTATGAATATATACTTATTCAATATTGTATGTTGAATTTTATAATTCCCAATTTGGAATGAATCACCATACTGGTTGATTAATTCAAATTGGGAAAATCTAGTGTAACAAAATTCAAAGAATGTTTTTGCAATTTCGTTCGTACCATCGTAAAATCCACTTAAAAAATATTGTTCGTGATTACCCTTTAATAAAATAGGATCATTAATTGTATTCAACAATTTAACACAATCATCACTCCAGGGTCCATAATTAATAACATCTCCATGACAAATAAATTGATCATAATTATTTTTTTCTTTTAATAGCATTAATTCTAAAGCAGGTAAGTTACCATGAATATCACCACATATTAAATTTCTCATCCTAACATCTTAATTAAACCAATTTTAAAATCAACTTTGGGCTTCCATTTTAAAATTTCAAAAGTATTCTTAGGATTAAAACTAAATGACAAAGCTTTTTCTTCGCCGATAAATGTAATACCACAACCTGTAATGTTAGATATTATAGAAGCTATTTCAATGTTTGATATTTTGATACTAGAAGCGCCTAGATAAATTCCATTTTCTTTAACATTAGCTGCGATATAACAAATGTCAACTGCATCGTCAATGTATAGATAATCTTGATATCTTGATCCATCACCATTTAAAATAATTTCATTTTTTTCTTTTGCGGAACGAATTATAGTAGGTAAAAATGAAGAATTTGTAATTCCAGGTCCATATAAATAAGTGAGTCTAATGATTGAAAAATTACTTAAACTTGATATTAAAAATTCACCTGCAAGTTTAAATCTACCATATAATGAAGGATTGTTAAATGATGAGTTTTCTGTAATTTCATCTGATTGAAAACCATATACATTAGTACTTGAAATATAAACAAACTTAGCGTTAGGGTACTTAGTTATATATCTTTGTAAGTCAATATTTATTTCAATAAGTTGCATATGTGAATTTGCATAGTTGCCACTAAGAAAATATATATAATCTATATTATAGGTCGTGTTTAAAAAATCCTCTTTGTGAATAGCTTTAACTAATGGACTTATATTACTATAATTTAAATTATAAACTGCAATAATATTTAAACATTCTTCATGCAACTTTTTTACTAATCT
>Ga0222712_10005839_pt1 | contig 12314 bp, 9 predicted proteins | sample C33_657DmetaG_FD_165043 | JGI IMG/M metagenome (GOLD analysis project Ga0222712, IMG submission 165043) | Estuarine water microbial communities from San Francisco Bay, California, United States - C33_657D | ecosystem: Environmental > Aquatic > Marine > Unclassified | place: USA: California...
AAACTACTGGTATCGGCCTCTCACCCACCTCACCAACATTGAATAATCAATGTTATAAAAGATCTTAACTTTAAAACGATTGCTTTTAAAGGAATGCAAAGATACTATTTCTAAGTAAAAAAAAAAGCTTTTAGAGTACTTTTTTACAAACTTGCTAATTGTACTTTTTGTTGTAGCTCAGCTACTTGCTCTTTATACTCCATATCGGTATCCATCAAATTTTCTACCGTTTGGCAAGAATGGATTACGGTGGTATGATCGAAACCGCCAAAATGCTCGCCTATGTTTTTCAATGAACACTTAGTGAATTTTTTAGCTAAGAACATAGTAATTTGTCGAGCTTGAACCACTTCACGTTTTCTTGTTTTTGCCAATAAGCGATCGTAAGGCATATGGAAGAATTCGCAAACCATTTTTTGAATATTTTCAATAGAAAGCTCTTTTGAAGCAGTTTTAATGAAATTCTTCATTACGCGTTTTGCCAACTCAATATCAATTTCTTTTTTGTTGAGCATAGCTTGTGCAAGCAAAGCAATTAATGCACCTTCTAATTCGCGCACATTACTTGGTACATTGTATGCAATGTATTTTACAACATCTTCCGGTATATCAATACCTTCAATGCCCATTTTTACTTTTAAAATTTCTTGGCGAGTCTCAAAGCTAGGCGCTTGAACATCTGCGTTTAAACCCCATCTAAATCTGCTCAGTAAACGCTCTTGCATGCCCTCTAAATCTTTAGGTGCCGTATCGCTTGTCAATACTATTTGTTTGCCACTTTGGTGCAAATGATTGAAAATAGCAAAGAATGCGTCCTGAGTTTTAGGTGCTTTAGAAAAATCGTGAATATCATCTAAAATAAGTACATCTATCATTTGATAGAAGTTGATAAAATCATTAATCGCTTGATTTTTTGCATGATCAATATATTGATTAATGAACTTCTCAGCACTTACATATAATACCGTTTTGTTAGGATGTAGTTTTCGAACTTCGTTTCCAATTGCTTGAGCAATATGAGATTTACCCCAACCATTACCACCAAAAATTACTAATGGATTAAAGGAAGTAGCACCTGGTTTTTGTGCTACGTGCAAACCCGCTGAACGAGCAACACGATTACAATCACCTTCAACAAAATTATCAAAAACAAATTTTGAATTTAATTGAGGATCTATTTGTACTCTTTTTAAACCAGGAATAGAGTATGGATTTTTAATGCTACTCGGATCTTTCAAATGAGAAGGCAAATCAATAACATTGCTTTCATGAGAAGATTTTGAAGTTGTACCGGCTGCCATTTTAATAGATGCAGGCTGCTTATTGCTGCTGCTCTCCATTAAAATTCTGTATTCTAATCTTGCTGTTCTACCTAAAACGCGTTTAATAGTTTTTCCTAATAATTCCACATAATGCTCCTCCAACCACTCATAAAAAAATTGAGAGGGGATTTGCAAGGTCAGAGAACTTTGATTTAACTCTACCGCAACGATAGGTTCAAACCAAGTTTGATAAGCTCTCCAACTTACATTATCTTTTATAATACTAAGACACTTCTGCCAAACAGCTTCTGTATCTCCTAATTTTGAATATGCATCTGGCACATTATTGTTCATTTCCATCTTTACTCAAAATACTATTATTGGTTAACTATTTTTATATCAAAAACTACTTTTTAAGGTAGTCCATTAATTATCCTCAATTTACCTAAAATGTGCAAAAAAACTCTGTTTTTGCAAATTTTTGAACACGAGAACGAAGATGCTAACAAATTGTTGAAAAAAAAAATTTTTTTACTATTGATTATTTTGAAATAATTACAGAATGGGCTTTTGAGAGATTTTTTGTTGAAAAATTTCCAAATTCATAATCCAAACGACCCAAACGCAATCCTGCCCAACCAACCTGATTAATCACTACCTCTTTCCCCTGCCTATTGGTTAAAACCGTCGGCTGATCTAAAAAGGTATGGGTATGCCCACCGATAATTAAATCTATATGCTCCGACTGTTTAGCCAAAATCATATCACTTACCTTTCTGCCATCATATTCGTAGCCTAAGTGCGACAAACAAATGACCATATCACAGCCCTCTTTGCGTTTCAACATTGAAGCTGTAGCATTAGCTGTCTGAATGGGCTCTAGATAATGAGTTTGCTGATATTGTGCCTCGCCAACCAAGCCTTTCAATTCAATACCAAGACCAAATACACCGATTTTCAATCCTCCTTTATTAAATATCTTAAAAGGCTGTGTTTTATGCTCTAATACGGTTTGAGTAAAATCATAATTGGCTATCAATACGGGGAAATTAGCCCAAGGCAATTGTTTTGCAAATCCTTCAATGCCCGCATCAAAATCATGATTACCCATTGTTACAGCGTCATAGCCCATCAAACTCATGGCTTTTATTTCAGGCTCTCCTTTATACAGATTGAAATAAGGAGTACCTTGAAAAATATCTCCAGCATCGAGCAACAATACATTTTCTTCCTCAGACCTAATCTTGTTAATTAATGCCATACGAGCCACTACACCGCCTTCTCCTTGATGCCTACTTCCATCCATTGGGAATGGTTCTAAGCGACTATGCACATCATTAGTATGCAAGATGGTCAAGCGTTTTGCAGCATCTTTTGCAAAACTCTGGAAAGGGAATTGCCCCACAGCTAACAAACCACCTCCAATAAGTGATTTTTTTAAAAAACTTCTTCTATTCTGCATAGCTGATTCTATTTTCTAGTTCGGGATGGTATACTTTGTGTTGTTGATTAATATCCACTAAATACTCAATAATGGCATCACGAATAAGCATATCCGTAAATCGTTTAGATGACTTTTGCATAAATTCAAAATTATCACCCCCTCTAGCCACATAATCATTGATAGCTATTTTATACATATAACTATCGTTGATGGGCTGCCCATTTATGACAATATGCACCGCTTTTTTATCTTTTATTTGAAAGCTCATTCCCGCTATTGGCCATCCTTTCCTTAGGGCTATTTGATCACACATAGTTTGTATTTGCAAGCCAGATAAACTCACAATAGCAATTTTATTTTCAAAGGGCATGATTTCGTAAACTAACCCTCTTGTTATGGCACCCGCTGCTAAAAAGTTTATTCTAACACCGCCATAATTAACTACAGATACAGTAACCGAACTATCTACTTTTTTTGCACTTACCAATTGCGCATCAGCGATAAGATTTCCCATAGTACACTCTGGTTGCGCCTTAGTAAGTGGCACATCGGAATAGACTAGTATCTCTTGCATAATGGTATCTACACCCTTTTTATACGAACTTAAAAAAGCCTGCATAAGAGAATCCTTCCCTTGATTGCCATTAACGGTGTAAAATTGTTCTGTATGTTTTGTAATGGCCAACTTAGGTTGAGCACATCCAAACAGGAGGATAAGTTCTATAAAACCAAAAAAAGTTAAGAGTTTACGCTGCATAAAGCTTGATATCAACTAAAAAAATATAAATTATCTATATCTTGCTCAAGATAAAATCTAATTACGATTTTTCAAAAATTATTATGAAGGCTATTAAACAGGCATTTTCTCCAATTAAAGAATTTATTCATGATAGTAGATTTGTGGGTATACTACTACTATTAAGCACTGCTTTAGCTTTATTTATTGCCAACAGCACCTATTATCCATTTATTAATAATTTACTACATCATACTATTATAACCAGCTCTTACTTGCCAAATAGTCTTACGGAGTGGATAAATGATTTTTTAATGGTGTTTTATTTCTTGCTAGTAGGACTTGAAATTAAGAGAGCTTTACTTGTTGGGGAATTAAAAAATAAAAAGACTGCATTAACACCCATCATTGCAGCTTTAGGAGGCATGCTAATACCCGGTTTGATTTATTTTGTCATAACCAAACAAACCTCTTTCTCCAATGGCTGGGGAATACCCATGGCAACAGACATTGCTTTTTCTCTAGGCATATTGAGTTTATTTTCAAAACGCATTCCAATATCCGTAAAGATTTTTTTAATGGCCCTAGCTATCATTGATGACTTGGGAGGTATACTCGTAATAGCTTTGTTTTACAGCAAAGCCATAACTTTTTATTATTTATTACTCTCCACAGTTCTCCTATTCTTATTATGGAAATTTGCTGCTAAACTTAACCCACTTTGGAGCATTGTACTCAGCTTAGGCATTTGGTATTGCATTCATCACTCCGGCATACATGGCACCATTGCAGGTGTAGCCATTGCCTGGTGCTTACCCATAGCATCAGCTACCAAATTGGAGCATATACTCCATGATTTTACAAGTTTTATAATCCTGCCCGTATTTGTTTTTGCAAATACTTTATTACCTATTCCTACATCAGCTTCACTATTCCAATTTAATGCTATGCAAATAGGAATAATAGCCGGTTTAACACTTGGCAAACCAATTGGTATTCTCTCCTTTTTAGGAATTGGCTTACGTTTAAAATGGTGTCAATTACCAAGTGGTGGAAACTGGAAACACCTTATTATCGTTGCAATTATTGCCGGCATTGGCTTTACCATTTCCTTATTCATCAGTAAGCTTGCTTTTGCAAACGAGGGAGCACAGCAAGCAGCCACAATTGCAATTCTGGTTGCTTTTTGCATTTCATTGGCAGTCACCTTTATAGCCTACCAATTACTTAAACTACTACATCAAGAATAACAGGTAGCTATTCTACCAATTTTAATCCATCATAATCCATCTGATAGGTTTCTTCCAAATCTATTATTTCATTTTTAGAATTAATAGATTCGCCAGATTGCCATTCGAAAGAAAAATCATTCAGATCCATTGTATACCAATGTAATTGCTCTAAGTTTTGATGAAATACAATTCTTTTACCAACAGGTAAATAAATTCTTATGATACAAAATTGATTTCTAAACTTCTGGTAACTCGGTATAAACAAATACTTGTTTATGAATAATACACTATCGATTTGTTCTACAGATGCTTTAAGCTCATTTACATATTGGGTTGCCAATTGCTGATTAGGGCCTTTTGCACAATAGAGCACTTGCATTCTAAAATTGGTATCCATGCTAGGATAGGTTTCAATTTTGATATTACTGGTTAGTTTACTCCATTCTTTAGAAGTAAATAAATCTTCTGACGTATAAATCATTGGTTTTTTATAGCCCACGTTTAAAAACGATTCTTCATTTTTAGTATAAATGTGTAGTGTATTGCTCTTAAAGCTCTTGATTGGAAGTTCTTTTTTTACAATAGCTTTAGTAGAAAAGTTTTGTAAATAACTAGAACCTTCAAGAACAACTACAAACAAAGCAATAAACCAAGTAACAACCAAGGTTCTTGAAATCCATTTGAAAGACTTCTTGCTTTTAGTCATTATTTTAATTGACCAAGTCAGCATGCCAATAAATGGGATTAGCAATAACGCTGCAATAGCATAGTATAAGTAGTTTTCATTGGTATTAAAATCTAAGAAATATGCTATCCAAGATTGACTACCATGATTTTTTACAAATAAAGCCGAAAGAATTAATACCATCAATAAACCAAAACAAAAAACGCTAACAGCAATAATAATTTGAATCAACTTTAAAACAGGACTTAAGGCATTACTTATTTCTTTTACGCTATCGCTGTTTTGCTTTGCCTTAAATGTTGATTTTATTTTATCTCCTAATTTCTGTGCATTGTCCTCCATGTTTTTTAGGTCTTTATTCACCACTTCTTTAATACCATCTAAATCTACTTTTTGACCTTTCATTTCTAATTTATCTGAAGCTGTTTTTGCTTTGGGTATGATGATCAACATAACCAGATAAACCAATAATGAAGAACCTCTCAAGCTACCTTCATACCAGAAAAAGAAGGAATAATGCCAATGGAACAAGGATAAAATAAAAGGCACTAGAAATAAAACTCTAAAAATCCAGGCATCTACATTAAAGTAATAACCTAATCCGGCACAAACTCCGCCAATTCTACTGTTGTCTGGACTTCTAAAAAGTCGCTTTTTTGTGAAAGGAGGAATATTTTCTGAGGGTAAAATAATCCATAACAACACATAGCATAAAAAGCCAATGCCTGTAAATAAAAACAAAACTGAGAATAGTCGTACAATTGTAACATCTATTTGATAGCGATGCGCAATACCAGCACAGACTCCACCCAACATGCTTTGATTAGCAGCACGCGTCCAACTTTTATTTGTTGACTCCTTATTATACTCATTATCAACCTTAGTCTTTTGCTGTTCCTCTTCAAATGAGGCTGCCGCTTCTTCTGCTAAATCATTTGGCCTTCCTATGCTTGATGTAATTGCATTAATAATCTCTTCTGTAATACACAAAGCTCCTTTCTTAATAGCATCACTCATCAATTCTGCAATGCGCAATTCTATATCATGCATGATTTCATCAGCACTTTCTTCTTTATTGAAATAGTCCTTAAGGCTCTCTATATAATTTTTAAGTACATCGTATGCTGCTTCTTCAATTGTAAAAACAGCGCCTTGATAATTAATTTGTATAACTTTTTTCATGGTTTAATTTTTTGTAATGATTTGAACAGCAGTATTGATTTCCATCCAGGTTTTTTGAAGTGATAAATAAAATTCTTTCCCTTTATCCGTTAGAGAAAAATATTTTCTGGGAGGTCCTGAATTACTTTCTACCCATCTATAGCTGAGCAAATCAGCATTTTTTAACCTCGTAAGTAAAGGATACAAAGTGCCTTCTAAAATGACTAAGTTGGCCGACTTCATTTTTTCTATAATTTCTGAGGGATATACTTCCCCATTCATAATTATTGATAAGATACAATACTCTAAAACCCCCTTCTTTAACTGACTTTGCGTATTCTCTATATTCATATTGCTACTATTTAAATGCAAATATAGATAAAATATAGTACTATGCAATACATAGTACTATATTTTTTTTAAAAAAATAATGCCACTCGATTAAAAGTGGCATTATATATATGGAAAAATAGTTAATTAAATGCTTCTGTCGATATCAAAAGCTTCTAATTCATTGGCAACCGCCGTTAAGAAACTAGCTCCTAGGGAACCATCTACAATACGGTGGTCATAACTTAATGACAAATACATCATATTGCGAATAGCGATAACATCACCAGCAGGTGTTTCTAAAACCATAGGTCGTTTTTTAATGCTTCCTACCGCTAAAATAGCAACTTGAGGTTGGTTGATAATAGGTGTTCCCATCAAACTTCCAAACGTACCTACATTGGTCATCGTGAACGTACCACCTTGTGTATCGTCTGCTTTTAATTTATTATTGCGCGCCGCATTTGCTAAACCATTTACATCTTTGCTCAAACCTAATAAATTCTTAGTATCTGCATTTCTAATAACAGGTACGATCAAATTACCAGATGGCAAAGCTGTAGCCATGCCAATATTGATATCTTTTTTAATGATTATGGTGTTGCCATCTACACTCGCATTAATCATAGGATATTTGCGAATACAATTAGCAATTGCTTCGATAAAAATAGGCGTGAAGGTAATTTTCTCACCATATTGTTTTTCGAATTTAGCTTTATTAGCATCTCTCCATTTAACTATATTAGTAACATCCGCTTCTGTAAAGCTAGTCACATGCGGTGAAGTCGCTTTACTTCTAACCATATGATCTGATATCAGCTTACGCATACGATCCATCTCTACTAATTCTACATTACCAGATGCAACAACAGAAGAAGCAGGGGCAGGACTTGCTGCAACAGGAGTTGCTGCTGGAGTAGCATTTGCTGGAGCTGGCGCAACAGGAGCAGCAGATCTATTAGCTACATAATTTAATATATCTTTTTTAGTAACACGGCCTTCATTACCGGTACCATGAATCGATTCTAATTCAGCCATACTGATTTTTTCAGTGGCAGCTATATTTAAAACTAAAGGAGAATAAAATCTATTTCCATCTGAGCTTGCTTTAGCAACTGGAGCTGCTGGTGGTGCTGCAGTAACAACAGGTGCAGCAGGAGCTTGTTGTGGTGCTGGACTTGCAACTGGTGCGGCAGGTACAACGGGAGCTGCTGGTGCAGCTTCAGCGCCACCATCCGTATTAATCTGCGCAATGACGGTACCTACAGGTACTACATCATTTACATTAAATAAGATAGACGTAATAGTTCCGGCAGCAGTAGAAGGCACTTCACTATCAACTTTATCGGTAGCAATTTCAAGCATGGTTTCATCCATTTTAATAGCATCGCCTACTTGCTTATGCCATTTTAAAATGGTTGCTTCCATAATACTTTCACCCATTTTGGGCATTACTAAATCTACTATTGCCATATAAAAATAATTCTATTGAGTGTAAAAATAATCAAAAAGAAATAATAAGTAATATTTTGTTTGTTTTGTTAATATACGGCATCCCTAAAATCCCTTCTTCTCAGCAATTTTAAATCTTGTAGAATTGCAGATTTAACATTAAGGGTAAAGCTGTAACTCTTTCTTGGTCCGAATGGGATGGCATTAATACGCATTTCCCAGCAATGTAAGTCTCTATAAATATCAATAGAAGTGAAGGTCAATTGCTTATACACAAAATCATAGCCTGAACTAAAAGCTATTTTGAAATTTTTTGTCAAATTAAAATCTCCACTCATCATTAAGGTCTGAGAAAAAACCAAGGTATCTTTGTTAATAGTTTTAGTTGGCGATTTAGATAAATTTATGCTATACGCCATGGTTATGTTCCATGGTATATTAAAATCTATATAATTGGAGTAGCCGTTATTACTTAGTAAGCGATTACTCTCCTTATCTTTTACTTTAGTGTCTTTTTGAGTAGAATGAAAACTTGCATTTAAAGACATATTCGCACTTGCTAATTTTGCTAACTTACCCGTCTCGTCCCATAATAATTGTGGTATTCTCCTACCATTTACATAATCGTAAGCATATGGATCATATACAGCGCCTGCTGCAATTCCAATGTTTTGAAACAAATTCGTTCTAAATCCTGCGGTTATCACACTCCAATTAAAAGAATCGGCTGCAATATTATAAGCAGATGAAAAAGACAATCCATCTATAATAGAAATATTTTTGGTTCCAGATGCCGAGTCTTTACCATTTCTCACTTTCAATTGTACATTGTTTTGAATATTGAAATTGATTGAACTATTGATATTGCCAAACTGGTTTAAGCCCGGTACACCAATAAGTGATTTTTCATAGGGCGACATATAGAACCTTCTTTGAGAGGTGTCCATTCTACTCAAATAATAATAATTAAAAGGCGCTGTTGCATAATCGGGAATAAATCCGGCACCAATACTTGGTGTAATTACATGTCTTATACCAGCTATTTTCCCTTTTTTGAAAAAATGGACGCCATAAATACGAGAAGAAATCGATGCAGAAGCACTTATATCTCGAGCAGCAAAAAAGCCATATTGCTGTACGGTATCTATTTTGGCACTTATATCATTATACGCTTTTGTATTGCGTTCCGTAAGCCAATATTCCGTATAGTTAATATTGGTAGAAAAATTGAAAAAACGAAAAATGTTAGTAGAAAAACCAATTGGTAAAACATGTTTTATACCATTTCTAAAATCAGATAAGGAAACGGTGTTAATATTAAAACTGGTGTCATAGAAAGTCAACTGATTCAACATGGTCATATTATAACTCATATTGATTTTATCATACCAATGCGCAGTAGTTGATTTTTTACTCTGAAAAGGATTAAAAGAACCTAAATAAAAGTTCATTTCAGGCAACGTTATATTCACTTGTCGGGTGCGCGTGTTTTGGCTGTGACGGGCACTAATCGTCAAGGTATATGGTTTATTAATCCAATTCTTTGAAAATGAAATATTAGATTGAAATTGATTATTTAGAATTTGGTCTGCACTATAACTATTATTAGCATAAAAAGATGAAGAACCAGCTACCACATTAGCACTAAAATTCATACCAGGTGTAGCTTTTGCATCTACCTGGTGTCGCCAATTAATCATAAAATCCTTTGTTAACGAACTACTACTTTCATAAACTTCGCCTATTTTATTATACGCGTAAGACAAGGATAAACCACCATTATAATGATAGCGCTTGTTGTAGTTAGAAATAGCACTTGCTCCCCAACTTCCTTTAGAATAGATATTCGTTAAAAACAATAAATCAACATGCCTATTTAGATTAAAATAATATCCGCCATTGGTAATTCCCAAACCTCTTTGCACTTCCATCGTATAGCCAGGTATTTTAAATCCAGACGATTGTTGTTTGGAAATTGGGAAAACTCCAAAAGGAAGAAATAGCGGTGTTGGAATATCTGCAATCATTAAATTGGCTGCGCCTGTGGCAATTATTTTATCTGGAACTACCTTAATTTTCTTGGCTCTAATACCAAAATGTGGATGTTCCAAGGCACACGTAGTATAAATATTTTGCCAGCCGTAAATAGATTGATCAGCATTTCTTTTTACCTGATCGCTTATCACAAAACCTTCACCATATTGCGAATGTGCATTGCGCACAATGGCCTTTTTCAATTTGAAATTATAGATAAGCGAATCGTAAGTAAACGACTCTGCCCCTTGCTTAAACAAAGGCTTCTTTTTGCTCATTTCTTGATTAGAATCTAAAGAAGGAAGCGCTTTTATTTGCTGATTTGACTGATTATAATCTAACTTACCAGATTGCAACACAATATCTTCATATTGTAATTCTGCTGCTCCAAATAACAAAAACCGATTATTGGTTACATCCATTATAGCCGAATCTTTAGCTTGTGTTATCACTTTAGCTGGTAGCGCATCAGATGAAATTTTAATGCCTAAGGTATAAGCCAATTGCTCTGTTTTGCTCATTTTCTTAAATACAGAATCAGGAATTACAACTTTCATAAGCGTATCCTTTACAAGGGTATCATTTAATAGAAGGGTGTATACATCTTGTTGAAGGGTATCCTTTTTTTTACCTAAAAGGCCAACTTGGATATTCTTTTGCTGTTTTTGCTTTGACGTTAATTGCTTTTGCTGAGCACTTGATAGTTTTACTAAAAAAATGCAAAAAAATACCAATACCCCAAAAAAGGAATTGATTTTGTAAAATTTTAAAGTATTTTTAGGTTTTGGGTGCATGTATATGGTCAACAAAAATAAATATTCCAAGGCGATATTTAAGAACAAACCCATTTTATTAACAAAGTATATGAAATTCTATATAAAACTATATTTAATAATCCTTGCCTTTATGCCCACTTTCGCTTTAGCGGCAGGAAAAGGATTACATAAAATCGTTATTGACGCTGGGCATGGTGGCAGCGATGCTGGTGCTGGTGGAAAATTTTCCCATGAGAAAGACCTAACATTAGCTATTTCTTTACGATTAGGAGCCTTAATCGAAAAGAATCTAAAAAATGTAGAGGTTATTTATACCCGCACTACTGATATTTACCCGAGCTTAAAGGAACGCCACCGTATTGCCAATCAAGCTAATGCTGACTTGTTTATTTCCATACACATCAATTCCTCAAGAGGTACTACAGAGCGTGTTTTCCAAGGATATAAAACTATTAAAAAGAAGAAAAAGAGAGTTCAAGTACCTATTTATAAGGTGATTCATCATCACGAAACCACCGCTTCGGGCACAGAAGTACAGATTCTAGGACTACATAGAGCAGGGCAAAAAGCAAATGCTATGACCAGCAATACCGACAATGTGGAAGAAGAAGTGGGTATGCTTGATGTGAATGATCCTCAAACGGCAATTATCATAGCACAATATCTTCAAGCTTTCCAAGGTAACAGTGTATTATTAGGAACATACATACAACAAGAGTTTAGTAGCCAAGGCAGAACGGATAGGGGCGTAAAACAAATGGGCTTAGAAGTTTTAGCAGGTAGTGCTATGCCGGGCGTATTAGTAGAGTGTGGTTTTATTAATAATCCAAGCGAAGAAGAATACATGAATTCTGAAGTTGGGCTGGATGAAATTGCGCGAGCGATATTCAATGGTGTGCGTGCTTATAAAGCAGAAATTGAAAAAAATTAAGCGCTAATTTTGAATAATTATCAAGTTTATCCTATCTTTAAAACTTATAAATATCATTCTTTCAAGATGAAAACTACTATAAAATCATTTTTATTGACCACTTTAGGAGTTGCCGGTATTTTTACTGCGATGTTGTATCAATCTTGCACTCAAGAAAAATGCCAATCTATTGTTTGTGCATATGGAGGAGTTTGTAGAGATGGTGCTTGCTTATGCCCAACAGGTTATGAAGGTTACCAATGCGAAACTATGACACGTGATCGTTTTAAAG
>Ga0222712_10005841_pt1 | contig 12314 bp, 8 predicted proteins | sample C33_657DmetaG_FD_165043 | JGI IMG/M metagenome (GOLD analysis project Ga0222712, IMG submission 165043) | Estuarine water microbial communities from San Francisco Bay, California, United States - C33_657D | ecosystem: Environmental > Aquatic > Marine > Unclassified | place: USA: California...
TGTATAGATAAGTACCAATAATGTAATGCCAGCGATAATGCGGTACCATCCAAATAGTTTAAAGCCATGCTTTTGTAAAAAGCCTATAAAAAATTTAATGGCTAGTAGCGCTACTATAAATGCCACAAGATTACCCACCCCTAACAGGATTAGATTTTCTTTGTTGAGTAGGATGTCGGGCGTTGTTTTATAGGCCTTTAAGAGTTTATAACCAGTTGCAGCTGCCATGGTTGGAACGGCTAGAAAAAAGGAGAATTCGGCGGCTACATTTCGCGTTAGTTTTTGTTGCATACCACCAATAATGGTAGCAGCACTTCTGCTCATGCCAGGTATAAGTGCTAAGCATTGCCAAAATCCGATTGTTAGCCCGTGTTTAAAAGTGATTTTTTCTTCTGTTTGGATCGTTGGCGCATTAAATAGCTTGTCTACAAATAAGAGGATAATTCCACCTAGTAATAAAGTTACAGCAACAGTGATAGGACTTTCTAATAATGCATCAATGGTATCTGATAATACAAATCCAATGGCGAGTGCCGGCGTAACGGCAACTAATAATTTTAAATAAAATTTCCAGTTCGTGAGTGGGAAAAACTTTTTATAGTAAAGTACGACCACAGATAAAATAGCGCCGAGTTGAATGCATACTTCAAAAAGTTTGGTAAATGGATCAGCGGCAATGCCAAGAAGGGAGCTCGCGATGATCATATGTCCCGTAGAAGAAATCGGTAAGAATTCTGTTAAGCCTTCTACAATGGCAATAACAACTGCTTGAAATAACTGCATGAATGATAGTTGGGTTTAAAATTGGTAGGCCAATTCTTATTCTTCTACTTTATCTTTTTTAAAGATGGCGTAAATCTCAATAATAAACCCTGCAATAATAACAATAGGTGCAATGGTAATACGTGTAGTGCTATATACTTCTTTGGTGTCAAATACTGCGGGATCGGCACTTTTGCCACCACTGAGTAAATAAAATCCAACAGCGATTACAATGCCACCAATAAGCATCCAGGTGTAATTTGATTTTGTAAATAAGGTGGGCAAAGAATTTTTTTGTTGACTCATAATATGGTTTTGTAAATGTATTTAAATCGAAGATAAGAAGCGTTTATTAATAAAGGTCGTCTAATTTCATTTTCAAATATTTCAGCACGCTTCGGTGTGTGCTATATACAGATATGCCAACACCCATTAAAATCAGGCCGCCATATAAAAGTAAAGTATGTTGAAAGTCTCGGATGGCTTTTAATTGCGGAAACTGGCTCTCGGCCCAGCTCACAATGGTAAATAAGAGTGCGATGGCAATGCCTGAACTGATCAGTCCATTGATGATAGCCTTGATGGTTAATGGCTTAATAATAAATCCACGTGTAGCACCCACCATTTGCATCGTTTTAATTAAAAAACGGTTACTAAACATGGCCAGTCTGATGGTATTATCAATGCTAATAATTACAATGGAGCATAAAATAATAGCTACTACCAAAAAGATAAGCCCAATTTTTGAAGCTCTTTCGTTGAGGCTAGTTACTAAGCTTTTTGGGTATTGAAGGTCGGTAAGTTGGTTGCCATAACGGGCCATTAATTCTGTGGCAATTTTACTCAACGAATCTTGGTTTACATACTCGGCCTTAGCGTAAAAATCTATACTTTCTGGAAGCGGGTTAGAATCTAAAATTTTAGCCCAATCTTCACTATTTTCTTTGTTCCAAATAGCCTGTGCAGACTGTTTATTTACGTAAGTAACCGTTTTGGTGTACGGTCGCTCTGCTATAAATGCCTGGATTTGACCAATGGTATCTTTATTGAGGGTTCTGAGGTAGGCGCTTACGCGAATATCTTCCTTAAAAGTATTGCCTACAGCATTGATATTTAAGAAAAACCAACCCATGATACCCATAATAAGCAGTACAAGGGCCACGCCAACAATACTATAGATATAATTGGGTTTGCTGCGTTTCAAAGACATTTTAGCACTATCCGTCATAGTAAATCAGGTAAATTGGGGTTATTTAGATTCAATTTCTTGTAAAATCCGGTTCTTTCTCTGCTTTTCTGCTAGGGCTCAAAGGTAGTGTTTATGGCTAAAGGCTTACCTTTGCAGTCCAAAATAGAACCAAATTTCACTTAAGTATAACGTAAAAAATAGTTGTAAAGTATACGGCTAGCAAAGAGGCTTGAAACATGGAATATAATTTTAGTGCAATCGAGAAAAAATGGCAGGCAGCTTGGAAAGCGTCGGATGCCTATAAAGTGAGTAACGAGTCTTCAAAACCTAAGTATTTCGTGCTTGATATGTTTCCTTACCCAAGTGGTGCGGGTCTGCATGTGGGTCATCCATTAGGGTACATTGCCTCCGATATTTTTAGCAGGTACAAAAGACTAAAGGGTTTTAATGTGCTACACCCCATGGGTTATGATGCTTTTGGACTACCCGCAGAACAATATGCGATTGAGCACGGGGTACATCCAGCGGTAAGCACCCATAAAAACATAGATACCTTTAGAGCGCAGCTCGATAATATTGGATTTAGTTACGACTGGAGTAGAGAAATTAGAACTTGTGACGCTACCTATTATAAGTGGACGCAATGGATTTTTTTACAACTATTTAATAGTTTTTACAACAAACAAAAAAATAAGGCAGAGCCCATTTTACATTTGATCAATGCGTTTGAAAAAAATGGTAATGCGGAGCATGAATGTCCTTCGGATGCAAGTATTCAATTTACGGCAGCACAGTGGCAGGCGTATTCAAATCAGGAGCAACAGCAAATTTTAATGCAGTACCGTCTTGCTTTTTGTGGCCATGGCGAAGTGAACTGGTGTGAAGCACTTGGTACTGTTTTAGCCAATGATGAAGTGGTGGATGGGGTGAGTGAAAGAGGTGGGCATCCCGTGGTAAAAAAGAAATTACGTCAGTGGTATTTACGCATCACTGCATATGCAGACAGGCTCCTGTCAGGGCTTGATACCATTGAGTTTAGTGAGGCCATGAAGGAAATGCAAAGCAACTGGATTGGTAAATCGTATGGCGCCGAAATTGATTTTAAAATTGCTTCTGCGGCACTCGATACAGATGCCACATTAACGGTGTATACCACAAGACCTGATACCATTTTTGGTGTCGATTTTATGGTGGTAGCACCAGAGCATGATATCATTGCTGCCATCACAACCAAAGAACAACAAATTGCGGTAGACAATTATATAGCGTACGTAAAAAGCAGAAGTGATAGAGAGCGTCAAGCAGAGAAAAAAATATCGGGTTGCTTTACGGGCGCCTTTGCAGTGAATCCTTTTAATGGCAAACAAATTCCAATTTGGATTTCTGAATATGTGTTAGCAGGTTATGGTACCGGCGCCATTATGGCGGTTCCATGTGGCGACGAGCGTGATCATAAATTTGCGCAACATTTTAATATTCCCATCACCAATATTATTGGAGATGCATATAATGGTAACGAAGCCAATTCAACAAAAGATGCACCATTATTTAATAGTGATTTCTTAAACGGAATCATCATGCGCGATGCCATCGAAATTGCGCTTGCAAAATTAGAAGAGCGAGGCATTGGCAAACGAAAAGTGAATTATAAAATGCGCGATGCTGCGTTTAGTAGACAAAGGTATTGGGGTGAGCCTTTTCCGGTACAATGGAAAAATGGGGTAGCCATTGCATTAGATGAAACGGAACTTCCTTTGTTACTACCAGCAGTAGATTCTTATAGTCCAGGGCCCGAGGGCGAAGGGCCGCTTGCCAATATTCCAGCCTGGGTAGAAAAAGAGCTGGAAACCAATACCATGCCCGGTTACGCAGGAAGTAGCTGGTATTTTCTACGTTATATGGACCCGCACAATTCGGATGTGTTTTGTGACCGAAAAGTGAGTGATTACTGGAACCAGGTAGACTTATATATTGGTGGTACCGAACATGCAGTTGGGCATTTGCTATATAGTCGTATGTGGACCAAAGTTTTATTTGATCTTGGTCATATTGGATTTGACGAGCCGTTTAGAAAGCTCTTAAACCAAGGCATGATTCAGGGAAGTAGCCGTTTTGTTTTCCGTAAAAAAGGAACCCAAGTATTTGTATCCGCAGGACTTGTGGGTGATACGGAGGTCGATAAATTACACGTAGATGTTAATATGGTGGACGGCGTAGAATTAGATATGGAAGCGTTTAAAAAATGGCGCAACAATGAATACGCAAATGCAAGTTTCGAATTGGAAAATGGAAAATATATTTGCGGCGTTGAAGTTGAAAAAATGTCCAAGTCTAAATTCAATACCGTTAACCCAGATATTTTGGTAGAAAAATACGGTGCCGATACTTTTAGAATGTATGAAATGTTTTTAGGCCCTGTGGATCAAAGCAAACCATGGGATACTAAGGGTATTGAAGGTGTACACCGTTTTATTAAAAAATTATGGCGCTTGTTTTTTGATGAAGAAAAGGGTGCGGTTTATAATGCTGCGCCTGCGAGCCCAGCAGCTTTAAAAATCTTGCACCGCACCATTAAAAAAATCGAAGAAGACACTGAGCGCTTTAGCTTTAATACAGCAGTCAGTGCCTTTATGATTTGTGTAAATGATTTAGCAGATATTAAATGTCAAACTACAGAAGTATTATCGCCACTGCTTGTTTTATTAACGCCTTATGCGCCACACGTAGCTGCAGAGTTATGGACCGCTACCGGCAACAAAGGATCTATATTAGATGCGCCTTACCCTGTTTTTGATGCAAAGCATGTAACAGAGTCGTCTAAAGAATATCCGGTAAGTATCAATGGTAAAGTGCGCACCAATATCTCTATTGCACTAGACGCTTCTGAAGAAGAGGTTACGGCCATTGTTTTAGCGGATACACTGATTCAAAAATGGATGGAAGGAAAGCCTGTTAAAAAATTCATTTTTGTAAAAGGCCGTATGATTAATGTGGTCGTGTAGAACTGCTTTTTTTTAACTAGATTTGAAACATGTCTAACGCTAATTTAAACACCGAGGCCTCTAATTTAACTTCTGCAGACAAGGAGTTTGAAAATGCTATTCGTCCATCCGAAATCAATGATTTTTCGGGGCAACCTCAACTCATTGAAAACCTGGTTATTTTTATTAAAGCCGCAAAGCTTAGAGGCGAAGCATTAGACCACGTTTTATTTCATGGTCCTCCAGGCCTTGGTAAAACAACCCTGAGCCGTATTGTGGCCAATGAACTTGGTGTAAACATTAAAGAAACCTCGGGTCCTGTAATAGAAAAGCCAGGCGATTTAGCAGGCTTACTTACCAACCTAGGTCCTAATGACGTTTTATTTATTGATGAAATTCACCGCTTAAGTACTGTCGTAGAAGAATATTTATACGCTGCAATGGAGGATTTTAGAATTGACATCATGATTGATTCCGGCCCTAATGCCCGCAGTGTTCAGATCAATTTAAATCCATTTACACTGGTTGGTGCTACCACTAGATCAGGATTGTTAACGGCACCACTACTATCCCGTTTTGGAATTAAATCAAGACTCGAATATTACCAGGCCGATACCCTTCAAAAAATTATAGAAAGAAGTGCCACTATTTTAAATACTAAAATAAATACCGACGCCGCATTTGAAATTGCGCGCAGAAGTAGAGGAACCCCCCGTATCGCGAATGGCTTACTTCGTAGGGTTAGAGATTTTGCACAGGTATTAAATGATGGCAAAATTGATTTAGGTATTACACAGCATGGATTAAAAGCACTGAATGTGGATGCGCACGGTTTAGATGAAATGGACAACCGCATCTTGCTCACTATTATTGATAAATTCAAAGGCGGTCCTGTAGGCTTAACGACAATAGCTACGGCAGTTGGTGAAGAAGCGGGCACACTTGAAGAAGTGTATGAGCCTTTTTTAATCCAGGAAGGATTTTTACAACGTACGCCTAGGGGTAGAGAAGTAACGGCCAAAGCGTATACACACCTTGGCCGTTTAGCAGGCTTATCAAGTAAGCCTAATTTATTTTCTGAGTAATACTTACTAAGGAGCTACGAGTCTAAATCCGTTACCATGAATGTTAACGATTTCAATTTGTGCATCTTCCCTTAAGTACTTGCGTAATTTAGCAATGTACACGTCCATACTTCTTCCGTTAAAATAGGTATCGCTGCCCCAAATCTTTTTGAGGGATTTCTCTCTTGGTAGTAAATCGTTTTTGTGTTCAGCTAACATTTTAAGAAGTTCATTTTCTTTAGGAGATAAGACATGAACAGTGGTACCAATTTTTAATTCACGAAGCCTTGGGTTGAAATGATAGCTTCCTAAATCAAATTCAATATTGTCGTTGATTTTATTTTCTTCTTCGCTACGCTTTAAAATCGCTTTAATTTTTAAAAGCAACACTTCGCTATCAAAAGGCTTGGTAATATAATCATCAGCACCCAATTTATAACCCTGTATAATATCTTCTTTCATGGTTTTAGCACTTAAAAAGAACAATGGCATATCAGGATCTACATCTCTAATAGCTTCGGCTAGTGTAAAACCGTCCATATTGGGCATCATAACGTCCAACAAACAAATGTCAAATTTTTCACGCTGAAAAGCAGCCAATCCCAAACGGCCGTCACGCTCAAGTGTAACATCATAGTCTGTTAATTCTAGGTAGTTTTTTAAAACCATACCTAAATTGGTGTCATCTTCACAAAGTAAAATTTTGTATTTTTTTGCTTCTTCCATGGGATATTATTTTATGTGAAATAAAGATAAATTAATAAGTGTTGGTGCAGTTGAACTTCCAATATTTTGTTAAAACAGCGCTAAACCAGTTGTATCGTGCCTTCTTCGTTCATTATCAATCTGTTTTCGGCTTCCAAAAAGTGGATAACCTCCCAAACAGCCTCCTTGTCTTCTTTCGCCAATGCAACAAATATACTGCCAATTGGCGTGGGCGTTTTAGATAATAGTACAAACAGTTGCTTTTCTATGCTTGTAAATGTATCTGCGTCTATTTTATTTTTTTTAACAGATAAACAGTAATCGCAAATACCACAATTGTTTTTGTCGATGTCACCAAAATAGTTGCCAATAAAAACACTACGGCAGCAGCCTGGGTTTGTTGCAAAATGAATAAGGGTATTTATTCGGGTGGTAAATGCTTCTTTTCTTTTGAGGTATTGGTCCTTATCAATGTGTAAAAAAGTAGCAGGTGCACGGTTTAGTAAAAAATGAATTTGCGGCGTTTCTTTTTGAGGCAAATATTCGATAATACCCATCGCGGCTAATTGTTGCAGTTGCTTTTGTATTTCTTCGATACTTTGTTTGCAAATGCCAGCCATTCTTTTTTCAAATATTGAAATGCGGTTATCAAAAATACCTTGGTAACTTCTTAATAGTGCTTTAATAAGGGGTTCAAATGTCGGGTATGCTTCCTCGAAGTTTTCTAAATTTTCTTTGGAGCAGGTAAAGCAAACTTGGGCCGGTAAAAATATGTTTTCTGAAAACTGAATATGTCCTTCCTGCTCTAGTACTTTGAGTGTTTGAGTTACCAATATCAAATCTAATTTGAAATTGTTGCAAAATTCGAGTAGGTTAAAATTAAAATAGCCGCCTTCGCCAATTCCTACGGGTAGTTGCAAATAATTGGCAATAGACTGATAAATATTTTTAATCACTTCGATGGCTGGAAACCTTGTTTCATACAGGTTGCGCGCTTTAGTGATATCAGCACTTGTAGCAAGTAAAACAGCGTAGGCTTTTTTGCCATCACGACCAGCTCTACCAGCTTCTTGGTAATAATTTTCGAGACAGTCGGGCATGTCGTAATGAATAACGGTGCGTACATCATCTTTATCGATACCCATGCCAAATGCTGATGTGCATACCATGATGCGCGTTTCACCTACCATCCATTTTTTTTGTTTTTTCTGCCGTTCATCGGCACTTACACCAGCATGATAATAGTCTGCACTTATTTTTTGAAGCTGTAATAATTCGGCAATATCTTTTGTTTGTTTTCTGGTATTACAATAAACAATACCACTTCCTTTTACATTATTAATTATTTCGAGGGTCTTGTTTATTTTACTTTCCACTTCAAAATAACTATAAGATAATGCGGGACGTTTATAAGGCTGCCTAAAAATCGTATAATCCTTAAAGGCTAATTTTTCTATGATATCTGTTTCAACCTCCTTCGTAGCAGAGGCAGTTAATGCGATAACGGGAACAGCAGGTAGTTCGGTTCTTAAAGCGGCAATGCGCAAATAAGGAGGTCTAAAATCGTAACCCCACTGTGCAATACAATGGGCTTCATCTACGGCAATCAGTGAAATATCTAGTGCGGGTAAATATTCTTTAAATAAATTAGATTCAATACGTTCTGGTGAGAGGTACAAAAATTTATAAGCGCCACTCGTGCAAGCCTGCAGTGTTTCTTTAACTGCGCTAAATGGCATACCACTATGGATGACAGCAGCTTCAATACCTTTTTCTTGTAGGTTGTTTACCTGGTCTTGCATCAGTGCAATAAGCGGACTGATCACAAGGCACATGCCATCTTGCATAAGCGCTGGCACTTGAAAACAAATAGATTTGCCACCCCCGGTTGGAAGTAATGCCAATACGTCTTTTTGTGCAACTACCGCATCAATAATAGCAGCTTGCAAAGGCCTAAACTCAGCATGCCCCCAATATTTTTCTAGTATTTTTAATGGTGTTGACATGCGGCGCTTAACGTGTTACCCTTTTAAAATTGAGCCTTATAGAATTAACAGCTAATACCACATCGCTAAGCCCCATTACAAGGGCACCAAAGGTTGGATTTAAATAACCAAAGGCCGCTACCGGAATGGCAACAATATTGTAAGCAAAGGCCCAAAATAAATTTTCTTTAATGGTGAGGTATGTGTGTTTGCCAAGTCCTAAAGCGAGTGGCAAATTTTTAATGCCATGGTTCATGAGTACCACTTGTGCACTTTGCATGGCTATTTGAGAAGCGTCACTTAATGAAACCCCAACAGTTGCTTTGGCAAGTGCAGGCGCATCATTGATACCGTCACCCACCATTACGGTTGGAGCCTGTACACTTAAGGCGCCAATTTTATCTAATTTATTTGCCGGCGTTTGCTCGAAATAAAATTCAGTGATGCCTAATTCATTTGCTACGATTGCGCATTTTTCTTTTTTATCGCCACTTAATAATATAGGTTGAAGGCCCATGCGTTTGAGTGTTGTTATCACTTCTTTAGCTTCTGGTCTAATTTCATCTGCCACATCTATGAAGCCTAATAAAATATTATTTTTTAAAACGTACACATTGTGGCTATGGTCTGTGGTATGCTGTGTGGCAACTTTAAATGACCCAGCTACATAGGTATTGCCCTCTTTGTCGGCGGCAAACATGCCAAGTCCTTTTTGCTCTTCTATTTTTTGCCAGCGTATATCGTCTTTTGTTTTCCATGCTGCTGCAATTGCATTTGCAATAGGATGATTCGCATATTTTTCTAAAGAAAAAGCAATTCGCTTAAACGTGGTTTCATCAATAGTTGCAGTGGGAGACAGCGTAAAATTAGTAACTGTAAATTTTCCGGTTGTGAGCGTTCCAGTTTTATCAAATACAACTTGCTTAATACTTTTAAAGATCTCTAAGCTTCTTGCATTTTTAAATAACACACCATTTCGTGCAGCTCTACCAAGCCCAACAGCAATGGCAGCAGGCGTTGCTAGGCCCATGGCACAAGGACATGAAATAACAAGTACAGCAATACCTCTTAGTAAGGAGCTACTAAAGGGTAGTGAAGCAAAAAAATAATTGCCTATAATGGTGAGTAGCGCAATACCAATAACAGTAGGTACAAATATGGCGCTAATTTTATCGGCGAGTTGTTGAACGGGTGGCTTTTCTGTTTGTGCCTCTTTTACAAGATTCAAAATATTAGCAAGCACTGTGTTTTCTCCAACTGCTGTAATATAGGCTTTGATGGTGCCCGATTCTACCATGCTACCACCAATAAGTAAATCGTTCATTTTTTTAATAACGGGTACGCTTTCGCCAGAAATAATAGCTTCATTAATACTTGCTTCTCCCCATAAAATTTTACAATCCATGGGTACCGTTTCTCCATTTTTGATCAGTACAATATCACCTACTTTTAAACTTGTATTTTCTACCGGAAATACAAGCTCTTGGTGGTTTTCGTCAAAGGCAATAAGGTTGGCCATTGTCTTTTGCGATATGGCTAATTTTTTTAAAGCAGCTTGTGTGGTTTCTACCGATCTATCTTCTAACCAATTACCAAAAAATACAAGGGTTAAAATAGTAGCAGTGGTTTCATAAAATAAATACTGCTCAGCTTCTCCAATGATAGTTCCATATAAACTGTATCCAAATGCAGCAACAGCGCCAAGTGCCACAAGTACATTCATATTTGGTACGCCTTTCGAAAGGCTTTTAATGGCGCTCTTTCCAAAGTATCCCATCCCTACAATAAATACAGGAATGGTTAAACCAAGTTGCACATAGGGGTTCATGAGAAAATGAATATGAACACCCGGAATCATATGCAGCATGAGGGGCGCTGTAAACACAAAGCAAAACCAAAAACGTTGTAGCGGAGTGCTAAATATTTTTTTTGATTTTTGTTCCGTTTCTAAACTTTCTCCTGACACTTCGTATCCAAGTGCTTCCACTTCTTTTTGTATGGTTTTTTTATTGGCATTTTCAGGCGCGTTAAAACTTGCTTCGCCGCTCATAAAATTAACCTTCACGTCCTGCATACCTGATCCTGTAAGCACCTTGTCTACACTAAGTGCGCAGTTGGTACAGCTCATGCCTTTTACCTTCCAATTCACTTTTTCCATAAGACGTATTTTGCTACAAAGTTACTTCTTTCGGAGGCCTTTGTTTGTATATTTGTTTGATGGATCAAAATTTTAACCTAGACCAAATTAAGGATGTGGCGGCCGCTGTTTGGGCCGAAGGAAAGAATACCCCTATTTGGGCTTTTTATGCCCCCATGGGTACGGGTAAAACCACATTGATCTATGCCATTTGTGAAGCGTTGGGCGTAACAGACACCGTAAGTAGTCCAACTTTTGCGCTCGTTAATGAATACCAGTATACTGGAGGCAGTATTTTTCATATGGACTGGTACCGAATAGGGTCTTTAGAAGAAGGCATTAGGGCTGGTATTGATGAGCATTTGCACAGTGGCGACACCTGTTTTATTGAATGGCCCGAAAATGTACCAGCGCTTTTAACCGGGCCGGTATTTGAAATACGATTATCGCTGGTTGATGAAAAAACCAGACATATTTATTCTACTGTAAAATGTTAACTTTATAGATAAGCTGGCTAGACACTAGCAAATACAAATTATTATGGCTACTAGTAAACCAACTATTTCTACTTCTTTTTTGTACGAAACCTTCGAAGAAACGTTGGATATCAAACCGCTTGGTGCAAAACTGCATATTGGCATACCTAAAGAAACAGCGTTTCAAGAAAACCGTATTGCATTAACGCCGGAGGCAGTTGGTGTTTTGGTTTCTAATGGCAACGAAGTTTCCATCGAACATTTAGCCGGCGAGGGTAGTCATTACTCGGATGCCGATTATAGTGAAGCGGGTGCCAACATTGTTTTTGATAGACACGAAATTTTTAAGTGTCCCATTCTTGTAAAAAGTGCGCCCATTGTTGCTGAAGATTTACCCTTACTACAACTCAATCAAATTATTATTTCTCCCATCCACTATTCTGCACTGCAACAAGGGGATATTCAAAAAATGATGGAGAAAAAAATTACGGCTTTAAGTTTCGAAAATTTTAAAGACGCTAGCGGCACTTATCCAATTGTGCGCAGCATGAGTGAGATAGCAGGTAGTGCCGTTATGCTTATTGCAGCACAGTATTTAAGTAGTTTTAATAAAGGCAAAGGGGTGCTATTAGGTGGTATTAGCGGTATTCCACCAACTAAAGTAGTGATTGTAGGTGCGGGTATTGTGGGTGAAAGCGCTACCAGAAATGCACTTGCATTAGGGGCTTCTGTAAAAGTATTTGACAACGATATTTATAAGCTCAAGCAACTACAAAATAATTTAGGCCAGCGTGTTTGGACATCTGTTTTAGAACCTAAAATTTTAGCCAAGCAATTAAAAACTTGTGAAGTAGCAGTTGGTGCTTTAAGTAACGAGTATGGAAGAGCACCTTTAGTTGTAACAGAAGAAATGGTAGCTGCCATGCGCCCTGGAAGTATTATTATTGATGTTGCCATTGATAGAGGTGGTTGTTTTGAAACCAGTGAATTAACCAGTCATGAAAAGCCAACTTTT
>Ga0222712_10005842_pt1 | contig 12312 bp, 13 predicted proteins | sample C33_657DmetaG_FD_165043 | JGI IMG/M metagenome (GOLD analysis project Ga0222712, IMG submission 165043) | Estuarine water microbial communities from San Francisco Bay, California, United States - C33_657D | ecosystem: Environmental > Aquatic > Marine > Unclassified | place: USA: California...
ATGACAGGAATAAAACCACGCGGCAATGCTTTCATCGCGATCGAATTTTAGACATTACATATCCAATTCCAACGATGCTCAATGTACCTAAAACAACGGTCATTTTGCCATCTAACGGAATTTGAAAATAGGCTGGCAAGGAATCTTTGAAGGACATGAGAGCAATTAAAATTAGACCGAAACATGCCGCTATTTTAGCATCGAAATTCTTCACTTTTTTAGCTAGGAAACCTAGTAAAAATAGGCCCAGCATACCGCCCGCAAAGATCCCAGAAAGCTTCCACCAGACGTCTAATAGGCTTTTTACTCCGATCATACTGATACCAAAAATGATTCCTAAAGACCCCATCACAGCTGTCGAAATTAAAAGGATCTTAAACTGCTTTTTTTCATCTGCAAACGGATTCACATATCGCAAATAAATGTCCCTCAAAAACACGGTCGCGGAGCTATTCATACCCGAACTCATGGTGCTCATTCCCGCCGACATCAGTGCTGCCACGAGCAAGCCTAAAAATCCCGTCGGGATTTGTGTTTTCATAAAATAGGGTAATACGCGATCGCCATAATCGCTGGCTTTTAGGGCCTCTAGTGGGATATTTTTCTCCATCGAAACCTGTTGTTTCAATTCCATGATGAGAGCTGGGTTCTCTCTGTAAAACGCATAAAGGGCCGTTCCTATAAAGAAAAACAAAAACGAAACGGGCACATAATAGAGCACACATAACCAAATGCTTTTCGTAGCATCGCCGGGATTTGAAGCGGTGTGGTAGCGCTGAATGTAGTTTTGGTCGATACCAAAATTTGTCAGATTGATAAAGAATCCATAGGCTAAAATTACCCAAAAAGAGCTCGTTTGAAAATCCAGACTAAAGGTTCCTAGGCTGAATTTATCTTCTCGCAAACCTGTTTCAATAATAGCGCTAATAGGCGTTTTCAAGGTGATTAAATAGAGAATCATGCCAGCCCCTATCGTCTTCAAGACAGCTTGAATTACTTCCGTCCAAATCACCGCTTCCATTCCGCCTAAAACCGTATAAAGAATAATGCACAATCCGGCCACGATGATGATCAAACGCATATCGATTCCTGTGAGCGCATGTAGGGTTAGCGCGATGCCATAAAATATGGTGCCCATTCTCGCTAATTGCGTCAGGATAAAACACAGCATCGCATAGGTTCTGGCCCATCCGCCAAAACGTTTTTCTAAATGCGTATACGCACTAATTTCACCACTTTCTCGGTAAAAAGGCACAAACCATTTCGTAGCCACGATGGCCGCTAGAGGAATCGATAGACTAAAAACGAAGGGATTCCAATTCGCCCCAAACGACTTGCCCGGGTCCCCTAAAAAGGTAATTGCACTGAGAAAGGTGGCATAAAAACTGAGGCCTAAAGCCCAACCCGGAATGGCCCCGGAGGCGGTGGTGAATTGTGCTGAACTCTTGTTTTTTCTAGAAAAATAGACCCCTATCCCGATCATGGCGAGTAGGTAAAAAACGATCAATAGCAGGTCAAGTAATGCCATTACAGAGAAAGAATAATATGCTTTATTTTCTTCCTTTTCCAGGTATACGTGATGTGAACCTTGCCGTCTTTCGTCTGAATGACTGCTGGATAAGAGAATTCCTCACCTGGTTCATTTTCTAAGGTGGCGATGTCTTTCCAATTTTTCCCATCGCTCGAAATAGCCACGCTGATAGGAGAACGACCTTTTTTCACAGGATTATAAACGATGACGTGACGGCCATCTTTTAGCGTGACGGCATCAATACCGGAGTTTGGATTGACTAAGGAAGAGGCTTCTAAGGCAGTCCAAGTGCGACCATTGTCGGCAGAAAAGGCTTGTAAAACGTAGCCATTTTCAGAGCGGCAAACGAGTTGTAAACGGCCGTCTGGTAGGAATAAAATGGAAGGTTGAATGGCGGAGGTGGTTACGCCATCGTTAAGTGGACCCGTTTTAGACCAGGTTTTACCTAAATCACGGGTGAATTCCATGTGCAATTTCCAGTCGTCATCTTCCGAGCTGGACGGGCATAAAAGGGTTCCGTCTGCTAATAAAACAGCCTTATTTTTGATGGGGCCGTAGATGTCTTTGGGTAGTCTTTCTGCAGCGGTCCACGTTTTGCCGCCATCGAAGGAGCGTTTTAACATCCCCCACCATTCGTCTGGCGCGGGGCCGTCTTTGTAAAACAAGATTAATTCTTTACCCGGAACTTGAAATAATACGGGGTTCCAAAGGGGGTATCTCTTCCCATCGCTCTGCACCCCATTCGCCACCTCCTCGGGTGTTTCCCAATGGCCATTGACATAGTGGCTAAACCAGATACCTACATCCGGGCTTTTTTCATGTTTTCCCCCAAACCAAGCGGCCACTAATCCAGTGGGCGTTTCAGCCATCGTAGAAGCATGACAAGAAGGATAGGGAGCCGTTTCATAAATGAAGCCGGATTGTTCGATCTGTGCCTGTGCATAAAAAGCCCAAGCGCAGAGCAGGCTAGCATAAAGGAATTTCATAGGTTTCATAGGTTGTTAGGGTAATATTATAAAAAAATCGATAATTTCGAACGAATTAATTCTATTTAATGAAACATGTCATTCTAATCTTAAGCCTATTGAGTTTCACCGCCTTAGGCCAAGCGGACTTCGAAAAAAACCTGCAGAAACGTCTAATTTTAGCGGAAGATGGTGCCACGATTGAGATCGAGGCGGGACGTTTTCAGCTGACGAAAAGCTTGTCTTTGGAAGGTAAAAAGAACATCACCTTACGGGGGAAAGGAATAGATCAAACCATCCTTAGTTTCAAAGGTCAAACCCAGGGAGCCGAGGGGATCAAAGTTTCTAACTGCGAAAATATCGTCATCGAAAACATGACGACGGAGGATTCGAAAGGGGATTTGATCAAGACAATGAATGTGAAAGGTATTACTTTTCGTAAAATAAAGGCCGCTTGGACAGGTAAGCCCAAAGCGACGAATGGCTCTTACGCACTTTATCCTGTTTTATGTGAAAACGTGTTGATCGATTCCTGTATCGCCATCGGGGCATCGGATGCGGGAATTTACGTAGGTCAATCAAAGCATATTATCGTACGTAATTCGGAGGCCTACCAAAACGTCGCCGGTATCGAGATTGAAAACTCCCTCTATGCAGATGTGTATAATAATAAGGCGATTGGAAATACGGGTGGGATTTTGGTGTTTGATTTACCAGATTTAGTCCAAAAAAAGGGTGGCCACGTTCGCGTCCACCACAACCTAGTGAAGGAAAATAACCTAGCGAATTTTGCACCGAAGGGAAACATCGTGGGCAATGTTCCTAAGGGTACAGGGATGATGGTTTTGGCAACTAGTAATGTCGAGTTTTTCGAAAACCAGATCATCAATCACGCAACCATCGGAGTCGCGATTATCTCTTATTACATGACCGAAAATGCAATCAAGGACAAGGAATACGATCCCTATCCGACGGCTGTTTCGATCCACCATAATACCTTTGAACGTAATCCGAGACGCGTGCCGATGGACAGCCGTTTTGGCAAAATGTACCGCTTCGTTTTACGATTCGGACGTCAAGTTCCGGCTGTTGTTTATGATGGCATTTTGAATCCGGCAAAGGTCGGTTCGGATGGGAAATACCCGCTGCATTATTCGATTTGTGTGAAGGATAATGTTAACCAAAGCACGGCGTTCTTAGATGCCGAAAACAATTTCAAAGGGTTGAAGCAAGGCAAAGATCTCTTCGACTGTGATTTAGAAAACGTTAAATCGGTGAAATTCTAATGCGGATATTCTGCCTTTTATTTTTAGCGTTTTTTGGCCTCGTTTCGGCGGAATCCAATTACAGAGAAAACCTCTCTGACTATGGTTTTTTCAAAGGGCCATTGAAGGACCAAATTCCCGTCGATGGCGTCATGCCCTATGCGTTGAATTCCCCCCTTTTCTCAGACTACGCCTCTAAATTGCGCTTCGTTCGCCTTCCAGAAGGACAGTCAGTAGCCTACAATCCAGATTCCGTTTTGCAATTCCCAGTGGGCACGGCCATCGTGAAAACCTTTTATTATCCTATCGATGAACGCAATCCGAAGAAGGGCCGTCGTTTAATGGAGACTCGGGTTTTATTGCATGAGGCCAAAGGTTGGGTAGCGCTGCCCTACATTTGGAACAAAGAACAAACAGAGGCCGTGCTCGAAGTGGCCGGCGGAAGTGATGAAGTGGCCTGGACAGATGCCTCTGGTAAAAAGCAATCCTTTGTTTACCAAGTGCCTAATATGAACCAGTGCAAAGGTTGCCACGAACGCTCCGGTGAAATGACTCCCATAGGTCCGTCCGTTAGACAGTTAAACGATGGACGTCAATTACAAAAATGGGAAACAGCTGGGCTTTTAAAGGGCTTGCCCAAAGACCACATTCCTGCCCTCGTCAATTATTCGGATGCATCTGCATCACTCGATGATCGCGTGAAAGCTTACCTCGATATTAACTGTGCACACTGCCATAATGCGACAGGTCCGGCTAGATCTTCTGGTCTTTATTTGGACTGGAATTCGAAGGATCGAACGGCCTATGGTTTCTTAAAACCCCCTGTGGCAGCGGGCCGAGGTTCCGGAAATCTGAGTTATGACATCGTTCCAGGTAAGCCTGATCAAAGTATTTTACCCTATCGAATGGCCTCACGCGACCCAGGCGTGATGATGCCAGAGTTAGGAAGACAACTCACTCATCACGAGGGAGTTGAATTAGTCCGTAACTGGATTTCATCTTTGCCTCACTAAGCAGATTTGTTCCCTTTTCGGATTTTGGAACATCTTGGAATCAGCTATTTTTTTCTTTAGAGCGGAATATTTTTAGGTTCGAGAAATCAAAACCTAAAAAAAATGAAAAAACTACTCACTACTCTAGCCCTAGTCCTGCTGGTATCTGCAGCGACTTTTGCGCAAACGCGTTACACGATGGTTGCGTACCACAAATTACAACCTGGTAAAACGATGGATGATGCCATCGCAATCGAGAAACAGTATCTTCCCATTCACGAGGCACGTAAAGCGGCCGGTCTTATTGGTGGATGGGCCATGTATGTTCCTTACAACAACATCAAATCAGAAGGAATTGATTTCGATTACATGACCGTAAATTGGGGTTCCGATTTAGATAAAATACACCTTTATCCGATGGAATTATTTGGAAGTTTGTTAAAAACGGATCCAGGTCTTAAGAAATTAGCAGCCGCTACCGTAAGTACCCAGACGATTCTTCGTCATTCGATTGGGAAGAAAATTACAGGAACGAACCCGGGCACAAACAAAGACCATTATATCATTTTTGATATGATGAAAGTATCAGATGCTGCTGCATACGAAGCATTTGAAACAAAAGTTCAAAAGGTACATGAGGAAAGAGTAGCTGCAGGAAATATTTCTGGCTGGTCTTTCTACAAAACACTCTATCCTTCTTCGGATGAAGTCAAAGCTAATTATACTACAGTTCAAAGTGTGGAAAAATTATCTAACCTAGATCAATTCTCAGACAGCTATTACAAAGCCATTCCAAAAGCTCTAGGCATTTCACCAGAAGAATTCATGAAGCAAGTAACGGTTAAAAGAACGATGACTGCTACCATGATTACAAAAATTGCCTTATCTACTAAATAAACTTACCGATGAAAAAAATTATCATGATCATGGCTGTTGCAACAGCCTTATTCTCTTGCGGACAGAAGCAAGATTCCGCCGCAACTGAAGTATCTACAGATTCTTTAGGAGGCACAATGTCTTCAACCGACGAAAAATCGCAAATTATTCAGAACCAAATTAAAGCGGCCATGTCGAGTGATACGACTTATAAATGGGATGAATTAGCAGAGAATATCGAGGTCTATTATCCAAGCGATACGATTCCAGACATAAAAGGTAAAAAAGCGTATTTAGCAGACTTTAAGGCTAATAGTAGTTTTTGGGAGAACCCGCATTTTACGTTCTTACGGGTTGTTACATTGAAAATGAATAATGGTGAAACTTGGACAAATGTGTGGGGAACTTGGCATGCAAAAGGCCGTTATTCAGGTAAAGATATTACGACGAATATTCACCAGGCGTTAAAATGGGAGAATGACAAAGAGACGCAAGAGATCAATTTCTTTGACACAAAATTTGTCGTAGATGAAATGGCTGCTAAACAAGCCGCAGAAAAAAAATAATAGAATTTTTGTTGAAAAGGGTATGGAAAAAGGGAGCGCTTTTAGTGCCCCCTTTTTTATTTTACCGCATTTTCCAGATCCGCGATGACAAACTTAGACATCTGCAAAAACGCATAAGTTGCCTTAGGTGCTGTCTCTGGATTGCTCATTAATTTGCCTAAAATGGATGGCACTATCTGCCAAGAAACCCCATATTTATCTTTCAACCAACCACATCTCCCAGGTGCTCCTCCATCGATTAAGTTATTCCACAAGTGATCAATTTCATCCTGGGTATCGACCGTTACCATCATCGAAACACCCTCGTTAAAGTTATGCTGATGATCCATCGAACTCTCCATTAAATGAAAGGGTTTTCCATTTAATGTAAACTGAGAATATTTCACATTCCCTTCTGTATCGTGCTCCCCTTTTTCGTAAAGTGCCTTGTGCAGGATTTCGGAATTAGGGAAAAGTGAGGTATAAAAATCAATTGCCTCTGAGGCCTTGCCGTTATTAACCCCATTAAACATCAAGTTAGGTGCCAGCTTTTCGTGCGACTCATGGTTTTTCATGATCTGCCAATTCACGCCAAATTGATCCGCGCACCAGCCATAGAGTGGACTCCAGGGATAGGTGTTTAGATCCATCAGAATGGTGCCGTTTTTGGTTAATTTATCCCAAGTTGTTCGGATTTCATTCTCCTCCTCTAGGTTAATGAAAAAGGAAATAGACGGATTAATGGGATAACCCGGCCCACCATTTAGGTGCATAAAACGACGACCCAATAAGCGGTAATTAACCGCCATCGGGTTTTCCGAAATGGGTTCGAAGCCGGAGAAAGTGCTCTTGTAAAAGTCTGCGGCCTCTTTAGCCTTCTTATCAAACCAAAGGCAGGTAGCGATTTCGTGTATCATATTGGGATTAAATGTCGATAGAAATTTTGACTTTTCCACCTAAGCCCTTTTCGACAATATCATATAAAGTCTTCATGGTCACATTGCTTCCGTCATTTTCTATTCTTGAAATATAAGATCGCTTTTTGTTAACAATTGCACCTAATTGTTCTTGTGTCAAACTTTTTTGCTCCCTCGCATTCCGCAAAAGAAGACCGATTTTGAAAGATTCGAAGTCTCTTTCGACCCCGTCTCTGCGCTCGGTTCCTATTTCGCCATAGACCGAGTCTTTTATTTTTTTCCAGGATTTAGTTTCCATTTTTTTCTAAGTAAAGTAATTATCTGACGGATTGTATCCATTTGAAATTGTAACTTTAAAGTTACGTTAAAGTTTTGTATTTCCAAATCTCCACATAATATTCCTGTCATTTGAACAGCTTATTGATAATCTAAAAAATAACTAAAAAAATAGTTAGAAATATTTTGTAACTAAAAATTTAGTTATACATTTGCCTCATCGAAAGACAAAACGAAATACGAAAAGATGAAAAAACTAACACAGGCAGAGGAGCAGGTGATGCAGGTGATTTGGAATTTGTCAGACGGCGGATTTTTAAAGGACATCATTGAACTCTTGCCGGAACCTAAACCGCATTCGAATACGGTCGCGACTTTGTTGAAGATTTTAGTGGAGAAGGACTTTGTGCAAATCACGAATCCGAATCGCAACAACTTGTATTCTGCAAAGGTCTCGAAGCAGGATTATTCAGGCCAAAGAATGGCCGGACTTACGGACTCTTTTTTCGATGGATCTTATGCGAATGTCGTTTCTTATTTAGTCGACAAAAAGCAGATGTCCATCGAAGATTTAGAATTGTTATTGCAAAACCTTAAATCGAAAGGCGATGAATGATACATTTATTTACCTGTTGAAATCGGTGATTTATGCAGGAATTTTCTTTGGGTACTATTCACTATTCTTAAAGAACACGATATACCATTCCTATAATCGCTATTATTTATTAGCGTCGATGGCTTTGAGTGTCGTTTTTCCATGTGTCACTATAACCTATAGTCCTATCTCCAAAGAACAAGTGGCGGCAAATCCTGCATTGAAATACTTGATGTATGGTTCCACCGCTCCAGTTCAAGAAACGCACATTCCTTGGGATCTAATAGCTATGGGTGTAATCAGTGTTTTATTGCTCTCTTATTTAGCCTATTCTGTCCTTCGAATTTTCCGATTGAAAGCGATACATAGTAAAACCCAGATGGGCGAATTCACCTTCATTGAAACGGATTTAGAGGAGGCGCCGTTCTCGTTTTTCTCGAACCTTTTTTGGAAAAAATCCATCTCCATAGAAGAAGAGAATGGCCAAAAAATGCTGCATCATGAGCTCGTACACATTCGCCAAAAACACACCTGGGATCGCTTATTTTCTCAATTTATTTGTGCGATTTTCTGGATGAATCCTTTCAATTGGATCATGCAAAAAGAACTGCAAAATATTCATGAATTCATTGCTGACCGGGATGCGGTGGGCACAGGTGAAGTGGATGCTTTTGCCAAAATGCTTTTACAAACCTATTACGGTAATCATTTTTTAAACCCGAGTCATTCCTTTTATTATTCATCCATTAAACGAAGAATTAGTATGTTAACAACCTCAAAAACCCCAAAATACGCCTACCTCAGAAAGGTAGCTGTATTGCCTCTATTTGCCATTTCTTTGATTTTGATCTCGTTTCAGCTAAGCGCACAAAAGCCCAAATCAAAGAAAGAAGAAGCTGCTCAATTCACAGTTACGATGCGTTCAGATTCCACTACTTTTTCCGATCCTAAAACAGGGAAAAAAGTATTCACGGTAGCCACGCGTGACATGCCACCTCCGCCGCCACCAGCAGGTGCGCCAGCGCCGCCGACTCCGCCGGTTCTCACTTTACACGGCTCAGGTTCTGAAGTCAAATTGATTACTATCGATTCAACCACGGTAGAATTCAAAGGTAGAAATAGTGAGGGAAAACAAGTGGTATTTCGGGCAGAGAAAGTGGGTAATACCGCTACTTCTCCTAAAGAAAAACCGCTCATCGTCATCGATGGCGTCATCACTTCAGATCTTGATATGAACAAAATCAACCCGAACAATATCGCATCGATGAATGTGTTGAAAGGCGAAAAAGCTACAGCAAAATACGCAGAAAAAGGAGCGAATGGTGTGATCGAAATCACAACGAAGAAACCCTAGCGTAAACGAGTTTAAAAAATGATAGAATAATATGTAATAGGCGGTGATTTTCACTAGCCTATTACCGTTTAGGGGCGTTAAAAGGTAACCGGATCTGGACAATTTTCTGAATAATAGGCAAGATCCTGCTGAGAGCAAACGCCTGGATAATCCCCGTGAAATCCTTGCATATCGCGGATAAGTTGGAAATGCAGGTGCGGAGGCCAGCCACCATTTTCGTGGGGCTCTCCCAGGTGACAAATAACCTGTCCTTCAGAAATAGGCATTCCCTCGTACAGACCTTCCAGATCTGAAGAGGCCAAGTGCCCATATAAACTATAAATTCCTAGAGCGGGATGGTGTAAAATGATCGTAGGGCCATAATTTCCGGAGCCTGGATTGACTTGAAAACTGTGCACCACGCCATCCGCCACAGCGAAAACAGGTGTTCCTGCAGCCGTCCAAAAATCAATGCCTAAATGGATATTCCTAAAATCCGCAGAGGCCGTGGCGAAATTTTCGTGGGCCTCGTAGATGACCCGGTGTTCGAGGTAGCCGCCTACACCGATTTTGGGCCCTAAATTCTGATCCATATACGCGCAAAAAGACGTGATATCCCCGAAGATAGCTGGATTCAGCTCCTGATTCGAAGCGCTGAGATCTAGCGCAAGGCTATTCGATGACGTAAGGGGCTCTGAAAACAGGCGATGAATCATTCTTGAATTTATTTGCTTAAATTTAATCAAAGATAAATAATGCGCCTTTTAACCTTACTTTTTCTTGCTCCCTTTTTCATTTTTGCTCAGCAGAAATTTCAACTAACGGGGTCCGTGACGGAAAAAGGGACGACCATCCTCCCGGGCGCTAGCATTTTCATTGAGGGAACCACGATGGGCACGCAGTCGGATGCAACGGGCCACTATGTGCTTAAAAATATTCCTCCGGGCCGTCACCGTTTGGTCGCTTCGATGGTGGGTTATGTACCTAAATTAGTGCTCATTGATTTTCCCGGAAAAATCACGGAGCTGAACTTCAATTTAGAAGAGGACAACAAAACACTGGACGAAGTCCGCGTAGTAGGGTCCCAAGACAAGTTATGGGAGAAGCAATTTCGGGAATTTGAGAAAGGATTTCTAGGGGAAAGTTATAACCACAGAGAGGTCTACATTACAAACAAGGAAGTGGTGGATTTTACGGAGTCATCTCAGTCTTTCAGTGCGAAAGCCTCGCAACCTTTGCAGATCATCAACAAGTCTTTGGGCTACAAGGTGACGTATTTTATGGACAATTTTGAAAAAACGAATAGCTTGACTTCGTTTAAAGGCCTCGCGAGTTTTGAGAAATTAGTGCCGGAAGATGCGAAGCAAGAACGCAAATGGAAGCGAAATCGGGAGGAGGCCTATGAGGGTTCTTTAAAGCATTTTCTGAAAGCTTTAGGTGATAATCGAATCGAAGAGGAAGGCTTTAATGCCTTTTTATTGAAGCCGGAATACTTGAATAATCTGCGGAGGGGCCTGTTTTTTGACCGAAATAATGAACGCCATGTAGCCTTTAAAACCACAGAATTAATCGGGATAACATCGCCGGATGGATTAACGACGCTTAACTGGAAAATCCCTATGGAAATCGTTTACAATCGAAAGCGAACTATGCGTCCGATCTTTATGGATGCCCCCTATCCCTACACGATTTTGATCCCCAAAGGCCCTATTCAAGTAACGAGCGCTGGGGATTTAATGAATCCCTATTCCATCGAAATGCGAGGCGAAATGGGGAAAATTGGGATGGCGGATCTGTTACCTTTGGACTTTGACATTAGTCAACCTTAGTCTACTCATCGCCAGGATCTTACGAAACGTCTACTAGACCGCCTACAAGCATACTATTCTCTTACCTTAACGTTTAGGTAAAAAAATCAATCCTATGCGCTATTATGCCCTGTTTCTATCTCTTCTTCTTTTCAGCTGTAAAGACGCGCTCGACATGGCCGTAACGGCGGATCCCTATACCGAGATTAAAAAAGCTTTATCGATTGATCCCGCGGCCTTAGAAAATTATGCGGCACAGGGCAAGCCGGCTTATGTGAACAAGGATAATACCGCGGCGAATCCGATTACGGATAAAGTGGCCACCTTAGGTCGGGTCCTGTTTTATGATAAGAATCTAAGTGTTAATAACGGGTTTTCGTGCGCGAGTTGCCATAAGCAGGAGTTTGCTTTTGGGGATACAGCGGTGACTAGTTTAGGAGTGGATAATGGGCGCACGATTCGTCATTCGATGCGCTTGATTAATTCGCGATATGCGAATGAGGCGAAGTTTTTTTGGAATGAACGGGCGGCTAGTCTAGAGGCCCAGACGACGATGCCCATTCAGGATCATTTGGAATTAGGGTTTAGTGGCCAAACCGGACGCGGCAATATGACCTCCCTCATCACAAAACTAGGGGGAATCGGATATTACAAGGAATTATTTAAACTTGCTTATGGCGATGCGGCGATTACAGAAGCGCGGATGCAGACGGCATTAGCCCAATTCATTCGCAGTATTCAATCCTTTGATTCGAAATACGATGTAGGCCGCGCACAAGTGCCTAATGACGGCGCCCCTTTCCCTAACTTTACGGCACAAGAAAATGCGGGTAAAAACCTGTTCCTGGCGCCGCCTATTTTCAACGGAAATAGTGAGCGAATCGGCGGTGGTTTTGGCTGCCAAAGTTGCCACCAAGCGCCGGAGTTTGACATAGATCCGAACTCGCGTAACAACGGCTTCACCGGTGTGATTGGAAGTACGCAGATCGACCTGGATAATACACGTTCCCCTTCTTTACGCGACATTTTGAATGCATCCGGCGTGGCGAATACCCCCTTTATGCACACTGCCGTTCCGGTGAACATTCGCCAGGTGTTAAATCACTATAATACGATTGCGGCAGGACCGAGGAATACGAATTTGGACGCTCGATTAAAACCGAATAATATCGGCCAAAACCTCCAAATGACCCCTGCCGAAATCGATGC
>Ga0222712_10005843_pt1 | contig 12309 bp, 11 predicted proteins | sample C33_657DmetaG_FD_165043 | JGI IMG/M metagenome (GOLD analysis project Ga0222712, IMG submission 165043) | Estuarine water microbial communities from San Francisco Bay, California, United States - C33_657D | ecosystem: Environmental > Aquatic > Marine > Unclassified | place: USA: California...
CCTATTGTTTCATTTGATAAAGATGAATCGGCAAACGAATAATGCCAAGATATTCTTACAGTTGTACCAATTGTGAGAACAAAGTAGAAGCCTTTCATTCAAGTGATGAAAGGCTTTCTTTGTGTGAAAAATGTGGTACAGAAACCTTGAAAAAAATCCTATTTCCTGTTAATACTATAAAGCCTATTGGTGATAGTAAAGGTCAAAAAGTTGGTTCTCTCGTTAATCAAAAAATAGAGGAAGCTAAACAGGAATTAAAAGATTATCGTAATCAAATACGTAAGGAAGCTAAATAATGGCATATTTATGGTTTATTTTATTTTTAATATCGTTAGTATTAAACGGTATGCTAGCGTGGTATATTAGGAAATTGATTAATCAATTTAAAGATGCCATAGGTTCTGTTTCGGAGTTACAATCCTTGATGGAAGAATATCTCGGTCACATTAAAATGATATCTGAGATGGAAACTTATTATGGCGATGTTACAATTGAAAATTTATTGAAGCATACAAAAGATATGGTTGATAACTTAAAACTAGCTGGTGACAGATTCTCCCTTCTAGAAACACAAGAAGGAGAAGATAATGAAACCAAAGAATAATGAATATTTTTCTAAAGACCACGAACAAGCAATAATTGATTATTGCTTAACAAAAGACAATGTTATAAGAACACACCTATATGTGAAATATATCGAACCAGCCTTTTCAGAAATGGTAGATAAAATAGTTTTCACATATAGGTTTACTTCTTTACCAGATATTGAATTTCTTAGACAAGACTGTAAAGTGTGGTTAACTACCATTCTTGATAAGTATGACCCAAACTCTGGTTCTAAAGCTTTCTCGTACTTTTCAGTTATTACCAAAAATTGGTTTATCCATAAAGTAAAGAAAACAGCAGAGCAGAATAGAAGAGAACTTTTATATGATGATATTCTTAATGTTGCAGAACATGACAATTTGATAGAAGAACATGAATATGAAGTGGAAAGGGAAAAAGCTGAATTCTGGCAATCATTTTGGGTTGAAATTGATAATTGGAAAAATCTAGATTTAAAACCAAACGAACGAAAAGTTGTTGATGCAATCTATATTCTTCTTGAAGATGCAGAACAGATTGAAATATTTAACAAGAAAGCTGTATATCTTTATATAAGAGAAATAACAGGACTCAATACAAAGCAGATAGTCAATAATCTTAATCGTGTAAGAATCCGATATAAAGAATTTAAAGAAGATTGGAATTCTGGTAAAATCTAATATTAATCTATTTATTACATGAGCAAATCAGAAAAGTATATTACACAAGCTATAAAGAATGTACAGAAAGATAGGGATTTAACAACCACCCTGTTGCACGATGTAATGCAGTATATTAGCAAAGACGAACATAGACATACTGAGGTAGGTCATGTTGCTGCTAAATACGTTGAATCCCTTCAGCGTTCTAATGAACAATTAGTTAAACTAGCAGCAATTATTGCTAAACGTGAAGACAGAGACTATGGTGACCTATCTGATGATGATAAAGCTGATATATATGATGAAATAAATAAGGATTCATAATTATGGCTTCATTAAAATCTTTGAATTCTGCTGGCAGGAAAAAAACTCAAAAAGCTAAAAATAACACACAAAGAGAAACTTTCTTTGGAAAATCATTTGATACCAATGAAAAGCAGTTTCAAGTTGATTCATTATCAGAAACTGGCCCCTATATTGCCAAGGTCTTGTTCGTTTATAATGAAGATGGTATTGGAGATTCTGCTGGTAAAATTGTACATGATGGAGGTTGGGCGGGAGTTTTAGCTAATATAGGAAATTTTCTTGGAGTCTTTGGTTCGCAAGCAAAAGCCGTACTAACTGTAAAAGCAAGACTAGTAGACGTTTCGGACGCTGCAATACCAGAACCAAAACTTATAGGCAAAGAAGCATTATTGAGTGAAACAGATAAAGAGAGCATTGTCTTAATAGAAATGCATGACACTTTTACGGCACTAACACAAGAAACCAATGAACTAAAATTAAAAGCTGGCGATTTAATTATTGTTGACTTTAGAGATAAAAAGAATAAAAAAAATGGATATATTGTAGGAAAATATTGGGATTCTCCTGTGGATTCTTTAGCAGAAATAGCATTGAATTCCGCAGAGGCTGTATCCGACGCCGCGAGGGCTGCTGTAAGCGGATTGGTATCGTCAGTAACCAACAAAACTAGTGGCAAGTGTGGATATATTTATCAAGAAGCTGATTGTGTTTACGACCAGAGTATTGTTTACACAGTTACTAATGTCTCCATTAGAGACAAAGATAGGACTATAAAAAATTTAGAAGCATTAAAAAAATCAACTTTTGCTTCACTTAAAGATTATAAAATTGTCGAAGATAAAGGAAGTTATGCTTTTTTTGACATAACTTATGAATTAACAAAAAATAGAAAAATGTGTGGTCATCCAAAATATGTTAAATTGATGCAAAAAATGTTTGAGCAACTGGTGGACAGTTATATAAAAACTGGATATTCTAACCCAAAGCCTCATATGCCAGCTATGGTTTCTCTTTATGATTCATGCAGAACATTTGATATACAACTTGGTCTTCGCAAACAATACTGTAAATTTAATACTGAGCAGGAATATCTTACTTCTCCACAAAGAACTACTTCTACTAATCCAATAGGGTGCCGTAGAGCGGTTGGTCTTCCTTCTCGCAAGATAGTTCCCGGTCACCAAAGAGGTGAGGCAGTAGATTTTATTTTTATAGACATTGATGCATTTAATGCTAATGGGTCAGTTCAATTATTAAGAAATAATTCAATAGGCGAGAGTAAGGAAGATTGGCAAAAACAAATAGACCATGAAGTAAGAGCAAAAATAGCATCAATGACAAAAATAGTGGTTGATGGGGAAGAATTAACATTAGTACCAATTAGGGACGGCTCAGAAGGTTGGCACTTTAGCACAAATGGTGGTTAAGAATGAGTAATTATAAAAAAAATATAGACCAGTTTGGTATAAATCCACAGTTATTAGCTGGTATTGAACAGTCTGAAACTGCTGCGAAAGGAATTTCAAACAATGGATTAAACAATACTCATATACCAGAGTTTGTACCAGTTTTCAGAAAATCACAAGTTGAACAAGTTATAAATAATAATAATGCTTTTATCGTTCTTGGAAAAGACAGACCAGCAGGATTTGATAGTGGATATGGCGGCAAAGGTCACACACAGGCTGCTTCTATAGATATAGTGGTGGGTAGATATTCAAATATTCAATATGGTGAAGAGATTTCGCCAGATTCAAGAACATCTAGAACAAAAGGTGTAGATTCAAGCTTTATTCATGATGCGGCTCGTATTTATATAAGTCAAAAATCTGATATTGATGAATACTTTGGATTGGCACCCGGAAAGGTTGGAAATACTAAAGGAAGGTCTGCGATTGCTCTAAAAGCTGATGGTGTTAGAATAGTTGCTAGAGAAGGAATAAAATTAGTTTCTTCTGGTACTGATTCCTCTAACTCTCAAGGAGGGGAATCGACTGCCACAATTGGAGTTGATTTGATAGCTGGAAATGCAACTGATGAAGAATTAGAGCCTATGGTACTAGGAAATAAACTAGTTTCATTTCTTAACAATGGTGTTTTAACAAATATGAGCGAACTAGCTGATATTTATTTTAAGTTTATGGTTCAACAAATTAAATTCAATGTTTTAATTGCAAGTCACAATCATATTAGTCCATTCTTTGCAATACCAAATTCTCCATCTCCAACACTACTTGGAGAAGTTCCAACACAAATAATGTCCGATTTTGATACTTTGATTAATACGTTAAAATCTAAAATTAACGTCGAAACACAAAAAATTGAAATCACAAGCCTTTCTGCAAATCACATTTGTAGTAATTACCATCATTTAAACTAGGAACCCTAATTAATGGCTACGCATTTTATAAATTACTCAGAAACACCAATATATTTGCGTACATCCCCCTTGTCTTCATCTACTGCAAATATCGTATATACGTTAACACAAGATATTCAAGTTGAGCTAATTGAAGAGTATGTTTATGATAATTGTGATTTTCATTATGTAAAAATTGATGATACTAGAATTACTAGCATTAATCAGAACGAATATTATGTTCCAACAAAGGATATAAATAGATTATTTGGTACAGCAGAATCTGCTCCTGTAAATTGTGAACAAAAATACATATCTGTAACATCTTATGAAGAACCAGATTGGCTTACAAGACCTATTGATATAGCTTATTTTAATCCAAAAACTTTAGTTTATAAAGTTCCAATAACGACGCCATATAAATTTATTAATAATACAAACAGACAACAGTTTAACGATTATTGTTTAACTAAAGGTATTAAAAAAATATTAGATTATTTATCGAAAGACTATAACGATGAATCAGTAGAACAATACAAATCTTATTTTAGGTTTGCAACAATAGATGATTATGAAGTTCCCTTAAGAGAGCTATCAAGAATAAAAGCTTTGGTTTCTTGTCATGTTAAATATTTAAATGCAATACCTCTTAATTTACAAGGTATGATGCAAAAAACAAAAGAAATTATTAAAATTAAACCTTTTGAACTAAAAAAGAAGATTGATTTTGTTTTTATGAAAGGTGATTTCAATAGTTTATTTAAATACTATTATAAAGAATCAATAGATACAAATTTTAAAGGTGGGTTTTCATTTCAAAATGAAGGCAAACAATTGCTAGAAATTTATAATGATATTATTAGATTATGTAGATTTAATGATGCTCCTTATTCTGAATCGAGAAAACAAGATTACTATGAAATATGTTTAGATGATTGTCAAAATATAGTTTATATGTCTTATTTTGATGCATTAAACAAAGAATGTACTCCAATTACAACTGGTCTTGTTGAGCTTGATAAAAAAGTAAAAAAATATAAATATAATCCAATTTTTTATTTGAAAGAAATAGATGCAATTTCTTTGATTGATTTTTGTCAAATACCATATACAGAATTTATAGGAACATATTGCTTCTACAAACCAACATACACAGTAGAAAAAAGTCGTTTAGAAGATTATATAACAAATTTTGCGGATATGTCAGAAGAAGAGATATATGCTCTTGTTGAAAGATTTGTTGTGAAAATTGAAGAAGAAGGAAAACAAGAATTATCAAGACAAGAACAGTTATTAGCACAAAAAAAAGAACAAGCTAAAAAAGCTGCTGATGCTAGAAAGCAATTAAGTCTATTAGAAGCAGAAGAAGCAAAGAAGATAAAAAAAATATCGAAAGGTGGAAGAACATTATCACAGTCGGAGTTTAGGTCTTTAGACCAACAGATAGCTGAAACTAAGAACGCATATGCAATAAAAAAAGCTGAAGCTGAAAGAATTTATAACGAAGAATTACAAAAGATTGAGGCAATGAGGCTATCTTTCTCTGAGAAGTTCTTAAACAAAGAACAAGCAGACCCAATAATGAGGGCTTTGGAAAATAGATGGAGATACCTTGTTAATACTTTTTCATCACAATTTGTTGGTATAAGTTTGTGTGACCCAAATTCATTTGGTAGTGATAACAATGAATTTACAAAATTTTTAAAAGAAACACAAGAAGAAACTTCAAAACCAAATAAAAAATTCTTTAAAGAAACAAAAGAAAAATCAATAGAACTAGCAAAAGATATATACCCAAAAATACAAAAAATATATTCTGATTTATTTAAATGTATAAATTTGTGTACCCTATCAGAAAAATTATTAAAATGTATAAGTTTGTCATTAGATTTTCTTGATATTTCATTAACAATAAGAAGTGGTAATCTCGCAGCTTTTACCTATGAAGAATTTAAAACAAAAATAATCCCAAACTTACAAGAGGTTGACAAAAGAATGTTTTATGATTCTTTCATAACTAACGATTGCATTAAACAAAAAGATATAATAGAGATATTTATTAAAGCTACAGGCGACAGAACTTATGCTGATATCTTATCGGCTGTTTCTTATGATGAAGCCAAAGCACAATTAATAGAGAAGTTGGTGTAATATGGCAGACGGAGAAAAAGGCACTTGTATAGACATTGAAGGTATAGAGCCAGATTTAAGAGATAAATTCACTCAAGCACTTTTTGCAAAATTTGAAAAATGTGAAAGTGAAGAATCTTTAAAAAATACAATAAAAGAAATAATTGGAGATAGCGATATTGATTTGGATAAAATCGATGTTCGTGATGTTCAATTAAAAAGAAAGCTGGCAACCGCAGCAGAGTGTGTAATAAAAGATGTTTATACCCAAGATAATGAAGGAAATGTACAAACATATCAATTGTCTCAATTAGTAACTGGTATTGTTTCTTTTATCTGTAGACCACCTAGATTTAAGTTTCCAAAAATGACTTTCAAATTACAATTGAAAATATTTTTGGATATGCTAATACAAATGCTGATTGATTTATTAATTGGTTTATTGGTTTCTATAATACTTAAACTTCTATCTTTATCATTTGAACTTTGTGAAAATGGGAAGTTATTATCATTTGATGCACAATTCAATATTAATGATTTATTTGATTTTGATAGCTTGGCATCGTTATTTGAGAATTATGAAATTACAGTTAACGGAAACGAGGCTCAAATCAAATCACTTGACGATTGTAATAATGAGTTTGAAGAAGTTATCTCTAATTCCGAATTAACATCAAATCCAGCAGATTTTTTGCTTGATTTAAACGGTATTCTTACGCCAAGTGAATTTTGCTCGCTATTAAATGGACAATCAAGCGAATTATCTATTCAGAATGTTTTAGAGTTGCTAGAGTATGATTATCCAATATTATTTACAAAATTAAATAACGATGTAACTGTAAAAAACTTTTTCATGGATATAGGAAAAACACTAAGTCCAGAGGCTTGTGCTGCATTAAATCAATTACAAGAAACAGTTAGCTTAGATGAAGTGTGTTCAACAGATTTTATAAAAAATATAGAAGATAGAAAAGCAACAATGTTGCGTAAAAAAGGATTTGATGAACAAGAAGCAAATGATTTAGTTAAGAAAGAAAGAGAGAAAATTAAAAAACAACATGAAGAAGTTGTAAGTACGATATCTAAATTAAAAAATGACCCAAATTCTTTGCTTGATGGTGCTGACTTAACTGTATTCTGTAAGAATGGCAAACCCGGTGCTGTAAAACCAACAGATGTGCCAAATGTAGATTTTGTTGCCAATATTGCTCTTGAGGGTATATTTTCAACATATAAAATGGCTCATAAAATAGATTTTGATGGGTTTAACGAAAGTCGCTTTATAAATCTTAAGCCCAAGAAAGTCATTGTATCTAGATATGATGAAGTCAACATACCAATGGCTAATGGTACTATAAAAACTTTTAAAAACATTGAAACACCAGAATATATGTTAATTAAAGATGGTGCAAAACCAATGTTTATTACTAAAAAAGCCAATTTTGCTTTAGCAGAAGTCACAGACTTTGGTGACGAAGATGCAGAAGACCCAGAGATTGTATATGGTGACCCAATTACTGTTGCATCATTAGGTGTAAAAAAAGCTGCAAAAACAGGAAAACTAAAAGGTATTTCACCTACTGAATTATATGTTGCTGATTTAGAACGTTTTGAAAAACCAAAACATATGAGAACCAAAATTGTTGGTGTTATCAAAGAAGTTAAGCGTAAAGCGTTAAGAACCAAACACGCATTAAGTGGCGAAGAAACAATTCAATCAAGTTCTTATAGCGGATATACTGTAATAAATGACCAATATATTACATTATTGAATAAAAAAGCTAGATACTATCCAACCAAACTAGCTTCAAACGAAAGAATGCCTACACTATCAGATAATTCAATTTTTGAGTTACCACCAATAGTTCAAACAAGCGACATTGATATTAACGAAGAACAGTTGCAAATGATTAAGCAATTTGCCGATACAAGCATAAGTATGGAACAATTACAAAAACCAATTTATATATATGCTTCCTCTTCTTTTACAGATAAGCCATATTACAAAACATCGAACGGCATAATAGAACTTGTAAATACCGTTATACCAAACTATAAAGTTCAAACAACTACAATATCATCAGAAAACGATGTATTTAATCAATTTTTTAAAGCAAAAACAGCAAAAAGTTCTTCAACTAATTTGTATATGAATATATTTGCTAATTTATTAAGTCGTCAAAGTTTTTATACTGATATGGTTAGTTTAACCGAGGACGATAAAGACGAAGATATCAAGCAAATGTACTATGCTCTATCTGATTCTTATCAAAAGTTTAATAATAAAATGTCTTTAATCCCATTTGAAAATATAGGGGATTATATAGGTTTTCAAAAACAAGCATTAGAAGAGTTTAGAAACGACCCATGTTCCATACAGGACCAAAACGATTTAAATAGTAAAAGCGCATTGGCTAGTTTAATTAAGATTCCAACAGTAAGACTTCTTGTTCGTAATCATATTATGAAATTTACCAATATGTTTATGAATAGTCTATTTTTATTTCAACACCAAAGAATGTATGAAAATAGTGAATTATACATTCAATTTTTAATTCAAACATTTAAACAAGATTTGCAAAAATTAGCAATTTTAGGTGGAGACTTATCGCTAGATTTTTACAATATTTATTTTGAATATTTAGATGAATATTATGAATCACAAATAGTTTTAAACAACGGATTGTATGACCCATTAAGTGGGCAAAAAATTTCACTAGACCAAGAATTTAGTGAAGACTTTAAATTAAATTATATTTTTAAACTTGAACTTAAGATAATGCAAGAAAGATATAATAAGGCATTTAAAGAATTTAGTAACGAAGATTTGCATTTAATGTCAATATTGTCTGGTAAATTTAATGATTCGTTCTACAGAAAACAAATATATGTTGACTTCAAAATAATAAAATCTAATGTTGAACAAACTTCCGCTTTTTCTGCTACCGCAAATCAATGGGAATATGCGTGCATTATTAAAGTTAAAGACGGCAATAATACCCAACACTACATAAGGTTTCGGCAAAAGGTACAACTAGCGTAAGAAATACCCTACCAACATTTACATCAGATAAAAAGCTTGAACTTTTTAAAATTCTAAGAGCGACAAATGAATTTAAACTGCTCTTTGATTATTGTTTTTCAATGACAAAGATATTGTCCTTAATTCATATAGAAAACTGTATGGAAATATGTCAAAAAGACCAGTTTTCTAATATGATGCTTATTGCCTCTGATGAAGCGATAAGAAACTCAGCAGTTAGTGCTTATCATTCTAATGATAATGAAAAACTAGATTGTTTTAATCCAAATGCAGGACAAAATGGACCAGCATTTGAAATGCCAAAGATTAGTGGTATGTTGGCAAAAATTATATTACAATTTTTAATCAAGGCTCCACTAATAATCTTGAAAGCAATTGTTGAATTGACGGACCCAAATATTTCGATTGCATCAAAACTTAGAACAGCAACATCTGCTTTAACCTGTACACCTTTACCTGTGTTGCCGTTCTCTCTGGCGTTATTGCCATTTACATTGATACCCTCACCAATTTCAATAGGTCCACCAGTTATACCACCTTTGGGTCATATATATCTTGGAATTGATTTTGCTGAGTTTATCTATTCTTTATCAACAAGTGATAAGAGTAATTGTGCAAAATTGGATGCCAATATGAGCGAGTGGGGCAATATATCAGAAGCTAATGCTTCTTTGTGTAAAAATGGATGCTCAGAACTTGCTTATTCTGCTCAAAGAGGCGGAACATTAATAAGTGGTCGCATCGGGACAGATGGATGTTAGGAGGTATATATAATGGCTTATGGACCTAGATTACCATTGGATATCGGAACAAGATATGCTCACTATGATTTGATAGATGAAGTAGCACAATTAGCAAAACAAAATTTAAAAATGATAATTCTTACTTCACCCGGAGAAAGGACTTGGAATCCAGATTTTGGCGTAGGTGCAAAGCGAGCGTTATTTTTACACAAAGGAGCGGCACAAAATTATTTAAATAATAAAATTCGTGAACAAGTAGCCAAATATGCTCCATATATTACAATAAGAAGTATATCTTTTGATGCAGATGAAGAGTATAGTTCTGCTAATATAACAATTAGTTTTGCTGTAACTGCACAATCTGTAGAAGAGATACTAGAACTTTCTATTTAGTATCTATTTATATTAGGAATTTATAGATGGCAAAGAAGACACCGATTAAATATACCTCTAGAGACTTTAACTCAATTAAAACAGATTTAGTTGAGTATGCCAGAAGGTATTATCCAGATACTGTAACAGATTTCTCTCAAGCATCGTTTGCTTCATTGATGCTTGATTCTGTTGCATATGTTGGTGATATATTATCTTTTTATCTAGACTATCAAGTAAATGAAAGTTTCTTAGATACCGCCATAGAAACTGATAATATTTATAAAATTGCAAAACAGATGGGATACAAATTTAATCGAAGACCTGTATCCTATGGACAAGTATCGTTGTTTATTTTAGTACCAGCTACTATTGATGGTACACAAGTTGATACCACATATGTTCCAATATTATCAAGAGGTTCTATTTTCTCAAGCACTTCTGGTCAATCTTTTACTTTAGTAGAAGATGTTGATTTTTCCCAATCAAATAATGAAATAGTAGTTGCTAGAACCGATACAACAACTGGTATACCAACTTATTTTGCTATTAAAGCTGTTGGTACTGTGATTTCTGGTCAAACAATAGTAGAAAATATTACAATTGGTTCGTTTGAAAAATTTAGAAAGGTTAAATTAAAAGAAGCAAATATAGTAGAGATAATATCTGTAGTAGACTCTGATGGAAGAGAATACTATGAAGTTGAAACATTATCTCAAGATGTAGTTATGAAAGAAATAAAAAATCTTGGTAATAGTGCAGATGAACCATCTAGCATCATGAAAATGGTATCTGTACCAAGAAGATTTGTTGTCGAAAACGAAATGAGAGATACATATTTACAATTTGGTTATGGCTCTGACGATACTATAGAAGATAATGCATTAATTGACCCATCACAAGCCATAATCCAATTACATGCTAGAGATTATATTTCCGAAACGTATTTTGACCCATCAGATATAAACAAAACAGATAAATTTGGTTTATCACCAGCGAATACAGTATTGCGAGTTGAATATAGAATTACATCAGAATCAGACTCAAATGCTGCTCCACGTTCTATAACCTCTGTTACAAGAGCTTCTTTAAGATATAAAGACCAGAATTCTCTTTCTGTTTCAACCTTATCAACAATAAGAAATAGTATAGAAGTAACAAACGAACAGCCAATAGTTGGTGACATAACCAACATAGCAACAAGCCCAGAAGAATTAAAAGCAAGAATTAATAATTTTTATTCTGCCCAAGGAAGAGCGGTAACAATACAAGACTATACAACTCTTATTTACTCAATGCCAGCTAGATTTGGTGGAATAAAAAGATGTATGGTGACACAAGATAATAATTCATTTAAAAGAAACATAAACATTTACATTATTGCAGAAGATTCAGAAAACAAATTAATTCAAGCAAATTCTGTAATTAAACAAAATTTAAAAACATATTTGTCAAATTATAAAATAATAAACGATACGATAGACATATTAGATGCTAAAATAGTTAATTTTTCAATAGATTTTGAGGTCATTGGCTCTTCTGATTATACAAAACAACAAGTTCTAAATAATTGTATATTTGCAATTACAGACAAATTTTCTAATAAACTAGATATCGGAGAACACTTAAGTATTACGGATATCTATTCAATATTAAATAGGACTAATGGTGTATCTGATGTTGTATCGGTTGAATTGAAATTAAAAAATGGTGTTGGATATTCTAGCACATTTTTAAACTTTTCCAAGCAAACTTCACCAGACGGTAGATTTATACGTTGTCCAAAGAACGTAATCTTTGAGTTACGTACCCCATCATCCGATATTAAAGGAACTGTAAGATAATGGCTATAAAAAGATACTTTGCCTCTGCTGATACAACAATAACAAATGCGTTTAAATCAAACGGCATCATTCGTGGTGTTAGTGGCAATATGGGACAATCGGATATATTAGAAGTATTTTCATTATATGACCAAGTATCAGTAGGTAGCAGAGAATTATCTAGAATTCTTGTACAATTTCCAATATCTGATATCGTAGAAGATAGAAACAATAATATGCTACCAGCTAGTGGCTCTGTTTCATTTAAATTAAAAATATAAAATGC
>Ga0222712_10005844_pt1 | contig 12306 bp, 8 predicted proteins | sample C33_657DmetaG_FD_165043 | JGI IMG/M metagenome (GOLD analysis project Ga0222712, IMG submission 165043) | Estuarine water microbial communities from San Francisco Bay, California, United States - C33_657D | ecosystem: Environmental > Aquatic > Marine > Unclassified | place: USA: California...
TTGAATCTTATCTGTTTTTGTTAATATTGTCATTTTGCCCTCCTTTCATAATTATATCATTTAACCCTGATTAGTCAAGACTTGCTTTTCTGTTTCTAGGGCCTGTTTTATAGACTCTAAATTTTGTAAATACTGAGATAGGTTAACCTCAGTTTTATTGTCTGGTATAGCATATAGTCCTGGATTAGCCATAACATGGTTAACATGATCTATATGAAATTGAATATTTGATATTCTTTCTGTTATAATGTCTATTTTATTTATCATTTGTATTGGCTTATCCCTGAGTACGGTCCTTGTAATCCCGCCGAGTTTATGGCGGCAACCGACGCCGCATAATACAATGCTGCGTTTGGAGAGGTGTAAGTATAACTTGACGAGCCACTTCCAGTGTTAAATGTAGTAAAAAGAGTTGCTCCTGTTCCAGAACTATTTGTTGCCTCATATATTCTCATAGAGTAATTTGTTATTGTTGCAGCGCCTCCTCCTGATACTGTTCCAGCTCCTGGAGCCGTCCAGCTAAAAGGATATGATGTTCCACCAGTCCAGCCGTTTGTGGGAGTTCCAGGGGTTCCTGGTGCTGTGGCAGGAGATGAGGATGTAGTTGTAATTGTATTAGAAGACTGTACTGTTCCTGATGTTCCAGCAGAGTTTGAAGCAGTGGCAAATGCTCTAAATATATTAACTGGAGATATTGCATCGCTGGATGTGATAGTGTAAGAAGTTGATGATCCTCCGCCGCTAGATGCAACACGACTACTTGAAGATGTTGGAATATTTGGAGACAATGCTGTTGTAATATAAACATCGTAAGAAGTTGGGGACCCGCTCCATCCACTTGTTGATGCAGTTATTGTGCTTCCTGCGGTACTACCCCCAGTTAAAGATACAGATCCTCCAGAAGGAATGCTTACTGGCGCAGCAATCGGCCCCCTTTCTTGACCAGCAATAAACCCAGAAGATCCACCAGAATTACTTGCATTAACATATGTTCTGAAGTATCTTTGACCAGAGTCATAGTCTGCTTGAGTAATTGTATAAGTTAAATTAGCTGTACTTGTACCGCTTCTAGACGCAACCAAAGTTTCTGATGTTATAACTCCAGCCGTTCCTCTATATATCCGAATATCATAATTTGTTGGACTATTATTCCAGGTTCCTATCCCAGCCGAAAGCTGTGTACCAACAGATAAGCTAGTCGGAGAAAGTGTTGGAATAGTTGCATTTGTTGGGGCAAGGACTGGCGTTGAAACAGTAACGGTTGATGTTGTAACTAATTGTGTTCCGACTCCATTGTTTGCAGTTATTTGGCATCTTAAAGAAGATCCATAAATAGAAGTATAATTTGATGGCGGAGTGTATGTTGAAGATGTGGTATTAAACGGAGAAGTAATGCTGTTGGGTGCTGCAAGCCAAAGAGACCCTTGGTCATTATACTGCCATTGATAAGAAATTTCTGCAGAAGGAGATGCGCTTACGGAAGGAGTTGCAGTAAATGTTGTGGTTCCTGCCGTTCCAGATGAAGGCGAAACACTAACAGTTCCAGAGGGCTGGGCAAAAGTGTATGCTGCAGCTCCAGTTGTAGGACCATAAGCACTAAATGTTCCAGCGGTAGCTGTACCATTTGTTGTAGTGTTTCCTAAATTTTCGCTAGAAGATCTAATATAAAAATAATATGTTATTCCATCTGAAAATGAATAATCTTCTGTTACTGTACTTGTTGTGGAAGCAGCATCATAATTTGCAGTTGTTGGAGCTGTTGCTGCACTAATCCAGTATAGTTGATAATACGGTCCACTTCCTCCAGAAGAAGAAACAATTGCTCTAGTTTCTGTGCTGTTTAATCTACTTACCGAAACTATAGATGTGCTAGTTGGGGCAGTTAAGCCTGCGGAAACCACAGATGTAGTTATTCTTGAAACTGAAACTCCAGTATTTAATCCCAAATCATAGTCGGTCCCAGAATTAAACGTTGTTTCAACAGCATAGATATAATGGTTAAGATCTGAAGATTGAACAGTATAACTATAGCTACCTGAAGAAAGAAATGTTCCCCCAGTTGTTGAATTATTTAAATTTTTATACCATTCAATAGTTGTTCTTAAAGCCTCTGGGGCATAGGCTTCAGTAATATTCCAACTAGATGAAAAGTTTATTGTATTTCCAACTTGTGGCGTAAGATTGTTTAAAGATGCGGATATATTAAGCGGCTGCTGCCTTACTATTTGAATTCCGCCATATTCAGTTCCAGATTCTGCATATCCATTATAAGCTGTTCCGCCAGAAGAATTTGCTTGAATAAAAAAGCTTAAATATTTTCTATCATATGAGGCAGGTATGCTTAATGAAACAGCAGAAGAATATGTAGCCAAGGCAGTTTGTGAATCTAAATTTAAATCACTTATGGTAGAACTTGAATATGCTCTCCACCTATATTGATATGAGTTAATTGTCCAACCATTTGCATTCCAAGTTCCATTTTTACCCCAAACTGTAGTGCCAATTCTTCTAACTCCATCAACTCCATATAAAGGAGTTGTCGATCCAGAGCTTGTTGTTATGTATGGCGAAGTAATATTAAATACACCAGATAAAGGCCAAACTCTAGTCCATCCAGAATTAAAATAAACATAAACATTTTTTACTGCCGACCAAGCGGCTGAGGATGTTCCTGATGCAGTTTTTACAAATATGCTTAAAGCTTTTTTCCAGGTTGTAGAGGAAGTTCCTGTTGTATTCTTTACGTATATATCTGACATATTATCCTATTAATATTGTATCCAGATATCACCAATGTAGTAACCAGAACCACTTGGGGTATTAACAGAAGCTATAGTATTTCTAAATTGTCTTAATAATAATGTACCGTTAGAGTTTGAATTTACTGGACCATCAAAATAAGCTTCTCCTGTATAACTAAGCGTTAATGTTTTATTGCTTAATCCTGTACTTCCAGTCCAGCCAAGTGATACAGTTGTTGGAGCTAAAGATAGATATGCTGAATTTGTAGGATATCCAAAACTTTCTCTAGAATTACCTTGTCTAAGAATTACTTCATTACCAGAGTTAAATCCATATAATTGTCCAGTAACTGTTCCATCTCCATTAACAACTTCAAGGGAATAACTTGAAGAATTTAATCTAACTGCTCCAAAAACTCCTGCGCTGCCTGTTGTTACTACAGCTCCAGTAATTGTTCCTCCGCTAATTGTTGCAGATGATGTAATATTTCCATTAAATGTTCCGCTACTAAATATAGCATCTGTTGCGGTCATATTTCCATCCATATCCACACGGAATTTAAAATTGCTTGTTGTTCCTGCACGAATTCCATCTGTTGGATCAATTTTAATTACTTTGATTCCAGACTCAGAACTAGCGTTAGCCTCTTGCCTAATTTCAAATTTAGGGCTAACTGGATCTAACTCAATCTTAGGAAATGCTACCTCTGTGCTTTTAAAAGCATTTTCGCTAATCTTCCATCCGCCAATTGATCCACTATTTGCCGTTACGGTTCCAGCAAATGTGGCGGTTCCGTCTGATGCAATGCTGAAATTAGTTGAAGATATTCCTGAAGTTCCTATTGTGACTGGACCAAATGTTCCAGATGATCCAGTTAATGAACCTTTAATTGCGAGTGTCGGTGTAGATGCTCCATAGTCAAAGCTTAGAACTTCGTTGTTACCGCTATCATATGCAGTTATTCCTCTTTTTACTGTTCTACCTGTAAGGGAATCAGTAAAGTTATTAACTCCGCTTAGCTCTATTCTTCCACCGCCAGATGTTGAACTAGAACCTACTCTTAAATAAGAAGAAAAGTTTCCATTACCTGCAACTAAATTTTCTATGGATATAACTCCATTAACCAAATCAACAAGGTTTGCTTGTGTTGGATTTACTGTAGAAGAATTTATTCTAGTATATGTTGGAGTTCCAGAAACAGAGTATACAGAGTCTTCAGAGTTTCTTGTAATATAATAAAAAAACATTGGTGCTGTATATGCCGATGTATTACTTGACAGACCTAAAGCTTGTCTTAAATTATCTAAACCAATGTTCTGCCTGTTGGTTGTTCCAGTTACCGTTAAACTTGCTACCTGTGTAGTTGCAGAAAATCCAGCAGTTGAAGTCGATCCTAAATCAGAACCACGAACATGGATATCAATTGATTTAAATCCGTCAAAGTCCGCTGACGAATAAGTTCCAGCCCAATTTACTGAAACAGCAAATGGTGCTGGGCTTACAGTTAATCCAGATGCAAGGGTGGGTGACTCTACTTGAAAATTAGCAGCAGGATCTGTAACAAGTATGGTGTGCGTAGTTCCTACGGTGCTTGTGCCGCCAGTAATATTTGTTGATCTAAATTCAACTACATAAGTTCCAGCTGCTGCTGCTATAGTTGCTTTTCCTGCAGAAAAAAATGTGTATGCAACTTTTCCTGTTCCAAACATTCCGTTAGCAACAATAACATCTACTTTTCTAGCACCCGAAGGAAAAGATGGCAGTTCTACTGGAATAGATCCTGCAAATGTGGACGGAACAATTGTTCCAGTAGGAACTCCTGGAGAAGTTTCGTTTGATGTTGTAACAAAATATCCTGGGGACCAGTCGCTTAACTGTCCATCAGAATATACCCATTGAAATTTAATTGCATATGTTTCATTAATTTTAAGATTGGTTGCTTTAAAATTAAAATAATTTTTATCTGTGTCTGCTTGAGGAACTACATTTAGGTCGGATGGATTAGACATTAGAATCCTAACTGCAACTTATATTCTACGTCTACTTGTCTACCAGAAGGCTTGGTAATTATGTCTCCTCCAGTTAAAACAGATCTACTAATCATTCCATATGAAGGATCAAATGTATCCTCGTCGTTTATTCTAATTCCGTCAAAGTAAACTGATGTTGTTCCCCCGCTTGTTGCAGTTACTTCAACTCCAAGGCTGGTTATATTTTTAAAATCTGGTGGAGTTGCTGACGTGTTAGAAAACAATGTATTTAAGCTTGCGGATTGAATTCTGTCTCCAGTTCCACTTGCTGGAGTAAAATCTACATAACAATATTGTGTGTCAGAGCTATATAACTTAACACGTATTTTGGAAAGATTAGCATCTACTTTTTTGTAGGCAATTGAAAGACTATCGCTTATGCTATATCCAGATAGGTCTATAGTTCCCGTAGCCGTTTTATATTCTTTTGCTGTAGAAGAAGGGGACTGTATTAATACAGCATTTTCGCCAATTTTAAAAGTATATGTGGAATCATTTAGTGCTATTTGAGGATTAGACCCAGATGAGTCTTCCCACAGAACATTGTTTTCAAAAGAAGAAATAAATTTGCTATCAAAATTATTTATTGAGGTCCTGCTTGCTGGATATAACGCTATTTCAGATATTACTCCTGCCACATCTTGTGGAATGGTTGCAACAAAGACTGCCTTGTAAACAAAACTTCCGCTTACCTCTGCAATGTCTATACTGGTAAGTTTTACTGGAACTCGATAAAACTCAAATTCTAATCTTGTGTCGTTTCCGCTTGAATTGGCAGCAGTGCTTCCTATTCCAAATGCCAGTTCTTTTTCAGAAAAAGAAATATTTCCTGCTAGATAGTTTGTTAAAAATCGTTTACCAAATTTAGTTATCATACAAGTTCAACCTTCGCATTCATTCCTTTTAGAGTTTCTCCACTTGAATTTTTTATTTTAAAAACCAATGTTACGCTTGGATTTCCTGCAGCATCATATACAACTGTATTTGAAACAATAGATATATCTGAGACATTTGGAACACCCTTTCTAAATACTTCTCCGTCTGTCGATTTATTGCCTTCATCTCCAGATCCTTCTTCTCCTGTGACAAGGGTTCCGTCTAGCGCATCTACATCTTCAGACAGCAAATCTGATCCAGCAGCTAGGTAAAGTGCAGAAAGAGAATTTCCTGCTACTAGTCTAACAAGGGATGGGTCGGCATCATTAACTTCTGGTGAGTTTGAAAAAAGCGGGAATCGGCCAGTCGTCGTAACTCCTGATTTAGAAATTCTTGGATTTTTGCTTACCATATTTTTATTATACCATTTATGCGCTATAAATAGATCTAGCGGTTATATTGGTAGACACCCCCTCATCAAAAGATGTATTTACATTTGTTACCAGGAATTTCTTAGTACCGTCTAAATCATTCTTGGGATAGTTAATTGTAATTATATCTCCAACCTCTATTGCTGGGTTTCCAAAAATTTCCATATTAATTGACTGCTGTTGTTTAGACCATTGGTTTTTAATCCAGCCGTACAAAGCCTTTGCGTCTGCCTCAGACTGAATCCACATAGATTGAAATGTAGCTGGCTCTAATGGGGTAGATTCATTTACTGGCTCGGTATATTCATGTTGAGAGCCATTGTCTACATAATTACCCAATACAAAAAATTGTTGCTCATTGCCTACAGACAGGGGTATAAAAGAGCTTGCGTTATTTATTACAAATATTTCTGCTGCATGGTTTGAAAATTTGCTTCCTAAGATTGTTGCAAACTTATTAATTCCAGTGCTTGCATATAAAGGTATAGCAGCAGATTGTGCAAAGTTTGCCTTAACATGTCTTATTTCTCTAACTGTTTTTCCAAATTCCTCTATAAAAGAAACTTTATTGTCTGGAGAGTTAAAATTCTGTGCTACCTTTTCTCCAAATGTGAAGTCAATAGTAGAAGAGGAGTACTGGCCGTCATAAATCTTTCTTGATGACGTATCTGTAATTTGTGTTGCACTAACTGGATTTGCGTAAACATAGTCAAAAGCTGTGGTGTGTAGTTTAGAGAATAAAGCTATGTTTGCAGTTGGAGCAATTATCTTCTTTTTTGGATCGGTAGTATTGGCAACGCTTGTATCGACGGCGCTAACTTTAAAATTATTTACATAAACATCAATTACCACTACTCCTGCAGAAGTATCAACCGTAACGTCAACATCTAGTTTATAAAGAGTTGATGTTAATACTCCTCCTAATAATCTTCCCGAATCTTTGTCTTGAGAGTCTGTAAGATATATTCTTTTTGTATTTACAATTTTGTATATTTTTAAAGACTTGTCTTTATCATTTGACTGGCTTTGATCTGTTTGCAATTCAATATAGTAACCATTTGTGCCAGTAGAATTAGTAAAGAATCCTATTCCCCCGCCAGACCTTAAATTAGTCAGAGTGCTGGCAAATAGTATTCCAGCGCCAAAGGAATACTTGGTGTACGAAGTAGAAATTCCTGTATTTTTAATTGCTACCGAATAAGAATTGCTGTCTTTATTTGTACTAGTAACTTTTAAATAGGATCTCTGTAGTTCTCTGTTGCCAGAAAATGCTGTTGATGTTCCTAGTTTTTCTTTTTGAGACATTACACTATTTGATAGATCTAAGTTTTCATTTGCACCAGATGCTGCAAGTATAGCAGCGTACTCTTCAGCAAGTACCTTCGCCAATTTTGACTTTGTTAACTCATCTGTATATGTAGGAGTTGTTGGAGTAGTTGTGCCACTTGTTGAAGAACTTGGAGATGCAACGCTTGCAAATTTTGGCATAGTAAAAGAATCATATATGTAATCTCCGTATGTTCCCGTAGCCCCAGATCCTGAATAAGCTCTTACTCTAAAACTATATTTTTGACCTGGATTTAAATCATTTCTGGTGTATGTTGCAGTATTTGTATTAATAACAAAGTCTGGGTCATTGTAGGTTCCAGAAGAAACTATTGATCCTCCATAACTTCCTGGAGTAACACTTGGAACTCCAAAAGTTAAGGTAACTGAAGTTGGTGAAGTTGTATTTATTGATACCCAAGGAATTTTTAAATTTTCAGGGGTTACAGCAGTAGGAGCAGAGTATCCTCCATTAATCATATACCATTCTGGTAACCAAGGACTCATGTCCAAACCACCTCATGTCCACTCCAAGAGCTAACTATATCTTGTGCGTCAATATAATGATTTAATACAGGTGTATTAAATGCTCCTCGTGTTTTAATTCTGTATCGGCCACTTGGCTTAAGTGTGCCTTGCTTACTTATTCCTAAATATTTATTGTTATCTGTTTTGCTTACTAAATCAACAAATTGTCTGGTTCCGTTTTGATCATCATATTGAAATTGAACTGCATCATATTCTATAATTTCAGATCCAATAGCAAGGTAGCCAGTGTAGTTGTACGCTGTTGTTCCGATTTCTTCTTCATTAACAACTGCTGGTGTAAGGTTCATATATTGTCCAGCCGTAGCAGTAGTTAAAATATTTTGATTTAAAGTAAATGCTGATAAAAAGTATGTGTCTGAAACCCATGGAGCTTGAGCACTTTGAATATAATTAGATGTTAAAACGCTATTCCAGAACACCTTTACTTGATTTGCTGATGGCAAATCGTTTTTATTAAAAGAAAGTATGTTAGGTAAATTAGATCCTGAAGGCTCGCTTCTAAAATCCCAGTTAGATGTTCTTGTTGAATCAAATATCCACTCTCTGCTATAGAATTGAAGCACATTGTTATATCCGAATACGGCAGTCATTTGAGTATCTCTGCATAACTCTTGTAAACAGTCCCATACAGTTTTATCATTTTCTGTCCACCAGTATGTTGGAGTTATAATAGAAGTGTCTGTTTCTTTAATGTTAAAATTATAGTTAGTGAATCCTACTGAATCTAGTAGTCTTCTAATAATAGCGGTGGCTGAAAAGTTTTCGCATAATAATTTAGTTGCTATTGTTTCTTGTAATACCTTAGCTCCGTCTAAAGCATTTAAAGATATGTCTCCGAACTCTGAAAATGACCATGTGTCTGCATAGAATGTTCCTTGCAGTATTCTGTCATATGATCCTTGAGAGTCAGATAGGGTTCCGCCAGAATTATACAACTTAATGTATGGTTTAATTTCTGTATTTTTATATAGATAAATCTTGCTAGAATCAAATGTAAATGTCTTGTCAAATGAAACAATCTTTCTAGTGGCCTCATACGAAACAAGGCTCAATGATATAGAGTTTGCTGATATTTTTCCTACTGGCATAAGATCTTCTGAGCTTGTAGATGACTCCTTAGATATATCAAAGGAAACCATATGATCTGTTGCATCTACATACCACTTAGGGGATAGTTCAATTAATCCAACATGCTTCCCAGAAACCGCCCCAGTTGTTATTCTAGTGCTAGTTAAACTTACAGGAGCAGAAATTGCAGTAGGCTCTGCCTTTACCCACGATGTTCCATTGTAATATATAGTTACAGTTCCAGCATCATAATTTTTATTTCCACCAGTAGTAAATGGCACAATATCAGAATTTGTTCCAGTAGCAAGTACCGATCCATTTCCATATATCGTCCATGTAGTAGGGGTAGAGTGAGATAACTCAAACTTTGCAACTATCTTATTTGTTAATATTGTTTTAGGATATGTTACAGTTACATCTAGGCCAACCCCTTGTGCAGATACATAATATTTATAGAATGTATCTGATCCAGGATAATATACCCTAAAGTTTGGAGTGTATGTCAAAGACTTTGGATTCTTCCATCCCGAATCAACGTCTCCAGATATAGCATATTTTAATCCTGCTCCTATTGGTCTAAATGGCTTAACAATAGAATCAACAGGGAATAGTTTTTTAAATGGGGTGTATGAAGCGCCAGAAGAATCCGTTTTTGTTATTGTTGCTCCAGTTACGGTAATTCCGTCAACCATTGAGTTCATGCTATATTCAAATATTAAAGATGTACCGTAGGTAACAGATGTATTTTGCTCTATAGCATTTTTAGCAGTTGTTGTTAAAGGAATCATTATACCTCATCCAGCGATAATGAAACGCTCCAGTGTGGTTGCAAACCTCTCTTAACAACCGTAAAATCACATGATGAAAATATTACCGTATAGGATTCATATCCAGATGAAGATTGATCTGATCCTGTCTTAGCAAGGTTTATTCTAATATTAAAACTTTGTTTTCCTTCGTCACTTAGGTAGAATGATCTTAAGTCTTCTGCTCCCCAACCGCCGTCAACCGTAAGAGTTCTGTATGAAGGAAGCATATCCCAAGATACCTGAAATTTCTTTTTATCCGCAATATGGTTCTTTCTAAGAGTTCCATTTGATGTTCGCACAATCTTTTCAATTCTCTCTGTGCTTATCTGAAAAGCACTTCTATTATGCTCTGTAACTTTATTCCAAGTCTTGGTTGTTCCAGCTGGAGTAGCCAAAAGATCCTTAGCCTCAATATATAAAATTGAGCCTCTAGGTAAACTTACATACGGCTGTGGCATTAGTATTCGCCTCCCAATGTTCTAACTCTTCCTTCTTTAGCACCGATTAGGGCCAGTTCTGATTTGAACTTTCTAAGTATATCATCTGCGGTAACATTTGTGCCATTTAAATCAATATCAATATTATAAACATTATTGTTATATGAATTATTAGCGGCTCCCTTAACAGATGATACTGAGCTTGATGCTACGTCGTATTTAGGACCCATTAAATTATTAGGAATAATCTGTCCGCCAGAAGAAGGCACAAATAGTTCTGGTCCTCGCTCTCCAACTAAATAAGGTTGAGATGAGGTCATTCCAGTAATTCCAGTTACTGCACGTTTAACATATCCACCCATAGACATGCGTACAGCACGAGGATTCCATAGCAAACTATCGTATCCTTCTTTTACATTGTAAGACTTTCCACCAGTATTAAATTTGTCATCTGCTTTTAATTTTTCAGATCTTATTGCTAGCTCACGAGCATTGTCTTTAAGGCTTCCATCTGCATTAAAGAAACCAGTTTTTTTCATATCTGCAACAGAACCTGAATCTAAATACTTATCGTACTTTCCACTAGACAAGGCTTTTTCTAGCATTTCAACTGTTATCTCTTTACCCTTTGGCGATCCCTTAGCTAATATGTCATATATCTGTGAAAGAGTTTTGCCACCAGTAATTTGAGTAGCAAAGTCTGACATTCCCTTAGATAATTGCTTAAGCTCTGTTAAAGCAGTTCCTTCTTTGCCATACCCTAGTGCTACGCCACCTGGCAATCCATAAAGCTGTGCTTCGTTCATTTTTCCAGGAACAAAATTACCCTTAGCATCTTTTTTATACTCATAAACAGGATTTCCCTGCTTATCTTTTTTACCAGTATCTGTTCTTTCTAAAAATTGTCCGTATGATTCTAAAACTTTAGGATCAGATTTAGCTGCCTTGGCAATGTCATTAAGAGCGTTTGCAAAAGCTTGTTTAAAATCTGTTTTTTGCTGTGCTGTTGCAGAAGGAGATTCTGCAAATACTTGTAGTTTTGCAACCCTACCTAATGTTGCAGCAAGTGCAGATATTGTTGAAATGCTACCCTGTAAATTTTCTGCTCGCTGGCCTTGCTTTGCAGCACCTTCTTTAAGGGCCTCTTTATACGCTGCATCTTTATCAAGAATAGACTGCTGTGCTTCCTCAGCCTTTTTAGCATTCTTATCAATATTTGCTTCTGCCGCTTTAAGGCTAACTTCTTTTTGAATTTGTTGAATTCTAATTTGTGCAGCTGCAGCCGCCTCATTATCTCCACGGGCAACAGCGTTTTGCAAATCTAATTTAGCTTTTTGTAACTCAAGCTCCGCATTTTCTTTGTCAAAGGTTTCTCTTAAAGCTCTCTTTCTTGCTTCAGCACGTTCTCTGATTGCTTTAATTTCATCTTGAATTGCTTTAATTTTTTGCTTAGATAATCCAGCAGAATCTATTTTGTCTGTATTAGATCTTTTTTGTGCATCCTTATATGCAGTTTGTAATGCATCTAAAGCTGCTCTAGCTTCTTCTAATCCAGTAACTGTGCCATCTGCTGCAATCGCTTGAGCTGATGCTGTATCTAATCCAGCAGCAAAGGCAGCTAGGGATTCTGCTTGGGCAGAACTTATGTTTTGTAAATCAATTTTAACTCCTTGTAAGAAGATTCTCCACTTAGCATACATTCCGCCAATTGTGTCTGATTGATTTAATATATTTGCTAATTCAGGCCTCTGAGATTTAAGAACCTCTAAAGTTTCTTTTCCTAATTGTCTGTCTTTAATTTTTGCATTGGCCATTCTTTCGAACTGCATAGCTATTGCTTCTGCTTCGTCTATTGTTTCTCCGCTGGCATCTTTTGTTCCGACTAATGATTTTACTGCAGCGTCTAATGATGATATAGTAGAGTCTACGTTAGCAGCAAATGCGCTAGCATCTATCTGAGAAATGCTTTCAATATTTTTTACAAGGTTCTTTAACACGAAGTCGGCGGCGGAGCCTTGATCAGTGATTCCAGAAAATA
>Ga0222712_10005845_pt1 | contig 12306 bp, 3 predicted proteins | sample C33_657DmetaG_FD_165043 | JGI IMG/M metagenome (GOLD analysis project Ga0222712, IMG submission 165043) | Estuarine water microbial communities from San Francisco Bay, California, United States - C33_657D | ecosystem: Environmental > Aquatic > Marine > Unclassified | place: USA: California...
CAGGTGTGCCGGGCTCAACCGCATCGCCTGGACGGGTCAAGTCGCCGCGCTCCAGCAGGCGCGTGGGCGTGCTGTCCTTGGCGTTGATGAGCATCAGCGGCGCGCCGTTTTTGGGGTGGTCGCTGTCCTGGGTGCGATCAAAGTAGGCGTAGAAGCGGTAGTACTCGCGCAGGGTGATGGGGTCGTATTTGTGGGTGTGGCACTGCGCGCAGCCAAGGGTCAGGCCCATCCACACGCGGGCCACACTGTTGACGCGGTCCACGCGGTTGTTGTGCCGGGCTTCGATGGGGTCGGCGCCAGCCTCGGTGTTGAGTGCGGCGTTGCGGTGAAAGCCTGTGCCCTCGGGTTGGCCGATGAGATCACCGGCAATTTGCTGCCGCGTGAATTCATCGTAGGGCAGATCGCGGTTGAAGGCCTCGATGACCCAATCGCGGTAGCGGTGGGCCTTGGGCCGCAGGCCATCGCCCAAAAAGCCGTTGGAGTCTGCGTAGCGCGCAGCGTCCAGCCAGTGCCTGCCCCAGCGCTCGCCAAACTGCGGGCTTTGCAGCAGGCGCTGCACCAGCGTCAGATAGCCGGCGTCATCCAGGGGTTGATCCATCTCCTGCGCGCTGAGTTCAGGCTCCATGCCCAGCAAGTCCAAATGCAGGCGGCGACGCAGTTGTGCCGCAGGGGCAGGCGGGCTGAGTTTGAGGCCTTCCTGTTGCAGGCGCTGCTCGATGAAGGCGTCAATGGGATGGGCGCTGCTCGCCCCAAGGGCGGTCTGCGGTGCTGCCTCGCGGCGCATGGGCTCGAAGGCCCAGTGCGCCTCGGCCTTGGCGCCCGCCGCCAGCCATTGGTGAAGCAGGAGGCGCTGATGGGGCTGCAGCGGGTGAGGGGACTGCGGTGGTGGCATCACCTCATCGGGATCGCTGGAGTCAATGCGCCGTTGCAGTTCCCCGACATCGAGTCTGGCACCAGGCAGGTCCAGCCGCAGATTGCCCTCTCGCGCTTCTTCATCCGGCCCATGGCAGGCGTAACAGCGGGCCGCCAAAATGGGACGGATCTCGCGGCTGAAATCCGGTGCGGCCATGGCCGGGGCCAGCAAGCCTGGCAGCAGGACTGCCGCCAGCACCGCGCGCGCGGTGGATGCGGTTGAGGGCGGAGTCAGATCGAGGTCGCGCATGGCGGGGGCTTGCGAGCATAACGCCGCAGGCAGAGCTCTTCCTGCCAATGCCTTGACGCAACAAGGCCACGCGCCTTGCGGCGCATGGCCTTGGGAAAAAGCCAATGGACTTCAGCGGGCTTACTTGCCCTTGAAGACATCGTGGCAGGCCTTGCAGTTGACGGCCTTTTTGAATTCGCTGCTGCCGCTGCTGTCCTTGGCCTGCACCTTCTTGAGGGCATTGACCATGGCCTGGCACTTTTTGACCCACTCGGCCTTGTCGCCGCGCGAGGGTGTCTCGGCGCAGATCTTCTGGCAGGCGGCGATCAAGGCGCTGATCTCGCTGTCGCTGGCCTCGCCCTTGCCCACCTTCTTGGCGACGGCGTCTTCGGGCTTGAAGCATTTCTTCATGACATCCTTGATGACATCGTTGGCGCTGGCGCTGCTGGCCAGAATCAGGCAGAGTAGGCTGGTTTTGAGGGTCATGGCAGGGGGTTCGAGTTGAGAGCCAGTTTGATAACCAAGGAGGCCTGAGAAAGGCCAGCTTTTTTTTCAAAAGCCGGCAGCAATCCCTCTACCAAGGTTACTTCATTCCGTCAAAGGTGGTAACTCAAAACGCTGCAATTGTGACTTCTCTCAGGGTGGCGCAGCGGCTCAAATCCAAGCTTGACCTGTCACGGCCCCAAGTGGGCACCACCTCTTCAGGATTTTTACTGCCATGAATCGTCGCTTCCTTGGGATCCTCGGTCTGTTTGTTTTGCTGGCTGCCTGCCCAGTCTCGGCCAGCATCAGAGATGTCGCCCTCAACAGCCACCTGCCCGAGGGCAGTGAGGGCATGCGCTACCTGATTGAGGCCGACGAATTCGATGGCATTGGCAGCACCAACCGCCACAAATTGACAGTCACTGCGGATGCCTTGCTGGCTGGAGGCAGCTACACTCCACAGTTGGTGATGAGCCGCAGCCGCGATGGCGCGGTGGTGGCTGCGCAGAATGGGGTGACCTTCAGCTTTGTTTCAGCGGTTTCGATGCCGAGGCTTTTCAGCGTGGAGCTGGACCCCCGAGTGGCCGCAACGGCGTCGGTGGTGAATGTGGGCACTGAGCCCCTGGCGCGGCGGGTGACCCTGAGGGTGGTTCAAGCCGGCAGGGGATACCTGCAGGCTCCGACTGTGCGAATCACCTACGCGTCGCGGCTGAGCTCCTTCACTCCACTGCTGACCAAGACACGCACCACCACCGCTGTGCTGGACTCTGCGACAGGAGCGATCATCAGCATCCCCGAGGTGACCCTGGACCCTGACGCCACCGGCTCTGGCATTTCAGTCAGCGTGGATCCGCCGCCGCCACTGGACCCAGATGAGACCTATGATGTGACGCTGAGATTGCGTGGCGCAAGTGGCCTGACCCTGAGCCGCAGCGTGGTCTCCTCAAGCAAATGGATCCACTTTGTAGGCACCGACGCCGCCTCTGCTGCACTCAACGCCGTGGTGCGAGTCACCGGCAATGCCACGGTCAGCCGCCCGGTGCTGAACCGCAATCCCGCAGCAACGCCAAATGATGGTCAATTTGCGGTCAGCATTCCCTGCAACATTTATCGCTATGACAACTGGACTGCCGCCGGCGCCGCTGCCAGCAACAGCATGACACCTGCCTTTTCCGTGGCCCTGCAGGACAATGCTGCCACGCCTGTGGTGATTGATCTGGAGGAGCCCAACACCGACGCTGTCTCTCTGGCTCAGTACAGCGGTAGCGGCAACACGAAGAAGCCCTCGATTTACAGCGGCAACATCACGGTGCGCTTCCGGCCCACGAGTTCAGCTTTTTCGCTGATGGATTTCCTCAGGCAGACCTACCAAATCACTCTCGCCCGCCGCACGCCAGGCGATGAATTGGAGACACAACTCTCCGCGGACCCGGCAACGCTGGTGGTCAACAACCAGGTCCTCGCGCCTCTCAGCGGCACGCTCAACTTCAGCAGCATCCCCACCGCAATGACGGCAATCCCCTCTGGATCCGTGCCCGCGGCCCTGAGCTCTGGAGCGTCCATTGCGTTGACGCTCAATGTGGGCGCCGCCACCGTTCAGGGCAGCCCCTCGGTGCTCAGCTACAGCGGCACTGGTCTGCGCGTGCTGCTGCAAAGCAATGGGGACTGCCTGTTCCAGAACACCGTGGATGCTGCCGATGACGACTGGCTGTCTGCCAGCTGCAGCGTGGCTGCCGCGTCAGACATCGCAGAGATCAACTCCGTGGTGTACCAGCGCAGCAATTACAAGCTGGGACCAACCGGCTTGACCGCCACGACACTCGTGGATCTGCCCGCCGGCGTGCTTTGGAACGAAGGCAACGCTGCGCAGCGCGACAAGATGCGCTTCAAAAGCCAAATTCTCTTTGCTGGCGTGGGGCTGAACTCGAATCGAGAGGCCCAAACCTCCGCCAGTTACACTGCGGCCTCCGGCAGTCTCTACCTTGCCGAGGAAACCAAGCCTCTGATCTTCAGCGGCAGCGTCTTGCAATGGGAGCCGGCATTCGGCCGCTTTGAGTTGCTTGGTGCCCTGGGCGTTTACAGCTTCGCCCGTGTTGCCAACGAGTACCTTCAGGCCCTGCCTGATGGGACGCTGGCCAACAACGATGTGGTGGATGATCCCGCTGACCCTGCGGACACGGTGAGCGGCAATTTCAAGCGTTCCAACGACTTCGTTCACAGCATGGCCAGCAATCCCACCAAAGTGATGGCCATGGCAGCGTCGGGAACTCCAGGAGATCTGGCGGGCGGCAGTGGCTTGCTCACGGCAGAATACGGCCTCCTGCAAACCGACTACCGGACGCACATGCCCTACAACGCCTTCATCAGCGCTCCCTCGGGCAAGGTGAAAGTGGAGAACGATGTCATTTCATCGGATGACAGTGCCCTGCTGAATGTCAATGTTCTCGCCATCCATCATCAGCGCCAATGCAGCGATGAGGCCTGCGTCGCCACGGCGGACATGGCCCTGCAGGAGTTCGAGCCAGCGGGTCAGGTCCTGCGCCTGACGGCAGGCGGCGGGCTGCATGGCAGCGGATCCGTGAACTCGCCCCCCTTGAAGTGGGGCCGTCGCCCCGATGGAAGCTACGCGCATCAACTCGCCGCTGCCTTCACTCAGGGCAGCTTCATGGCCGCCGACACCTTTGCGCTTCAGCAGGCAGATCCCGCGCTCGGCGCCTTTGCCGCCCTGAATACCGGCTATCGAGACGATGGAGCAACGCTCAAACCCGAGGCTCCCAGTACTGGCTCCAGCTCGGATTATTTGAAAGGAGAGGGCGATTATCCCGGCCTGAACTTCCGCATTGGAGTGGGCATCTCCCCCAGCGTGGAGGGCAGCAGCACCCTTGGGGATGCCGATGCTTTCAGCTACCCGATGCATGCCCAGTCCAAGTATTACACGCGTTGGGGTGGGGTCAGCGGAATCCACAGCACCACCCTGGGCACGAAGGCGGTAAGCATTTATGGCTATGACATCACCTTCAGCAGGTTTGGCTTCAACCTGCTCAGTGGGGCGATGCGTGACTCTCTCATCGAAGGCGGCATTGCGTTTGCCGGGCCCGCCAACTTCACGCAGAGCTTTGAACAACTGCAACTGACCTGCAGCGGAGAGCTAGGAGAGCTCAAGCCCGTGACTCTCGCCGGTGAACCGACCAAGGTGCTGGATCACTGGGATGCAGCCTTTGAGGTGCTCGGCGCCTCCTTTGTGCGCTCCGATCTTGAGGCCTGTGCCGGCGGCTCCGGCAAGTATGTCACCAACATTCGCACCGGCGTGCACCATTTGCCCGTCTCCCTGATCGGCAATCTGGGCCTGCATCCCGATGGCGAGGTCATCAGCCCCGCGGATGGTTGCATGGACGGCGAGAAGCTCATCACTTCGCGCTTTGTGCTGCCTCGCAACATTGAGATTCAAGGGCCCGCCAGGGCCAATGGTGCGGGGCATGAAGTCTGGAATTACAGCAGCGTGCAGGACGCCTATCTCAGCGACTATGCGGCCGGGGTGACTGCACACAGCAAGGGCTTTTGGAATTTGATCGGCACTCTGGATGTGCCCTTCTTCCGTGACCTGCAGGTCAATCTGCAGCTCCTGGCCATCACCACTCTGGGGGCCCCAAGCGACCCCGACTCCGAAATTCATGTCATGGGCGGTTGGCCTGATGGTGGCTGGCTCGAAGGGGGAAAAAGCCCCTATGAGCTGGCGATCTTCGATGAGGAGAATGTCGGCCTGCCGCCAGCGACCACCCTTGAGGAGTATCGCGGCATCGCCGCGGCTGCGCCTCCGTTGGCTGCCGCAGCAGCAGGCAGCAGCGGCTTCAGTGTCAAGGCGGCCCAGACCTGGCTTGAAGTGGTGGACTTCGACTACGAGCTGACTTGGGACCCCGTGCGCAAGACCTTTGAGGCCAAGCCCGTCTCGGGCACCGACATCCTGGTGATCAACATCGGTCACAACTGCCTGCGCATCAGTCCGGACTTCGCCGAGATCAACTTTGGCTTCAGCTATGATGGTCTGCCACAGGTCAACCTTTCGCAGATGGCCTTCAATGCGGTGGACGATGCCACTGGTGCTGCTTCAAGTCTGCTGCACACGCTGGGCAGCGCAGGGTTCAATGCCCTGACTGGCGGCGTGGATCGCTTCGCCAAGCTGGTGGGCGATCGCATGGACCAGGTCATTGACGAGCATGTCGATGCGATCATGGGCCCGCCTCTTGATGCGCTGGACAGCGCGTTGCAGGGGCAGTTCTCGATCGGTGCCAAGGTGGATTCAGCGCCTGTGATGCAGGCAGTGGACAATGTCTTCGATGTGGGCACTGGGGCCGTCGGCGCAATCAAGACGCAGATGGACCAGTTGATCAACGCTGGCGGCAGCGCGGTCAGCCTCTCCAAGAACCTGGTTGCTCAACTCGATCAGGTGCTGAACGCCCTGGATGCCTGTGCCAATCTGAAACACCACGGAGTGCTGCCCGCATCAGCGGTTGAGCCATACGCCGAGGGCCTCTTCGACACCTACACCAATCCCGCGAATTCGCCGCTGCAGGTGTTGGCCCGGGAGTTGGTCACTGACCTTGCCGCCGCGATCACCGCCGAGGTGCTCAATGCGGTCTGGGCTGAAATCATTGCCAAGCACGAAGACAAGGTCTTCGCCGTTGAGGAGCTGTTGGCCAAGGTCTACGCGAAGGTCAAGCTGGTGCGCGACCAGCTCAATGATGTGACCTCCGACTTCAATCAGGAGCTGCAGCAGATTGTGGCGGCGGCCAAGGCGGCCGGCGAGATTGAGGCGGCAATGAACCGGGCCCGCGACCAGATCAAGGCCACCATTGCCGCTCTGAGCGACATGGAAGTGACGGTGCGCTGGGACCTCATCAGCGACGACCTCAAGGCGCAGTGGCTGCAGAGCATCAAGGATCAACTGCACACCACGCCATTCGTCACCAAAATCTCCACCGCCATCAAGGAGCGTCTCTATGATCTTGAGGCCCGCATGCATAGCGCCATTGACAGCGGCATGGACGCCCTCAACGACATTCTCAAGGACGCCATCAGGGATCAGCTTGCAGGTCTGGATGAAAGCATCAACAACCTGCTCGGCGGCAAGCTCGATGACATCGTGGGCGCCGGTCAGATCAAGGGTTACGCCCACATCACCACCGACTCGCTGGAACTGCTTCGCCTTGATGGCAGCTTCCGCTGGATGGTGCCCGATGAGATGAAGCTCGATGCGTATCTCGAGATTCGCTCAATGAACTCCACGGGCGAGGGCACCTGTGCTGGCGCTGCGAGCGATTCCACCGAGGTGGAGCTCGGAGCATTGGATGTGCCGCTGGAGTGGATCTCGCCGGATCTGCGGGCCGATGTCAGCGCCAAGTTCGCCTTTGGAGGCGGCAGCCTCATTGGCTTTGGTGGCGGCTTCAGAATGGTGGGCGAGCTTTCCTACGAGACCTTCACCATCACCGACATGCAGGCGCAGATCGCCTTTGGTGAAACTGAAAATTACCTCGCTGCCGAGGTGGGCCTCGCCTTCTCCAGTTACCAGCTCAAGGGCGGCATCTTCTTTGGCCGCTGCTGCACTCCCGACCCCATTGAGGCGATTGATCCCGATGTGGCCGCGCTCATTCCCGGCCCCAGCTTCACCGGTGCCTACGCCTATGGACAGGGTTGGATTCCCATCATCGGCAATGGCTGCTTCTTCAACATCTCCGCCGGTGTTGGCGCAGGTGCCTTCTACTTTGCCGAAGGCCCCACCTACGGTGGCAAGATGCTGGCGGGTGTCAGTGGTGAGGCTCTCTGTGCGGTCTCCGTCAAAGGCGAGATCGAACTCATCGGCGTCAAGAGCGGTGGCAACTTCAGCTTCAGCGGTGAGGGCCGCATCAGCGGCAAAGCCGGTGTTTGTCCCTTCTGCGTGAAGTTCTCCAAAACCGTTCAGGCCACCTACAGCAACGGCAGTTGGGATGTGGATTATTGACCCTCATCAAGCCTCCTGAGCCAAACCCTTCCCCTCGTCTCCATGCAACACTTCAGCATTCTTCCCCTGCTTGCCTTCGCCGGCCTGGCGGCCTTGTCGTTGAGCGGCCTGCGCGCCCAGAGCAGCGGCCCGTCCTCGGGTGGTCCATCCGCCGCTGCCAGTGGCCTGGGTCCCTCGATTTTTTCCGTGGGCACCTCGACCACCATTGGCACGCAACCCTGGGCCTATCTGCTCTGGCAGCCCAGTGAGGTGGGCTTCATGGAGGGCCGCCGCTTTGGCATTTACCGCAAATCGGGGCCGCCCAGTGCCGCCGCGCTTTTCTCGCTTCAGGGAGAGGCTCAGCCACGCCTGAGTCTGGCAGCGATTGCGCAGGCCCTGGTGACGGCAGGCAAGCTCGGTGATGATCTCGAGGATTTGGAGCACGGGCTTGCCGCTCTGCTCAAAGACGATGCCGCTGCAGCGGAGGGCCTGAGCACGGAGGAGCGCGTGCTGGCGGTGATGCGCGCCGCCATTGACGACAAGTCGGTGTTGGAGCGCCTGCAGGTCATGTCGCGGGTGCATCCGGCGATCAGTCTCATTCTCGGTCAGGCCCATGCTGAGGCGCTGCCGGCCGCCGGTGTGTACACTTATGAGGTCCGCCTGCTCGACGAGGCCACCGGCGCCGACGCTGGTGTGGTGGGAAGGGTGGTCATCAACACTACGCCAACGGCGCTGCCTGCGCCCACGGACCTGTTTACTTTCTTCGAGCCCAATCCCCGCGGCCACCTCAACGCCAAGATTCGCTGGGCCAATCCGCCTGCCCTGCGCCTGCGCGCGCTGGAGCATTATGGTTACAACATTTACCGCGTGGCCAAGGCCGAGGCCATTGCCCGTGGCTGGGTGTCCTCGCCTCCGGGCACGGCAGCCCTGCGGGCTGCGGTGGGCAACAACAGCAACCCCTCCTTCAAGCGCGTCAACGAAGTTCCGGTGCTTACCGAAAATGATCTTGATGCCGCAGCAGCAAACAATGCAGCGGATCTGGCCACCTATTTCTTTGCCGATGACAATGGTCGTTTCAACCCCGAGCACCCCGCGGTGCCCTTGCAGGATGGCGCCGAGTATTACTACTATGTTTCCGCCTTGGATGTGCTCGGGCGCGACGGCCTGATTTCCAGCGGCAAACTCGCTGCTGTGTATGACACTTATCCTCCCGAGGCTCCGCGAGAAGTCGCCGTGAGCAATGAGTACGGCATGGTTGGCATGGCCAGACGGCAGTTCCTGCGCGTCAGTTGGGAGGCGCCGCCACAGGATGGCGATGGCGCGGCACTCGACGGCTACCTGATCTACCGTTGGGAGAGTGACCGCCTCATCACTGCCAGCAATAAGGCGGTGGCGGCTGGCGGGCCGCTTCCCGCGCACATCGGTTTTGTCAAGCATCTGGCCCCCAAGACCAGCTACAGCTTTGATGATGTCGGTGCAGGTGCGCCGGGCGTGGCTGACGCCGGCAAAACCTTTTGGTACACCGTGCGCGCGGTGGACGCCTCGAAGCGCCCTGGCGGAGGCAACAAGAGCGGCAATAGCGTGCCTGCCTATGGGGTGATCCGCGATCGTCAAGGCCCGGCGGCAGCCACTGGCAGCATTCGTCTCAGTTGCCTCAATCCCTTGGTCAGCCCCGACCCCAAACAGACGCTCAATGAGGGTGGCAAGGTGATTCTCTTTTGCCGTGCGCCGTTGGACTCGCGTCTGGCTTGGGCGGAGTTCAGCATGGGCAACATCTCCTTGGGTCAGTACGCGATGCGCCGCCGCGTCCTGCAGGTTGCCGGGCGGGCGGAAGAATGGTTGGTGGCAGAAGTGGTGTTGCCTGCAGCCAGATTTTATGGCGGTGGCAGCAAGACACAGGAGCAGAGGGTGCAGTGCCGGGTGGCCACGCACTCCGGACGCCTTTCAGCCCCTGCTTTCCACGATCTGCCTTCAACTCTGGAGGCAGACAGAGGGCTGCTGGTCCCCTTCAAGGGTGAGACCCAGCGCGTCACTGGGTTGTTGGGTGATGCCGTCTGCGGCTCTCGCCACGATCTCTTTGGAGAAGGCACGCCGCGCCAGCGCTTCAGCATCTGTGGTGATCTCACCATCTCCTCCGGCACGCGCGAATATAAGATCTACCGCCGCGTGGGCAACGGTCCGCTGAGTCTGGTGGATTTTGGTCCGCGCAAGACCAATGTGAAGGGCAAGGCCATCAGCGGCTTCAATCAAATCCTCAACCCCGCGGTGCCGGTAGGCTGGTGTGATAGCACGGCACCAAGCGGCGTAGCCAACCTCTGCTACTTTGTGCAGTGCTTTGACGAACACGGCAATGCCTCGCCGCTGGCCAGCTTGGGCTGTGTGGAGACGGTTGGTGATCTCCCTGCTCCGACGCTCCTGCCCCTTGAGGCCGGCACAAGCGCCGCCTCCATGAGGGTGCGCTGGTTTGGCAATGGGCACGAGGCCACGCGTTACGAGGTCTTCATTAGCCGCGCTGGCAGTGCCTACAACACCGCCAGTGCCGCGGTCAGTGGCCAACTCTCTGCGGATCTCTCGCCCAAGGATGGCAGCGGCGTCCGCATCGCCCAGCGCGTGCTTGGCGAAGCGCAGGGCGACTTCTCGGTCCACGAAACCGTGATGGTCAGCATGCTGCAGGCCATTGCTGCTGAGCCCTCGTCACCCACCCCTTCGCCGCTGAGCAATGGCAGCCTCTTCACCTATGAGGTCCCCGTGGAGATGGGTGTGGCCTACAAGGTCTGTGTGCGTGCGGTGGGCCCCGGCCATGTTTACGGTTCGCGCGCAGCATCGTCGCTGAGCAATGTGCAGGAGTTTGTCTGGGCCGCGGTCAGCGCACCGACCTTGGGTTCGGTGCCCTGGCCGGCACGCAGTAGCATGGCGGCAGGCAGCGCCAGCGCCTTTCACCCCGACATCATTGCCAGTTCGCTGGCGGGAAGGGTGCCGGGCTTCGAGGGTGCGGGCGTGCGCATTGGTGCGGTGAATCTCGCGCCTGACGCCGAAACCTCCGGTCCCTTGGACACGCTGCTGGACGGCGGCCGCACGACCTCGCCCAATGATCCCCAAAAAGGCCTTTTGCCGGGCTTCCCCCCGCGCCTGAGCAACAACGAAGACTTCGGCAGCATCATCCGCTCCTTCTTCCCCGGGGGCACCGATCCGATGCAGATTCTGTTTGCCAATGAGCCGTTGGCGCAGCAGGAGCGCGCGCGTCAGCAACGCGATCCTGGCCGCGTGCTGCCGTTGGTGCTTTACCGCTATGAAGTGGCCGGCACGCTGCACGCCGCCGCTGAACTCTCCAAGGATGTGGTGCAGGTCACGCCGCTGATGGAGGGCATTGCCTATCAGAGGTTCGAAAACAAGACGGACTTCAAAACCTACACCATCATCCATGATCCCTGGGTAGTCCTGATTCCCAAGGCCGATGCCGCCTACAGCAAGACCCATGAGCTTTATCTGCTGGATCGGAGCCCGGTGACCAGTGGCGCCAAGTACCGTTATGTGCTCGTGCGCTTCAACAGTCAAAGCATGGAAATTGACCGCGTGTTGGAAACCCCCGTGGTGAACATCCCCTGACTCTTAAGAACATGAAGCCCAAACTTTTTTCCCTCAATCTTCTTCGTCTGGGGTTGCTCTGCGCTTTGCTGCAGCCCCTGCAGGCGGCGAGTTTCACCCAGGAGACCGATGTCGAGTACCTGGCCAGCGGCGACTTCAACGGCGATGGCCGTTTGGATGTGTTGGTGGTGGACCGCGACACGGGTGTGGTGCGCGTGATGAACGCCGACGCGGACAATCAGCTCAGCGATCAAGGCTCCATCGCCTCCGGAATCACCGGCCCCAGCTTTGTCAGCGTGGGCCGTTTGGGCGACGGCAGTTCAGCGCTGCCCGGCAATGATCGCCTGCTCATCGGTTCGCCGGATGCCAATCGCGCTGCCATCGTCAATCCGCGCTTCCCAATCTCGACCCCGCGCGCAGTGCACCAGTTGGGCATTGCGCCAGAAGCCGCAGCGGTGGTGCAATTCCCCGCCAGCGTCAGTGGCAACACAGAGCACGAGGACATCGTGAGTTGGACGGCGCAGGCCGCTGCGGGGAGCACCGCCTTGCCAGGCGGCGCCCTGCGCGATTTCCTCAACAAGGGCAACAGCCTGACTCGACTCTCGCAGGTCAATGACAATGGCCCGCTGCGCAGTCTCAATGCCGTGCAGTTGGAGAAGGGAAGCGGTTGGCGCGTGGCGGGTTTGCGTCGCGTCATCAGTGACCTTGGCGGCGGATCTTCCTCGGATGCCGATTCGTTGGTGTTGTTCTCGCCTGGCGCCCTCAGCTCACCAGCGATGAGCCTTGACTTGGGTTTGAGCAACGCTCGCTATGTGGTTGGCGTGTTTGGGCAGGACACCACCGCCAGCTTCGTGGCCTACACCCCTGGGGATTCGCAGCTGGCCGTGGTGTTGGTGAAGAAGACCGGCTCGCAATTCAGCTTTGTTGAACCGCTCTCGCCTGTTGCGGTCAATGGGCCCGTGAAGTCGCTCTGCGTTCTGGGCGAACGCGAAGGCGCGCAGTCCCTGGCTGTTGCTTACCAGGATGGCAGTGTGGACATCCTCAGTCTTGAGGCAGGGCAGTTGCTGGCGGCACAGCCCATTTCCAGCGCCGACCTTCCCGAGGGGGGCGTCTCTGCCCTGGT